>Ga0307478_10003530_pt1 | contig 11574 bp, 8 predicted proteins | sample atmos_gasesECM4C_2_FD_203713 | JGI IMG/M metagenome (GOLD analysis project Ga0307478, IMG submission 203713) | Hardwood forest soil microbial communities from Morgan-Monroe State Forest, Indiana, United States - atmos_gasesECM4C_05 | ecosystem: Environmental > Terrestrial > Soil > Temperate...
ACTCGCGCCTTCTGCGCCACGCGGAGTGCAACGGCTTTGGCTTTGAAAGTCTTGAATCCCTGGGCGGTGACGGTTATGTCGTAGTTGCCGCCGGGAAGGCCGGCCGCAAGATAATCACCGTCAGAGTTGGTGGTCAAGGTGCGGTCATTGCCGCCAGCGGCGCTGACAATCTTGACGGTCGCGCCGGGGACAACGGCTCCGCTGCTGTCATGAACGGTGCCGGTGATCGCTCCAGTGTCTTGCGCGGAAACGGCGATGGGGACGATTAGAAACGCGAGAAACAACAGTGACCGCAGCAAAAAGGTTTTCATAGCCGTGTCGCCCCCCAACTTGGCTTATTAAAACGTATGAATAGTGCTTTTATATGACATCTTCTGTCAAGAAAAAAACGCGAGCCGAAGCGCGCGGTCTTCGTGTTTGTCTTTCGTTCTTTCGCCGGGTTTTGGTTTTGAGGCGAATACGTTGGGCATTTTTAGGTGATCTTGCGGGTCGATTCCCGCACCACGAGGTCTGGCGCCAGCTTGCGATGGCGGGCGAGCACGGGTTTTTTTTCGAGCACAGACTTGATGCCTTCGAGCACGATGCCGACTGCGTCCGCGCCCATGGCTTCCATGGGTTGCCGAACGGTGGTGAGCGCGGGGGTGCAGAGGGCCGAGGCGGCAACGTCGTCGAAGCCGGTGACCGAACAGTGATCGGGGACGCGCAAGCCGGCCTGGTTTAATGCGCGGATGGCGCCGAAGGCGGTCATGTCGTCGAAGGCCAGCAAGGCGGTGAACGGACGCTTCTGCTGGAGCAGCGTGTGAGTGAGTTGTTGTCCGGCTTCGAAACTGGAAAGCGGATCGCGCGAGTCCGGGAGATCGACGACGAGGCGGGAATCGATTTCGAGGGCGCAGGCTTTGGCGCAATTGCGGATACCGCGCCAGCGGGGAGAGCTATCGGCCAAGGTTTTTGGTCCGCGAATGAAAGCGACTTTGCGGTGGCCGAGAGCGTGGAGATGCTGGAGCGCGAGATAGCCTCCGAGTTCGTTGTCGACGATGACGGAGCTCATGGCGTCGCCTTTGAGTTCGCAATCGATGAGCGCGGTTGGGATGCTGCTTTTTTCGAGATCGGCGAGCAGGTTGATATCGAGGAAAAGCCAGTTGGCGAGGACGATAAGGCCTTCGATGCGGCGGTCGAGCAGCATTTCGAGGTAACGCTCGAAGCGGCTGCGCTCATTGTGAACGTCGGTGAGAATGGGCAGGTAGGAAGCCTGATACAGAGTATTTTCGATTCCGCGCAAGACTTTTGTGCAATAGGGGTCGGTCATGTCAAAGACCATGACGCCGACGGTGTGGCTGCGCTTGCTGCGCAGCGAGCGGGCAAACTCGTTGGGACGGTAGCCCAGCTTTTCGGCGGCACGCTCGATGCGCTTCTTGGTCGCCGGAGGAATGTAGCGAGCGAGCGGAGCATCGTTGAGCACAATCGAAACGGTGGTGGAAGAGAAGCCGCTCTCCTTCGCCACATCGCGAATGGTAACCATCGAACCGTTGCCTTTGGCGTGCCGCACCGCGAAATCCTGAAGGTGCCTGTGCCCCGTGCTTGCTTCCGTGCAGAGGTTGGCGGACACTACAGCAGAGAGTGAGACGAGTGTCAAGCAAACATATCCGATCAGCGGTGGTGGGATGTTTATTGCTGGTGGTCGCTGGAGGAATGCCGGCTCAGAGTGCGCCTTCAACTTCGACTGCGGGAACGCCGAAGAGCGCACCGGGCGCTGCCTCTGCGGGAGCCGTGGACCTGGGCCAGCTTTTTCGGGCGGGACAAGATGCGCTGAATCACGGCCGGCTGGACGAGGCGGAAAAAGATTTCAAGCAGGTGCTGGTGTTAGAGCCGGGAGTGGGCGGAGCATATGCCAATCTGGGCGTGGTGTATATGCGGCGAAAGCAGTGGACGAAGGCGTTAGAGTCGCTGCGCCAGGCCGAGCAACTGATGCCGGAGGTTGCGGGGATCCGGCTGAATATTGGTCTGGCGTATTACCGGCAGAATGAATTCCTGAAAGCGATTCCGCCGTTCGAATCAGTGGTGCACGACGAGCCCACGGCGCTGCAGCCCCGGCATCTGCTGGGGCTTTGCTATTTTTTTGCCGAGCGTTGGGCCGATGCAGCGCATATGCTCGAGCCGCTGTGGGATCAAGAATCGCAGAAATTGAGTTACCTTTACGTGCTGTCGATTGCCGCGCACCGGGCGGGGTTGAAGGAGCTCGACGAGAAAGCGACCACGCAGCTAGTTAAAACCGGGGATGGCTCACCGGAGTACCATCTTTTCATGGGGAAAGCGCATCTCAATCTCGACCAATACGACCTGGCCCTCGCTGATTTTCAGGCGGCAGCGGAGGCGAATCCGAAATTGACCTTCGTTCACTTCAATATGGGCCTGGCGTATTTGAAGAAGCAGGATTACGAACGCGCCCGTGACGAATTCCTGAAAGATGCCGCTGTGGAGCCCGATCTTGCCTTCAACTACGACGAATTGGGAGATGTTTATTCACTGATGCAGCAAGATGAGAACGCGGAGAAAAGTTATCGCGAGGCGCTGCGGCGGGATCCCCGGCTGTTGAATTCCTATTTGGGATTGGCCAAGGCCTGTCAGCGCGAGCAGAAATATTCGGAGGCACTGAGAGCGATTGATGCGGCCGATAAGCTCGATCCGCGGCGCACCGATATTCATTACGTCAGAGGACAGATACTTTTGCGCATGGGACGCAAGGAAGAAGGCAAGAAGGAACTAGAGGCTTCGGTGCGGATCGACAACGAGCGGCGGTCGGAGCGAGAGAAGCAGGTGGAAAACGGAATTGTGCCTTCGCCGGAGCTGCTGCAGGATGAACGATAACTCTCTCCGCTTTTTGAAGATCTTTTGGGCGCGTGTTTTTTAGCGGGTTTTTAAAGCGCCCTGGGGCACGTGAAACAAGTTCGCAATTCCGGGATGAGAGGAACAAACCATGAACCGCGGTCTAAAAATTGCAGGCATCGTCGTCACCGTTCTGATCGTAATCGTGCTGATCATTCCATTGTTTATCGACGCGAATTCTTACCGTCCGAAGCTGGAGTCTGAGCTGACCAAGGCGTTGGGGCGGCAGGCGAAGGTGGGCAACTTATCGTTGTCGCTGCTTTCCGGTGGCGTTACCGCCGACAACATATCGATTGCGGACGATCCGGCCTTCAGCCAGAGTCCGTTCGTGCAGGCGAAATCGCTAAAGGTGGGCGTGGAATTGATGCCGTTGATATTTTCGAAGACGGTCAAGGTGACTGACTTGACGCTGGACCAGCCTGAGATCAGTTTGGTGCACTCGAAAGAAGGCGACACCTGGAACTTCTCGAGTTTGGGCAATGGCAGCCCGGCGGCAGGCAGTGCGCCAGCGGCAACGACTCCGGCGAAACCTTCGGCCACGAGCAGCCAGCCAACGGCGACGACTTCAGCTCCGACCTCGGCACCAGGAGGGAACAGCAGCACTACAAATTTTTCAGTGGGCAAGCTGAAAGTGAATAATGGACGGCTGACGGTGAGCCGCGCTGGTTCCTCGCAACAGCCCAGGGTTTATGACAAGGTGGACATCGAGGTCAAAGATTTCTCCTTGTCCAATTCATTTCCTTTCCAGATGTCGGCTGATCTTCCTGCAGGCGGAACGCTGAAGCTGGATGGCAGTGCGGGACCGGTCGATGCCAGCGATGCCGCGCACACGCCCCTGCAGGCCAAGGTTATAGTCACGCATGCCAATTTGGGGGCTTCAGGGTTTATCGACCCTGCCGCGGGCATCTCCGGGATTGCGGATTTCGATGGAACGGTGCAATCCGACGGGCATGAGGCCAAGACCAGCGGCACACTGAAGGGCGAAAAGCTGCAGCTGGTGCAGAAGGGAGCCCCTGCAGGAAAGCCCATGCAGGTGCAGTATGCGGTGACGCACGACGTGGTGAAGCAAACTGGAACTTTAACCAGGGGCGAAATTATGATGGGCAAAGCGGTCGCCCACCTGAGTGGAACCTACGACGCACACGGTACGACTACCACGGTAAACCTGAAGCTTGAAGGCCAAGGCTTGCCGGTTGATGACCTGGAGGCGGAGTTGCCGGCGGTGGGTGTGATTTTGCCCTCGGGATCGCAACTGAAAGGCGGTACGATGGCGGCGAATTTCACGATCTCCGGGCCGGTCGACAAGCTAGTGACGGTCGGAACAGTACACCTGGAGAATTCGGCGCTCGCTGGATTTAACCTGGGATCGAAACTGTCTTCGATCTCCGCGCTCTCGGGCAAGAGCGGGACGCAACAAAAAGATACGACCATTCAAACTTTCAGCGCGAATGTTCGCGTGGCTCCGGAAGGAACGAAAGCGGATAACATCAATCTGGTGGTGCCGTCGCTGGGAACGGCGACAGGCGCGGGTACGGTGAGTCCGAGTAACGCGCTCGACTTCAAAATGGTCGCGGATAATATCCCGTTCACGATCACGGGAACGACGTCCGACCCGAAATTCATGCCCGACGTGAAGGGAATGGCAAGCGGCCTGATGAAGGGGGCGCTGCAGGGAAATAAATTGCCGACGAAAAATCCGCTGGGGGGCGTGTCGGGAATGTTCAAGAAGCCGTAAATGCCGCTGCGGGCGTGCGATCGCGAGCGCGGTTGCACGCCAAGGTCATCCAGGAACTTTAGTAACCTGTGTCCGGTGGTATCAGAATTGCTATCCTCTCTTTCGTTGACATAGGTCAGGTTCCAGACGATACTCGCCAATTAAGTTAGAAAAAAATCTCGATCGAAAAGCTCTTGCCTGGGGGCGGGCGATGGGTTCCATAGAATTGTGTCGAGTCTTTTCACCCCGGCCAGGGTTTCAGCGTGCATCTGCATTATTGCGTGTTAAATAGGAGGATTGCCTTGTCAAAACTGTCTGCCTCGCGAGGAGTGGTTTGCGCGTTTTGCATTGTCCCTGTAACGCTTGTTGCCATGGCGTTGCTGGTGATGGTCCACGGGAGAAACGGTAAGGCCGAGAGGGCGAGCACAAGCGCCTCTAGTTCTCCATCGGGAACCTCCACGGCGGCGGCGCGGAGCCGGATGCAAGCCAGCTATGCCGCCTTGCCTCTTGCGTTTGAGCCGAACCAGGGCCAGACCGACGCTCAAGTGAAATATCTGGCACGAGGGAGCGGATACACGTTGTTTCTGACTGCGAACGATGCGGTGTTTTCGCTGCGTTCTCGACAAGCTAAGAAAGAGTCGAACGCGGTGGTGCGCATGCACCTGGCGGGTGGAAACTCGCAGGCCAAGATTGAAGGCGGGGATTCCTTGCCCGGCGTGGCTAATTATTACCTGGGGAATGACCCGAGCAAGTGGAGCACGGGAGTTCCACGCTTTGGGCGGGTTGCTTACCGGGATGTTTATCCAGGCGTGAATCTGGCGTTTCACGGCACGGGGCACGAGTTGGAATTTGATTTTGTTGTGGCTCCGGGCGCGAATGCAACTCCGATCGCGTTTCGGTTTTCCGGGAACCGAGGCATGAAGACGGATGACGCGGGCAACTTGATCGTCACCTCCGCGGCAGGAAATGTGACGCTGCGCAAGCCGGTGGCCTACCAGGAGCGGAGCGGAACACGAGAAGTGGTTGATGCACGTTTTGCGCTGAAGGCCAGCAATCAAGTCGGGTTCGAGTTGGGTAATTACGATCGCAGCCGCGAGCTAGTGATCGATCCCTCGGTGAGTTACGCGTACTCAAGCTATCTCGGGGGCAGCGAGAATGATGCGGGGTATGGAATCGCCGTCGATAACTACGGCAATGCTTATATTACGGGGCAGACGGCGTCGCCGAATTTTCCGGGGGTTACCAACACTCTCAAGAGCACCGCAGGTAACGCTTTTGTCACTAAGATTAGTGCAGACGGGTCGGGACTGGTCTATTCCACCTACGTCGGCGGCACCGGCACTGGTGGCGACAGCGGGAATGCAATTGCGGTAAACCCGACGACTGGCGCTACGTATGTCGCCGGGGCAACGACCTCAAGCGACTTTCCTACGACGACAGGTGCGTACCAGACAAAAATCGTTAGCGGGGCTCTGGGCAATGCGTTTGTGTTTCAACTCAATCCGGCCGGCAGTATTGCTTACTGCACTTATCTGGGCGGGGAGGTTAACGATTCAGCTCTGGGTATTGCCTTGGATAGCAGCGGAGACGCGTATGTCGTGGGCAAAACATCATCCACAAAGTTTCCGACTGCAGGAACCACTGTTCTCCAAAAAGCTCCGGTTGGCGGCTTTCTCAGCGAGTTGAATCCCGCTGGCGCCGCGCTTGTCTTCTCGACTTATCTTGGAGGCAGCACCAACGACTTCGCCACGGCGCTCGCTCTTGATTCGTCGGCGAATGTTTACGTGACTGGGAGCACGACGGGCACAACCTTTCCCGGGGCCACGACAAAGGGGTTCCAGCCGACATTCGGCGGGGGTGCAACCGACGCCTTCGTGGCGGCGATCAGCGCAAACGCAACCGCTTATCTTTATTTCACATTCCTGGGTGGCAGCAACACCGATATTGGCAACGGCATTGCTGTCGATTCTTCGGGCGATGCCTACGTGACAGGGGAAACGGCATCGAGCACAAACTTTCCGACCAAATCGCCCGAGCAGACCGCCGGCTTCGGGGGTGGTACCTATGACGCGTTCGTCACAGAACTGACGCCCGCTGGCGCACTTGTATACTCGACGTTTCTGGGCGGCACTGACAACGACACTGGCGTAAGCATCGCGGTCGACGCTAGCAACAATGCCTACGTGACTGGTCAAACCGATTCTCCGGCTCCCAGCCCCTTTTCAGCTGCGGGCGCGACGCAGGGGACGCTAGGAGGAGGATTTGACGCGTTCGTGAGTGAACTCAATTCCGGCGGTTCGGCGTTGGTCTTTTCAACTTATTTAGGTGGCAGCCTCGATGAGGACGACGGCGGAAAAATTGGCGCTGTGGCGGTCGACGGCAAGGGATATTTCGTTTACGTGACGGGAAACACGGGTTCCACCTCGAGCTTTCCAGTCATAACGCCCGTTCCTTATCCGGGCGGTAGCACTTTTGGTGGTCCCGCTGGCGGGACCGACGCTTTTGCGGTGAAATATGCCCAGGGGCCCGTGTTCAGCATGACGGCCACGACGCCAGCCGCGGTTGCGCCGGGATCGTCGGGCACTTCGACTGTGTCACTGAAGGCATACAACGGATACAGCTCGCCAGTCGCGCTGAGCTGCAGTGTTACGGGCACAGGCACTCCGCTGCCGGCGTGCAGCGCGACGAGTTTTAATCCCGCGAGTCCAGTGACTCCAACGGCAAGCGGGGCGGCCACCACACTGACAATCACGACCACTGGAGCTACTGCCGCGACGTTGCATCCGTCGAAGATCTTTTATGCGATGTGGCTGCCCGTCTCGATGTCGCTGCTGGGGATGAGCTTTGCTGGCAGCCGGATGCAGCGCAAGAAACTGTTTGGCTTGCTGATGATCGTGATGGTGATGGCGGCGCTGTTTGCGATGCCGGCTTGCGGAGGGAGCAGCGGCGGTTCGGGGGGCGGCGGCGGAGGCGGCGGGGGTTCAGCGGGCACGCCTGCTGGTTCCTATACCGTCACGATAACCGGAACGGGGTCCGACACGAACGCGGTAACGCAGACCGCGCAAGTGACACTCACCGTCAACTAAACTTGGGCTCAGAGTCGGGCCGCTTCTCACGGGAGGCGGCCTGATTTTTTCTCCAATCACTTCCGCAGAATTGGCACAGGGCGCGAGTCTAGTCTAAGATTCTGTGTGGCGCATTCTGCGAGAGACCTGTCGCATTCATTTTCAATTAAGTTGCAGCGGAATCGCGTTCGGCGATCCGCGGGCCGCCGGGCAGCTTTTGCGCCGCTGGAGGAATCGAAGTAGTGAGTTCCCAACCACTCATGTTCAATTGCAGATGGCTCGGCCGACGGTTAGCTGGTTTCTTCCGCTCGAAACGATTCGTGTTTGGTGGCAGGCAGGCGGCACGGAGCGCAGCCTTTGCCCTGTTTCTAGGGTTGCTCATGGCCGCGTCGGTGCCGCAAGGTTTTGCTCAGTTCTCGATCAGCATGCCGACTGGATTGGATCGGCCGGCTGTGGACCCTGGCGGCTCAGCAATCGGGACGGTGGTAATCGCTGCTTCGTCCACGGGAACTTTGACGAATCCGGTGGGGCTGGCGTGTGTTGTGTCCTCGGGACCCACGACGGCCAATCCACCGGTGTGTACCGTAAGTCCCACAAGCCAGACGGCGCCGGGCAGCGCTTCGCTCACAATTACTACGAGTGACAGTACGGCGCAAGGCCTGTACGGCTTTACCGTGACGGGGACGGGCGGCGCTGGAACTCAAACCCTTTCGCTGAACCTGACGGTGCAGCCGCTCTCTGAGGACTACACACTTTCGGCGACGCCCACTACTGCGGTTCCGAACCCGGTAGCGCCCGGAGCGACGGCTACGACGACCGTGAGCATAGTGCCGATCGGCAGCTACTCCGGACATCAGGTGACGCTGGCGTGCCTGTCGGTGACGCCGGTGGTTACGGCGGGGCCGACGTGTACGTTCCAGGCGACGAACGGAACTGGGCCGGTGCCGGTGACGGGGGGCACGCCGGCAACCGCAACCCTGACCATCACAACTTTTGGACCGGTGCCCCTGACCTTATTGCGGACGCCACGAATCTTTTATGCATTGTGGCTGTTGATTCCGGGACTGGCGCTGGCGGGAGCGGCAGGAGCTGGACGGCGGAGAAAGACGCTGGTCGCGCTGTTCTTTCTGCTCTCTCTCGGGAGCGGAGTACTCTTCATTCCTGCATGCGGTTCGTCGACGGTCACAAATTCGCCCACGGGCCTGACGACTCCGAAAAATACTTACGTGTTCACGCTAACCGGCGCGGACGAAAACGGCGCTGCGCCGAGCAATACCAGCACCGCTGCGGCAACGGTGAGTATCACCGTGAACTGAGACCGAATCCGCGACTGAAATGCGCAAGCTCCGGAATTTTGCATGGCATTGCTTCCGGAGGAGTTGCCTGCGCGGGCGCGTGCTCGGTTGCTGTGTGATTTATTCCCTCGCAATCTCTTCCTTCGCAACTATTTTGTTCGTGCTGGCCGCGGCGCTTCCGGGCCAGGCGGCGGTGTTGGTTGGGGACGCCAACGGGGATAAAGACAAAGATTCAGTTCAGCGGCCGGTGCTGCGTTGGGATGAGCAGCAGCCGGGGTGCACGTTTTCGCGCGGAGATGATGGCAAGTATCGGTACGGAATCTGGTCGGGAGATGTTGGCGTGGTTGTGGCGGTGGACGCGCGAGAGCTGCAGATTATCCGCCATCGCGTTGAGCCTGTCATAGCAGTTCTGATCAGTGTGCACAACCGGGGCGCGAAGAGCGTCGACGAGGCGGCCAGCGGGATCACATTGCAATTCATGAATCACTTCAAGGTTACGCAGACTTCCCTGGATCCGGATTCGTACATCCGAAAAATTCAAAACGATGCGGATGCCCTGGACGATGAAACCAGGCGCGAGATAAAAAAACATCCGGAGCAGAGGGCGATGCGCGAAACGCGGTTGCAACAGTATCAGAAGTCGGTAAATGAACTGATCGAGTTTCTGGGCAAGAGCAGCCTGCGCGAGGCTGTGCTGGACAGCGCCAACCCGGAAGTGCAAGGATGGGTTTTCTTCGATACGGATACGAAATGGCTGGGCGGCTGGAAAGCGCAGGAGGAACTTGTGCTTCGTGTTCCGGTTGAGGAAAAGATATTTGAGTTTCCATTTAAGTTGCCGCCGGATCGGGGGGAGTTCATTTTGCAGAAGCGGTGAAGGTGGGCTTCGGGGGTGGGCTTCGGCTATCGGGCTTCGGGCTTTGGCTTTTCTTTTTACCTTTTTCGTGGCCGCCACAAGCGCGAGAGAGTTAGGAGAAGCCACGAGCTGACACGCTGAAGATGAGGCCGAAAGCGGAGGGCGGAAAGCCGCATTTAGGATGCGTGGCGGATTTGGCGCTGGCGATTGGCGTCGCGGTGCATCATCACGTCGCGCAGTGAGACCAATCCTTTCAGTTCGTTGCCTTCGACGATGGGGAGATGCCGGAAGCCGAACTCTTCCATGATGAAAAGACACTCTTCAACGGTTTCATCAAGATTAACGGTACGAGGATTCGCCGTCATCACTTCAGACACCGCGGTGTGAGCGGGTTGGCGCCCTGCGGCGACTACGCGATTCATGACATCGCGTTCCGAGAAAATGCCGGCTAATTTTCCGTCGCGCATCACAGGTACGGCGCCGATATTGTGTTCCATCATGAAGCGCGCGGCTTCGAGCACGGTGCGTCCGGCTTCGACGGAGTGAATTCTGCGGTCTTTGATGAGGTCGCGGAGGGTGGACATCGGGAACTCCTTCGAGGGCGGCGAGGAATGACGAGCGGCATTACTTTACCATACTGGCCGCTCGTCCGGGCATTCGCAGATCGAGGATTCCAGATGCGAGGCACAGAACAACAGCGGCCTAGCGCCCCGCGCGGGTTACCGTGGACGGGCGAAATGCCGCGCGGGACGGGCTACACAGAGTGTGATAGTTCCGCAGCGGTATGGCTTATTGGCTACTGCAGGTGATTCAAGTGAACCGGAGTGGCGTCGGCCGTGCTGTCAGAGCGAGGTTTCATCGATACCACGATGTACTCGCGTTCCTTGCTGTCGAGATCTTCGACTCGCAGAAGCATCTTGTCTTTCTGCAAGCGAAATTGCGCCTGGTCGCCAACGGGCAAAAGAATAGGATGCTTGATGTCTTTGGGGCGAATTCTGTAGATCACCCGCTCGGTCTGAAGCAAGTATTCCTGGCAGAGGAGCTCTTGCGTCTTCTTATGGCCGGAATCGGTGCCGATCATTTCTCCGGCGAAACTCTTCGCGTCTTTCTCATCCATACCGCATTGCACGGAATCCATCTGCAACAATTTTCCGCTCTGATACGCCTTCGGCTCCTTCGCATACGCGGTTCCTGCTAACAGAATGGATGCCAGCACCAACGATTGGAAACGCATGACAATTCCCCCTGGTTTGAAATTAGGAAATCCGACCAAATGCTTTACCGGTCGATAATCGGGAAGCAGAATCAGCTTCGCCTTGGGGATTGTGCCGTATTGGGCGGGGAGTGGTTAGATCACGACGGTCATCGCACGGAAGTAACAACGGCAGAGGCTACGCGGGGGAACAGAGATCAGTGCTCCAGCAGACCTTCCAGTGTGGGGAAAAATGCCGGATAAGAAATTGCAGCGCATTCACTACCGCGAATCAATGTGTCGCCGTGAGCTCGCAGTGCGGCAATGCTGAAGGCCATGGCGATGCGATGATCGCCAAACGAGTCGAGTGCAGAACCGTGAAGCGACTGTCCGCCTGGAATCTTTAGGCCGTCCTCGCGTTCTTCGACCTGCGCTCCCATGCTGCGAAGATTGGTGGCGAGCGAGGCGATGCGGTCGGACTCCTTGACCCGCAGTTCTTTCGCATCACGGACTTCGATTCCCTGCTCGGTATATGGCGCGATGGCAGCCAGGACGGGAATTTCGTCGATCAA
>Ga0307478_10003532_pt1 | contig 11572 bp, 14 predicted proteins | sample atmos_gasesECM4C_2_FD_203713 | JGI IMG/M metagenome (GOLD analysis project Ga0307478, IMG submission 203713) | Hardwood forest soil microbial communities from Morgan-Monroe State Forest, Indiana, United States - atmos_gasesECM4C_05 | ecosystem: Environmental > Terrestrial > Soil > Temperate...
ACGACGAAGACGAACAGGACCCGGAAGGTCGCCGTCGGCACGGTGAAAAAATCAATGGCCGCGGTCTGTGCAAGGTGATTCATCAGAAAGGTCCGCCAAGTCTGGGAAGGCGGTTTGCGCGGCCGCGGCAAATATTTGGCCACCGTGGATTGCCCCACCTCAATTCCCAGCTTGAGCAGTTCTCCGTGAATCCGCGGTGCACCCCACAAGGGGTTGGCTTGGTGCATGCGCCGAATGAGATCGCGAATGTTTTGCCGCTATTTCCGGCCTTCCAGGAAGGCGTCGCGATTTCCTCGTCCAATGCCAGGCAAAAGCTCTGCGGTGCCAGCGCAGGACCGTGTCGGGCTGCACCAGGTGAAGACATCGCCGCCAACCGGACCAGAATCGGCACAACACAATCCACAACAGCCGGTCGCCACGGTGGAGGCGCAAGCGACGCGGCGCGTTGTTTTGAAAAACCGCCAGTTGGTGACGAAGCGCCAGGATCTCCGTCTGCAGAGCGGCACGGGTTCGAAAAGTGGAGACTACCAAAGCGAGAAGAGCGACGAAAAGAGAGCTCATCGTGGTAACCGCCATGATCTCACGAATGATCGGAACCTCTGTGTTTTCAGATGGGACGGAGTTTTCGGTAACCACAGGGTCGCCTCAATCCTGGGAACAGGGATAGAGAATCTCACTATTCGGCAGATTTCTGCTTGCCCGCCCATTCCTCAAACGAAATCTTGGTCCACTTTCCGGGTTCAGCTGCTGGGCGGCTATAGCTGTGGTTAACGCTTATCCACCTGGTCCCATCGTCGAAGAAGACTGTTATCGTTCCGGTGTCGAGGGCCGTCACATTCGGCTTGGGTAGTCGTCTCTTTGGATCTTCAATCAACATCGTGAACTCCTCACCAGGAACTAGTTCGAACGGCGCAACGGTAACTGGACGGAAAATGCGATCGCCGGAGTGCAATGCGTGCTCGGGTCTCCGGCCAACGCGATTTTGGGCAGAGCCAAGCACCTGGGTACTGACCCGCTGGTTGTCCCCTTGCCAGAATGGTGCTTCCGGAAAAACGGAGAAGATTACGATGCAGGTGATCTTTTTCTCTGAGACATTCTGGATGGCAAACGAGAGATGGGTGATCCAGTCGTCATCTGCTTCGAAACCTGTCTCCCAAAAGTAATCATTTGGACCGGAGCGACCGTCACTCTTTAATTCCGTCGCTCCGTCCATGAGTTTGACGCGGATCGGATCGTTAGCGCGGGGAACACTTCGGATGAGGATTGTTCTAGCGCGAGTCGCGCTTTGAGCAAAGGGGGGAGCCAGACAATCTGAGAATAAAACGAAGGACAGTAGAACCAAGGGGATACGCATTCCTTGAACTTCCGTACGTGCCCCAAGGCAATACCAGCTTACAATTGTATGGCTGCAACTGGCCATCGCTGTTGTAACCAGGCGCTGTCACAACTTTGCGCCTTTCGTTCGCCCAGAAAGACGAAAAAGAAAGCGCAAACTTGCGCTATGGGATATAGCGTCAACCGACGCGCCGCCGTTGTCAGCTTTCTCAAATAGGGGCACAATTCAGCGCACACTTAGATTAGGAGGTTGCCGTGAAACCCTTCCTTGCTTTAGTGGTTGGTGGAGTTCTTCTTTCATTTTCCATTTCGGTTCGAACATTTTGCCAAGATACGGCCAAGCCTGCGGCACGTGCGTCCTCAAGCAGCCAGCGGGAGAAGGAGCGTCAGTTGCGAGTGGCCCTCCAGGAAATACGCGACGCGCTTGACCACTACAGAGGCATGTTCGACCGATTCAAAATCCAAGCTGCCGCGGGGAGCCACGGCTATCCTCTTGATCTTCAAACGCTGGTGAACGGCGTGGAGTCGCAGGGTAAGACAATTCACTTCCTGCGCAAGATTCCTGTCGATCCCATGACAGGCACCACAGACTGGGGTCTGCGAGAAGGCCCTACTGGTGGAGTGTACGATGTCTACAGCAAGTCACAAGGCAAGGCTCTGGACGGCACGGAGTATAAGGACTGGTAGATGGTGAGACTGTAACTGACGAAACCAGGCCTTTACACGTTTTGACCGCTGGTCAACGAGTGATATGGCGATTTTTCGCCAGTTGGAAGCCGACAGCCTCATCGTGACTTTCCGGTTTGCTTTGTAACACTATCGACTTGAAAAGAACGGAGCCGCGACCTTTAAGATGGCCCAGTCGCGGAAGTCATTGCTGTTCTCCACACAAGCGATCACTACTCCTTGATCGGGGTAGAGGACTAACCATGAGCTACTTCCAGCCACTCCGCCGCTGTGCTCGAATTGCCGTGGCACTCCTTGACCGTCAGCGTCGTGGATGGACCAGCCGAGTCCGTAGTTCGTCTTCTTGCCAAAATTGGTTTTTTGACGTGAGAAGATCATTGCGAGAGTGTCTTCTTTCAGGAAACCCGCCTTCAACATTGCCGAACCGAAGCGCACAAGGTCTTCCGCGGTCGAGAGGAACCCGCCCCCAGCCCACTTGTAGCTCAGATCCTCATAGTCGCTGTTTCGATAGCTGCCATCGGCCATCACGTTGTACCACCGTGCGCGATGAGGAATGATTTTCGCGCTGTCATCGGCAAGGGTGTCCTTCATTCCAAGAGGCAAAAACACTTTCTCGCGCATAAAAGCAAGAAAATCTTCTCCCGACGCTTTCTCAATCGCTGCGCTCGCAAGAACATAACCATAGGTCGAATATGAGAACTTCGTGCCTGGAGGTGCAACCAACGGGTCATCTTTGAAGCGTTTCAGCGATTCAAGCACAGAATGATACGCCCCGCGATCCGGCTTGCTCTCCTCGTCAGTGTTGTAGTGACGGATACCACCGAGGTGTCCGAGGAGTTGGCGCGTGGTTATCACGTGTCCCTTGTCAGGAAAACCAGGGACATATTGCTGTATGGGAGCATCTAGGTCGAGGTGTTTCTGTTCGTAGAGCAGCGCCGCTCCGGCAGAAGTTAAGGGCTTGGAAGTACTTCCTATTCGAAACTTTGTTTCCGGTGTTACGGGAACACACTGTTCTAGGTCGGCAAGGCCGAATCCCTCAGCCCATACGAGCCTCCCACCTACTGCTACGGCAATGGACATGCCCGGTGGCCGCGAAACCTTGTTGTTTATCGCGGACCCAGAATTTCCCAACAGTCCATGGTTATAAATGTCAAGAAATGCTTTCCTCGCCAAGAGGATCTGCTTGGAGTACTCCGGCAGAGCAACTGCTGTTTGTTTCTCTGACCGCTGAATTGCGCTGTCCGTGCATTGAGCGACGGCAACGTTAGTTGCGGAAGCGATGGCGAAACAGACCGCACAGGTGAGAAGCACATTCCAGCGGCGCGACATATACAGGCAGTTTATCGGATTGTTGGCGTAACCAGACAATAACGCTCACCGAGAATGGCCCCAACTCCCGGCCAAGGTCAAAAAGCGTAATAGAGATGTTTCACCAGTCGAGAACGGCGGCACCGAGATTACGGCTGTCCGACCCATACGACAAAGGTAAGTTTGACATCCTCGTATCGCCCGGTAATTTCCCAGCATCCAGTCGTGGGAAAGTTGATCCCGGCCATAAAGAGCGGATCGTCCGTCGTCCAGCTTGGTGTGCCAGGGCCGTCTGTCTGGAGCGGCGGGGCAGGAGAATCGGTCCTCTTCCCGGTCACTGTGAGTTTCGCTTCCGTTGCTGTGTGTGCGTCGAAACCTTGTCGCCAAAAAGCCAGCTTCTGTCTGAATGTCGGATCGTTGGGCGTGTAGTGCCCTAACCCTATCCACGCTCCCGTCTCTGGAAGAGCGGTCCATAGCCTGTCCGTCCCGAACCAGAACTGACCACGGGATGGTTTTGCATGATAGGGCGGTGGCGGCACGAAGGGTTGCATTGCAGGCTTCGTGACCGGGCACGTCTCAGGCACGGCTGATGTTTTCGGTCTTTCTTGGCCAGAGCATAAGACTGGCAGAAACACGAGGACAAACGACAGTAGAAGGCGTGGGGAAAGCATAGGAAGCCCCCAAATGCAGACTGTTCAGTTTACAACTTCGATTACGGCTGACACTATCAGATGGGATGAGAATGCCGGTCTCCAGGCGGGATGCGATAAGCTCCCAGTGATAACGCGCTCGAGGCGCAATAGAAAAGGAGACCGGCTATGACGAAGAGTATCACTGTGGCAAGGCGGCAGACCAGCAACTTTGCGGAGAAGAAATACACCGTGGGATTGGATCTTGGGGATCGTTGGAGTTGGTATTGCGTGTTGGACGAACGCGGGGAGGTGGTCTTTGAGCGCAAGGTGAGTACCACGCCGAAGGCCCTGCGAGAGGTGTTCGGGGCGATGCCGCACAGCCGGGTGGCGCTGGAGACGGGGACGCATTCGCCGTGGATCAGCCGGTTAATGAAGGAGTTGGGACATGAAGTGATCGTGGCGCAGGCGCGCAAGGTGCGTTTGATCGGGGAAAGCCGGAAGAAAGATGATCGGCTGGATGCGCGAACCCTGGCGCGGCTGGCGCGCATCGATCCCGAGTTGCTGGGGCCGATTCAACATCGCAGTGCCCGGGCGCAAGCGGATTTGATCATGATCCGGGCCAGAGCCGGCCTGGTGCGGGCGCGGACGGCGCTGGTCAATGCCGCGCGGGGCTTGACGAAATCCTACGGGGAACGATTACAGGGCTGCAACCCGCGAAATATGGACGCGGAGAAGAGGAAGGGATTGAGTGCGGAGCTGCAGCTGGCATTGGAGCCGCTGTTGCGAGCGATCGAGTCGCTCAGCCAGCAGATTCTGGACTATAACGAGCGCATAGAGCAGATGGCGCGGGACAGCTATCCCGAGGTGGCGCGGTTGAAGCAAGTGAAGGGAGTAGGAACGTTGATCGCTCTAGCCTACGTGCTGACGCTGGAAGATCCGCAACGTTTTACGAAGAGTCGGGAAGCAGGTTGCTACGTGGGGTTACAACCGGGGCGGCGGAATTCGGGCAGCAGTACGCCGCAGCTGTACATCAGCAAGGAAGGAGATCCCTACTTACGAACCTTGCTGGTGCAAGGAGCGCAACATATCTTGGGTCCGTTTGGAGCAGACAGTGACCTGCGACGGTGGGGACTGAAACTGGCGGAGCGAGGAGGAAAGAATGGAAAGAAACGAGCGGTGATCGCGGTGGCGCGGAAGTTAGCGGTGCTGCTGCATCGGCTATGGGTCAGTGGAGAGGCTTACGAACCGCTGCGCAACTCGCGAGCGATCGAGTTACCGACAGCGGCCTAGACTGCATTCAACGACAAGAGCGCACCCAGACCACCAGCCCAGAGTTCAACCGCCGAGTTCCGGTGACTGCGTCAAACGCCTGGCCCCGTTCCATCGTGAGATGGACGAGAGGTCGACTAACAGGTTGCAGCGCCGGCTGAAAACGAGAACACCCAACTTGCACCGAGCGCAGGAAAAAGCTCAATCCGAGTGCGGATGGAAGGGTGGCGACAGTAGTAGGGCGAACCAGGTTGCTGGGAGGTCACAGAGTGCAAGCCGAGATACAAATTACGAACTGGAGGTTGAGTAGGCTCACCTTCCTTCCTAGCCAGAGGGTAGCAGAGCCGTCCTCGCCGTCAAGGGTTCGCTGCGCCGCGCCCAACCCCCGGCGCGCCCTTGACCGCTCCGGGCGGGCTCTGCAAAATCTCTCCGCTAGGAAGAAAGGTGGATCTCAGGAAGGCAAAAACAACAACAACAAAGACAAAATCAAAATTTACTTGACATCGACCGGCATTCTCATGGAAGGCGTTTGCGCTCAAATTTCGACTTCTTTCGTTCGGGATGCCCGTGCTCCGATTGGGACTCATTTCCCGCCACTGAGAAGTTCGACTTGCGAAACAGCATCACTTCCACCAATAAGGAACGGGGTTCCCATTCCTGCCAAGTCATGCAACTGATTGCTATCAAAGGGCAGATTCCATCCGTACAGTACAGCTTCGAGCCGGTAAACACCGGGTCTTAACTGGTCGAGAAATATTTTGGAATCAAACGAAAAAGAACCAGTTGCCTCTTGTCCCGGCCTCAGGAGCACCGCGTCCCTCTGCATTCGTTCAGGAAGAGTCATCCGATCAGTCAGGCTTGGTCCGAGGCAAGAACCAGCATAGCCTGGCTCGTAATGCTTGCCCGAGCTGTCTTCAAGCCGACTCCAGAGGTGAGGCGGGTTACCGCATTTAACTTCCCATTGTGATCGGGGAACATATAGTGCACCGTTGCTGACGTTCTTGATTGTGTAGCGAATTGTGATCTGATCGCCGATGTTGTACGCCTTGCGGTCGATGCGGATACGGAAGAGGACATCGCTACCGTGAACGAACGGCTGCTGGGCCTGCGTCTTGGCTGAGATTGCACAGAGGATCAGAAGAGAAAGAAACACCGTTGCTGGTGAGCGATGCATCAGAGCTGGCATTTTGGAGTAGCTTATGCTAATGGGCGATTACATTCATGTGCTTGAATACGCTCGCCATCTTAACTAATTTAACCAGGCCATGTCACAAGCTTGCGTCTTCTCTTCGCCTTTTTGAAGGTCGGTGAGTGCAATGGCGATTTAACGCCAATTTCAAATTAGACTGAGTTGCAGCTCGGGAACTTGTTGTGAAAGTCTTTTCATCTGCACGGGGCGGAAAGGCGTGTATATTGCTTCTGCGTTCTTGAACTTGAAGAGGAGGGCTCGCCATGCATTGGCGCGTCGCCGTGTCCGTGGTCGCAATTTCATTGTTCGCTACGCTACCTGCTTCTGCGGGCAACATCCGCTTCACTGCCGCGAAGACGAAGGCTACCGGCATCGATCATACACGTCGTGTAGCAGTAGGTGATTTTAACCATGACGGGAACGCGGATCTTGCCATCTCCAGCACCTATAATCAGGTTGCGATTTTTCTTGGCAAAGGAAATGGGACTTTTACTGGACCGACCATCTATAATCTCACCTTCTATGTGACTGGCTCTGTTGCCATCGGCGACTTCAACAATGATGGCAAACTTGATCTCGCAGTGGTCGGTGGAGACACGTCAGGCAACGGACTCGCCTTCCTCTCAGGCAAGGGGGATGGCTTGTTCAATCCTCCAGTCTACTTTCCAACCACGCTGGCCGGAGGCTCTGTCGTTGCCGTCGCTGCTGACCTGAATCACGATCACAATCTAGACTTATTCGTGGGAGGAAACTGCGGCAGTGAAGTTCTATTAGGCGATGGCAAGGGCGATTTTCAGAACGGTCAGGTAGAGAGCGTATGCGGTTTCGGCGTCGCCATCGGAGATTTCAACAGCGACGGCAACTTGGACGCAGCTACGACTCAACCTCTCCCGAACTACAACTCGACCGGTGTGTCAGTCCTTCTCGGAAACGGAGATGGTACGTTTCACTCCCCGGTCGCGTACTCCGGTATTGAAGAGCCGTACGCAATCGCGACCGGAGACTTCAATGGCGACAACAAGCTTGACCTGGCGGTCGGCGACTTGCTCATGAATACCGTCGTCATCCTGCTGGGAAATGGCGACGGGACATTCACCAACATTGGCCAATGGTACGCGGGCGCAAGTCCAACCGCCATCGCGGTATCCGATTTCAACCGCGACGGCAAAGCCGATTTGGCGTTGTCCGATTACGATGGTTCCCCTAGTTACCCTAGCCCTGGCGTGGCCATCTTACCCGGAAAAGGTGACGGCACTTTCCCTAGCTTTATGCCTCTTCCCACTGGCAATGGGGCATCCGACGTTGTGGCCGTAGACCTCAACCACGACGGCTCTCCCGATCTTATGGTCATCAATAGTGTCGATAATACTTTTAGCGTGCTGCTCAACGCCGCAGGAACTTACGTTCACCTCACAGGCTCGCCTAACCCTTCCAGTCTGGGGCAGCCGGTGAGCTTCAAAGCCACAGTGCGGGGCAGCGTGATAGGATCTCCGATTCCGTCCGGCACTATCACTTTCAAGGATGGCCCAAAGACTCTGGGGAACGTCTCTCTGACCAAGGGCACCGCGTCTTTCACAACTTCGTCCTTGAGACTGGGCATTCACAACATCACGGCGACGTATTCGGGAGACGCCGACTTTAATCCGAATCGATCAGTCACTCTGCTCCAAAAAGTTGACTAGTGGCTCGGCGAGGTACCTTCGGCAAGATGTCAACTGACGCTTCAGGCGATTACCCTCACCGAGAGTCGGGCCGACTTTTGGGCCAAGGGTCAAAACGCGTAATGGGGATATTACGTCACTTGAGAACTTGAGAAGCGGAGCGGTGGGTTACATGTTTCCAACGCTGTCGTTGAATCAACTTTAAAGAGGTCTAAAGGTCTGTGTCTTTCCATGGAACGCTGAGAAACAAAATCCAAGCAGCGCTGAACAGACCGCAAATTACTCCAATCACCCCTGCCAGAAAAGAACGCCCGTGGATGTGGCCCCTGACGAAATCGCATATCGCGCATACCAACACCATGAGCAAAATGATTTTGGCACTGCTGCGATCATTACGCACGAGACGGCCTCATGCTGATTATCCTCCAAAGTCCAGCAGGAATGAATCGGTTGTTGGCGAAACCAAGACGTTTACACTCAAGTTCTGCCCGTGCGCTATACGATGACGTACCCCTCGGTCCAGTGATCTTGGTTCAGGTCGTACTCCGCAATTTGGAAGCCCTCAGGTGTATTCACAAAGCCGGGTTTTTGCTTGAGGCGTTCTTTCGCGGCGACCGCATCGGCATTTGTTGTGTAAACACCAATCAGCTTCTCATCGTCATCGTGAACGTGCCAGAGCAAGTGAACGGATTTCACGATTGGTTTCCTTTCCGGCACAGAATAGCAGTTGGTGGCTTCGGGATTCTCAGTTGATGTAAGCAGGCCATTACACTCAAGTGCCCAGCGCAAAGCCATGATGAGTGTAGTCGCGATGCTACGCCAATTGACCTCAGAAGCTCGCCGTTGCGATTCGGCCTGCCGAAGGCATCTCTACATGGTCTATGACAAGGAACTCCTTTGGCATTAGCTGTGGCACCAGTTTCAGCCCAAGCTGCTCTTGAACCGCATTTAGGATTGCAGGTTCAGAAGAGTCGGGAGCTGTCGGCCACTGCAAGGTGACATCGTAATGATAGGGAAGTTGGGTTTTGTCCAGAACGGGGCGACCCAGTTCCTCGGACAATATCATTGCCAGAGTGGCTATCGGAACTTCTCGGCCCATTATCCGTCCGCTCTCAACTTGAATCACGCGACGAGCGGAATCGGCGCGGCTAGAATCTGATTCTCGAAGTTTCGGACCATCACCGGCGATGACGAGTTCATAAACTGGAATTAGTCTGGTTTCACGGTGCGCTGTCAGTTTGAAGCGGTTAGACAAAAGCACTTGAAGGACTCGTTCACCTCGTTCCCGTACCGTCTCGCCTGCTGGAGTGTCCTCCCCTTCCGCAGAGGTGTCCACTTTGGCGTCGATATCGTATCGCTGAGAGTTCAGCCAGTCTGGTGCCCCCACGATTTGGTCGACCTTGACGTCGTAGGCGCCTTGGATGAGTTCCTGCGCGGTTTCATTCGTGACAGTCACCTCATCAGGGGCAATCTTTGTCGTCCTGCCTGCTTCAATGCGGGACTTGCTGGGCTTGATAGAAATGGTCTTATACAGGGGCACAATTGCGGTTGCATTGTCGCCTTCCGACTGAGCGCAGGCTGGCGTTGCGTTTACCGAGAACAATACAAATGGAACTATGGCGGCTGCGAATCCGGCAAAGCTTTTGCGAAGGGACATGAGCGGACCTCCTATTTTCGGCAAGCGGCGGAACTCTGGTACCTGTGAGTCCGATACACCCGCGAAAGGTTGCTCTGTTCTGCTCCAAAGGGTAGTCCAATTCCACAGGTGGGCAAGAAAGTCTTGCAAACTGTCGCAGTCAGATGGGATGAGAAGGTCGATCCCCGATCACGGATGGCGTTAAGCTGTGATCAACGCACTCAACGTGCGATCACATGAAAAGGAGATCGACCCTCGAAGAAGCATAGCAAGTCTTCGCAGCGGAGTGAACCAACCTTGAAGCGGACGAAAGCGCGAGGTCCGGTGCAGCGAGATGTGAAAGAAGTACTCGCAGAAGTCCTGGAAAAGTTGACGGGCAAATTGGATGTGCCGGCGGTGTCGACGAGCGCAAAAGAAAATCGCAGGTTAGGGGACTGGTTGAGCCGTTTCTGTCAGCCACTCCAGTTTGATTTCTTTCAGCTTAAGGTGCAACCGTACGCCCTGAGCCATAGCCATTTGGCCCTTGAGAGTCAACATCTCGTCCGTGTTCCGTGATTCGGCGTCTCCGATCTGTCCGAAGTCCAGCCAGTAGTTGCTGGGCCAACACCGCGCTTTTCCAGATTGTTCAACTCCGCACCGACTCACGTCGTTATTGATCCAGCCCAACTTTTGATTACCAGCATCCGCCGTCCGTGCTAGATCAAGACTGAGGTTCTGAAATAGCCACTGGGCTGCACAAAACTGGAATTCTGGTGAACGTATGGAATCATCGTTCGGTCCTGATTGCCAGTTAATCACTCCGTCTAGGACGATTGAAGCGGCCCCCGCCCGAGCCATTGCCCATGCAAAACGCAGTAAGTCGGTATCGTTTGTGGGACCGTGGATGGCCGAGTGCGAGAAAACGATACTAGGTAGCGGCTCGTTGCCATCGGGAATGAATACCGCAGCTCCGACCTTTCCGCTCTTTTCCACCACGATGAGTCGCTTAACAATGATGCCGTCAACGTGGCCAATGTCGGAGGTGCTACCAAACCTGCATGGATGTTTCTGAGCGGCACATGTACCGAACAGGCTGAGGATTACGATGCAATGCACGACCACGCGGCTCATTCGTCCTAGCCTCCGCTCGTCCGCACTCATTTTAATCCCTATTGGGCCGACAGTCTGTTGTAACCAGGCGATTACACTTGTAACGGTTCGGTTACAAGTGTAATCGAGATATTTCGCCAATCACCGATCACGGTTGGCGGGTAGGACGCTAATGATCTTCGGTTCCGCCACCGCCGCAGAATCTGGCAGCTTGCAGCCCATTCGCTCGGCGGCGGATTGCAGGACTGTAACGTAGTCGCGGCTGAATGCACCTACCGGGGGATAATATGATGCCCTCAGTCGCCAATCTCCAAGCTGATTCAGACTCGCCTGAGCCTCTGCGAACTTGGTGGTATAAACCGCATTCGAAGGCAACTTAATCCAGCGATTTTTTAGTTCCGATTCTAGTTGCGCCTCCGAAGGACCGCCTCCATCCGCATGGCAGATGAACCGATCGACTTGCCCAGCCTTAACAGGGTCTCCCGTTGTGATAATTGATCCGATTGCCGTCGCTTCGCAGTCTTGATCTGGCACGGGGAAGCACAGGGTTTTCGAGGTCAGATTCGTTAGTTCTGACTTGACCATGACTCGATCATTCAACGTGTAGATGTCTTTTTCCGTGACTAGTCGAAGCTTTAGCTGCGGCGCTTCGGTTTTCTGCGCGAGTGTGCAAACAGCCAGAACGGGCGCGGCTATGAATACGGTCCAAGTCTTCACTCCACGAATGTACCTCAAAAGTTTCTTCGCTTCCAGACGGGTCAACTGT
>Ga0307478_10003533_pt1 | contig 11565 bp, 10 predicted proteins | sample atmos_gasesECM4C_2_FD_203713 | JGI IMG/M metagenome (GOLD analysis project Ga0307478, IMG submission 203713) | Hardwood forest soil microbial communities from Morgan-Monroe State Forest, Indiana, United States - atmos_gasesECM4C_05 | ecosystem: Environmental > Terrestrial > Soil > Temperate...
CTGCGCCCTGCCTCATAGATTTCGTCAAGGTTGCTGTTTGTGATGTTCCCGGTCAGGGTTCGCTTGAGCTGCCAGGACTCGTGCAACAACTGGCCAAATTCGTTGAGCGAACGATTCGGGTTCGTGAGAATCGATTCAGCTTCGTTCACTAGTTCGCCCATAATTTGGAGTTCACGCTTCCGCTCATGAGTCACTCGAATCTGCTCTTTGGCAATCTCCGAAGCGGTTCGGGAAAATCCGGTAAAGAAGAGCGCGCAATGTTGCTGCAGCAGCGCCATCCGCTCCTGTGAGGCGATGATTTGCCTCACGTCAAAGCTGCCGTCCACGTTGAAGTTGATGCGATTAAAACCTCCATACGCGGCGGCGATTTGATCTTGCGATCCCACTGCTTCCCCAATCACTTCCTGCTCTACATGGATCGCATCCTTGGCGAGCGCATGTTTATTGCGCGTTTGCTCTTTGAGACCATACAGACCCAGCAAGAGACCAACCGTAAACGCCGAACTCGTGCCCAAGCCCGTGCGAGCAGGCAAGTCGGCCACGTGGTGGACCTCAACTCCCTCTTCAACGCCCATATACTGCAGGCAGCCGCGCACGGAGGGATGTTCGATCGAGCTGTTGTCGTTGACGTTTTCGACCTTTGAGTAGGAAACGCGGCTGTGGTATTCGAAAAATGGCGGCAGATGTCGGCAGGTGATGTAACAGCACTTGTCAATGGCCGTGGAAAGCACGGCGCCGCCGAATTCGCGGTACCACACGGGATAGTCGGTACCGCCGCCGAAGAATGAAATTCTTAGTGGTGTGCGTGTGATTATCATGGGATCTCTCTTAATCCTTCTCGAAGGGATTACCGATTCGTGCCGGAAAAGGCGCGATGTCCCGCCTTGACCGCTGTCACTGAGCCCGCGGCAGTTTTCTCGCGATCTAATATCTGGCGGATAGCGTCTGGAAGCGAAACCGCGTCGATGTCTGCACGGCGTGAGGCCGTGCCGGGATCCGCTTTTTCGCCAGTCTCGTTCTCGTGCAACAGCCGAGCCGTCTTGCATCCGGCATTCTTGCCGGCCTCGATGTCGATATCGGAATCGCCGATCATCCACGATATGGGCAACTCGATTCCGAATTCGCGAGCTGCGTCGATCAACATCCCAGGCGCGGGTTTCCGGCAACGGCAGACCGGTTCCATCTCGTGCGGACAGTAATACACTGCATCGATTGTGGCTCCGGCCCTCGCCAGAACTTCCGACATCCGCTGATGTAGCATCTCCACTTCGGCGGCCGTTACGAGCCCTTTCGCGATGCAGCGCTGGTTGGTAACCACGATGACGCACACGCCCGCTCGGTTCAGCTGCGCAATGCCCTCCGCCACGCCCGGCAAAATCTGGAAATCCTGCCAGCGGGTTATGTAATCGCCCTCCGGCGGTCTCTTATTGATGACGCCGTCGCGATCCAGGAACACTGCCTTGGTCACGAAATACCTCGTTCTTGGCATCCTGCATGAGCCGCCTGCTGGAGATTGCGGTAAAGCGTCTGAGCGCGCGCGTAGTCTTCAGGCGTCCCTATGTCGATGAACATTCCGTCTTGCTCCGCGGCGTACATCCCCAGTTCTAGCAATCGTGGGAATACGTCTCTTTCAAGACTCGCCGGCCCGTCCGGAATGTGCTCTAGAACGGTTCGGTTGAACACGTACACACCGCCGTTTACGATGCCGGGAACAGGAGACCCCGTCTTCTCAAGAAAGCCGACAACTCGATGATCGGTGCCCTGTTGAACCGTTCCGTACCGCGCCGCGTCCGGAACTCTGCGTACTGCCATGCTGACGAGCCCGTCATGCTCGCGATGAAACCGAATGAGTTGATGGAAATCCATCTCGAGAAAGGAATCGCCGTTCATCACCAGAAAATCGGACGCCTGTGCCAGGTAGCGTTCCGCGCATTTTACAGCTCCCGCCGTTCCGAGCGGCTGCGTTTCCTTGGAGTACTCGATCGAAACGTCCCATTTGCGCCCATCGCCCAATTGGTCTTCGATCTGGTCGGCAAGATGTCCCGTGCACATCACCAGGCGTCGAATACTCTGCGCTCGCAGTTGCAATACGAGCAGCTCAAGAAAAGGCGTGGCGCCCACCGGCGCCAATGGCTTGGGAGTCGACGGCAATATGGATTGCAGGCGCGTTCCCAGCCCGCCAACGAGCAGCACGGCGGCTACGTCTTCACTCGCGGGCAATGGCGTCCGATTTTGTGTTTTAGACTTCATAGTAAATGCCCGTCTCATTCACGCCCAGGGAAAGGTGTAGCGGTATCGCGGCAACATCATTCCGCCGCATTCCAGTAATCGATCATAGACCGCAACGTTTGCTCGAGCGAGATCAACGGTCTCCATCCCGTGTCTTTGCGGATCTTTTGCGTGCTGCCGAAAATAATTCTCTCGTCGGATGGACGCATCAACCGCGCAGCGGGCCGGATCTCTGCTTTCATGCCGGAAAGACGGATAGCCGTTTCCAAAAGGTCTCTCATCTGATGCGTTCGGGACGCGCACAGGTTATAGGCCTCGCCTCGCTTGCCCTTTGCCGCCGCAAGATAAAAACCTCGCACGGTATCGTTCACGTCCAAAAATGCCCGATACGGTTTCAAGTTTCCGACTTCGATCACCGGCGCCTGCCGGCCTTTCTTGATGGCCACCAGCTGCCTCACGAAGTCGGAAGGCGCATCACTCGTCTTGCCGGGGCCCGTCGTGTTGAAGAGCCTGACGTTCACCGCCGGAATTCCGTAGTCGAGGAAGTATTCGCGCGCCAGCAAGTCCAGGCAAACCTTGCTGATGCCGTAAGGATGCAATGGCTTAAGAGGCTGCTCTTCCTTAACAGGAATCGCCGATTCCGGCACATGCCCGTATTCGGCGCTCGAACAGGCTGAAACGACCACTGGACGCCGCTTCAAATGCCGCACTGCCTCAAACAGATATAGCGAGCCCATAATGTTGCTCTCGAACGTCTTGACCGGATCGGTCCATGACGACGTCGGCAGGCTCTGTGCCCCAAAGTGAAATATGTGCGTCGGCTTATGTTCAGCGAGAATCTGCGTGATGCGCTGGCCGTTGCGGAGATCGCACTGCGCGAACTGCACGTTTGACAGCTTTGGAAAGGAAGCCGTGCCCTCGGCGAGGTAGGATCCCACTACGTTCCAACCCCTGGCTTGGAGGAACTTAACCATATGGGATCCGACAAATCCCTCGACCCCTGTCACTAATGCAACTTTTTTCATGGGAATTTTAAATGTAGCCTTCCTCGGCAGTTCACAGCAAGAAACGAACCGGCGGTTCCAAACAGTCGGTGCCCGCTCGGAGCGCACCGCCTCGAGATATCCTATCTGCTATGGAGGGTCTCACTCACGCGACTGAGTAGCGTCTCCCTTTCGCAGTCCCAGGTGTGCGCCAGGAAAACCTCCTGCGCTCTTCGCACAGTTTCCTGAACTTCGCGTGGGTGGAAGAATGCGTACTCAATTTGCCGTGCCAGATCGCCGGCATTCCCTGGCTCGAAGAATAAGAGCGACTCATTGCTGAAGTAATCCTGAATACCAGGCGTGGACGGTGCGATCACCGGCTTCCCCATAGCTAGATACTCGAAAATGCGGGTCGGTGTATTGATCTCCGTAAATGCATTCCGATGGTTGGGTATCACGCCCAAATCGCATTTTTCGATTTCCGTTACAAGCTTCTCCAGCCGCCTTGGCCCGAAAAAACGAACAGAGTCCTGCAGGTTCTTATTCTTGGCCGCCTCCATCATGCGATCAAGGAATGACGTTTGTACCCCGAAAATATGCAGTTCCGCGGTAGGAATCGTTTCTCGCACTCGCGCAAAGGCGTCGATCGCGACGTCCAGCCCGTTCCGCTCAACCACCGAGCCGTGATACATAATCACAAAGGGTTTCTTGTCGGTTGTTTTCCTAGGAGCCTCTGGCCCTGTCGCGCGGAACGGGAAAATCTGGCCGTCCGGCGCATTCATCACCACCGCAATCTTCTCCGGCCTGCAGCTGCGCGTGGAGAAAATTCGTTTGCAGGCGATGTTAACCGTGACCACCAAATCGGCTCGCGCGATGCTCCACTTCTCCAGGCGCTCCAGCAATCGAACATTTTTGCTGCCTTGTGGGACGCCAAATATGGTCATCATGAGCTCGGGCATTGGGTCGTGCAGATCGAGCACCACCTTGGCTCCAAGAGCCTTCGGAACCAGAGCGCTCAGCACAAGTATATCGGGCATATTGTGCACATAAACCAAATCATAGCGGCGCACGATTGAGCGCAAGGCAAAAATCACGGAAGAAATCAAAATAAACGCGGCATATTGCCCCACGTAAGTGAACTTCCCCCCTCGCTGGTGTTTCAAGGGAACTCGCAGGACTCGGATGCCATCCAGGACTTCACGGCTGGGAGCGCCATCACTTCCCAGGCATATCAGGTCAATGCTCGCCCCTTCTCCCAATAGAGCGTCGATGGCGCGGCGCGGTCTCGGATCAAACGGGTAGAGCGAATAGGTCACCATCGCCACACGTTTCCCCGCGAACCGCTTGCCGCGTGCGGGGGCCGCGCCTTGAGCAAGCGCTGTGGAGTCCGTCAGTTCGGTCATGAGAGGAGTCATGGTCGGTGTGTTATCCGAAATATGAACCGGACTTGGTATCAATCCGCTGTCGCGGAAGAGACCTTACCCACGGATCCGAGCGCTTTGGCATTCTCTTCGTTCAACTTCTTTATTCGGGATTCGCGTTCGATCTTTGCGCGGTTGGAAGACTGTATCGTCCTCAAGAGTGGCGAATCGTCGAATTTACGGAGGATTTCGATGTTGGGCATCACACAGTGGCCGCCGATGATCCCCGGGAAGTATTTCGTCGTCGGGAAAAAAGCGATCTCATCGTAGAAGGAGACGATCTCCTCATAAGAGACGCCCGCCTGATCGGCATACCTCTCAATCTCTTGTGCCCACGAAATCAGCACACCGAAGTACGTCGTCTCCGTCAACTTCGCCAACTCGGTCGCCTCGGGAGTGGAAAGGATCTGTGTCTTCAATCCTGCAGCGGCGAAATGCTCGGCAGCTTGCTTGCCGCTGGCGAAATCGATCCCTCCGACAAATTTGGTGTACTTGCGCATCTCTTGCAGCATGCGGGCGTGCTTGCCGCGCACCGGGCTGTTCGCCACGGCGGTGCCTGTTCGCTCGGCGACCGCTCGCGTAGTTCCCACACCCACTGTGCTGTTTATAATCGTCAAAGCTGGTTTGAAGAGATCAATGTACCGGGCGGTCTCACCCACGAAGTCCTTGATTTCGAACGGGTAGCAAATGTGCAAGACATCGACCTTTCCGACTGGCCCGTCGGGCAGCGTGATGTCCACACCGATGGTGTTGTAGTGCTCCGAGAGAAGTTGGAGGAGGGGGCGGCCCACCTCTCCGAGTCCGACGACAACGACCGTTTTTTCTTGTCTCACCGCTATACCTCCTTGGAAAAGTGATCTAGCTCGGGAAGCCCATTCACTCACCCGGCTGGATTTTGCAGCGGAGTCTCCGGAACGGATTAGCTTTTTACCGCCAACACATCTTGCGGCCCTGCGCACTGAACGCTCTGAACTACCGCATTTACAACCCGCGTCTGGTCCGCTTCTGAGAGGCCCGGAAACATGGGAAGGGACAAGATTCGTTCCGCAGCCTTTTCGGATACAGGGAAATCGCCTGGGCCGTACCCGAGGCTGCGGTACGCCTTCTGCAGATGCAGGGGAACAGGATAATGAATTCCAGTATCTATGTTTTCTTTCGCGAGGTTCGCCTGCAGCGCTGCCCGGTCATTCACTTGCACAACGTACACGTGATAAACGCCCTTCGAATAAGGCGATTCAAACGGCGTGGTGATGTTCGCTGCCGCGGCGGCAAACATTTCATTATATTTGCGAGCGCGCTCTCGACGGCTTTCGGTCCACTTCGGGAGGTGCTTCAGCTTGACCTGTAGAATGCCGGCCTGAATCGAATCCAGCCGGCCGTTGTAACCCTCCACGTCGTGGTAATACTTCTTGGCCTGTCCATGATCGCGCAGCATTTTGGATGTACGGGCGATCGCCTCATCGTCCGTCGTGATGGCGCCGGCTTCGCCGCAAGCGCCCAGATTCTTACCTGGATAAAAGCTGAACGCGGCCGCGCGCCCCATCGAACCAGCCGTTCGCCAACGATTCTCCTTCTTCGAGAAATACTGCGCGCCGTGTGCCTGGCACGCGTCCTCGATAACGGCCAATTTGTACCGTTCCGCCAGTTCAAGGATCGGATCCATGTCCGCCATCTGGCCGTACAAATGAACGGGAATCACGGCGGTGACTGGCTTTCCGAATGTCCGGTGGACGAATCGCCCGGTTGCAGGATCCAATGCGCAATTGGTTTGCAGGTATTGGCGAAGCTTCTCAGGGTCCATCGTGTATGTGCGTGGGTCAATGTCGACAAAATCCGGACGAGCGCCGGCTTGCGAAATTGCTTCCGTCGTGGCAATGAAAGTGAGCGGTACGGTCAAGACGATATCGCCCGGTTCAACTCCCGCGGCGGTCAGAGCAAAGCGGAGCGCATCGGTTCCGCTGCTTACTCCGACGGCATATTTCGCATCGCAATAGGCGGCAAAGTCGCGCTCGAATCCTTCCAACATGGATCCCCCGATGAAGCCGGCCGTCCCGAGCGCGGCCTTGAATACATTCACCAGTTCCCCTTCGAGCTCCCGATGAGGTGTAACGAGATCGAGAAAGGGGATCTTCTTATTTTGATTCATGGAGCTGTCTTCTCCTTTGAATGAATGGAACGCAGTATTCGAGCTGGGTTGCCGGCCACAATTGTGTCGGGTGGCACGTCACGGGTCACGACGCTGCCGGCTCCGACGATGGCGTTTTCGCCGATCACGATATTCGAAAGAACGGTAGCCCCTGAACCGATAGAGGCGCCCTTCTTGACGAGGGTCCGTTCGACTTTCCAGTCGTTTTCCGTTTGTAACTTGCCGTCGGACGCAGTCGCACGCGGGTAGGAGTCATTCACGAAAGTCACGCCATGGCCGATGAACACGCCGTCCTCGATCGTCACGCCTTCACAAATGAAGGTATGGCTGGAGACTTTGCAGCTCTTCCCGACCGTTGCGTTTTTCTGGATTTCGACAAACGCCCCGATTTTCGTGTCCTCTCCGATTTGACAGCCGTATAGGTTGATGAATTTGGAAAGCTTCACTCCCGGAGCCAATTTCACGTCGGGTGCAATCGAACAAAATTCATTCACAGGCGCACCCGCTCTTCTTCCCCTCGCGGAGATTCATCGGTGCCTTCTGGCCTAGCGACCACTCGATGGTCGAAGGATCCGTCTTTAAGTGATGTCTTGCCATTTGCGTTGAGGCGCCAGTGACCTTGGGGTTTAAATTCGGTGCGGGTCATCCGCATAAGCTACCGCCATAAAGACCAGCAGCGGTCTAGGATCCATATTCGGCGTAATCGTCCTAAAATCTGTCACTTAAATGCTCGAACAAGAAGCCTTGGATAACACCTACGAGTGGAGCAATCAACCTGCCAGACCAAACGCTGGCTTCAGTGAGGTTATTGGAGGCACAATATACCTATTCCACTGAAAATACGCGCCTTAGAAGAGTGAAATGGAGTTAAGATTTCTCGCCCGCTCGGGGATTCTCTCTCAATTTAGGGCAGGGGGAAAATCTTTACCACATCTTGCCTAGGGTTTTGACCCTTCTCGCACCGGCTCGCGTTGCCTATCCCGTCTGACCATTTGCGTCTGCTTTAAGCGCACTGGTTAGCGCATCCGTGTGTGGAAGCAGCCTTCGCAGCCATCGTGGCATTCGGCGCGCCAAATCTGGCCAAGGCGTAGAGTAACCAGCCGAAATGATCGGGCCGAGCCTCATACCGAATGCTTAGCTTCTTCCCTTGCACCGCATAAGAAATGCTCAGAAAGCTGAGCACCGCCTGAACATAATTCGTAATCCGGCTACTGGGTCCGATTGAATCCCAAATGAAACCTTGATCCAGATTTCGAAGGTTTTTTCCAAGTTCATTCGCTCCGGCAATCCAGGACAATCCCTTGAGTATTGGCTTGTGAAAGCTGCGGCCGGTGGCATCGCCCAAGGCCAGTAGCCCGGCTGGCGCAGTTCCATCCTGATGATGGGAAATCACGGGGTACGGATTCACGACGCGGCTTGTGCGCTTATCATAGAGGAACCACCATTGGCCCATCTCCCCTTGGAGTGCGCAAACCGAGTTCGCACAAGCCAATGCGGACGCGAGAGGTTCCTCGATCTGAAACGCCCGTGCGAAAGTCGTGAGACCATAAATGGCGTGAATTTGATCGGCGAATGTTCCCAGGCGATTGTAGAAGGGTCGCTGAACTAACCTGGGAAACGCTATGTGTCCGAAGATTCCGCCCTCGCCTTGGTTGTCCTGGAGCATGTGATAGGTATCGACAGCAATGTCCGTCATATCCGGAAGCGTTCCAGGACATGCGAGGCGCGCATGCCCTATGCCTGCCAGAAACCAGGCTAGTCCCACCGTACGAGCTTGGCGACCATCCGAATAGGCATCGAGCGCTTTCCCAAAATCGAACTCATTGAACAGTCGCCCAAGTCTTTCAGGGACGCACACCGCTGTGAACCAGGTCAGTAGTCCTAGATCTCCAACGCTACACACCCAGCTTGTATCTTCCAAGACGGCATCTCGAATCGAAGCAAGGTCAAAAGGTTGTGCTCCACCGGCCTCTGCGAGGCGCTGCAAACCCAAAAGCGCAATCATCGTGCGCTTTCGTGAGGTCCCTTCTCGATGGAATCCTCCCTCCGTTAGAGTGGCGCATCCAGAGAAGAGCTTCTCCTCCTCTTGGAATAACGAGACAAGCGACCGCAGAGACAGCGCCTTCAGCGCGGAGAATTCCAGTTGCGAATCGAAGCTATCCGAATGACCGCTGACTGGCTCCTGAAATGAACGCGCTTCGACGAGCCCGCGGGTAGACATTTCGATTCTCGAAGGGGATTCTTGCGCCAAGGTTGGATTCAATTAAAGCGACTGCGGTGAGGGAAGGAGCTTCAAAGGACGGACGATCTTACTGTAGCGCGCTATCTGCGCTGGCTCTGGCGGCTTTCCTGCATTGCCGCCATCGCCAGCGCACCAGGAATTCGTTTCCGCTTGCCCAAGCTTCGCATTCATCGTGCTGCAACAGCATGCATTCCCAGGCGGACCAGTTCTCCCCTTTTCCGGATGGATGCCTCGGCAGCCTCGAGCATCCGAACAACGCGCGCCCCCGCATGACCATCATTGAAGGGAACCTGGTTGTTCATGATGCACTCGGCGAAATAACTAAGCTCCACGTGCAGCGCTTCCAGTTGTTGTACCTGCGGAGCCCACATGTCGCCCGACCGATAACTGACTAGGAGGTCTCGAATTCCTTCGCCCGACGTGATCTGAACGCCCTTGTCATACACGCGGACTTTTTCATCCGCCACAAGATCGTTCCACACCAGCATCTTCTTTTCGCCCCCGATCAGTGTCGTCCGAATTTTCACGGGTGAAAGCCAGTTGACGTTGATGTGAGCAATCACGTTTCGCGGAAAGTAGATCGTCATGAAGGCAACGTCTTCCACTCCGTTCAGGTGCTTTTCGCCGGTTGCCACGATAGCCTCTGGCTCGCCCTCGATGATGTAATCCATGATGGAGAGGTCGTGCGGGGCGAGGTCCCAAACCACGCTCACGTCGTGTTGGAACAGTCCCAAGTTTACGCGCAGCGAGTCGTAGTAATACAGGTCGCCGAGTGCGCCGCTTTTCGTCAATTCGCGGATCTTCCGCACCGCGCCCGTGAACAAGAACGTATGGTCCACCATAATGGTCAGTTTCTTTCGGGCCGCCAGTTCGATGAGCTCATCCGCCTGGGCCGAACTCGATGTAAACGGCTTTTCTATGAAGACATGCTTGCCGTTTTCGAGAGCTTGTTTGGCCAATTCATAATGAGACCAAACGGGCGTGATGACCGCCACGGCGTCAATCTCGGGGGAACGCAAAACCTCAGCGGAATCCGTAACCGTCCGAATGCCCGGATAAGCCTTTCGTGCTTGGGCCAGTCTGGACTCACTCTTGTCACAGACCATTTCCACCTTGACGGAGTCCACCCCATGCAAATTCCGCACGATGTTGGGTCCCCAATATCCGTACCCGATCACGCCGACTCGAATCATGGTTCCTCTAGTCTCTGCGGAGACTCACGAAATGCTGTGGTGCTGACGTCTTGAAATGCGCCGACTCGTCATGCCGTGCTTGAGTCGGCTCTGTATCTCCTCAGATACGAAAACCTCAGTGGCCTGCGAGATCCAAATGGTAGCGAGGTAATGAAACGGAGGCATTTTTGAATGCTCAGTCCGTCTGGCGCCGCGCCATCCTCAGGTCAGAAAGCGCCGTCGCCAATGAAGACTGCTTTCGGCGTAGCCAGCAGTATCTTGATATCGAGCCAGAGCGACCAGCTCTGGGTGTAACGCAGGTCCAACCGGACCATGTCGTCGAAGCAGGTGCGGCTCCGGCCGCTCACTTGCCACAATCCCGTCACACCTGGCTTCACTTCAAGAACCCTCCGCCGATGCCAAAAATCATATACGTCAAACTCATAGGGAACTGGAGGCCGTGGGCCCACGAGGGACATCTCGCCTCGCAAAACGTTCCAGAGTTGCGGAACTTCATCGAGACTGCTCTTCCGCAGGAATTTCCCTAATGGTGTGACCCGCGGGTCATCCGTAATCTTGTAAACAGCGGGCTCCGTCTCGGTCTTGTTCGTGTTCTCCGCCTTGCCTGCGATGAGGCGCCTCACAAAGTCACGATGGAGTCTGGGGTCGTTGTTCGCGTACATCGTGCGGAACTTCAGGCATTTGAAACTTTTCCCGAACTGTCCCAGGCGCTCCTGCTCGAAAATCACCGGCCCCTCGGAATAAAGCTTGATGGCAAGAGCGATCGCCGCTAGAACGGGTAAGAGCAAGAGCAACAAAATGCCGCTGCCCGCAATGTCAATCACCCGCTTTACAACCATTAGGGGCTGACGTTTTGAAACCCGCCTGGAAAGATCTGGATAGAGCTTGATGTCTCCCAATCGATCGGGGCGGTTCTCATCCCAACTCTCCGGAAAGAGATGAGCCGTAATAATGAGATCCGATGCGACCTTGGGATCGAGATTTTCCCGCAAAGCCGACACGACTTTAGAATGCAAGACCTCGCAGATAGGACTCTTTCCCTCTAGATTGATCTCCGTGAATATCACGGCGAGAGTATCGCCCTCTTCGTGCCAACCAATTATGTCGGTCTCCCGAGTCGTGGCGGAGACGATGGAGGTGAGTCGCTCGATGAAAACTGCGCCGTTCCCTCTCTTGGGTATCGCATGGGCGTCAAGCAGCAGCAGAACGAAAGGTTTTCGCGACCGTTCTGCTCTTCGACGTTCGCGGGTCAGCATCGCGTGGAAGGCTTCCTGCTTGAGAACGCTTCCGTGGCTAGCCGATTGTTGGCCGAGGTGCGACAACGCGTGGCCATTTCCCCGCCGTGTTCTAT
>Ga0307478_10003534_pt1 | contig 11563 bp, 10 predicted proteins | sample atmos_gasesECM4C_2_FD_203713 | JGI IMG/M metagenome (GOLD analysis project Ga0307478, IMG submission 203713) | Hardwood forest soil microbial communities from Morgan-Monroe State Forest, Indiana, United States - atmos_gasesECM4C_05 | ecosystem: Environmental > Terrestrial > Soil > Temperate...
CTTCGGAAGGACATCCCCACCTGATTACCATGCTGGAAGTGGCCATCGAACACCGGCTCATGCACGCGGAAACGCTTGCGTACATGCTGCACCGGTTGCCCAGCGAAAGAAAAGTTTGCGGGCCGGAACTGCTGGCGTGGCGAGCGCCTCGAGTCAAGTCCCATCTTGTGGACATTCCGGCCGGAGCGGTAACGCTTGGTTTGCAGCGGAATGAAGGTGACGAATTCGGATGGGACAACGAGTTCGACGCCCATGGGGTGGACGTCGCGGGGTTTGGAATGGACAATTATAACGTCACGAACCGCGATTTTCTAAGGTTTGTCGAAGCTGGCGGTTACGAAAACCGCTCACTTTGGAGCGCGGAAGCCTGGGATTGGAAGCAGAAGGAAGGCATCCAACACCCGATCTTCTGGAGGCGCGAAGGCAACTTGTGGATGTACCGCACGATGTTCGGGGAGGTTTGCCTGCCGCAGGAGTGGCCGGTCTACGTGAGCCATGCGGAAGCCACGGCTTACGCGAAATGGCTGGGGCGCAAGCTGCCGACGGAGGCGCAGTTTCATCGCGCGGCGTACGGAACTCCGGAAGGCACAAGGGAACGGCAGTACCCGTGGGGCGCTGAAAGGCCTACGGAGAGACATGGGAACTTTGATTTCTATCAGTGGGATCCGTCGCCGGTGGGCATGCATCCCGCGGGTGCAAGCGCCTTTGGAATTCATGATCTTGTCGGAAACGGGTGGGAGTGGACAAGGACGACGTTCGCGGCGTTTCCGGGATTTACCTCCATGCCGTTTTATCCGGGCTATTCCGCAAATTTTTTTGACGGCAAACACTACGTGATGAAGGGCGGTTCGTCGCGAACCGCGGCATGCATGCTGCGCCGGTCGTTTCGAAACTGGTTCCAGCCACATTATCCATACGCTTATGCAACATTCCGTTGCGTCGAGGACTAACTAGCCAAGCCTCGGAGACTCCATGCAGACCTCCTCGCTTCCCCTACGGCACGTGTCTGAATTCGCGTCGGACGTGCGCGCGAGCCTGACAAAGCCCGGACAGAGAGAACTGCCCTCGAAATATTTGTATGACGAAGTCGGCTCGGCGCTGTTCGAAACGATCAGCGTTTTGCCGGAGTACGGATTGACGCGGGCGGACGCACGGCTTCTGAAAAAGTTCGCGGGAGAAATTGTGGGCAGATTGCCGCTGCCGATCCAGGTGGCGGAACTGGGGAGCGGCTCGGGAAAGAAAACGCGCTGGATTCTGGAGGCACTCTCACGGCGGCAAAAGACCTATTACTACCCAATTGAGATTTCGCCCTCAGCGCTGGCGGCATGCGCGAAAGAGCTGGGCCAGATCGATTTGGTAAGCATTGTGGGCTACGAGCAGCCGTACTTGGAAGGATTACGCGCCGTTGCCGAAGGGCGCGGGGAGCAGGATCATTTGCTGGTGCTGTTTCTTGGCAGCACGATCGGGAATTTCGATCGCGACGCAGGCGAGGAGTTTCTACGGGAGATGCGCGCCATTCTGCGGCCGGGGGATGCGCTTCTTCTGGGCACGGACCTGGAGAAAAACGTTGAGCTGCAATTGCTGGCTTACGATGATCCGGCGGGTGTAACAGCGGCGTTCAACTTGAATTTGCTGGGTCGAATCAATCGGGAACTGGGCGCGAACTTTGATTTGAGCAGTTTCGAGCACGATGCACGGTGGAACGCAGTGGAGCGGCGAATCGAGATGCACCTGCGGTCCAAGCGGCGGCAAAGCGCGCAAATTCCCGCCGCTGCATTGCGGATCATGCTGGACGAAGACGAGACCATCTGGACGGAAAGCTCGCACAAGTACAACGCCGAGGAAATCCGAGGAATGGCGGCACGGACCGGATTCCGCTGTGACGGGCAGTGGATCGACGAAGAGTGGCCGTTCGCGCAAAATTTATTAATTGCGGAATGAAGCATGGTCGCCAGTGATTGCTGACCAAATTCTTTAATGCCATCCCACTCGTAGCGAAAGAAAACCGTTCGACTAATCCTGTCGAGAACCTGTTTTTTCCCCGCTGAGCATTCAAAACGCATTTGAGAATTTGGCTCAAGCGAGCCTGGTACGTTCCGTCCGGTTCAAAAAGCTTCAATGCGCCAGGCGAGGCGGGTGGACCAGGTTTTTTGCGTGCTGATGGGCGGGCGCCAGACAGCGAGAATCTGTGAGCCCTGGTAGACGCGTTCGAACCCTTCTTCGGATTCGGAAACGGTCTCAATCGGAGCGACCCAGAATTCGTCGACCAACGGCGCGTGCAAAGCGACGCGGACGCCCTGCCAGCCGTCTTCCATGCGGAGAATGGGACCCGGGAGTGTCCCGCTGAAGCGAAGATTTGTGCGGCCTGAGGGAGTTTCAAAGAAACGGTCAGGCTCTGTGGGAGCTAGCAAATTGACGATGGATTCGACGCCGAGGGCGACCGGTTTTTCGAGCAACTGCTTGAGCTTCACAGTGATTTCGCAAGCCATTTCAAAGCCATTAGGCGCGGGGCTGAAGGAATACTGCTTGATGAGAAGAATTTTTGAGGCGGAGGCTTCACTTTTACCGTGTAAGTCCAGCGAGTCGGCACGGAAGAGCTCGACTTCATGCGGAGCGGAATTCTTGATGGTGTAAGCGCCGCCGGCAAATCCGAAGTCTTCGCGCAGCTCCAAATTCTCGTAATCCGCGTGGGTACGCACAGGATCGAAAAGCAAAACGCGGAAGGCGTGGCGCGGCCAGCGGTCGTAGCGGAGAAAGCGCTCGAGCCCCGGCTCTTTGACGCGGGTCTGCTCGTGAATGGAAGCTACGGCGCCAGTGGCTGGTTTTCCGGCGGCTTCGCGGAGGCGCGCGTGATAAGCCTCGGGGCGGCGGAGGATGGAGTTGACGAGCGTGGCGGCCGCGGGACGAAAATCGAGCGCGGCGATGGTGCCTCCGTCGCTAGGCTTCAAGAGCGCCTGGTATTCGGGAGCGGTGAAGAGCAGCTCGTTGGCGCCGTCGGCGTCATAATCGAGGAACTCGACACGCGGGGAAAGCGCCCCGGGAATTTGGCGGTCGGCGATGGCTTCGGCGCGAATGAGATTGCGCCACGGATCGGTGCGAAGATGCGGAGCGTAGATGCCGCCGAATATTCCGTGCCAGTAGGCGTCATTGCACTGTGCACGCATCAGAAGATCGCGGGCGCGCAAGAGTTCCTCGGTGGCTTTCGGATCGCTGTGGCGCTGGGGAGCGGCCGCGAGGCGCGCGGAGACATGCAGCATTTTCTTGTGCAACAGATTCGATTCCGGATATTTGCGGAAAAAGCCGCGCCAGGAACCGCCGCGAAGGAAGGCCAGCACCTCCGGACGGGAGGAAAACTCCTTCAGTACGGCTTGATAGCGCTGGCGGACGCGGGTGGGGAGAACCCACTCCATCATTTCCGTGTAGGACGCGGTGGGGAGATCAGCGCGTCCGAGAGGCAAATGGGCTTGGAGATATTCGCCGGGCGTGGAAACGGCCAGCCACTTGGAATTTTCCTCGAGCGCGGTGAGAAAATCCTCGAGCCATCCATTCTTGTAACAATGGTCATGGGTTCCGGGCCAAACGCCGAACTTTTCCATGTCGTCGCCCATGGCGGCCACGCCGCCTGGATGGAGGCTGGCGGCTTCGCGGAGATAGGCGATGACTTCTTCGACTTTGCCGAAAGGAACGAGATAGCGGAGTTTTTTTTGGCCAGGATAGAGCCAAACCGTTTGGCCGCGATCTTCGGCGATGTAGGGACCGAAAAGTTCTTCGGGCTCGAAGCCCGCCGAAAGAAAATGCATGTCGTCGACGAGAGTGTAAGCGACGCTTGCGGCGGCGAGAGAGGTGGGTAGTTGAGGCTCCCATACGCGCTCGGCAAGCCAGGCCCCGGAGGGACGCTGGCCAAAATGTTTTTCAAGGTAGGAGGCAAGGCGCGTGATTTGCTCGACCTGATCTTGCTGCGGGATGGAAACGAGAATGGGTTCGTAGAAGCCGCCGCCAACGAGTTCGACCTGGCAGCTCGGGACTAGGCTTTTCAGGCGCGCAAAATATTCGGGCCGGTGCTGTTCGATCCAAGTGAGAAGAGGGCCGGAATAATGGAGACCGAGATGGACACCGGGATGCTTTTCGAGGTGCTCGATGAAGGGAAGGTAGCAAGTATCGTAAGCCTTCTCAAGGACGTGCTCGAAATTGCCGCAGGGTTGATGGGCGTGGATGAGCAGGGCGAGGTGGAATTTCTGCGGCATGGGGACCGTTTTTTCTCTCAGGTATGATAACCCTTCGCGCGAATTTATGAATTGCGGGCAGCGGGCAAGTGCGCGAAACCGCACGTTCGCGGGATGGTGCGCGGAAGGCGGCTAACCCGAATAGCTGCTTTAGGGAGCCGTGTGCTTGAGGACCCAATCGGAGACGGCGTTGAGGGCCTCGGGGGCCATGGTCTCCTCAATGCCGCCGTATTCTGTGGGTGAGCCGGAGGGGCAATGTTGGAAGAGATGATTCAGGACCGGCAATTCGGTGGTGAGAAAATCCTTGTTGCCGCCGTCTTCGAGGGCTTTCTGGATTTTCGAGAGGTTTTCCGTTGAGGGAACTTGCAAGTCTTTTTCTCCATTGAGCGCAAGGACGGGACACGTGGTCTTTTGCAGCGCGGGAAGCGGGTCGTAGTCGATGAAAGAACGGAACCACGGCGAGACGAGCAAGCGAACCTGCGCCTGCAGGGCGGCGGGCGGGAGCGAAGCGCCCATGCTGGTGGATTGGATCAGATCGTTGAGTTTGGATTCGAGAGCTGCTGGGTCCTTTTCCTGACGAATGAAAGCATAGGATTGTTTATTGAAAGCAAGGCTGCGAGAGATTTCGCCGTCGTTAACGCCGGCATTTCTCAGGATGCGCTCGGACTGCAGCAACAAGAGATCTTCGCCCTTCAGGCCGGGAGCTGCGAGGAGAACGATCCAGGCAACATCGTTCGAATGCGTGGCGACGATGGGGGCGATGATTCCGCCCTCACTGTGGCCGATGAGGCCGATACGCTTGGGGTTGATCTCCTTGCGGGTTCTCAAGCAAGTGACGGCGGCTTCGGCGTCACTTGAGAAATCTTCCATGGTGGCGCCGCCGAAATCGCCAGTGGACTTGCCAATCCCGCGTTTGTCGAAGCGAAGAACGGCGATGCCCTTGCGCGTGAGGTGGTCCGCAAGAATCAGAAAAGGATGATGTCCGGCGATGGTTTCGTCACGATCGTGCGGGCCAGATCCGCTGAGAAGCACTACGGCGGGGAACGGGCCGGGGCCGGGCGGAATCGTGAGCGTTCCGGCGAGAGAAATTTTCGCTTTGTCATTCGGGAAGGCCATCTCTTCCTCGCGATAGGGATAAGGCTTGGAAGGAGTTTGCGGACGGCGGAGTTCGAGGATTTGATCGGAGCGCTTGAAATTCAGTGCGCGCTCGACGCCACTTTGCTTCAGGCTTCCCGCGATGGACGACTTTGCAGCGTCGAGCGTGCCGTCATAGACAGCGTCCACGACCGGAATTTCGAAATGAAAAGCGGATTCTTTCTGGCTGACCTTGATGGCGGGGAGACCGCTCAAGCCCTGGTCGGGACTGTCGAGCGCGGCGACGAGCTGTTTCCGGTCGTCATGGGAAACGTGGAGCTGCAAGCGGAGGCGCATGCCGTTGCCTTCCAGCGCGCCCTGCCAGAGGCCCTCGGCCGCGGCAATGGCGTCGGAAGGCTTTTTCGCGCCGGCTCCGGAGGCTTGACGGTGAAAAGTAAGCGGCAGGCTGACGCTGCCTTGGGTCCATATACCGTCGATGCTGCGGTGATCCAAAGAGAATTTCCCCTCGTAGGAAGCGCCAACCGAAGGGACGTTGAATTGGACGGCGGGAGATTTCAGCGTCACCGAGGTGACCTCGATGCCGTAAACGGCTTGATCGAGGCTATCGATGGAGGCGGTGAGAGAACCGTCCGGCGTTTTGGACACATGCAGGACAAGGTGAAGAACGGCTTCGCCGGCCTGGAGCGACCCGGCCCAATGGCCTTCGAGCCCGGAGGGGGTAACGTGCGGTTGTGGTTTGTGGGGGAGCGGTGTCTGGCCGCATGCGGGAAAAGAGAAATGAAGAGAGAAGTCCAAGAAAAGGACGGCGAAGACCAGGCTTCCCTTTGCGGGCTTCAACAAGAACCTCCGGCGAACACCTCAAGATAGATGATGGCCTGACGAAAAGAGTTGGAATGCGGAAACCGTGAAGCGGGAAACGATTGCCGAAACGCCGCGAGATATTCGTTCCTTTCAAACTCCGAGTGGACAAAAAAGCGGCACGCCGAAGCGTGCCGCGGGAATTTCACACGATCGCTTGCGCCGAATCAGCCGAAGCTACTTGCCCTGTTTTGCATACCAGTCGGCGTTAATCGGTGTGAAGCTGGCCCACTTCTCCGGGAGATCCTCGAGCGCAAAGATCGCCGTGACCGGGCAAACCGGGACGCAGGCGCCGCAATCGATGCATTCGGTGGGATGAATATACAGCTGCGTTTCGCCTTCGAAACCCGGTTCATCCTTGCGCGGATGGATGCAATCCACCGGGCAGACGTCCACACAGGCGGTGTCTTTTGTGCCGATACACGGCTCGGCAATCACGTAGGCCATTCAAGGTCTCCTTTGTTCGGGCAGTGGGACGGGGCCCGCTGACGAAACATAACAACAGGTCGAAAAACGCTTATACCATGCCGCTGCCGGGCTCGACAAGCCGTCTAAGTGATTGTACGCGGGGCGAATCGGTTTCTCAACTCGCAGGCCAGAGGCTAAAATGACTGGGAAAGGAAAGACTATGAGATCTTGGACTGCACTTGTTCTGACATTTGTGCTAGCGGCAGCGACCGCTGTTGCCGCGCAGCGAGTCCCAAGGGCGGCAGGGCCGCCCGACCCGGAGTTGATTGACGCGCAGGGTTTCCAGAAGCTGCTGGAGCATTATCGAGGGGAACCGCTGCTGGTGACGTTTTGGGCGACGTGGTGCGAGCCTTGCCGGGACGAATACCCGATGTTGAACGACCTGGCGAAACAGTATGCGCCCGAAGGATTGAGGGTTGTGGGAGTGAACCTCGACGATGATGGTGATCTGATCCTGATGCGGCGATTTCTGGCGCGGTACAAGCCGGTGTTCCCCAACTATCGAAAAAAAGCCGGTGGAGAAGAAACGTTTCACCAGGTGGTATTCCCCGGATGGAACGGGTCGCTTCCGGCCACGTTTTTCTATGGCAAAGATGGGCGGCAGGTCGGGCACGTTCTGGGTGAAGGCAAGCGAGAGACTTATGAAAGTGCGATCCAATCGCTGGTCGGCTCGGGATCGAAATAAACTCTGCTCCCACGTATTTCTATGTGAAGAGATTTTGAATCGCTGAACACGCTTCCCGGAGAGAGCAGATGCTCAAGACCAAGGGCAATCGGATCACCTACTTTGGCCACAGCACGTTTTCGTTGACGGCACCGTCGGGGCAGGTGGCGCTCGTCGATCCGTGGGTGATGACGAATCCTTTCTGTCCTGATGCGCTGAAAAAAGTGGAGCGGCTGGATGCGATTTTCCTGACGCACGGGCACACGGACCACATGGGAGACTTGCTGGTGCTGGCCAAGCAGCACCGGCCAAAGATTGCGGCGATTTTCGAAACGTGCCTGTGGATCGAGGGCCAAGGATTTGTGGAGGAGACTTGTCCGATGGGCAAGGGCGGATCGCAAAAGGTGGGCGATTTCGAACTGACGATGACGCACGCGTTCCATTCGAATTCGATCGAAGACCATGGCGTGCGGCGCTATGGAGGCGAGCCGGCCGGATACATCATCCGCATGCCGGGCGGATTTACGATTTACCACGCGGGGGATACGGCGCTATTCGGGGACATGAAGTTGATCGGCGAACTGTATAAGCCGGACCTGGCGATGCTGCCGATCGGCGATCGCTTTACCATGGGCCCGCGAGAGGCCGCGTACGCCATTCGGCTGCTGGGCGTGAAACACGTCATACCCATGCATTATGCGACATTCCCTTTTCTGACTGGAACAGCAGAGCAACTGCGAAAAGAGACGCGCAAGATCAAAGGGCTGAACATTCATGCGTTGCAGGCGGGAGAGAGCCTATGATCCGGAGCGAAAATCTGCGAAGCGGTTATATTCAGGATGACGTCGAGGGATATCTTTACCAGCTTTTGCCTGAACGCGATGAGGTGATCCGGGAAATGGAAGAGTACGCCGAGCGGCATCGTGTGCCCATCATCGGGCCGGCGGTGGCGAGGCTGCTGAGCTTGCTGGTTCAAGTCTCTGGGGCCGAGCGCATCTTCGAGATGGGTTCGGCAATCGGCTATTCGACGATTTGGCTGGCGCGCGCGGCAGGGCCGAAGGGCAAAGTAATCTACACGGACGGCGATCCGGAAAAGGCAAGCCGCGCTAAGGATTATTTTCGACGGGCCGGCGTGGCCAAGCGAATCGAAGTGCGAGTCGGCATGGCCCAGGAGTTGCTGAAGAAAACGCCGGGGACGTTCGATCTGATCTTCAACGATGTCGACAAGCACCAATACCCCTCCGCGCTCGAGGCGGCACTGCCAAAGATCAAGCGGGGGGGTTTGTTCATTGCGGACAATACGTTGTGGTCAGGCAAGGCGGCAAGGCCCGCGGCCGTTGGCGACGTGGATACTCTTGGCGTTCAGGAGTTCAACCGATTGGTCTACGAATCGAAACAGCTCTACCCTGTATTGATTCCCCTGCGCGACGGCGTCACCGTTTGTCGGAAACAGTAATGCGCGGCGACGTTTAGGAACGAAAGAAATTTCGGACGAGAAAGCCGACGTTGGCGGGACGCTCGGCAAGGCGGCGCATGAAGTAGGGGAACCAGTCGTTTCCGTAAGGGATGTAAACGCGGACGCGATAGCCATCGCGAACAAGCCTGCGCTGAAGGTCGGTACGCACACCGTAGAGCATTTGAAATTCGAAATCGTCTTTGGAAATTTGTTTCGCCGCGGCATGGCGAATCGTGGCCGCGATCATGCGCGGGTCATGCGTGGCGATGCCGTGATAAAAGCCGCTGGAGAGAAGTGTCTGCATCAAGTGGATATAGTTGTTGTCCACATCCGCTTTTTCCGGGTAGGCGACTTCAGGCAATTCCTTGTACGCACCTTTGCAGAGACGGATGCGGCATCCGTAGGCCAGCAGGTCGGCAACGTCGGTTTCACTGCGAAACAGATAGGACTGGATGACCGTGCCAATGGCGGGATTGCGAACGCGCACGTTTTTCACGAGGTCGATGGTGCGCTGGGTATAGAGCGAACCTTCCATGTCCACACGCAAGAAATTATCGTAGTGGGCGGCGAACTCGACGATGGACATGACCAGGCCCTGACAAAAATCTACGTTGAGGTCCAGGCCGAGTTGCGTCAGCTTGCAGGAGACATTAGCGTGGAGTCCCTCCTTGGCGATGCGCTCGAAAATTTCCAGGTAGGCGTCGCGGGAACGCTGGGCGTCGGCGGTGGTGGTGACGTTTTCACCGAGATAGTCCAGGCTGACAAACATCCCGGCATTGTTGCATTCGCGAGCTGCGGCGATGGCTTCGTCCAAGGTTTCGCCGGCAACAAAACGGCGTGCCATGCCGCGCGTAGTGCCATTGGAGGTAACCCAATTGGCGAAGCCTTTGCTTTCGGAAAGCTTGAGGAGTGTCGACCGAAGCATGCTTGGTTAATTATGGCAGCCCAGGCAGAACGAAACTAGCCTTTGTGCTCTTCCAGAAACTTTTCCGCGTCCATGGCAGCCATGCAGCCCGAGCCTGCGGCGGTGACGGCCTGGCGGTAGCGATGATCCTGTACATCTCCGGCAACGAAGACGCCGGGAATTTTGGTCAAGCTGCCGTGCTTGGCGAGCAGGTAGCCATTCAAATCCATTTCGAGTTTGCCTTTGAATACCGTGGTGTTCGGGTCGTGGCCAATGGCGACAAAGACTCCATCGACGGGTATTTCGGCAGATTCCTTCGTCTCTGGGTTGCGCAAACGCACGCCTTCGACCAGTCCTTTCGGAGCGAGTATCTCTTCAACGATCGCAGGCATGACAAACTCAACTTTCTCGTTCGCCTTGACGCGGTCGATCATGATCTTGGATGCCCGAAATTCGTTCCGGCGGTGAATGAGATAGACCCTGCTGGCGTAGCGCGAGAGAAAATTGGCTTCTTCCATGGCGGTATCGCCGCCGCCAATGATCGCGATGGGCTTGCCACGGAAGAAATAGCCGTCGCAGGTCGCACAGGTGGAAACGCCGTGACCGATCAAGTCTTTTTCACCTTTGATGCCGAGCAGCCGCGCCGACGCACCGGCAGCTACAATCAAGGCGTGCGCTTCGTAGGACTCTTTTCCAGCAGTAATCCGGAACGGCCGCCGGGTGACATCCACCTCGGTAACGGCACCGGCCTTGAACTCCGTGCCAAATTTCTGCGCTTGCTTGCGCATGTTTTCGATCAGTTCGGGCCCCATGATGCCATCGGGAAAGCCGGGGTAATTTTCAACGTGCGTAGTGAGCGAAAGCTGGCCGCCGGGTTCGTGCCCGTCCAGGACCAGCGGCTTCAGGTTCGCGCGCGCAGCGTAGATTGCCGCGGTGAGACCGGCACAGCCGCTGCCAATGATAACGACGTTATGCATTCCATTTGTCTCCGGACCATTAGATTCCCTACCGCGCCTGCCGGATACAACCGAGCCGGTATTGTAGCATCCACTCGCTTGTGATTCGGAATGGCGGACAGCCAAATTGGAGAGACTCCCTGCGGCGGGCCGCGTTGACGGTTTCAAACAGCAGGCGCTATAGTCGGACGAAATCCTTGGTTGCCCGAGGAAAGGATCACGATGGATCCAAGCTATCCGATCGGAAAATTTGAAATGCCGAAAGAAGTGACGCCCGCGCGCCGCCAGCAAGCCATCGAAGAAGTCGCCTCCACACCCGCCAAGATGCGCGCGGCGGTGAAAGGCTTGAACGATGCGCAACTGGACACGCCGTATCGCCAGGGCGGCTGGACGGTGCGCCAGGTGGTGCACCACGTTCCGGATAGCCATCTCAACGCGTATGTGCGGCTGAAACTAGCGCTCACCGAAGAAAAGCCGACAATCAAACCGTACGACCAGGAGGCCTGGGCCAAGCTGGCTGATTCGAACTCGACGCCCATCGAAGTTTCGCTGACCCTTTTGAATACGGTGCACGACCGTTGGGATCGCATCTGGCGGTCACTGAGGCCCGAGCAATTCGCGAGGCCACTTATCCATCCGGAGAGCGGTGAGCGCAATGTGGACTGGCTGCTCTTTCTCTACGAGTGGCACGGAAAACATCACGCCGCGCATATCACCGAACTGCGTAAACAAAAGGGCTGGTAGGCTAAGGAAAACTCGCTCCCTTTGCATGCCCCAAGACGACGAAGTACGGCGAAGTACGGCGAAGTACGGCGAAGTGGCGCGGCGCGCTCTGGCTCATGTAGGATGATGCCTTGCAAAAGGAGAACGCATGAGCCGACCTGCAGGTACCTACGCCGTTTTTGAAACTTCCCAAGGGAACATCGTTATCCGCCTGCT
>Ga0307478_10003536_pt1 | contig 11561 bp, 9 predicted proteins | sample atmos_gasesECM4C_2_FD_203713 | JGI IMG/M metagenome (GOLD analysis project Ga0307478, IMG submission 203713) | Hardwood forest soil microbial communities from Morgan-Monroe State Forest, Indiana, United States - atmos_gasesECM4C_05 | ecosystem: Environmental > Terrestrial > Soil > Temperate...
TCGTCGTCATCGAGCAGCTTGCCCGCTCCTTCCATCGCGGACAGCAGCGTCGCCTCCGTATAGCGCGCCGCCGGACGTGTCTGCAGCGCGGTCGCCTCGATCGAATCGGTCCGGACCGTCTCGCCGGGCTTCACCGGCACCAGCGACGTCTGGCCTTCCTGGGCCTCGCGCCCGTACACGGCGAGCCAGCCCGCTTCGACCAGGATCCGACCGTCCGTCTTGAACTGCTGCGTCTTCACCTCGGTGATGCGGGTGGTCACCAGGTACTCGGCGGCCGGAAAGAACACGGCCAGGAAGCGGCGCACGACGAGGTCGTACAGTTTCTGCTCGATTTCCGACAGATGGCCGGGCGCCTGCAGCGTCGGCACGATCGCGAAGTGGTCGGAGATCTTCGAGTTGTCGAAGATGCGCCGGTTCGGCTTGACCCAGCCCTGCTCGAGCACGCGCCGCGCGTGCGGGGCGAGCGGCTGCAGCGCCGGCGATTCATGGATCGCCGACTTGCCGCGCCCCTTGCCCGCGAGCATCTGCATCGTCTTGGTGACCACGCTCAGATAGTCTTCGGGCAGCGCGCGCGAGTCGGTGCGGGGATAGGTCAGCACCTTGTGCCGTTCGTACAGCGCCTGCGCCAGCGACAGCGTGGTCTTGGCCGAAAAGCCGAAGCGCGAGTTCGCTTCGCGCTGCAGCGAGGTCAGATCGAACAGCAAGGGCGACAGCTGGGTGCTGGGCTTGGACTCCTCGCTGACGGTGCCCGGCTGGCCCGCGCACGCCGCCACGATGGCGTGTGCCCGCTGCGCGTCCCACAGGCGCTCGGCGCGCGCCTCGGGGTCTTCGTCACTGCGCTTGAAGGTCGGGTCGAACCACCGGCCTTCGTAGGTTCCGGCTTCGCACGCGAAGCTGGCTTTCACCTCCCAGTAGTCGCGCGCGACGAACTTGCGGATCTGCTCTTCGCGCTCGACCACGATGGCCAGGGTCGGGGTCTGCACCCGGCCCACGGTCGTCAGGAAAAAGCCCCCGTCGCGGCTGTTGAACGCGGTCATCGCACGGGTGCCGTTGATTCCGACCAGCCAGTCGGCTTCCGAGCGGCAGCGCGCCGCGTCGGCCAGCGGCTGCATCTCGCCGTCGCTGCGCAGCGATTCGAACGCCTCGCGGATCGATGCCGGCGTCATCGACTGCAGCCACAAGCGGGAGATCGGCTGGCGCGCGCCGGAGTGCTGGACGATGTAGCGGAAAATCAGCTCGCCCTCGCGCCCGGCGTCGCAGGCGTTGATCAGCTGGGCCACGTCCTTGCGCTTGATCAGCTTCTCGAGCACCTTCAGCCGGTTGTGCGACTTCTCGATCGGCCGCAGGTCGAAGTGCGGTGGAATCACGGGAAGGTGCGCGAAGCTCCACTTGCCCCGCTTGACCTCGTATTGCTCCGGCTCGTGCAGCTCGAGCAGGTGCCCGACGGCGGACGACAGCACGTACTCGTCGTTCTCGAAATAGTCCTGAACCCGGTCGAAGCCACCCAGCGCGCGCGCGATGTCGGCGGCGACCGATGGTTTCTCGGCAACAATCAGCGTCTTCTTGGACATTGCATCCAGTGGTTCAAACCGGCGCCGAAGCGGGCGCCCCTTTTTTCAGAATAACAAATGAATTGCCGCGGTCGCACCTTGCCACGGCGGGCCTGCGGCCGGACCGGTGCCGCTCGACCGGGCGGCGGCCTGGAAGAATCAGTGCAATGCCGGCCTCGGATCGTCGTCGAGCAGCTCCTGCAGCAGCATCAGGTCGACGTCGACGGCCTGGCTCCACAGCACCATCAGCACGATGATCTTCACGCGTTCGAGCGCGATCGGCGTCTCGGCCAGCGCGGCCGCGCGCTCGATCACGATTTCGCGCTGCACCGGGCTGAGCTGTCCGTCGCGGTCGAGCGAAGCGATGAACCCGATCGCGGCGGCGCCGAGCGATGCGTACTCCTGGCCGGTGTAAACGCGGAACGCCCTCGGACCGGCTCGGCTGGGCGAACGCGACGACAACGTAACGCTGGCCAGCCCGTGCAGCCAGACCATCGCATCGGCGATCTCGTCCTCGTCGAAACCGGCATCGGCGAGCCGCTGAGTCAGCGCTTCGACGTCCGGACACGCGGACAGCGCACTGTAGTTCTCGTACAGGAAAACCAGCACGTCGAACATGGCCGTGCGCACTGTAACGCAGCCCCCCGTGCCGGCGCAATAGGACACTCCCTAGCAATGCCTCAACCGCTGGTAGCAGTTGCCCGCCATTCGCTCAATAGCTTGTGCTAATTCGAGCTCCAGCAGCCGGGCCGACAGCACCCCCGGCGCAAGCCCGGTGCGTTGGGCGAGCGTGTCCAGATCAACGGGGTCATATCCGATCGCCTGCAGCAACGCCTGGTCGTCGTCGCCGCCTGCGTGGTCCGGCGCGCGCTCGGCCGCAGGCCGTTGCGCCACACCGAAGCGCAGCTCCTCGAGGACATCCTGCGCCGATTCGACCAGGCGCGCGCCCTCGCGGATCAGACGGTGGCATCCGCGCGCGACCGGCGAATGGATCGATCCGGGGATCGCCATCACGTCGCGCCCGAGCTCCGCGGCCAGGCGCGCGGTGATCAGCGAGCCGGAGTGCACCGCGGCTTCGACCACCAGCACGCCGCGGGCGAGCGCGGCGATCAGGCGGTTGCGGCGTGGGAAGTTGTGCTCGAGGGGCGGCGTTCCCAGCGGGTATTCGGTCAGCAGCAATCCCTGTTGCGCGATGCGGTCGGCCAGCGCACGGTTGGATGCCGGATACACCCGGTCGGCCCCGGTGCCGAGCACCGCGATCGTGGCCGGTTCGTGGGCGAGCGCGCCGCGGTGCGCGGCCGCGTCGATGCCGCGCGCCAGCCCGCTCACGATCGTCAGCCCGCACCCGGCCAGGTGCGCGGCGAACGCCTCGGCGTTGGCCTCGCCCTGGCGGGTGGCGCTGCGGCTTCCGACGATCGCCAGCGCCGGCCGGGCCAGCAGTTCGCGCCGGCCTCGCAGGTACAGCAGGGGCGGAGCATCGGCAAGTTCCAGCAGGGCGGCCGGGTAATCCGGGTCAGCCAGCGTGATCAGCGACCGGTCGGCCCCGGCCCCGAGCCACACCAGCGCCCGCTCGATGGCCTGGGCCGGCGGCGGCGCCAGCAGTTTTGCGGTCAGTGGCGCACCCGCGACGTCTGCCAGCGCGGCCCGGCCCGCCTCGAAGATCGTGCCGGGCAGCCCGAAGGCCGACAACAGCTCACGCGCGGCGCGCGGTCCGACGCCCTCGGTCAGGGTGAGCCGTAGCCAGGCGCGCTGTTCGGCGTCGTCCAACAGCCGGATGAATGAAACTCAGCGCGTTGCTCAGTGCGCGACGGCCACGGCGCCGTCCGGCGCGGTGGCGTCATCGGAGGAGGCGCTGTCCGGCAGCCGATCGGGCACGCCGAAGCGGTCGCCGACCTTGATCGGGCCGGTGGCCGTCATCACCAGCGCGTACGCGACGTTGTCGAACACGCGAAACACGAACATCTCGCCGAGGCGCTCGTCGGGCAGCTTGATGAATTGGCTCCCCGCCGCGGTGCGGTCGCGCATCGTCTGCCCGCTGCGGTTCACCGCCAGCACCGTTCCGATCTCCAGACCGTCGCGCCCGCCCCGGTTCAGCGTCACGATGCTTTGCGCGCCCACGTCGTCGATCGAGCCGTACACCGAGATCAAGCGGCCTTCGACCGGATGCTGCGGCCGGTGGGGCACGTACGTGATCAGCGGCTCGCGCTGGATCGGCACCAGCCGGTCCTCGACCCCGATTTCGCGCTTGCTGTCGACGATGCTGAGCGTGGTGATCTCGCCGTGCCGGACCACCCGCGCGCTGCCCAGGAACAGCGCCTCGTAGGCGATCGGTTCGGAACGCGGGTTGTCCGGGTCAAACAGCGGCCGGGCCGGGCGGAACACGTGAAAGTCGGTCTGCGACCGGTCTTCGATGCCGCGCGCATAGGCGACGTCATAGCGGCCCAGGTATACCCGGTCTTCCGGGGTGGCAACGATGCGCGGGTACTTGGACAGCTCTTCCGCCGATATGACCATCGGCTGCGACAGGAACGGCTCGATCAGCTGGTTCGGGATGCTGGGGATCGGCTCCGAAGCGACGTCGCCCAGATCCCGCACGCGCGGCTGCAGCTGCACCAGCGGAAGCGGCGGCGGGGCCGGCACCGCCGGCGCGGCGGCGACGGTCGGGGCCGGCGCCGGCGCGCCCGTATCGCCGCTGCCGACCAGTTTCAGCTGGGCCCGGCCCTCGGCGGTTTTGACCAGCACCAGCATCTGGCCCGGATAGATCAGGTGCGGATTGGCGATCGCCTGCTTGTTCATGCCCCACAGTTCCGGCCAGCGCCACGGCGACTTCAGGTACAGCACCGAAATCGCCCACAGCGTGTCGCCTTTCTTGATCGTGTAGCGCTCGGGCGCACCCGGGGCCAGCTCCGACAGCGGCACGCCGGCCTGCGCGATCTTTTCGGCTTGCTGGCGCTGTTCGTCCGTGACCGGGAAGCGGGAGCGTTGCTGGCTCCAGGCCTGGCCGGCCAGCGAAACGATCAGCAGTCCAAACAGGGCGGACCGTGCGAGAAACGAAAAATCGATCATGCTGGGGCCTCGAGTCGCTGACGGCATTGGCCGTATTGGCCCTGTCCCGCCTGCGGAACAGGGGTCGGAGGTGAAAGTCCGTTACCGCTTAAAATTGTCCGCCCAAACCCTTGATATCGCAACGGATCCGGCCGGATGGATCCCTACCGGCCGGACGTGATCGGCGTCAGTATCGCGCTATGGGAGCCAGGGAAACGATGAAAAAGACGGCACTCGCCACGATATTCCGGTTTGGAGGGCCTGGTTGAGTCGACTTTCGATACTCGAATACCCGGATCCGCGCCTGAAACGGGTCGCGCGGCCGGTGACCGTTTTCGATCAGCGGGTGGTCCAGCTCGCCGCCGACATGGCCGAAACCATGTATGCGGCCCCGGGCGTGGGACTGGCGGCCACTCAGGTCGACGTGCACGAGCGGATGATCGTGATCGACGTGTCCGAGAACAAGGACGCGCTGCACGTGTTCGTCAATCCCGAGCTGGTGTGGGCATCCGAGGAGACGGCGCTGTGTGAAGAGGGTTGCCTTTCGGTGCCCGGCGTGTTCGACATGGTGCGAAGACCCGCCCGCGTGCGCGTGCGCGCGATGGACCCGCACGGCCGGCCGTTCGAGCTCGACTGCGAGGGCGCGCTGGCGGTATGCGTGCAGCACGAAATGGACCACCTGGAGGGCCGCGTCTTTGTCGAGTACCTGTCGCCGCTGAAGCAGAGCCGGATCCGCACCCGGATGCGAAAGCGCCACGCACGGCCCGCCTAGGCCGGCGCGCCGTCAGGCTGGTTGCGCTTCGATGCGAATCGCTTTCGCGGGTACTCCCCGATTCGCGGCGGCCGCGCTGGCGGCGATCCTCGACGCCGGGCACCCGGTCGCGCTGGTTCTGACGCAGCCGGATCGGCCGGCCGGCCGGGGACTGAAGCCGCGCGCGAGCGCGGTGGGCGAACTGGCAAGGGCCCGCGGCCTGCCGGTGCTGTCGCCGCCGTCGCTGCGCGCGGGCTCCGGCGCGGACGGCGCAGGCGAGGCGCTGCAACATCTGCGCTCGGCGGCACCCGATCTGTGGGTGGTGGCTGCGTACGGACTGATCCTGCCGCAGGCGATGCTCGATGCGCCGCGCGGCGTTGCCGGGCGCAGCGGGCCGGTGCGCGCGATCAATATCCACGCGTCGCTGCTGCCCAGGTGGCGCGGCGCCGCGCCGGTCGCGCGCGCGATCGAGGCGGGCGACCACGTAACCGGCATCACGCTGATGCAGATGGAAGCGGGCCTCGATACCGGTCCGATCCTGTGTTCCGAGGCGCTCCCGATCGCAGCGGCCGACACCACCGGGACGCTGACCGACCGGCTGGCGCAGCTGGGCGCGCGCCTGATCGTGTCGTCGCTGGCTGCGGCGGCGGGCGGTCGCTGGGAGCCCGTTGCGCAGCCGGCCGAGGGCGTCAGCTACGCCCGCAAGATCGACAAGCGCGAGGCGTGGCTGCACTGGTCGGATGCCGCCGCGGTGCTGGCGCGCCGGGTGCGCGCATTCGATCCGCAGCCTGGCGCGTGCGGTCGCACGGGTGACGCTTTCGTGAAGATCTGGTCGGCCAGCGCGGAAAGCGGGGCCACCGACGCCGAACCGGGCACCGTGGTTTCGTTGGGCGCGGACGCAATCCGGGTGGCGTGCGGCCAGGGCGTGCTGGCGATCCATGAGCTGCAGCGGGCGGGCGGAAGGCGCCTGGCGGCGCGCGAATTCCTGGCCGCAACGCCGATGCCGGCCGGTACGCGGTGGTCGATGCCGGCACGAGACCCGCGTTGAAACAGGCCGTGGGCACCGGCGCCGCGCTGGCCGAGGTGCTGCGCGCGGCTGCTCCGGTATGGGTGCGGGTGTGTCGGGGCCACGCGCTCGACCGGGAGCTGCAGCAGCAGGCACTGCGGCTGGGCGGCGCGACCCAGGTCGCGAGCGCGGTGCGCGACGTATGCCACGGCGCGTTTCGACACCGCGCGCTGATCGAGGCGGTTTTACAGCGCCTCGTTGTACGCGCAGCGGCGCCGCAAGTCGGTGGGCTGCTGGCCGTGGCCCTGTCCCAGTTGCTCGAAGGAACGTATCGCGATCACGTGCTGGTCGATCAGGCGGTCGCGGCCGCGCGGGCGGATGCGCGCTCGGAAAACGCTGCCGGCTTTGTGAACGCCGTGTTGCGTTCGTTCCTGCGGCGGCGCGCGGTACTCGTGCCCCAGCTGCTGCGCGATGATGCGACGCGTCTGAACGTTCCGCCCTGGTGGCTGCAGCGGGTCCGGCGCGATCACCCCGACCGGTGGGAAGACGCGCTGGCCTGTGCCGCGCGCGCACCGGCGCTCGTGCTGCGGGTGAACCGGCGGCGCTGCAGCGTCGATCAGTACCTGGCCCGCCTGCAGGCCGAGGCGATCGCGGCCAGCCTGGTCGGCGCCGCTGCCGTGCGGCTGGAACGGCCGCGCCCGGTCGAGCGCATCCCGGGTTTCCTCGAGGGACTGGTCTCGGTGCAGGACGCCGGCGCACAACTGGCCGCCACGTGGCTGCAGGCCGACGACGGCATGCGCGTGCTGGACGCGTGCGCGGCTCCGGGCGGCAAGACCGGCCACCTGGCCGAGCTGTCGGATGCACTCATCGATGCGGTCGAGCTCGATCCGGGGCGGACCCGGTTGATCGCCGACAATCTGCAACGGCTCGGCCTGATGACGCCGCGCCTGCGCGTGTTGACCGCGGACGCGCACCATGCGACCGGCTTCTGGGACGGACAGCCGTATCAGCGCATTCTGCTCGACGCACCGTGCACCGGTTCCGGGATTGTGCGGCGCCATCCGGACATCCCGTGGCTGCGCCGCGAGGCCGATGTTGCGCAATTAGCAACGATTCAGGCCGGATTGCTCGACGCTTTGTGGCCGCTGCTGGCACCGGCTGGTAGATTGCTTTATGTGGTCTGTTCGGTCTTTGACGAGGAGGCGGAGCAGCAAGCCGACTCCTTTCTCGGACGCCACCCGGACGCTCGACTGACTCCGCTGCCGGGCACAGATCTCGGCTCGCTGCAGTTGCTTCCTACCGGCGCGGATCGCGTTGAGCCTGGTCCGATTGTCGGCCTGCCGACCGAGCATGACGGCTTCTTCTTTGCGCTGTTCGAGAAGGTTTAGGCCTTGCTGAACGAAACGCACCGGCCTGACGGCGTCGGCAACGGCGCGCCTTTGGCGCGCCGGCTCTGGCTGGGCGGCCTGCTGTTGGCGGGGCTGTGGCTGGCGCTGCCGCAGCACGCGCGCGCACAACCGTCGGTCGCAGTCGAATCGGCCGAGCTGGAGGTGCGTGACGAGCCCGAAGCCGGCCTGTACCTGAACGCGCAATTCGCCTTCGAGCCGTCGCCCGCGATCGAAGACGCGGTGCGGCGCGGCATACCCGTGTATTTCGCGATCGATTTCGAGCTGGTCCGGTCGCGCTGGTACTGGTTCGACAAGAAACTCGCATCGGCCACGCTGTCGTACCGTCTCACCTACAGCCCGCTCACGCGCCAGTTCCGGCTGTCGCGCGGCGCGCTGGCCCAGCCGTTCGATACGCTGGACGAGGCGCTCGCAACGGTGCGCAATGTGCGCGGGTGGAAGGTCGCGGGACCGGGCACGGCCGCATCGCGCGAGCACCTGCTGGCGCACGTTCGCCTCAGGCTGGACACGACGATGCTGCCCAAGCCGTTCCAGGTCGATTCACTGACCAATCGCGACTGGGCGCTCGCGTCGGACTGGCAGCCGGTCCGCATCGGCCCGCTGTCGCAGCGCTGATATTGTCTCTGCCGTGCCGCGCATTCTCCGCTATGGGCTGATCGGCGCGCTCGCGCTGGCCGGGGTGCTGCTGCTGGTGCTGGCGCTGGCCAGCGGCAACAGCCGCGCCTTCGAGCGCAACTATCCGCTGCTGCTGGCGCTGAACGGCGTGATCGCGCTGGTGCTGTTCGCGGTCGTCACCGCCCTGTCGCTGCGCCTGGTGGACCGGGTCCGCAAGGGACGCTTCGGCGCCCGCTTGATGACCCGCTTTGCGCTCGCGTTCGCGTTGATCGGCGTGGCCCCGGGCGTGCTGGTGTATCTGGTTTCCTCCCTTTTCATCTCGCGCTCGATCGAATCGTGGTTCAACGTCCAGGTCGAAGGCGCATTGAATTCCGGGCTCGAGCTGGGCCGCGCGGTGCTGGAGACCCAGCGCGACGAACTGAGGAACCGCGCCCGGGCCATGGCGGCCGAGCTGGCCGACACCGCCCCGTCGGAGCAGATCCGACGGCTCGATCAGCTGCGCGAGCGTGCCGGGGCCGACGAGGCGTTGTGGGTGACGGCCAACGGCTCCTTGATCGGGTCGAGCAGCAATCGCACCGGGCGCTTCATGCCGGTGCTGCCCAGCGCCAGCAGCCTGCGCGCGGCGCGGGCCGCACGGGGCCTGGCCGTGATCGAGGGCGACGAACTGTCCACCGAGCCGGGCGGCGGCCTGCGCACCCGGGTCATCGTTCCGGTGCCTGCGCCGTCGCCACCCGCGCTGCGTCCCGTTTCGCCCGCGTCGGCCTCGCGCGGCACCGGCCTGCGAGAGGCCGAGCCCGCGATCCGCTTCGAGGAGCCGAGCTTCCTGCAGTTGACGCGCGCGGTTGCGCCGGACGTGGCCGCCAACGCGCAGGCCTTGCGAGCCGGTTATGGCGAATACCAGCAGCTGTCGCTGTCGCGCGTCGGGCTGCAGAAGATGTACCGCCTGACGCTGACGTTGACGCTGCTGCTGGCGATTTTCGCGGCGATCGCTTCCGGGGTGATGCTGGCCGGTTCGATGACGGCCCCGCTGATCGAGCTGGCGGCGGGCACGCGCGCCGTGGCCGGCGGCGACTACCGCCCGGTGCGCGAGTTCCGCGGCAACGATGAGCTGAACGTGCTGACCCGATCGTTCAACGAGATGACGCGCCAGCTGTCGGACGCGCGCGAAACGTTGGAGGCGCGGTCGCGCGAACTGGAAACGGCGCGCGGCTTCCTGGAGCGCGTTCTGTCCAACCTGTCGGCCGGGGTCATCGTGCTCGATTCCGAATCGCGCATCGTGACGGCGAACCTCGGCGCCGGCCGCATCCTGGGCCTGCCGCGCGGCGACCCGGTCGGCCGGCGCCTGTCCGAGGTCCACCCGCAGCTCGCCGAGCAGGTATCGAGCGCCTTTCGCGACCATTCGCTGGCGGCCACGCCCAAGGACTCCTGGCAGCGTCAGATGAAACTGGACCGGGTCGGAGCCCCGACCGGATCGGAGCCGCTGTCTCTGCTGGCGCGCGGATCGCGCCTGCCGCTGGACGCGCGGCCGGGCTACGTGATCGTGTTCGACGACATCACCCAGGTGATCTCGGCCCAGCGCGCGGTGGCCTGGGGCGAAGTGGCCCGCCGCCTCGCGCACGAGATCAAAAATCCGCTCACGCCGATCCAGCTGGCCGCCGAGCGGCTGCAGATGAAGCTCGCCGGGGACTTGCCGGCCGATCAGGCCGACGTGCTGGTGCGTGGAGCCTCGACCATCGTAAATCAGGTCGCGGCAATGAAGCGCATGGTCGACGAATTCCGCGAGTATGCCCGCCTGCCGCCGGCGCAACTGGCGCCGCTCGATCTGAATTCGCTGCTGCAAGAGATCGGATCGCTGTACGGGGCCGACCTGCGAGGCGAAACACCGCCGGGGCGCTCAGGCGCGGCCGGATCGGCTCGGATCGAGCTGCAGCTGGCGCGCGCGCTGCCGATGATCGACGGGGACGCGTCGCACCTGCGCCAGCTTATCCACAACCTGGTGGCCAATGCGCAGGAGTCGATCGCGGCGGCTCAGGCGGCGGGCCGGGCCCGAACCAACGGCGGGCGCGTCGTGATACGCACGGAGGACGTGGCCATCGAGGACGTGGCGGACGGATCGGATTCGCCCTCCCGGGCGGTGCGCCTTTCCGTCGAGGACAACGGCCCGGGATTTGCGGCGAATATACTTAGGCGCGCCTTCGAGCCCTACGTGACCACGAAGCCGCGTGGAACGGGCCTCGGACTTGCCATGGTGAAGAAAATCGTCGACGAGCATGATGCCAGGATCGAGCTGATCAATCGTCTCGGAGGCGGCGGCGCGACCGTGACGGTCGTGTTCCGGCGCCTGGCGGAAGCCGCCGGTTAGGTCCGGCCGTCGGCTCGACGCGATCGCTATGGCCAACATTCTGGTCGTCGATGACGAGATCGGCATCCGGGAGCTGCTCTCGGAGATCCTGGCCGACGAGGGGCATGTGGTGCTGACCGCCGACAGCGCCGCCTCGGCACGCGCAATGCGGCAGGCCGAACCGCCCGATCTGGTCCTGCTCGACATCTGGATGCCGGATACGGACGGGGTCACGCTGCTGAAGGAGTGGGCCGCCAGCGGCCAGCTGACGATGCCGGTGATCATGATGTCGGGGCACGCGACCATCGACACGGCCAGCGAGGCGGCACGCTACGGCGCGCTGGATTTCCTGGAAAAGCCTATTGCGATGACCCGGTTGCTGTCCTCGGTCCGCAGCGGCCTGCAGCATGGCCGCCTGGTGCGAAACGCGCAGACCCTCGGAGCCGCGCTCGCCTCGCTGCCGGAGGACGACGCCCACCCGGTGGCCGATGCCAAGCCGCCGTCCAGCTTCGGTTCGGCGGCGGTGGCCGGCGTGGCCGTCAGCCTGGATCAGCCTCTGCGCGACGCGCGCGACCAGTTCGAGCGCGCCTATTTCGAGTACCACCTGGCCCGGGAGAACTTCAGCATGACCCGCGTGGCCGACCGGGCCGGACTCGAACGCACCCATTTGTACCGCAAGCTCAAGCAGCTCGGCGTGGAGCTGGCGCGCGGCGGGCGCCGACCCGATCGCGGCGGCGGCGCCGAACGGCCAGCACCCGGACACAATCACGACACCGAACCGCAGTAGCCCGCGCTTCCTCCAGGCCGGCACCCTCGCGCTCCCCCAGCCCCTGTAAAAGGCGGACGG
>Ga0307478_10003537_pt1 | contig 11557 bp, 10 predicted proteins | sample atmos_gasesECM4C_2_FD_203713 | JGI IMG/M metagenome (GOLD analysis project Ga0307478, IMG submission 203713) | Hardwood forest soil microbial communities from Morgan-Monroe State Forest, Indiana, United States - atmos_gasesECM4C_05 | ecosystem: Environmental > Terrestrial > Soil > Temperate...
GGGCGTTTGACTGAAGTTGATCTTCAACATGCCGTTTTCCTTGGAGCTTATTTGTGAAAATCGCAACCGCGAATCTGTTATCGCTCTCATTTTGTTTTCGAATCCCTACCGTCGTTGTGTACTTCATTCTTATACTTCTGCTGGAGCTCGCGTTCCGCCTCCCGCCAGTCGTCCAGGTCGCAACCGTGAATGCCGCCACGCTCGACATGAATCTCAAACGCCCGCTTACGGATTTCGGCCGGGGATGGTCCGTTCTTCTGTTCGGTTCCCGGGACTGTTGGCGGAACGACGCTTCCTCGCGTGTTCCAGGGATCGGTGATCAAATTTTGCGATTTCATAGTTCCTCCTCCCTTTCAAAGACGTTTCGCTTTAGCGATGTTTTCTGTCTGAGTGATCATCTGGGCTGAAGATCAGAAAAATCAGAACGCTTGCTACGGCAATCAAGAGAACCAAGACCATAGGAGCTCCTTTGCGCGGGTCTTGAATTTCACGCGCAGGCCAGGCGATTTTGCGAGGGGCGGCCGGCGAGATCAGGTCCCATCCGGCATCGCAGCGATTTGGCTAAACTCCTTCTCGCGCGGAACAGGCGAGCTTTAACGGCGGAAACCGAGAGACCCATATGCTCGGCCGTCTCGCGGATCGTCAACTGTTCTAGTTCCTGCAGCTCGATCGCTCGCTGCATTCCAGGACTCAACTTCCCCACGGCAGCGGACAAGATTCGTATGCGTTCGTTTTGCAAATAGCTGGCTTCAGGGTCTGGACTGGCGTCAGCGATCTGGAGCGCTGGTGTTGTTCCGTCATCGCTGCTGGAATCGTCGAGCGGTAGCTCGCGAAGCGCGCGGCGTTTGCGCAACAACATCAGGGCGTGGTTGATAGCAATGCTCGTCAACCATGTAGAGAGTGAGGATCTACCTTCAAATCGCAGCAAGTGGATGAACGCTCTCTGGAAAGTCTGCTGGACAATGTCTTCCGCATCGTCCCGGCTTCGTGTATAGCGGAGCGCCAGCCCAAAAATCCTTTGTCGGTGGCGCTTGACGATGGTTTCAAATGCCAGGTCGTCTCCACCCTTGGCGGCAGCGACCAGTTCTTGGTCCCCAGCTGAATATTGGGCCGAAGCGACGGTCACGCCTGGTTCGTCAGTCATCTTCGATAGTTGACTGTCCATGGTGCTTCTCCTGGGTAGCTTTCGAATGGGCCCCCGAGGCAACTAACGTTGCCTGTCTGCACTCGCTTCAACTGAGGGCAAGGCCTCGGCCAAATCTATGGGGCCGTAAGTCCTGGAATTTCAGCGGAACACTGATCAGCAGTTGAATCTGTCGAACCTGCGCGGCGTTGAAACTGTTGAAGACGTCGAAGATGTCGAAGCGTCCGGAAGGCCGTGATGATATCTATGCGGACCAAACGTGGGTGATCATCGATTAGGATTTAAGAGCTCCTAGCAAAAACCCAAGCTCACCTCACCATTCACACTTTGATTCCAGTGTTGCCCCTTGTCCGAGTAACGGGACAACGGCAAGCCACTCCGGGCGAGAAGTCCGGTTGTGTGAAGTCTCACCAGATACGTACCGAGAAGCGCTAGCGCTTGTATTGACTGACCTGGCCAACTTCCCCGTGGCAGGCAATCCGGAAGCTAGCGCTCGCACTTACTTTTGCCGAATAGTCAGCTTTTCGTGGAGGTGACTGCCCGAGACCAAAAGGAACTCTTGGCGTTCCCCTGGACGCTTGCAGATTGCCGACCAACCGAGTGTCATCTCGCGAGGCGGCTCGAATCCGTTGCACGATCGTGCGGAGGTCAACCGCAGATCGACGCTATGGCAAACTAACCGGAACGCGATTTCGTCGCAGGTTACCAACATCGATCCCATGTCGTTGTAAGGTATCTCCCAGCACTCGATCCAACTGTACGCCGGCCTTTTTCCACGCGGCCTGCGCTGCGATTTCGGTAGTCTCGGCTTGGGCTAGATAAGCTTGCTGCTGGATTACCGCGAAGTTTGTAGAGAAGCCGGCGCGGAATTTTTCCACTTCGGCGCTTAGGAGTTGCTCCTGCAAATCGCGAGCATTTGCGGCGGCCCGCGCCGCCTGCTTCGCTGCATTCCACGCTATGAGTGCATTCCTTATCTCCGCTGCCGCTTGCGTCTCCCATGGTGGCTACCAGCGTTCGCGACAGCAGGTACGACGCGGCGCGGACCGTGCGCAACTTCAGCAAGAGCGGCTGCGGTCGGCCGGTCTGACCAGCCACATAAGTCACTTATCCAAGGTGCGTCGAACAGTTGGCTCGAGCCAAAGTTGTGCCTGAGCATCCCAGAGCTTGTCGGTGGGAACTTCAACGTCGCCGAGGCCCTCGGTTTCCTTTCGGATGTCGGGCATGCTCTGCTCCGAGTATGTGAGTTTGAGGAGGTTAGGTCGTTGATCCGCGGGCTGGGACACGGATATTTCACTCCCGTCCGAAGCGCACGTCAAGGGGCGGATAGCGGGCTAAGCGGGAGTTCTCCCGGGCCAGAGATCCGCTTATGGGAAGTCTTGCGAGATAGGATACGAGAAACGCGCTTACATCCATTAAATGGAGTAGTTCTCGGATCGTCGGCAACCCGGGAAACTAAGGCTCGATGCCGAGCGCCCTGTGCCATTCATCAAACGTGACATGCATCTGAGCGTCGACGCCACTCTTGTTGTTCATAGGCGCGGGGCTACTGAGAATTTCTTAGGCTAGCGGGATTGAATCCCACACTGTGCGCCATCTTGCTGCAGGTTCCGGACGGGTCGCTAGTGCTGGGTGTTATACGCATGAGCACTGACCATTGACGTACCATCGGCAACAGAATAACATCACGTTGTAGTCCCCCTTCCTATTGCTGCGCTTGTCGTAGCGATTAATTTCTGAAAATTCATGCGGTGAATCGCGCCGGGAGCCGCTTCGCGTGTTCCATCAGGCGCGGCGCCACGGTCGCGACGCTCGATAGCGCGGGCACGCTAGAAGCGCGCGCCCGCGCAGAGGAGGATCGCGTCTTGACCGAGACCGCTGCTCCAAAAGGATCAACGCGCCAGTTGAATATTCTGCTGACCGAAGACAATCCGGTGAATCGCGTGCTCGCGCAGAAGATCCTGCAAAAGCAGGGGCACACCGTGACGAGCGCGAACAATGGCAGAGAAGCAGTGCAACTGTGGGAACAAAATCGGTCACGGCAATTCGACCTCATCCTGATGGATGTGCAAATGCCAGAGATGGACGGGTTGCAAGCTACCGGCTACATCCGCAACAGGGAAAAAGAATCCGGGGCGCACATCCCAATTGTGGCAATGACCGCTCACGCCATGAAAGGGGACCGTGAGCGTTGCCTTGAAGGCGGTATGGATGGATACATCTCAAAACCGATCACGCCCGCAGGCTTGGCAAGAGCGATTGAAGAAGCCGTACCAGCCTTGACACGCGAGGCGGCCGCGCTGAATACCGAAGCACAAGGAGAAAAAATGGACGAAGAACTTCTCGCGCGGTTTGGCGGCGACGCCGGCCTCTTGAGGGAACTCGCGGAGCTATTCATCCAGAGCTGTCCCAAAATGCTCGAGGACATTCGAGACGCCGTGCAGAAACGGGATGCGAAGGCACTTGAACGCGCCGCGCACTCGCTGAAAGGATGCGTGGGAAATTTTTTCTCTCACGGGGCGCGCGAAACCGCACAGCGGCTAGAGTTGCTGGGCAAGTCCGGCGATCTCTCAGGGGCTGAAGAACTCGCTCGCATCTTGGAAGAACAGGTAGCCGAATTCAATCGGGTGTTGGCCAGGAATATTGAAGCCGTGCATGAAGCGCATTGAACGGGCAGGGAACTCGATCGTAGATATTTCGTCCTGCACTCAGGAAGCAAGCCGTTCGGAGGAGCGCAGCAAGCGTGTTAGCTCAACAGCTTCTTCGCGCTGAGCAACTCCGCATTGAGGATCGCGGCTCCTGCAGCTCCGCGGATAGTGTTGTGGCTCAGCAGCACGAATTTATGTCCGAGAACCGGGCATGCGCGCAAGCGTCCAATGTGTGTAACCATTCCACCGTCGCGCTCCACATCCAGGCGCGGCTGCGGACGATTCGGGGCATCGAGGTAAACGATCGGTTTCGCAGGGGCGCTCGGCAGTTCCAGTTTCTGCGGCTCACCCGTAAACTCGCGAAAAGCCGCGAGCACCTCGTTCTGCGTTACCTCTTTTCCCAATTCGACCGACACGCTCTCGGTGTGTCCATTCACCACCGGCACGCGCGTACTGGTCGCACTCAAGGTCATGGGGTGAGGCTCTATGCCGCCCGCCACGAAGCGTCCAAGGATCTTGCGCGGTTCCGATTCAATTTTCGGCTCCTCGCCGTCAATATACGGAATCACGTTTGCCGTCGCGTCTAAAGATGCTACGCCAGGATAGCCGGCTCCCGACAATCCTTGCAGCGTTGTCACGAGTACTCGCTTCGGCTGAAAATCTCGCAAGGCCGCCAGCGCTATTACCAGAGGCATGGCGGCGCAATTCGGATTCGTGACGATCGCGCCGCTCCAGCCGCTCGCCTTCTTTTGCAGCGGAAGCAACGCGAGATGTTCTGGATTCACTTCCGGAACGAGCAGCGGCACCAAGGCATCCATCCGATGATTCCGGGAATTGCTTACGACGATATGCCCGGCCGCCGCGAATTCCAGTTCGGCCTCGCCGGCAATCGAAGAATCTAGTGCTGAAAAAACCAACTGCGGGCCCACGCCTGCTTTCAGCGCTTCCACGGAGAGAGCAGCTGCGGCTTCGGACAGTTCCGTCGCCAAGCGCCAGGCAAGATCGCCGTAGCGTTTTCCGGAGGAGCGTTCACTCGCGGCGAGCCATGCAACACGAAACCATGGGTGGCCTGCCAGCAGCGCGATGAATTGCTGACCGACCGTTCCGGTGGCTCCCAGGATTCCTACATCAATTTTCGGAGAGCTTGATGGTCGTGCCTTCGCTTTTGGCGAGGGCAAAACTGTCACCGTCTTACTGGGCACTGGCCGCTACCGCCTTTTGCGACTTTCGCTGATGGTCGAGCAGGCTGAGGCCTTCGAGGAGGTCGTCAACCAAGTCTTGCGCATTTTCGCATCCGGGCGAGAGGCGAATCAAGCTGTCCGAAAGACCGAGTTCCGCCCGCGCATCAGCGGGGATGGAAGCGTGGGTCATGGTCGCCGGATGACAGAGCAGGGCTTTCACGCCGCCGAGACTTTCGCCTAAAGTAAAAAAGCGCCGCGACGAGCAGAACGACACGACTTCCTCGATCGTGCCGTCTAATTCGAACGAAACCATCCCGCCGAATCCGGTCATCTGCTTTTTCGCGATTTCGTGGCCCGGGTGTTCGGGCAGGCCAGGGAAGTAGACGCGCCGCACTAGCGGATGCCCATTGAGCGACTTGGCGATGGCAATTGCGTTTTGCTCGTGTCGTTGCATCCTCAGCTCGAGCGTCTTCAGCCCGCGCAAAGTGAGCCAACAATCGAACGGTGAGGGAACGGCGCCCGTGGCGTTCTGCAAAAACTTGATCGGTTCGAAAATTGCGGGATCTTTCGCGAGCGCCGCGCCCTGAATCGTGTCCGAGTGCCCCGCCAGATATTTCGTCACGCTGTGAACGACGATGTCCGCGCCTAATTCAAAAGGTTGCTGAAAGTAGGGAGTGGCGAAGGTGTTGTCCACAACCACCAGCGCCGACTTCGCGTGCGCCAAGCGACAAATCTCAACGATGTCGTAAACGAGCAGCCGCGGATTCGTTGGCGATTCGATCCACACCAGTTTCGTGCGGTCCGTGATGGCTGCTTCCAACGCGACCAAGTCCGAGATATCGAACTGCTTGATGACTACGCCGATTGGCTGGAACACCTTATTCAGTATGCGGTACGTTCCGCCGTAAACGTCTTGCGGAATCACGATTTCGTCGCCGGGGCGGAGATAAGCTTGCAGCACGGCATTCTCCGCGGCGAGGCCGGACGCAAACAGCGCGGCGTGTTCCACGCCTTCAAGTTCAGCCAGCACGGTTTCTAACCGCTGGCGCGTGGGATTATTGGTGCGCGAGTAGTTGAAACCCTTGTCGTGGCCAGGGGCTTCCTGTTCATACGTTGAAGTCTGAAAAATCGGCGCAATCAAAGAACCGGTTTCCGGTTCCGACGGCTGGCCCGCGTGAATCGTCTTCGTTGCGAATTTCATTTTCGTGCTCCTTAGCTTAGATTGCGTTGTTGCTTGGATCTATCGTGCCGAATTACCGAAACCCCTCAATAATTTTGACTATCAGGACGCCACAGCCTCCGTGCTTTCGGTTTCTATGCTCGCTGAAATAATTTGATGGTTCGAAATTCGACTGACCTGCGCGTGCTTGCTGATGCTGCGAATCACGAGCGGCAGACCCGATCGCGAGGCGGCCTCGATCGCTTTACGCTGGACCAGGTCGCACCCACGCGCTGCAAATTCGAGCGCCTCTGCAAAACTGAGTTGCGGAATATGCCTGGCGGTGGGATCACGGTGCGGATCAGCGGTAAAATAACCGGGGACGTCTTTGATCAGCTCGCACCGACAAGCCCCCAGGCCTTCCGCAAGCAGAACGGCTGTTAAGTCCGAACCCCCGCGGCCGAGCGAAACGATTCTGTGTGCTGAGTCGGTCGCGAGAAATCCCGGAACCACGACGACCGAAGATTTTACCAGCACGCCGCAGAGTCGACCGGCATGCAGACGGATGTGTCCAGCCTCGCGTTCGGTGTCTGGAACAGTCAAGCCAGCTTCATGAATGTTTAAGGGCGCTGCCGCTACGCCCAATGCTTGCAGATGAATGGTGAGCAGGGCTACCGAGCGGATCTCTCCAGTTGACCAAAGCAGATCGAGCGCAGCACGTGCGGGCTCCGACACGATCGCTCGCGCGCAACGCTCAAGAGTGTCCGTCGCGCCTTCTTGGGCCGAAACCACGACTACCAGCCGTTCATGGGGCGTGATTCGGAGGGTATTACGCACAAAAATCGCCGCACGCCGATAGGCTCTGGCGCTCGTGAGGATAGATCCGCCAAGTTTGATGACTGCGATGGGGCCTTCGGCCGACGAGGACTCCGACATCTACTTCCTCCCATGCGGCGGAATGCGCTCCGCCTCCGCGCCGTGGGCCGGTGAAGGCTCGATAGAAATGAGCCGAGACCGGCGCAGCATGCGCTGCAATAAGCAAAGTCAGCATCTGCAAAAGCAAATGCCGCTGTTCAGTTCAACTTCAGCTTGGGAGTTGAATCTTCAACGACCGGAGTGCCGGTCTATCGAGGATCTTATCTCTCCCCACTGGGCAGGAATTAGCACCTTGGCAGTTGCACCAGGTTGCTGTGGTGTCGCAGGGCCTGTCCCCTCAACCACTCTTGATAAGCGCTGCTGGTAAGGCAGCAAGCGAAGAATAGCAAAACGGTGGACGGAGTCAAGTCCCGACTACAAAACGGCCGCGTCGAGGTAGCTGGATGAGAATTTGCGATTAAATCTCTGCGGGGTGTGCCGCACATTTGATGCGTTGGTGTATGAATTTTAGTATGAACACACGTTTCTCAGTGTATGGAAATCAATAAGAACCGCGGTGAGCAACTTAGTAAGGCTAGCTAAGTCTTTACTTTACAAGCACAGGAACTTTTCTGGAATATGGATATCAACGTGCGTGCGAACATTCAGATATTGTCTCACTCGTTTGGGGGCTGAAGTTGATTCGCACGGTTTTTTCTCACAGGCACGAACAAATTCTAGGAGGACGTATGAATTGGAAGCGCTTTCTCATGGTGGTATTTGCGCTCCTGGTAGCTGTTTCGTTCGATTGCGCGCGTTTGGCCGCGCAGGCAACGATTAATACAGGAAGCATTCAGGGTGTGGTGACTGACGCGCAGGGCGCCGTAGTGCCCGGCGCCAAGATTACCATCAGCAACAAGGACACCGGACAGCTGATCAGTTCCGTTACCAGTTCAGCAGGCCAGTTCTCCGCGGCCGCACTCGATCCCGGAACCTACGTGGTCCGCGTCGAGACCCCCAATTTTAAGACGTCTGAAACAACGATTGTCGTGCAGGTCGGACAAATTGCTTCGGTGAATCCGAAGCTGGAGGTCGGCGTTTCCAGCACCGTGGTCGAAGTCACGGGTGAAGCGGTCGCCGTAAACACCGAGCAGTCGCAGGTCGCCGGCACTTTGAGCTCGCAGCAAATTGAAAACCTGCCGATCAATGGCCGCAACTTCCTGGACCTCGCGCAGCTCGAACCGGGTGTGCAGATCCAAGACGGCGGCAACTTTGACCCAACCAAGATTGGTTTCTCCTCGATTTCATTCGGCGGAAAGTTTGGCCGCAGCGCGCGTATTTCGGTGGACGGTGTGGACGTCAGCGACGAGAACGTCGGCACAACTACCACGGGCCTGCCCTCCAGCGCGATTCAGGAATTCCAACTCGCGCAATCAAACCTGGACGTCTCAAATGACCTGACTTCCGGTGGATCAGTGAACGTGATCACGAAGTCCGGTACGAACGCATTCCACGGCGAAGGGTTCGGATTGTTCCGCGATAATTCTCAGGCTGCAGACTATCCGGGCGACGCCCAATTCCAGCGCAGCCAATACGGCGGAGACTTCGGCGGACCGATATTCAAGGACAAGCTGTTCTTCTTTATAGATGCCGAGAGACTATTGGCGCACGACGCGGGCGGCGTGCTGGTGGGCTCGATTGCAGCCCCCGATGGAACGAACCTGAAGGATTTCTCAGGCACTTTTCCAGCTCCGTTCCACGACACGAGCACGATCGCCAAAGTCGATTATCAAGTCACAAAGAATATCAAAGCATTCGGACGATTCAGCTTCTGGCAGGCTTCCGACGTCGGCAATTTCGGCGGGGCTGCTAACTATTCGATTTATGACAACAAGGACCGCACCAAGACGGTTGTGGGAGGCGTGGACATCAATCAAGGTTCCATCACGCACAGCTTCCGCGCCGAATATTTGAAGTTCGTGAACGTAATCGCAGACGCGGTTGAGGGCAGTACGGTACCGTTTGCAAACATCCCCAATGAGATCGTCCTTTCGGGCACTGGATTTGCGAGCGGGCCGAGCTTCCTGGCGCCGCAATCAACGATCCAGAGTGACCGCCAAGTGAAGTACGATGGCAGCAAGGTCTGGGGTTCGCACATCATTCGGTGGGGAGTGGACTATAACCGAATCACCGGTTGGACTTTCGCTAGTTTCAACGGTCTAGCACCGGAAGACACGTCGACCTTTTTGTTTGCGCCGGGCACTCTTACTTGCCCCAACGGCAACACCGGTCCAGCATGTCCCTTGAACTATGTAGCCGATGCTGTGGCTATAGGAAACGGCGAGGGTTCCTTTACAGAATTGTCGCGGTTCGGAAAGCAAAGCGGCGGTTTGGGTCCCGATAACCGGGTTGGGGTCTACGCCGGCGATAGTTGGAAGATTAAGCCAAATCTGACCCTGTCATTCGCTCTGCGCTATGACCGGGATACTGGGCGCACGGATAGCGATCTGTCGCTTCCGGAACTTAACAATTTCTTCCCTGGGCTTGGACAAGCGGTCAGAAATCCCAACAAAAACTTTGCGCCGCAGGCAGGATTTGCATGGGATCCCAAGGGTGATGGCAAGACAGTCATCCGCGGCGGAGCGGGGATTTACTTCGACAACACCGTGTTCAACGATGTGCTCTTTGACCGCTTGCTAAAGCTTCCAAATGGGGCCTTCAACGAAGTGCAAACTGCCTGCAGTGCTGGATCAACCGCGACGTCTCCGAGAAAGGCCGGGCAAGTAGCATTCGGAGACGGGTCGCTGAACTTCCTGGGTGGCTTAGGCCAAGCTGCGGGAAACGTAGTTTGCAATACACCAATCGGAGCCACGGTCGGAGCGGGCGGCGGCGCATGCACAGGCGAGACATTTTTCACCTGCACGGCGAACTTCCAGGCCCAGACCGAAGCTTCCTTCGCGGCGGATCCGACCGGCCCGAATTCGGCCTTTCTACCGAGCGTTCTAGCCAACGGAGGCGTAAACCTTTCGGGAGCAGGTCTTTTGGATCCGAACTATAAATCTCCGCGATCGGTTCAGATGAACATAGGCGTCCAGCGTGAGTTGCGTCCTGGAATGGTGTTCAGCGCCGATTATGTCCGCAACGTCAGTCTGCATTACCTGCTGGCAACGGATATCAACCACTCCGGTGACATCTCATTATTTAATCTTCCGAATGCGCAAAACGCGATCGCGGCTACCCTGTCGGCTTGCGGAGTGGGAACCATCAATCAGGCGATTGCAGCGTGCCCAGGGTTGCATGCCACCGGTGGAGCGACGATGGCGGACTTCGCGGGGAACGGCTTGGACTCCGCGAATGACTTGGGGCCCGTTCCTTGCCCCACCTGTGCTTTCCTGTCACAGAACCCAACCGTCGGCCCGTTTGGTGAGTACCATGCCGGCGGCCGATCGGTTTACAACGGTATGGATCTCAAGCTGACGCAAAACGTCAGGCATCCATTCACCGGCGTCAAGTACTTGAACTTCCAAGCAACCTACACGCTATCTCGCTACGTCAATGCTGGGTCCACCGCTTCGGGCGCTGCCGTATCGGGTGGCGATGCGGACTTCCTATCCGAAGGCCTAAACAACCGCAACCCGCTGTCGCTTACGGGACCCGGTTCTCTGGATCGAACGCACCAGTTCAACTTCGGGGGCTTTGCGGATTTGCCGGCCGGGTTCCGTCTTGGCTTGCTTTCGCACTTCTGGTCACCGTTTGCCGCGACACCGACAGTGCTGCCAACCGTGGCCAGTACGGTTTTCGCTGGCGCCCCGGGTGGCATTTTCTCGTCGAATTTCCTCGGCGACGGGCAAATAGGGCAACCGCTGCCGAAATCGCAGACGAGCTCGAGTTGCGGAGACGCGGGCGGAACCTGCGATTACAACCTATACAACGTCGGAGCTTTCATGCGGTCACTCGGACCAGGGGGTCTGACCACGGCCGTCAACAACTATAACTCGAACATAGGTGGAGTTCTTCCAACTCCAGCCGGACAGACTCTCATCAATAACGGTCTGTTCACCCTTGCACAGTTGCAAGCGTTGGGCGGCGTCGCCTCAACTATCCCGCCTGTTACTTCTGGGCAAGTGGGACTCGGCTGGCTGAAAGCGTTCGATCTGGAATTCAGCTGGGTCGGCCACGCTTTCAACGAGAAGTTGGCCATTACACCGAGCGTCAGCGTATTTAACGTGTTCAACTTGTCCAACTTCGACTCAGCGGCCAATACTTTGACCGGGATACTCAGCGGTGGAGTTGGTTCGATCAATGGCACCACACAGAATGGCAGGCCGGATCGCATCGGTGCGGGCACCGGAGTATTTGCTTTCGGCGCCCCGCGCACGGTTGAGTGGGGTCTGAAGCTGCAGTTCTAAAATCTAACCCGGCCAGCGGCAGGTATCGCCGCTGGCTTGATTTGTTCGACACTTCGACTGGCTCCGGGCAACCGGAGCCAGTTTTTTTTGCGCCGACCGCATACCTGTCTGAGCCAGATTTTAGAAGCCTTATGCAAGAGAAGGAGTACAATCGCGCCAAGGTT
>Ga0307478_10003538_pt1 | contig 11556 bp, 10 predicted proteins | sample atmos_gasesECM4C_2_FD_203713 | JGI IMG/M metagenome (GOLD analysis project Ga0307478, IMG submission 203713) | Hardwood forest soil microbial communities from Morgan-Monroe State Forest, Indiana, United States - atmos_gasesECM4C_05 | ecosystem: Environmental > Terrestrial > Soil > Temperate...
CTTAGCCCCGCACCTGCCGCTGCATACCGTGTTACGGAGTTGGAATCAAATCGCCGCAGCCCTGAGCGAGCCCCATCGGAGACGAAGACCACAAATCGACTCCTTATCTTAGCGCTTATGGGGTTCCCTCCCCCTTGTTTTTCATAAGTGTTGATTCTAAATAACTTAGATTTCTAGTAAGTCATTTAGAATCGACATTTGCAGGCATTGGTCCACGTGTTGATTCTAAATGGCTTAGAAGGAACCATAACACCTACCTGGAACTCACGATTTTTCGAGGCCTGTGGTCAACGCAATGGAAAGCGCTTCGGCCTTGCTTCCCGCCCAGAACAAACGGACCGCAGGGTTCCCCCATGCGCTACTTTTCCGGGCGGTGTACGTTTAGTGGTTTGCGAAACGGTTTAGAAAAGCAACGCCAAGATTGGCCGTGCCTTGGGCCGACGCCCTGAAATAAAAAAGGCGTCAGGACTGCTGCCGCGCTGAGAGTCGTAAGAATACCTGAATCAATCATCCAATAGTCAATCATTTACGTCCGCGATATAATTCGCCGGAGGTCAGATGAATTTCCTCGTTTCGCTAACTATCGCGGAAAACGCCTACCAGCAGGACCAAGCCGCAGCTGCAGGCGAGGCTGCGCGTCGTCTAGGGGCCCAAGTACAGATACTCTACGCCGAAAATGATGCGATTACCCAAAGCCAGCAACTTCTAAATGTGATTCAATCCTCTTCTGCCGATTCCCGGCCAGATGCGATAGTTTGTCATCCCGTAGGAACTACTTTAAAGCAAGTGGCCCGCGAAGCGATGGCTCGCGGGATTGGATGGGCGCTTCTCAATCGTGAAGACGACTATCTTATGGAGCTGCGAAACACCGACAAGCCCGCTTTTTGTGTCACCGTAGATCAGGAAGATGTCGGGCGAATTCAGGGGCGGCAGTTCGGTGCGTTGCTGCCAAGGGGTGGTCTCATCTTGTACATTCTCGGTCCCTCAACCAATCCTGTTTTTAAGCAGCGCGCAGCGGGTATGGAATCGACCAAGCCAAGCAACATTCAGGTCACAACACTACGAGGGAATCTCACCGAGCAAAGCGGGTATGACGCGGTTGCTGCATGGCTGCAGTTAAAGACCTCACGCGCAACACCGGTGAGCTTGGTCGCCGGACAGAATGACAATATGGCCATCGGTGCACGGAAGGCGTTTGAAGAAATACTAAGCGATGAGGAGCGGGAACGTTGGTCTGCCCTGCCATACACCGGTTGCGATGCCAGTCCCAGGGCCGGGCAGGAATGGCTTCGAACGGGCTTGTTGAGGGCATCCGTTTTTCTGCCACCAACCGCGGGTGTGGCTGTGGAGACGTTAGCGCAGGCGATTCAAACTAAGAAACAAGCGCCCATGCGCAAGCAACTCGCTCCCGAGTCTTACCCGCCCATAGAAGAGCTGCTTGAACCGCGAGCCTAAAAAAGAGGCTTCACTTGGCTGTGTAGCCGGATAACCGGACATCTGGCGTACCCGGATTTCACAATCCGATGTGCGTGTTTTGCCAGGCCCAGCCGTTCGGCGCTGGAACTTTGCGCTTCCGGAGTGTACGATGCTTTTGCACACGACATCGGACGAAGCGCGTTAATTAGTACAACGACGAATATGCAATTCGTAGGCCAGTTAACGGAACCGGACTTGAACGAGGTGGGAAATGACACTCGTTCAAAGACGAACTGGCGCGGGATGAGGCTTGAAGCCATACCCAAACTCGTACTTCGAGGGTGGGCAGTACTGATGGCTTTGGCAAGCATTGCTGCCATATCGGTCGTGGGCGCGCTTTCCTTCGGAAGTTGCGGTGTGGCCACGCTTCTCGGGAAGGTTCGTCTCTTACGCGACGCGTATCAGTTTCTCTCCCGGGCTTACGACCGGTTCCTCGACCGGCTCGGCCAGAAAGTTCTGCGAGACTCCCGAGACACCCCCGCGTTACGAATCATGGTCTCCCTGACCCTTACCGCCGTGCCAATTTTCGTGGTGCAACTTATTTTAGGGAAACCCCGGCTTCTGCTGGCGATCGCTTTCTATCTTTCCCTGGTCGGTCTCAAGTTTCAGCGGTCTGTGAGGATGTTCAGCGCCAAACACATGGAGGCGCACCGGCCCCAAGGGTACTTCTCGGACAAATACGATAAGGTCTTCGGCCGCTATGTCGAATTTTTTCTCGGGTATTTGTATGGAGACCTTCCAGAGCTCGGCCGGACGGTTCATGTGCGTCTCCACCATAAAGAGAACGGCGGACCCGACGACAATGCCGCCACCAGCGGCTACGATCGAACCAATCCTCTGCATTTCCTTTGGTATCTTTCGGACAATATTTGGACAACCCTGGGGTTTGCTCCCTACGCCTACTTTAAAACTAGAGGCGATGAAAAGAACCGAAGACGAGTGCTATGGGGAATGACGCGCTACTTCATCTATTTCGGAGCTGTCTTTATTTACGACTGGAGAATTGGGATCCTGTTCGTGTTCGTTCCTCTTCTGTGCATGAACTTCATCATGGCCATCACCTCCTGGGTTCAACACGCCTTCTGTGACCCGGAAAATGCCGAGGATTATTTTGTAAATACAGTGACCGTCCTCGATGAGGTGAACTTCATGAACGAAGGATACCACCTCTGTCATCACCACCGGTCCGGCCTGCACTGGACCGAGATGCCGGCCCATTTGGAGCGGATTCGCGACAAGATGAGAGAGTCCGGCTCGTTGGTCTTTCGGGACTTGGATTTTATGGAGCTTTTCATCGAGCTGACTCTGCTTCGAAGAATGAATGTCCTTGCCGAGAAACTTGTGCCGTGGGAGCCCATGAATCAGGAAGAGAGGCTGGCTTTGCTGGCGAAGAGAACTAAACCCGCGAGAGCCGTTCGGGCATGAGGCGTCACGGGTGAAGGCTTGCGGCCGCACCGTTATGGCTGCGTCGCGCCTGAGCTTCGCCATTGAGGGAAGGCCCTACTTGATCTTCTGGTCTTCAGACAATGCCTGATTGATGCTCTTTAATGTCTGGAATCCGTCTTTGACGACCGTTGTCTTGATATTGTCCCTCGTCACGACAATGGGTTTCAGCAGGATGGCGGGCACATCCGCCTTGCCATTGCTTACTGTCCTGTTCGCGCGTGTCTTTTCGCCCTTCGCCAGGCGAACCGCTTCCTCGGCGGCGACTGCCGCTTCATTTGTTATCGGCTTGTAGACCGTCATGCTTTGCGCGCCCTGGGCAATGCAGATGATCGCCGCCAAATCCGCATCTTGTCCGGAAACCAACACTTGGCCCCAGAGATTATGTTCGCGGAGGGCCTGAATCGCACCGACGGCCAATCCGTCATTGGCAGCGAGAACGGCGGCGATATTGCTGTGAGCGGAATCAATGGCCTTCAGCATGAAAAGGTAAGCCTCGGAGGCCAGCCAGTCCTTGGTATAGGTATCCGCGATCACTTTGATGTCGCCGCGATCGATATATGGCTGCAGGACGTTCATCTGCGCCTCATGCAGAGTTTTCGCGCCATCATCACGTGAAGCACCCTCGATCAGCACATAATTCCCTTTGGGCGCATGTTTTACGAGATAATCCGCCTGCATCCAGCCGATCTCATGCCGGTCAAAACTCACGTAGAGATCGACATCGCTGTTCTGGACCAGGCGATCATAACTGATGACCTTAACATTGGCGGACTTCGCGGCGTCTACCATCCGGCTCGCCTTGCTGGTATCGCGGGGCATTAAAACCAGCACTTTGATACCTGCTTTGATCATGTCCTGAATTTGCTGGAGTTGACGATCATCGTCTCCGCCGGCGTCGCGCGAGATCACCTCGGCCCCTAACTGCTTGGCCCGCACCTCGAAGGAATCCAGGTCCGTCTGCCAACGCTCTCCCTTCATGTCTTCTATGGAAAAACCTATTCGCAGTTTGTTCGCGTCTTGCGCCTGCAGAACTTGTCCGTTAACGGCTGTGAGGAGTATGGCGGACAGAAACGTCAGGGTGCGTCGGACATTTATCAAGGTAAAGTCCTCCCTATCTATGCCGAACATAGCTGCTGAAATTCAACGACGCTCAACAGAACATTGCGTTCTGCGAAGAATCGAGCAATGCGGGCCTAATGTTGAGTCACTCGTGAGCGTTAGCTGTCTTATCTTTGTCAGTATCGTTCCGACACGGCACCTAAGCAACGGTGCGACGCAAATCAGTCAATTCTCGATGAGTCACATCATCGGAAACCGGAGCAGAGGCCACGCTCGGGTTCTTGGGTGGATTTCGTTCGTTAAAAGCGAGGAACTGCAACCATCCGAATCGCTACTGGTGACATTGATCAGGCGAAGGCAACAGGCGGTGCGAACCGGCCGCCACCGAATGATCCGCTCGCACGATCGGTCTCCAAAAAGAACACCATTATGTCGTTTGGGTCGATGCCTGCTTCGCCAAGCTTTTCGACCAGGGCGGCAACAAGACCTTTTTTCCTGTTGGTGTCAGTCCTGAAGATACCAAAGGAAACGTTGGAAAGGTCGTCCTCTGGATATCCAGCAGCAATGCTTGCAGCGTGGATGGCTCTGGAAAGGCGGTCTTTCTCGTTGGTTGACCCGTTAGACTTGATCGTTATGGTAAACAAGGGCATAGAACCTCCTGATTGCTGGATATTTCTGCCTCGGACAGTGGCTTGGTTCCTCCGGTGTGGGGACTCCTGGCGGATTCCGAGCTACTTTGAAACCGCACGTTATCTGCCGACACTTTGCAGCAAGGGCATTCGATGCAGGGCGATTTTCGCGTGAAACATCCGCGCCTTTACTGCCCCGATCGAAATCCCCAAAATTTGGGCAGTTTCTCTGATTGAGTGTTCTTGTAAGTGGATGAGCTCCATAACGTTGCGAGTTCGCGGCCGCAGCCCCGAAATGGCTGACTCCACGATCCGTTTCCGTTCAAGAAGGGAGCAGCTCTCTTCCGGATCGGGAGCGTCGCAGGGGAATTCTCGTTGCGCTACGTGTTCAGATGACTGGTTTGGCTCGTCCATGGGAACTTCTCGCGCTCCGCGGTTTTTACGAAGCTTCATCAAGGCGGCATTAATCGCAATGCGGGTCAGCCAGGTTGCAAATCGGGATCTTCCATCAAAATCCTTGAGATGGACGAAAGCATTCAGAAAGCACTCTTGCACGGCGTCTTCCGCGTCTTCACGGTTTCGTGTGATCCGGCGAGTCACATAAGAGACTTGTTGCATATGACGTTCGCAAAGCTCTCCGAAGGGAGCTCGTCTTCCAGTCTTGGCGGCTGCTATCAACTGCCCCTCGCTCCACGCCCGAAGATCGTTAACGGCTGAGGCACCGCTCTGCTCCGAACACAATGTACTCATCTCTACGATAGACCTCTCTCGAACAGGAGCTGTCAAATGCCGGCTCCCTTAATTTTTTTCCCTTTCCATCCACTCGCGGACGTACTCCGGACAGTTCTCCAGCTTCGTCCCACCCGCCTCGCAATCTCTTAGAAACTTCACTGCGTCGCGGTCTGCCAGCCTCACGTCTCGTAAGTCCAAAACGATCTTTCTGTAGTCCGCATCAAAAAGCGCCTTCAACTCCGCGACCTCCTCCGCCTTCATGTGCCCGCTTAACGTAAAAACGAGGATTCCCGGCCGCACCGATCGCTCGATCCTCAAGGTCATTGTTATGTTGTTTGGCACAGTCTGGCATGACGTTGCCGTACTGTTGCCGTCGCCGCTCTCGGATGACAAAGATGCAACACGGCGGCCACATGCAAAGCACTGAAACGAAAGGCTTAGAGGAGAAATTGGATGACGAGAATTCGGGAAGTGCCGAATTTTCGGGAGTCAAAAACGAATGGCGGCTACCGCTCGGCGATAAACTTGTGCTTCTTGATGTTCAGTTGCTTAATTTTCGAGTCCAGCGTCGATCGGGGAATTCCGAGTTTTGCTGCCGCACCTTCTGGGCCGGCGACTTTCCCTTTGCTTTCAGATAAGGCCGCTTCAATGATTTTTCTCTCCTGATTCTGGAGAGTGTCTGGCAAAGGACCTGGCAACTCTGTCGGAGCTACCTCCTGCCCGGCCAGCCAGGCCTTTTCGATACAAAAAGTGTCGCCGCTGCTCAGGATCACCGATCTTTCAACAATGTTTTGCAGCTCGCGGATATTTCCCGGCCATGGATACGACTGGCACTGTTCCAGCGTATTCCTGCCGATTTTGCGAATTTGTTTGCCCATCTTCTCCGCGTACCGTTTTACGAAGTACTCGACCAACATCGGAATATCCTCCTTCCGTTTGCGGAGAGGAGGCACCTCAATCGGGAAAACGTTCAGCCGGTAGAACAAGTCGGCTCGAAACGTTCCCGCGGCAATGGCTTCCGTTAAATCACGGTTGGTCGCGGCTATGACGCGAACGTCCGTGGGAATAATTCGGTTACCTCCCACTCGTTCGAACTGCCGCTCTTGGAGTACTCGCAGCAACGCAATCTGGGTCTCTGCGGGCAGCTCGCCGACCTCGTCTAGAAAAATCGTGCCGGAATGTGCCAGCTCAAAGCGGCCCTGGCGACGCTGCGCCGCGCCGGTGAATGCGCCTTTCTCGTGGCCAAACAGCTCCGATGCGATCAAGGAGGAAGGAATCGACGCACAGTTTACGCTGATGAACGCCTGGCCCGAACGTTGTGAATGCTTGTGGATAGCGCGAGCAATCAGTTCTTTTCCTGTGCCGGTTTCGCCGGTGATAAGCACCGTGGAATCGGTGGGGGCCACTTTCACAATGCTGGAGAGCACCGTTTGCAGCGCCGGTGACGCGCCCACAATTTCCTCAAACATGAATGCCTGATCGATCTGCTCCCTGAGCGCAAGGTTTTCGTCACGCATGCTTTCCTCGGCTCGCTTGCGATCCTCAATATCCGTCCCAGTCGCATACCAGCGAATAATGTTCCCGTGGTCGTCGCGAAGGGGATTGAAGCGGACAAGAAACCAGCGATAGTTACCGTCTTTTCCAAGCACTCGTTGTTCAAGTTCAAAAGGCTTGCCGCGCGCGAACGCCTCCTGACGCTCCTGGCGCAACCTTTCCAAATCCTCGGGGTGGAAAACCCGTGCGCGCTGGTCTTCTCTTTCCACCTCCTCCAAAGTGAGACCGGTGTAATCGAGCACTGTCTGATTTGCATAAAGCGCTGTGCCATCCGGGGTCAACACATAAATATAACTGGCGATGGCGTCGGTCATCCGCCGAAGTTCTGCTTCCTCCGCCTTTATTTGCTCAAACGCAGTCTGCAGAGCCGCTCGCGCTTCGTGCTGCTCGGTGACGTCCATCACCGTTCCGACAAATTCGACGAGGTCGTCTTTCTCATTGACGATAGGATGTCCGATCGCATGGAGGTACCTGACAGCTCCGTCGGGAAGAACAATGCGGTAGTTCGCTTCATAGTCTGTTTTTTGGATTTCGGACTCTTCGAAGAGTTCCTGAATGCGTTTTGCGTCCTCAGGATGATTTCTATTAAGCCAGAATTCAGTGGTCGACTTAACCTCATCGGTTCCGACGCCGAATATTCGATACACTTCGGGCGAGACTGTGACTCGCCCCGAAGCAATGTCATGCTTCCAGCTGCCGGTATGGCTCAATCGCTGAGCTTCAAGCAAATCTGCTTCACTGCGTCGCAGCTTTTCTTCGTCGCGTTTGCGTTCTGTCACATTCACGTCGGTACCAACGTATTCGATAATATTTCCGGTTTCATCGAGAACCGGGTGTCCAATCCCGTGGATGTGCTTTACCGTGCCATCCGTCAGCACGATCCTGTAATCTTGAACAAAATCGGCTTTCTCGCGGAATGCCTTGTCGATCCGTTCGTTAAATCTGTCGCGATCTTCCGGGTGCACCAGTCGAAGGAACTCTTCCCGATCTGGAAGGTCGGTTGTTTGAGGATCTAATCCAAAGATTCGTAGCATTTCGTCGGACCAGTAAATACACTTCTCCGCGGCAGGGCTATAGGCCCAACTGCCCGTCTTGGCTAGTCTCTGCGCCTCCGCCAGATACGCCTCGCTTCGCCGAAGAGCTTGCTCCGCGCGCTTGCGCTCGGTGACGTCCTCGGACAGCACCATTATGAATCGCGGTACCCTCTCGGTGCCAGGCACCAGCGAAACGTTGTTGCTTACCCAAATCGAACTGCCGTCCTTGCGACGATACTTTTTCTCAATCTGAAACTGTCGTCGCTTTCCCTCCAGCAACTCGGTGATGAGCGCCCAGTTGGCTTGGCGGTAGTCCTCATGCGTGACGTCCAGAAAATTAACTGCACGCAGTTCCTCCTCCGTGTAACCCACGATTGTCTGGTAGACATGATTGGTCGCTAGAAAGCGGCCGTTCAGGTCAGTCAGCGCAACGCCGATAGCGGAATTCTCAAAGACGGATCTCCACCGCTCCTCGCTATTCCGCGAGGCTTCTTCGGCCCGCAGCTCCGGCACATCCGCCGGTTTCTGCGTCTCGGGTGGCCCGGATGATTCCTTCATCTTGTGCATAACCTGTACGCGATGCATTTAAGGGGCAATTTTGCTCGTGCCTCACTTACGGGCGATTTGCTTGTTCAGCAAGCCTGCTCGAACAAGCGATGGATGGATTGCTGCAAGTTCTGGTCGGTGTTGATCTTGACCGCGATTTCCACCTAAATCGCAAGATAGGTACCCTTATATACCCGAGGGTCTTACGAGTGAACCATATTGTCCTTCCGTCGGGCAAACCTCGACGAAATTGGCGAGCTGCAGGTGGAGAATTCGAACGGGTCGGCGGCACGTAACCCGTTAAAATCGATGTCCGCGTAATAGTTGTGCGGGCCAACACCTATACCGGGGTTCGAGCCCCTCCGTCTCCGATCACTTCACGGGTTCCCAGCCCTCTGGCAGCATATCGAATGCCAGCGTGTCACGGTAGGCGTACTGATTGCCTTCCAGTACGGCCACTGGCGTCAACATATGCCAGATGCGATCATCGTCGAAGACGTAACACTCACCCGATTCGCGCATCGTGAAGCGATCCATTTCCTGCTTGTCATTATCGGTTATGATGACTTCGCCCCCCTGAGCGCCGCAGCGGCCCACTAGATGCGTGGCGATATACTTTTCCCCGTCTTTATGTAAGCCCGGCGGACTCGTGTCGCACGGCCGGCCAGGCGCAGCCGTGAACCTTATTAGATGAACGTTGACCAAATACTTCGTACCCACCGTCGACAGCGGTAGGTAATAAAGGTGGTGAGCAATCATCTTGCGAACGCCTATGGAACCGGCGATCGCCGGCGGCAGCGGAGCGTACTCTCGCGGCTGGCCGCCGATTGTCGTGTTGTATTTTTTCAGCTGCACATAGGGCGTGCTCTCTTCGCTCAACCGAACCTTTACGCCGCCCTCAACAATCTCGGCCCTGACACGATTTAAGGAACGATACCGGTCGCCCCCATCGTAGTATTTGTCCTTCGGAACGGACCAGGCGGCATGGGATAACGCTTCCAGCGAGCGCGCTATGTCTACATCAACCCTGAGCGGCTGACGACTGAACCCACGCTCGACGAGGTCGCTTCGCGATCTGGCATTGGTTGCAACCGGAATAAAACTATCCTGAGCCATGATTGCTCCTGATAAATGCTTGACGATTGCATGACCAACCAGCACCGCAAGGGCCATGCGCGCGCAAATTATAGCCGACGCAGCCCATTACGTCAGAGTTGCCCGTCACCCGGGCGGAACTATTCATCTTCTTTCCAGTTCTCCTCCTCGCCGTGTTCGCAAACTCAATTGAAAAGCTCGCCTGTCCAGTAGCATCGACCAACACATGCGACGCCCCTGCGGTGTACACTGGCCCCGATGACAACCTTAAGTACTGGGTTCAGCAAACATCTTACGCGACGAGACCTGCTCATTGGCGGGGTGGCTGTTGCACTATGCGGGCGGGGAGCGACACCCGCATTTGCCGCTGCTGCGCAACCTGCAACGCCTGTCAGTTTCAAAGTGCCGCGCGGCGCCTGCGACTGCCATACGCACGTATTCTGTGACACTCATCGCTTTGCTTTTTGGTCTGGACGCACTTATACCCCTGAAACCGCGACGGTCAATGAGACGCATGCCCTGCATCGCGCCCTTCATGTAGAAAGAATTGTGCTCGTGAATTCGCTGGTGTACGGCACTGATAACTCGTGCATGGTGGATGCGCTCCGCCAACTCGGACATCGTGCCCGGGGCATTGCGCTTATCGACGAGCACACATCGGACGCACAACTCGATGCCTTGGCTCACGCCGGTGTGCGAGGTATCCGTTTGAACTTCGTAGACCTCGGTGTTCCCGATCGGGAGGTTGTTCGGCAGCGGTTCCAGGCCGCGGTCAAGCGGCTCGCCGGTCGCGACTGGCACATCCAAATCTACTCGGGACTCCCGGTCGTCGAAGCACTTCAGGATGATGTCATGGCCGCGCCCCTACCCATCGTCTTTGACCACTTCGCGGGCGCGCGTGCTTCCCTTGGAGCCTCTCAGCCGGGCTTTGATGTACTGGTGAAGCTGATCCACTCTGGCAAGGCTTATGCAAAAATTTCGGCTGCTTATCGTGTTTCGGACCGGGCGCCGGAGTATTCCGATGTTACGCCACTCGCCCAGGCGGTAATTGCCGCAAACCCTCAGCGCATTCTGTGGGGAACAGACTGGCCCCACCCGGATTCGTCCCGAGTGCCAGGCCGCCGCCCGATTGATACCGCACCGCTGCTCCAGATTGACGATGGTCGTCTATTCAACCAGCTTCCGGTGTGGGCACCGAATGAGAATGTGCGAAAGACAATCTTGGTGGAGAACCCTGCAAGACTATATGGCTTTTGAATCCGTACTCCCTCCGAGTGATAACTGCTCGAATCTCGACTTTCGCTAGAATCCCATTTTGAGCGGCACGCAGCAGAGGAAAAAGGGTGGCGGGAAGATTGGTAAAAAAGAGCTTTACATATTCCTATATGGGCATATAATGAATACATGGCAAGGGCAGCGACAACCTCGGACGCGTTCAATGCTGTGGCGGAACCGCAGCGGCGGAACATCCTGAACTATCTAGCGATACAGGAGCGGTCTGTCTCCGAGATTGTCGACGCCATGGAGATGGAGCAGCCGTCGGTTTCGAAGCACCTGAAAGTTTTGAAAGATGTTGGCCTGTTGGAGGTCCGGAGGGATGGTCGGCAGATGCTTAACACGGTGAATGCTATGGCCATCCGCCCGTTGCACGAATGGGCGAGCACCTTCGAGCGGCTGTGGAAACACCAACTGCTGCGGATCAAGGAACGAGCCGAGGCGAACTCTTAGAAGTTCAGCGGAAGAGAATATGTGCCCAGTATGCATCGCAAGCGCAGCAGTGATGGCCACCGGAGCGGGATCCACGGGAGGAATTCTGGCGGTATCCATCGACAAGTTTAGAAAATTTTTCAGGGCGAGTGGTTTCGTTCTGTTTCGGAAAATTAGTCGGAGTAGGAATCATGATCGCTCATAACCCCCTCCACGGATCCGGACGAGCGGATTTCCCGCATCCGGCTCTTGCCTTAGGTAACGACGCCCATGCGGCG
>Ga0307478_10003539_pt1 | contig 11553 bp, 12 predicted proteins | sample atmos_gasesECM4C_2_FD_203713 | JGI IMG/M metagenome (GOLD analysis project Ga0307478, IMG submission 203713) | Hardwood forest soil microbial communities from Morgan-Monroe State Forest, Indiana, United States - atmos_gasesECM4C_05 | ecosystem: Environmental > Terrestrial > Soil > Temperate...
GCCGGCATCGGCCAGACCGCGTAAGGTTGCGGTCGGGTCGGCAGTCAGCACGCGCAACATGCTATTGAGATCGCCGTTGTTGAAGCTGAATCCAGATTTTTGCAGGCTTTCATAATCGACAAAGACCTGTTCGGCGCGAGCCACGTCGCGAGCCGCGCCTTCCAGTTCGATCGCATTCGATCGCAGGTCAATGGTGACGTTCAGGCCGTCTTCCAGCACGCGCACATTCTCGTCTCGTGTGCCAAATAAAGTCTCGATGTTGGGAGTTATCCCGATACTTTTCTTCATTCAGTCTCTTTGTTTGGTTTCTTGGACACACCAAAACACATACGCTAACCGCTTCGTAGACAAAACAGGATTATGCTCAGAGACGGGACCGACCGGAATGCTCATGCCCAGGAGGCAAGTTACTACCATTGCGTAAAGCGTACCCCGTGGCGCGACGGGAGTCAATGGCGACGTAACCTATGCGGTTGGGCCCGCTAACGAGGCAGGGACGGCCCGCGTTCTCGCCCAGTCGCGCAGGGCAACAATCTCCTCGGCGCGCGTGGTGGAGAGCGGCACGGTCTGAGACAGGGCTTCAAGTATTAGCTGAGTTGTCAATTGCTTCTTCTGGGAATAGGCGGCGTACAGAGCCGTCTGCACGGCGGCATCGATCTCCGCACCGGAGTATCCTTTCGCCGCCGCGGCAGCTTGTTCCAGATCGAATTCTGCGGGATTGCGCTTCCGCCGAGTTAACTGAATCGAAAACACTTGCTTGCGCTCCGCCTGATTGGGAAGATCCACGAAGAAAAGCTCGTCAAATCGTCCCTTACGGATTAGCTCCGGAGGCAACACCGAAACGTTGTTACATGTAGCGGCAACGAATACAGGCGCCTTTCGATCTTGCATCCACGAGAGAAAGGAGGCGAGCAGCCGGGAAGAAACTCCAGCGTCCGCCGACGCGGAATCCGCCCCGCTGCCGGCAAATACCTTTTCTAGTTCGTCGATCCAGAGCACGCACGGGGCAAGCCCCTCCGCGACCTCAAAAACTCTGCGAATTCTCTTTTCCGTCTCACCGATGTACTTGTCGTAAACAGCTGCGGTATCGAATCTCACCAGCGGTAACTGCCACTCGCCAGCCACCGCCCGCGCGCAAAGCGACTTTCCGCAGCCTTGCACTCCGAGGATGATAACCCCATGGGGTGGTTCAAGGCCGAACTCGCGGGCCGAATCCTCCCATGAGCCACGGCGCTGAGCCAGCCAACGCTTTAGATTATCCATTCCCCCTACGCCGGATAAAGCTTCGGCCGCTTCCACAAACTCCAACATCTCAGACCGGCGGAGAACCGATTTCTTGGCCTCGAGCACATCACTCGCGATTTCTGGGCACAGGGCATAGCGAGCTACCAGAGCCTGAGAAAGAGTGCGCTCAGATTCCTCTTCGGTGAGACCGCGCAGGCTTTCCACCACTTCGTCATATCCCTTGGCATCCAGCTTCCGCTGCAGGGTACGGCTCTTGGAGATTCTGACGACAACCTCATCAATGATCTGTCGCAGGCGTCGGCGGTCGGGCAGGGGCAAGTCGAGAAATTCCACTAGCCCCCTCAACTCGGGCGGAATTTCGATCTTCGGCGAAGTCAGGATGATGGTGCGCCGGTTCTCGGAAAACTTTTGTCCCACATCGCGCAGACGCCGAACCACCACCGGCTCGTCCATATGGCGGTGCAGATCCTTCAGAATGAACGCCGCACCAATGGAAATGCCTTCCAGATTGGCCAGCATCTGAGCTGGTTCCTGGCTGTTGTAGATGGCCTTTGCGTTGGCAAGAGCGTGGCCCACCGTATCGTAGGGGGCGGTTGAGTCCACGCCGTCAGGCACTAACTCACCCACATTGCTGCCGCAACGGACTAAGCCGCTGGCGATTGTCCATTCAAATGCAGCCAAATCTAGTGCCGCACATGCCGCACGCACCAAGCGAACCGCACGCACTTCCTCGACCGTTTCTATCGCTACGATCGGCGTCGAGGAATCAAGCAGGACCTTCAAACGCGTCAACGGATCCGGAATATGAGGCCATGCCATGTGTTTGACCCAGCGAGAGTTACTGCCCTATAATAAGCAATTCGGTACTCACCGGAATATCTCGTTAGACACACAAAGGTAACGAACCAGACATGGCAAATCATTTTTCGGCGCTGAAGCGCGCCCGTCAGACCACCAAGCGCACCGCCACCAATCGCGCCAACGCCTCCCGCTTACGCACCGCGCTCCGAACTTTGCGCGAGACCATCGAAAAGGGCGACAAACCAGCCGCCGAGAAGACTTACCGCGAGACGGTATCGGCACTCGATAAAGCAATCCAGAAGGGCACCCTGCACGGCAATACCGCAGCGCGGTACAAGTCGCGGCTGGGCAAGCGCGTTACTGCGATGAAGTAGGAATCGCTGAGAGTTCTCAGCCATCAGCTGTCAGCTCAAACCTTGGAATACTCAAACGGCAGCCACAGTCAGGCTGCCGTTTACTTTTCTGGGGTCTTCTTTAGTCTCGGAGCATTAGCTGAAAGCCGATAGCTGGCAGCTACTTTACGCCGCTTCGCGCAACGCGCGCGTCGCCCGAACGTTGTTGGCCATAGCTGCCGCGCAGGCGACCGGACTTCCCAGCACCCGCCGGATTTCACGCGCCGCAACCCGCGCGGTTTCTCGTCGTGTGATCGGAACTCCTTCCGCCGCTTCCTGTTTCAAGGCGCGCACGGTGCGCCGCATAATCGTCGGCACCGCCCGCACCGCCGGACGCGTCGTTGGGCGCGCCCGCAGTACACGCGTGAGGACTGCCGTGCCCCGGATCAGGTGCGGCAGTACGCGCCGCAATGCCCTTCGGTCCGCTGGTGAGATCACCGTCAAAGCTGCCGCGCCCGCCATCGCCTCGGCTTCTGTTTCGTTCTGTTCCTGTTCGGCAGCTTCGGCGATCATCTCTGCGAGCAATTCGTGATACGTCATCTCGTGGCCAAGGATCTCCGCTTCCGCCTCGCCCAGCGGTTCGGTGGACCCGATCTCCTGTTCGAACTCGCCCTCCTGTGCATACATCTCGGCTTCAGCTTCGGCTTCCCGCAGCATCTTGTTGAGCAGGCTAGCGGCAATCCCCGCAAACGGCCCGGCAATGGAATTTGCGACCATTGGCGCCGCCATTTTCGCTGTCGCTTTCAGGAGGGGAGAAGCATTGGTGACAAATTCGCCCAACGTTCGCGATCTTCCGAAATTCCCGGCAAGTTTTGCCAGCTTGCCCAGAGCGCCCGCTTTTGCCAACAACCCAACTTCGTCGACGCCGCGGACTAGATTTTTCAAACTCCGGGTTTTCGCGAAATTTGCCGCGAGAGTCGCAACCTTCCCTGCCGTACCCGCGGTTCCCTCCAGTTTGGCCATGCCGCGGAACAGATCGGGCAGACTCCGCGTCTTCATGAAGTTGGATGCTAGCGCCGCCACCTTCCCTACGGTACCTGCGGTTCCCTCCAGTTTGGCCATCCCGCGGAACAGATCGGGCAGACTCCGCGTCTTCCGGAAGTTGGATGCCAGCGCCGCCACCTTCCCCAAGGTGCCTGACTTCCCGTCTATTTTTGCGAGGTCGCGCACGAAGCCCGGCAAGCTTTTCGTCTTTCGGAGATTCGTGGCCGCAGCGGCAATCTTCGCCACGGGGTTCGATTTCCCAACTCCCGCTATGCGCCTCAGTTGCGCCAGGCCGTCCTTGCCGGATGCTCGGATTAGGCTTCCCGGGCCACCTCGAAACCGCACGCGGCCCGCCGCACCACCCACTCTGCGGAGACCGCCTGCGCTCCTGCCTACCCTGCTCAGGCCGCGTGCCGCACCCCCCAACCGGCCCAAACCTCCGATTCCTCCCACACGTCCGAGCCTCCCCAAACCACGTGCCGCGCCACCCAGTTTGCCTAAGCCACTACCGAGGCTTCCCAACTTGCCAACGCTACTTCCCAACTTGCCCAAGCCACTTCCCAGCTTGCCGATGCTGCCGACGGCACTGCCTATTTTGCTCAAGCCGCCCGCCAGACTTCCCAGGCCCGAGAGAGCACCCAGAAAGCCTTCGCCCTCTGTCTCGTCCTCCCATTCGTCTTCGGTCAGCTCCCCGAATTCATCCTCGAGGGCCGGCCCAAGTTCAGATTCGTACGCGATACTCATAAGGAAACCTTTCAGGAAGTCTCGGAAGCACTTATAGCGGGAGAGTGAGAGGCCTGAATAGTCGCCAATTACGAGGAACTCGGCAGAGGTAGTCCTACTCGGTGTCGCCTAAATGAGTCGGTTTATACAGGCAGGTGATCCTGCATCCACCCGGGTGCTTCAAGCTTCGGCTCGGTAGTCAAATCCATCACAAGACGTTCCAGAACCATGCGCTTACTGACGGGATTCGAACGCAGAGCTAGATCAGCCTTGGCAACCAGGCGGATGGCGCGCGTCAAATCGCGGCGCGATTTGTAGCGGCGGGCCTGCTTGATGATATCGTCGGCGGCGAACGGAGGCACGCGGAATCCTTGCCACAGCGCGGCCCAGAGCATGCGCTGGTCGCGCACGTTGCGCTCGAGAATCACCAACATCTGGCGGAAGGTTTTCGCCAGCATGTAAATATGCCCGATGGCGGCTTCTTCGCCGTCTCCCGAAGACAGCATCGCGTCCAGCACTTCCAGCGCGCGTACACGATCTTTCGAGGAGATGGCGTCGGTCAATTCATACAGTGACCGTTGCTTGGCGGCGAGCACCATGGTTTCCACATCGCCCAGAGTGATGCGATTCTTGGCTCCGACGTAGAGCATGAGCTTCTCCAGCTCATTGGAGATCATCATCATGTCGCCGCCCAGAGCGTCGACCAACTCGCGGGCGCCATCTGGGTCGATCTTCACCACTTCGGGGCGGCTGGCGCAGAATTCCGAGATCCAACGAACCGCTTCGCCTTCCTCAACCCGCGCCAGTTCAACAATCCCGCAGTACGGGCCCATGGTTTCGCGGATGCGCTGGTAGCGTTCTTTGTCCTGCATCTCCATGCGGCGGACGTCGGCGGGGATGCTGATATGGTCCGCGACGAAAACGATGAGCGCGTCGGGATTCGGATTCTTGCAATAGTCTTCGATGGCGGCGAGCTTTTCTTCATTCGAGCCGCGGCCAAAAAGATTCTTAACGCCGCGAACGAAGAACACCTGGAACGGGGCCATCAGCGAAGGCGTACGGGCGCGGTCGAGAACCTCGGCTAGATCGTTTTCTGCAAGGTCGAATTCGAACAGGCTGAAGTCACGGAGGTCAACCGGAACCAGATGATCGAGGATGGCATCACGGAAGCGTTTGCGGAAGAAAGCTTCATCGCCAACGAACACATAGGCCGGACGCAACTTGCGCGACTCGAGTTCGCTGACAAACCGCTCCGCTTGGGCGAAAGCCCGCATCAGAACTCCCCCGTCGTCAAGTAAAGCTTTTTCACAAACTCTAGCATCTAGAAGCCCTCCAGAATGTTAGAGACCAGGGTTCGCGCAAAATCCTGGGAGAGCCGACGGTAGGCCGGCGAATCTTCCTCAAAGAAGCTGGCCAAATCCTGAGAGACTTCATATTGCTCGCGAAATAGATACGACGGGTTTTGATACAAAACTTTGCCCTGCCGGTCCGTGAGCGAGACTTTCATGCTTACCACCACCAAAACGCTGGCAGCCTGCCCCGTTGTGGAGTTGTAGGTCAGCGCCGCCGCCGACGTGGAAATCACCGTGCCGCGCAGCGTGGCGTCTGCAGCTTCGCCAGGTTCATTCAGAATGTGATAGTGCGTCCGAGTAGTGAACTCGCGCACCACGGATGCGGTAAGCATCTGTTCGATTCTGTAAGTAGTGGTTACGTTTGTGAATGCAGGAACGGCAATCGTTTTAACATTTTCCGGCAGCTGCACGGTGTGGCCAGCCGTGTGATAGCCGCAACCGGTGGCCGCCATGAGCAGCCCCAGCCATCCCACGCGCCACCACTTCATTGGATCTTCCCAACCGGCCGGGTTGCGATCATGCTCTCGGCGCATTCCACTGCGGTCACAGCGGCGACCCGGAGATTATCAATGGCCGCCCACAGCCAGATACCATTGGAGCGCGAAGATTCGGTTTTCAAAGAAACCATGATATTCGCCTGACCCGCGGTGTTCACGTTGCTCGGCTGCGATTCGTCTTCGGCACCCGCCATGATTACGTGATCGCCAGACAACGCGTCTGATAGTTTTTGCCGATCGACTCTCTGCTCCATCTCCAAAAAGATGCTCAGGGCGTGGCCATGAAATACGGGAGGCTGAAGCACCATCAGCGCGGGCTGGGGCGCATCCGCTCCAGCAAGTTTTTCATAGTGTCGTCTCACACGATCTTCGAGCGTATCAAGCGACAACTTCGAGTTCGACCCGTAGCGGGCAACCATGTTGAACGCTACTTGCGCATCGAAGACATCTTTCGGGAGCGACTGGAATGACAACAGATTGACCGTCTGCTGGTGAAGTTCGTCCATTCCTTTTTGCCCTTGTTCGGATGCGGGCTCGAAAATCGTCGCAGCCACGCTTCGGATCGCACCAGCTTTTCTGGCACGCAACAGCAACAGCGCCAGCGTTACGGCTGCTGGATGAGCCACAACGCACGGAGCCGGCTGTAGCTCAGGCTGCCACAACTGTCCGCGTTCTCGCTCCACCCAAACAGAACGAACTGTGGCACCCGGTTCCTCTTCCAAAGCACCCGAGAGATCAATAATCGCACTGCCGGCATCGCGCGCACGCGTCCAGTTCTGCCGCGTGCACCCCGCATCGGCGGCAAAGAACGTAAAGTCCGTGTTGGTGAACTGCTCGGCGCGTACGCTCTGGATAAAGTTAATCTCGTCCCCTGTGGCTTCGAGCTGACCAATCGACTCGTCATCGTCAAGCAGGCGCACGTCAACCGCCGGGAAGTTGCGCTCATTGAGCATTTCAGCGACTTCCTTCCCCAGTAGCGTGCCAGCACCAACGATGGCGGTGCGGAAAAGCTGCCCGCGCGTAGATGCGGAAGACGGCGATGCCACGATTTTGGACGAACTACTCATGAAGTCTGCGAGGCCTCCTTGTAGGTGGGCGGCGGAGGCTGGCTCCGGCGGCGGAAGATCCATTGCAGGCGCCAGAACACACCGGAGAATGTGTAGAGTAATGCCACGCCAAATAGCACTGGCTTGGAGAAGAACCAAATGCCCGCGAACAAAGCGCCAAAAAGAATGATCAACCGGAAAGGATGGCGCGAACTGAAATCAATATCTTTGAAACTATAGAACCGCCATGTGCTCACCATCAGGTAGCCCACCGCGGCAACCATTGCGAGCCAGGTAATCGCGGTGTACCAGGACTCGAGGGGAAGCCCTGACTGAAAATGCACGACGGCGGCAATCACTCCTGCGCCTGCCGGAATCGGCATTCCGACAAAGTACTTCTTCCCAGGCCGTCCCGGATTCGAAGGTTGGGGGTTGGTGGTGATATTGAATCTCGCCAAACGACTGGCTCCCGCCATCAGAAACAGGAAGGCGGCGATCGCTCCCAACTGAGTTAGCTTGATGTTCCAGTCCGTGAGCGCCACCGGCGGCATCAAGTGAAATCCCCAAGTCCAAGCCAGCATCGCCGGAGCTACACCAAAAGTGATCACGTCGGCGAGCGAGTCCAGTTCTTTGCCGAAGTCGCTGCTGGTTCCAGTCATGCGGGCAACGCGCCCGTCCAAGCCGTCGAACAAGACGGCAAATCCAATTGCTTTGGCAGCATTGTCCAGGTGCCAGTAAGTAAGAGCATTCGCGTGAACCACCTCGAGAATGGCATAAAAACCAGCCGCCATATTTCCGGTGGTGAACAAGGAAGGGAGGATGTACATTCCCTTGCTCATGCGGCGCGGACGGCGGTCATCGCTTCGTCTTCTCGGCAGAGGAAGATCCATCAGCGTGCCCCCTCGTTGGTGGATTGACTCCCTGCGCTTGCTAATTCCCTGTTCGGTTGCAGGTACGCCAGAATACTTGCTCCGCCCTGAACCCGCTCGCCAACCTTTACTTGCAAGCTGGCATTTGAGTCAAGCAGAATGTCTGTGCGCGAGCCAAACTTGATCAGCCCCACCCGCTGTCCGCGCTCCAGCCGGTCGCCAACCTTTGGATGGAATACGATTCGCCGTGCCAGCAATCCGGCGATCTGTTTGAAGACGACCACCTGACCATCGCCTTCCACGCGGACAGCATTCTGCTCGTTTTCCTCGGCTGAGGCTTCATTCATTGCGTTTAGAAATTTCCCCTTCTGGTAACGTACGTCGCGCACGACTCCCGCAATCGGGGAACGGTTCACATGCACATCAAACACACTCAGGAAGATGCTGATGCGGGCCTGCTTCTCGCCACCAGTCGTCACCCATGAAACGTCCGTAACTTTCCCGTCGGCGGGCGAAACCACAGCGCCTGCAGCCTCGGGAATGGCACGCTCAGGGTCGCGAAAGAACCAGAGAAAAAAGACGGCGAGCAACAGGGGGATCAAAGCCCAGACTGGACGCGCAAACCAGCCCACGAGGATCGCCGCCACAATCAAACCTAGCGCGTAAAAGTAGCCGTCACGAACCATGAGAGTAGAACCAATTATAGAGCAGGCGGGCGCATCGAGAGCGATTTCGGCCTAAGTCCAAATAAAGAAAGGCGCTGGTTAGCGCCTTAGTGTAGATACAAAATTTCCTTTGCGGCGACAGCCGCCTCCAGAGTGCCAGAAAAATTACGCTACGTGCGCGCCGTACTGCTGCCGGTACTGCCGCTCAATCGATTGCATCTGGTCTTTCAGACGAAGCTTAAGCTTCTTAAGCCGGACTTCTTCAAGCTTTTCATCTTCGCTGAGATAACGTTTTTGGGTGAGTGAATCAAGACGGGTGGAATATTGCATGTGCTCCTGAGCCAGCTTGCGAAATTCATCGTGGTTGGTCATAAGAGCGTCATTCGAAGTCAGCATCCAGGCAGACCTCCAAATTGGGGATTGTTAGGCTCAAACTATCACAGCCCCATTATCGGTTCAATGCCATTTTTATGGTGCAGTCTCGTAATGAGAAAGTGCTAAGAAAGGCCCAGGCGATAGAGAATTGCATCTTCGGGGGGACTCACATAGTAACCTTTTCGCAACCCTATCTCTACGAATCCAGCCCTGCGATAAAAGGCGCGAGCAGGTTGATTCGACTGGCGGACTTCAAGGAATATTGCCGCGGCACCGCCTGTTAGGGCCTGCTCAATGAACTCGAACAGCAGGCGCGTTCCAACTCCCTGTCGTCGAGACTCTTCTGCGACAACAATGTTTTCCAGTTCCCATTCCTTATCAACTCTGTGCGCCACGAGAAATGCCCTGATGCGATGTTGCGCGTCAGGAACCACTTCCGTCCGCAATTCGTCAATACCTTCGGCTACCAATATCAAACGGGAGGGCGATCCCGAATCTCCGGTCGCGAACATACCTTCATATTGTTGCCGAGACCAGTGCGCAGCGGTCAAAGACTGATGTTCGAGCTCCAGCATCGCAGCGATGTCGGCGTTATTTGCCCGTCGCAGCTGCAAGCTAGGAACCGATTCTTTCGAGCATTTCGGCATCGGTGCGGCGGATGTAGTTCGCCTCTAACTTATCGGGCGCCACCGTCTCTCCTGCCTGAATCTTGAGCCAGCCTAAACGGGCAACATCGGCCGCGGAGATTGGGGCAAGACCCGCAACCGACAGGCTTGCAGCAACGGCTGCTTCGTCCAGAACGCTGTCTGGAGTCACCACTGTCCATCCTTTCCCGCGGGAAAGAAATTCGCTTCGGCTCAAGATGAACTCTCGTGGAATTTGGGAAGCATTGACCGGGACTTCATACTCCCCCACATAAGCGTCGCCTCGACCAGCATCGAGCGCTGCCATGACTTTGCCTTGAGCACGACTGGCGAAGACGCACGCTTCCAACAGAGAAACTGGCGCAATCGGCTTCTCTAATACTTCTGCGAGAGCCTTCACGGCAGCCAAGCCGATGCGCAGCCCGGTGAAAGATCCCGGCCCGGAAGCTATAGCAAAGGCGCCGATGTCGAGCTTGGTGAATCCGTTGTGTGAGAGCAGTTCGGCAATCTGCGGAACCAGTTGTGCAGAAAAAGTTCCGCCGGCTAGAGGCATAGTCTCAATCAATTCCACATCGTTGGAATACTGAGAACCTTCTCTCGCACGCGCCAGTGCGATGCTGCCATGCTTGCCGGAAGTGTCGATCGCGAGAAGGATCATGAAGAGAGTTTCTTGACTGGCCGGCCTTTCCTTATTCTTGAACCAGTTCGAGCAGCACGCCGCCAGTGCTTGAAGGATGCACAAAGACGTATCGGTGCCCGCCGGCACCAGTCTTGATATCTTCCGAGACCAAGCGTACACCGTCGTTTTTCAAGCGAGAAATCGCGCCGGGTAAGTCGGGCACTCGTAGGCATACGTGATGCAATCCCTCACCGCGCTTGGCGATAAACTTCGCGATTGTCGAGTCTGCCGACGTCGCCTCCAAAAGTTCCAGCCGGCTTTCTCCCACCGGAACCATTACCACTTTGACCTGCTCTTGCTCTACGGTTTCTTCGGGAGAGACGTCTAATCCCAGCTTTTCGTAGATTGCCTTCGCTGCCGACAGCGACTTCACCGCAATGCCGAGATGATCGATTTTCACCATCAGTTTTTCCCCACCTTGGCGGCAAGCTCTTCAATCAGGGTATAGGGATCGCGCTTGCGTTCGGCTACTTCGGTCGCATAGCGCGCCACGCCGCCCTCGGAGATCTGCTCCCGGGCTTTTTCGAGCAGCGCGTCGCGCAGCATCTCGATAAGTCGCTCCTGCCAGTTTTCGGCGCTCTTGTTTAGCGCAAGATTTGCCTTCTGCAAATGCGCCTCATAATCCGAAATTGCTCCGGCGAGTTCCTCGATCCCGACTCCCTGACTCGCCACAGTCTTAATGATCGGCGGGGTCCAGCCATCCCGGCGCATGGCGAGTGACTGCAGCGCGCGAATCTCGCGCTCTACATGGTCAGCGCCATCGCGGTCACTTTTGTTGATCACGAAGATATCGGCAATCTCCATGATGCCGGCTTTGATGGTTTGCACGTCATCGCCCATGCCAGGAACCAGAATCACAATCGTGATGTCGGCCAGCCGCACGATATCCACTTCGGCCTGACCCACGCCCACCGTTTCGATCATGATCAGATCGCGCCCCGCAGCGTCCAGCACCGTGGCTACGTCGGCCGTGGTGCGCGCCAGTCCGCCCAGCGAACCGCGCGTCGCCATGCTGCGAATATAAATCCCGGGATCCGAAAAATGTTCCTGCATGCGGATGCGGTCGCCAAGAATCGCTCCGCCCGTGTACGGGCTGGTCGGGTCAACAGCAATAATGCCTACGGTGTGATTTTCTTTACGGTAGAAGCGGGCCAGCTGATCGACCAGAGTGCTTTTTCCTGCCCCCGGCGGACCCGTCAGCCCTAGAACGAGCGCTTTGCCGCTATGCGGAAACAGTGCCTTCAGCAGCTCGGACCATCCGGGCGAACGGTTCTCCACGGT
>Ga0307478_10003540_pt1 | contig 11551 bp, 8 predicted proteins | sample atmos_gasesECM4C_2_FD_203713 | JGI IMG/M metagenome (GOLD analysis project Ga0307478, IMG submission 203713) | Hardwood forest soil microbial communities from Morgan-Monroe State Forest, Indiana, United States - atmos_gasesECM4C_05 | ecosystem: Environmental > Terrestrial > Soil > Temperate...
AGCGGGGCGGGGAATCCGCTGCAGGTGGGCGCGGGCACGCAGATCGGCTCGACGGAGACGGATTTTTCGCAGGGAAGCATTAGCGATACAAGCAATTCCACAGATGTGGCATTGGACGGCAACGGATTTTTCGTCATTCAGAACGGCGGACAGACGGAATACACGCGCGATGGCGATTTCACGCTGAGCTCGACGGGTGCGCTGACGACGCAGGATGGGCAGCAGGTGATGGGCTACCCGGTGGCCGGAGGGGCGGTGAACACAAATTCTCCGCTGACGGCGATTCAGATCCCGATTGGAGCGGTAGAACAGCCCCAGGCCACGAGCACGCTGGGACTGACGGCGAATCTAAACTCGGCGTCCCCAGAGGGCACGATCGTTCCGGCGCAAATCACGTTGTACGATTCGCTGGGCGTGAGCCACGTGGCTACCATCGATTTTACGAATAATGGCGGTGGGGCATGGGGCTACTCAATCGCGCTGCCGGCGGGAGACGCGACCGGCGGAGCGAATCTGACGGGGACGCTGCAGTTCGATGCCAACGGAAATTTGACGACGCCGGCGGCGAATGTGGCCGGCATCACCTTGACGGGCTTGAGCGACAAGGCCAACGATCTGAACATAACCTGGGATTTGTATGGGGCGAACAACAAGCCGACGATCACCCAGGTGGCTTCGACCTCCGCGGTGTCAGGAATCACGCAGAACGGATTTGCGAGCGGCGAATACAGCGGGTTTTCGATCGGGTCGGATGGTCTGGTTTCGGCTGAATTCAGCAACGGGCAAACGACGCCGGTAGGGCAGGTAGCGCTGGCGAACGTCACGAACGAGCAGGGCATGAAGATCATGGCCGGGAACAATTACGAGACGACGCTTGGCTCGGGGGCGGCGACCGTGGGAGTGGCGGGAGCGGCGGGGCTGGGCACGCTGGAGGATGAGGCGCTGGAGGGATCGAATGTGGACATCTCAACGCAGTTCGCGAATTTGATTGTGGCGCAGCAGGCGTTTGAGGCCAGTTCCAAGGCCATCACCACGTTCGACACCATCTCTCAGGAAACGATCAACATGATTCACTAGGCGGGATCCGGCGCGTTGAGGATGCGTTCGTAGAAGCGTTCGTAGAGAGGCAGGATTTTGGTAGCGCAGTAACGGGTACGGGCGGTGAGGCGAGCGGCTTCGGCCATCGCCTCCAGGCGGACGGGGTCGCGGAAGAGTTCGACCGCGGCTCCGGCCATACCGTCGACGTCGCCGACGGGAAAGAGGCGGCCGTTGACGCCGTCGTCGATGAGCTCAGGCAGGCCGCCGACGCGCGTGGCGATGGGAGGAACGCGGCAGGCCATGCCTTCAAGGGCCGCGAGGCCGAAGGATTCGAGTTCGCTGGGAAGCACGAGCAGGTCGGCGAGGGGAAGGATTTCAGAGACGCTGCCTTGTTTGCCGAGGAAGTGAATGCGGTCGTGGATGCCTTTGCGGTGGGCCATCCACTCGCAGGCAGAGCGGTCGGGGCCGTCGCCGATCATGAGCAGCCGCGCGGGAATTTCGCGAGCGACGCGAGAGAAGATGCGGACGACGTCGGCGGTGCGTTTGACGGGGCGGAAATTGGAGAGGTGGACGAGGATTTTCTCGCCGGGCTCGGCATAGCGGGCGCGGCCGGCGGCGCGATCGGCTTCGCTGAGGGGAGTGTAGACATCGCAGTTGACGAAGTTGGGGATGACTTCAATGGTGCGGTCGGGATGGAATTCCTGGATGGTGGTTTCGCGCAGGTAATTGGAGATGGCGGTGACGCCGTCGCTTTGATCGATACCGAAGCGGGTAATGGGCAGGTAGGAATGGTCGAGGCCGACGAGGGTGATGTCGGTTCCGTGGAGCGTGGTGATGAAGGGCAGGCGGTGATTCTGGCGCTTGAGCATTTCGCGCGCGAGGTAGGCGGAGATGGAGTGGGGAATGGCGTAGTGGACGTGGAGGATGTCGAGCTCGTAGTAGGCGGCGACTTCTGCCATGCGCGTGGCGAGGGCCAGATCGTAGGGAGGGTATTCGAAGAGGGGGTAGTTGGAGACGGCGACCTCGTGAAAGGCGATCTCCTGTTCGCGTCCGCGGAGGCGAAAGGGCTGGGAATAGGCGATGAAATGCACCTGATGCCCGGCCGCGGCCAGCTCGATGCCGAGTTCGGTGGCGACGACTCCGCTGCCGCCGTAGGTGGGATAACAGGTGATGCCAATCTTCATAAGGTGTCTGAGGAGAGGGTACCAGCGTAGAGATGCTGGATTCCAGGCGGGGATGCGAAATCCTCCGGGTGACTCATGTTTGCGGCCTGTTTTGCCGAAGGCACCGACAGGGCCGGCTTGGCGGGGGGCGGCCAATGTGCCTTCGCTTTTGCCGAGTATCCACTGGAGACATCCGTGTGATTTCGCTTAAGAAATACCTTGATTCCTTTGAGTCGACACCTGCGCCGTACGCGCCCGCGGGTGAGCTGCTTTCGGCGACGATGGAGTCATTGCAGGGGACCTTGAGGTTGGTGGGCGCAAAAGCGGCCGAAAGCTGCCCTGCGCACGGTTGTGAACTTCAAAAGCGACTGCAGAGTATCGGCGCAACCTTGTCCGTTGAGACCGGACCCGAGGTGGTTCGTCAGGCCCAGCAACAGGTCGAGGCGGAACTCGTGGTGTGGGCGGAACGCACGGTAGACCATTGCCGGCACACCGCCGATGAGGTGAAGCAGTTGCTGCTGGCGCTGGCCGGCACTGCCGAGTCGATTGGCGCCACCAGCGAAACCTGCGCAACGCAGTTCCGCAACCTCACGGTGGACCTTGAATCCATCGTGGTTCTCGACGATTTGGCGCAGGTGCGGGCGTCGTTGCAAACCAACATCGTCGCGCTGAAGAGCAACATCGAACAGATGACGCGTGCCCAGCAGACGGTGGTGCGAGACCTGCGGGCGAGGGTGTCTGCGTACGAGAACAAGCTGAGCAGGATGGAACCGCTGGTCTATCGGGACGAGGTTACGGGCATCGCGAACCGGAGAAGCATTGAGGAAAGAGTTCGCTGGGCCATGACACGCGCGGAGAAGTTTTGCATTGTGATGCTCGATATCAATGCGTTCAAGGGAATCAATGACAAGTATGGCCACGCGGCCGGGGATAATCTGTTGCGGCAGTTTGCGGCCGAACTCAAAATGAGTGCTCGATCCGGCGACTTTGTAGGTCGTTGGGGTGGTGATGAATTTATTGTGCTTCTTACCTGCGTTGCCATCGGCGCCGGGACTCAGGTTGAACGCTTGCGGCAGTGGGTGTTTGGCGACTACATGCTGGACTCGGCAGTGGACAGCCTGGCACATTCCGTTCGGATCGACGCCGCAGTGGGGCTGGCGGAGTGGGAGCCGGGTATGGCGTTCGAGCAGTTGATCGCTAAGGCGGACGCCGCTATGTACCAGCAGAAACGGCGCTTGCGCTGAGGGTTTGGTGCGAGGGGTCCTTCGCCTCGCTCAGGAAGAAAGCTGAGTTTCGCTGACGAGTTCGGAGGAGGGTGAGCGTAGGGCTGTAGCGATAAGGGCGGCGAGAAGGAATGCGGCGGAAGTGATGCAGAGGGCAGCGGCGAGGCCTGCGCTTTCAGAGATGCGTCCGATGGCCCAGGGGGCGATGGCGCTGAGGATGCGTCCGATGTTGTAGACGAAGCCCATGGCGGAGGCACGGAGAGCGGTGGGGAAAAGCTCGCTGGCGATCACCGTGAAGCCGCTGAAGTAGCCGGTGCCGAAGAATCCGACGAGCGGGCCGATAAGGAAGAGCGCGGTGGGATTGCGGACAAACGCGAAGAGAGGAACGAGGGCTGCCGCCACGACGAGAAACGCGATGTAGGCGTATTTACGATTCCATGCATCGGCGAGGTAGCCGAAGATGAGGTAGCCGAGGAAGGCTCCGGCCTGCATGGCGATGGTCCAGCCGGAGGTGGTGACGATTCCGAGGCCGCGGCCTCCGGCGGAGCGGGGCGCGGAGAGAAAGCGGGGCAGCCAGGTGAAGAGGCCCCACCAGCCGAAGAGGGTAGCGGCGTTCATGGTGGCGCAGATGAGGGTGCTGGTGCCGAGGCGTCCGCGAAAAAGCTGGGCAGGGCGGAAGGTGGGCGCGCGCTGCTGTCGCCAGGCTTCGGGTTCGTGGAGGCTGTGCTGGATCCAGAGCGCGATGAGGGCGGGCGCGATGCCGGCGAGGAAGACGGCGCGCCATCCGTAATGCGGCAATATGACGGCGACGAGAGCTGCGCCAAGAGCGAAGCCGACCGCCCAGGAACTCTGAACGAGAGCGAGGGCTTTGCCGCGATGGCGTGCGGGCCAGGATTCCGCAACGAGCGCGGCGCCGGAGGCCCATTCTCCGCCCATGCCGAGGCCGAGCAGAATGCGGCAGGCCATGAGCTGCGGGGCGCTGTGGGTGAGTCCGCAGAGGGCAGTGGCGATGGAGTAGATGAGGACGCTGGCGGTGAGGGCGCGCACGCGTCCGGCGCGGTCGGCGAACCAGCCAAAGGCGATGCCGCCGACCGCGGCACTGATGAGCGTAACGGACATCATGGCGCCGCTCATGGCGGAGGAGAGGTGCATTTCGCGCTGGATGGGGCCGAGGACGAGGGCGTAAAGCATGACGTCCATGCTGTCGAGCATCCAACCGAGGGCGGCGGCGAGCAAAGTGCGCTTCTGCTCGCGATTTGCCTCGGCCAGCCAGCCGTAGATAGTGTTCAAGCAGGTGCCTCGGTTGCTTTACAGTCAGATGCAGGGAGATTCGTGTCTTCTTTAGATACCACGATACGAGAGACCGGCACATTGCGCGTAGCCATCGACACGGGCGGGACGTTCACGGACTGCGTCTACTTCGACGCAGGAGAACTGCGTGCGTTGAAGCTGTTCTCGACGCCCGGTGATCCGTCGCGCGCGGTGCTGGAGGCGGTGGAACGGATCGCCGGGGATTCCGCTGCCGAAGTGCGGCACGGGACGACGCTGGGGACGAATGCGATGCTGGAGCGTCGCGGGGCGCGCGTGGCGTTTGTGACGACGGCGGGATTTGAAGACACGATTGCGATTGGGCGGCAGACGCGCAGCGATTTGTACGACTGGTTTGCGCCGGTCCCGGTTTGTTTGGTTCCACGCGACCTGCGTTTCGGCGTGCCGGAGCGGGTGAGCGCAGACGGAGAGATGTTGCGCGCGCCGACGGATGCGGAGCTGCGTTCACTGGTGGGTGCGGTGCGCGCAAGTGGAGCGGAGGCGGTTGCAGTGTCGCTGCTGTTCTCGTTTGCGAATCCGGAAACGGAGCGGCGGGTGGAAGAGGCGCTGCGATCACTGGGGCTGCCGATGTCGGTCTCGCATCGGATCCTGCCGGAATTTCGCGAATACGAGCGTGCGGCCACGACGGTGGTGAATGCGTATCTGGCGCCGCGGATGCAGAGCTATTTGCTGCAGCTGGAGCGGGGGGCTGCGTCAAGACACGCGGGGAGCCGGGTGGACGTGATGCAGTCGTCGGGCGGGATTGTGTCCGCGGAACTGGCGGCGCGTGAGCCGGTGCGGACGGTGTTGTCAGGTCCGGCTGGTGGGGTGATTGGCGCGACGCGCGTGGCGCGTTGGGCTGGATTCGAACGGATCATTGGGCTCGATATGGGTGGGACGTCGACGGACGTGTTTCTGTCGGACGCAGGGCGCGGTGGCGTGCGGCGGACGCGCGAGGCGATGGTGGCGGGCGTGCCGGTGAGCGTGTCCATGCTGGAGATTCACACAGCGGGCGCGGGCGGCGGGTCGCTGGCGCGCTTCGATGCGGGAGGGATACTGCGGGTGGGGCCGGAATCCGCGGGGGCCGATCCGGGGCCGATTTGTTTTGGGCGCGGAACACAAGCGACGGTGACGGACGCGAATTTGCTGCTGGGGCGGCTGGATGCCGGGAGTTTTCTGGGCGGAACGGTGCCGCTGGATCGCGAGCGCGCAGTTCAGTTGATGGGCGAGCAGAAGGGATCGCTGAGCAGTGTAGAGCAATTTGCGGCGGGGATTGTGCGCGTGGTGGAAACGGAGATGGAGAAGGCGATCCGGGTGATCTCCGTAGAGCAGGGACATGATCCGCGCGATTTTACGCTGGTGGCGTTTGGTGGGGGTGGGCCGCTGCATGCGTGTTCGCTGGCGCGAGCGCTGCGGATTCCTACGGTGTTGGTGCCGGCTATGCCAGGAGCGTTGTCCGCGCTGGGGATTTTGTTGGCGGATGTGGTGCGCGAAGCTTCGCGCACGGTGATGCTGCCGGGGAAAGTAATCGGCGAACTGGAGAGTGAATTTGCAGCGCTGGAACAGAGAACTCGCGAGGAACTGGATGGCGTTGCGGAGCATTCAGTGGATTTGCGCTATCGCGGACAGGGGTATGAGCTGAATGTTCCGTGGGATGGGGAGCATCCGGAGCGGTCGATCGAGGCGTTTCATCGACTGCATGAGGAGCGCTACGGATTCTGCGACCGGAGCAAGCCGATGCAGGTTGTGAATCTGCGTTTGCGGATGACGGTGGCTGCGGAGGCTTACGAGCCGTTGCGCCGTGAGTCGGTGGAGGGGTGCGGTGAGGGCGCGCTTGACGGAGAGAAGGAGATTTATTTCGACGGGGATTTCCTGCGGGCTAGTTTTTATCACCGCGAGAAGCTGGTGCCTGGCGATGTGCTGGAAGGTCCGGCGATGATCACGGAATATACGTCGGCTACGGTGCTGCCTCCGGAGTGCCGGCTGACGGTGGATGCGTTTGGAAATCTGGTGATTGAGGTGGGGCGATGAGCCAGGTTGATCCCATCGAGCTGGCGATTTTTGGGAGCGCGGTTCATTCGATTGCGGAGGAGATGGGCGCAGCGCTGAGGCGGACGGCGCTGTCGCCGAACATCAAGGAGCGGCGCGACTACTCGTGCGCGATTTTTAATAGTGAGGCGCAGGTGATTGCGATGGGCGATCACATGCCGGTGCATCTTGGGTCGATGCCCATGAGCGTTGAGGCCGCGGTGGCTGCAATCAAATTTGGGCCGGGCGACATTGCGGTGCTGAACGATCCGTACGCGGGCGGAACGCATCTTCCAGATATCACGATGGTGATGCCGGTGTTTCTCCTCCCCACCGCGCCAAAAGCGGGCGCGTCGGGGACCCCGTTTCTGCCGGGCGACAAGCGGCCGGCATTTTATGTTTCGAGCCGCGCACACCATGCAGATGTGGGCGGAATGTTTGCGGGGTCAATGGGACCGGCGCGGGAGATTTTTCAGGAAGGGCTGCGGATTCCACCGGTAAGAATTATGCGAGGCGCCGCCGTAGACCGGGATGTGCTGGACCTGATCCTGCTGAATGTGCGCACGCCCGCGGAGCGCGAAGGAGACTTGGCGGCGCAGAGTGGATGCTGCCATGTGGGTGATCTGCGCATGCTGGATCTGGCGGCGCGGTACGGCGAGATACGGATACAAGAGTTGTGCGGTGAGTTGCTGGATTATTCCGAACGGCTGGTGCGCGCGCAACTGAGGCAGATGCCGGCGGGCACGTTCAGCGCGGAAGACTGGCTGGACGATGACGGAATTGACGATGTCCCGCGCAGGATTTGCGTGCAGATGACGATTGATCCGGAGACGGCATCGATCGAGATGGACTTCACAGGCTCGTCACCGCAGGTGCATGGCAGCGTGAATGCGGTGCGGGCGATTACGCTTTCGGCGTGTTTTTATGTGCTGCGTTGTTTGCTGGAACGCGATGCGCCGGCGACGGCGGGAATTCTGCGGCCGCTGACTCTGGTGACGCCGCCGGGGAGCATCGTGGACGCGCGGCCTCCGGCACCGGTAGCAGGAGGAAATGTGGAGACGTCGCAACGGATTGTGGATGTGCTACTGCGGGCGCTGGCGCAGGCGATTCCGGATCGCGCGCCGGCTGCGAGCGCGGGAACGATGAGCAATTTGACGATTGGCGGGATGGATCCGCGGAGTGGCGAGCCTTTTACGTATTACGAAACCGCAGCGGGCGGGATGGGCGCGCGACCGGGGCTGGATGGTATATCGGGCGTGCAGACGCACATGACGAATTCGCTGAATACGCCGGTGGAGGCGCTGGAGTATGCGTATCCATTCCGCGTGCGGCGCTATGGATATCGTGATGGATCGGGCGGGCGTGGAGAATTTCGCGGCGGCGATGGGCTGGTCCGCGAGATTGAATTGCTGGCCCCGGCGCAGATGACGCTGTTGGCGGAGCGGCGAAAGTTTCGGCCGTGGGGACTCGCGGGTGGCGAAGATGGTGCGGCGGGACGCGCAACTGTTTTCGAGCAGGGCCGTGAGGACGGAGTGGCGCTGCCCGGAAAGTGCAGTTTGCAACTGCGCGCAGGCGATGCGTTGCGGATTGAGACGCCGGGCGGCGGAGGATGGGGAAAACTGCCGAAGGCGTAACCGGTATTCGGTTCAGAGTGAAGGATCCGGGAGGTGCTGGGTGAAGACGATGCGCATTGCAATGGTGTTACTTTTGGCAGCGGGGTGGATGAGTGCGCTGCCGGCAGGCGCGCAGGAGGCGGCAAAGCTTTCGACGCAGTGGGAAGAGTTGACGGCGGCGGACTTTGTAACGGCGATCCATCAGGCACAGGGCGTGTGCCTGCTGCCGTTTGGGATATTGGAGAAGCACGGGCCACATATGCCGCTGGGGACAGATCTGATCAACGCGCGGTGGGTGGCGCTGCATGGTGCGGCGGAGGAATACGCTGTGGTGTTTCCCGCGTACTACTTCGGACAGATCGACGAAGCGCGGCACGAGCCGGGCACGATCGCCTACAGCCGGAATATGCAACTGTCGCTGTTACAGGAAACTACGGATGAGATGGCGCGCAACGGGTGCAGGAAGATTCTGATCGTGAACGGACATGGAGGCAACCTGGAACTGCTGCCGTACTTCGCGCAAACGGAGCTGCAGGAGCAGCACGACTACGTGGTGTACGTCTACTGGTGGGATAAGCGCGAAGGAGCGGGACGGCCAAAGCAGGCGACGACGACGGACATGCATGCCGGCGAATCGGAGACGTCGCACACGCTGGTGACGCGGCCGGATCTGGTGCACATGGATCGAGCGAATCAGGAATCGGGAACGGATCAGGCACGGCTGCATTTGCCGGGCGACGTGTACACGGGGATTTGGTGGTACGCACGATTCCCGAATCACTACTCGGGAGACGGCAGCAAAGCGAACCTCGCTTTGGGCGAGTTCGACATGAAGGCGTGGGTGAGCGATCTGGTGGTGGCAATTCGCGCGGTGAAGACCGACGACGAGAGCCTGAAGATGCAGACGCAGTTTTACGAAGATGCGAAACACCCTTTGGACACGCGGCAATGAGCGATAATGGCACACCTTCTGGTGCAAATTCTCAGTGGCGTAATTTGCACAAATCGTACGGGTTTTGCACACAAATTTACGTGTTGACGCGAAGCAGTTTTGTGGCATGATTCATAGCAACGGAGGAGCAATCTTCCACAGAAGAGAGCAAGACGCAGCCGTCAAGAGATTCGAAGCCGAACCTTAGGGGTTGAAGGGAAACCGGAGATTCAGAAGGTTCGGCACCGAGACGAGGAAGCTTTGGGCAACTGAGGTTTCAGGGGATCGGACGAGGTTCAGGAGGCGCCGGGCAACCGGGGTTTCAGGAGCATCGGAAACGGGGAGCGGGGGCACCGGGCAACCGGAGTCCAAGGCGAACCGGAACGGCGATTCAGGGGCAGCGGGCAACCGAGGTCCAGGAAGAACCGCAAACGAAACGGGAGCAGCCACGGGCAACCGGAGTTGCAAACGGATCGACGAATCGAGGGGACACCGGGCAACCGGGGTCGCCAGAGAGCGGAAACGAATTTCAGGGAGCAACGGGCGACCGAAGCTTCCGCGGAACGCCGGGCAACCGGAGTTCCGGGAAAGAACCAGGCAACTGGGGATTTCAAAGGGCGGCATGCAGGCTCGCACAGGGGATTGGTGACGGAAGCGCACGAGGAGCGTGGGCGCAAGCTCTCAGGCCTCGAGCAGGGAAGGCACCAGGAAGCTGAGATTCGGTAGCCGAAGCCGGATCTTCGACGATTTCGGACAGAAGAGGGCGAGAACCCGCAAGGGAGCTCGCCCTCTTCGCTTTTTGCGTGGGATTTTGCTGGTGGATTAGCGGACGACGACGACGGTGGAGATGACGCCGTCAGAAGAACAGAGGACGTAGTTGCCGTCGATCATGCGCCACTCGTAGCCAGCTGGCGGCTGACGAAGGTGATGGACGTGCCAGTCGACCTGTTCTCCGCGGGCCCAGTCTTCCTGACGGATATGAGCGCCCTTCTTCCACTCACTGTGGTGGACGTATTGCTGGTGATGATCCTGGTCGTGGTCATGGTCCTGGGCGAAGGCGATTCCTCCGGTCAGTGTGAGGGCGAGTGTCGATACAGCGATAGCTCGGTAAATTGCTCTCATGCGTTGACTCCTGCTGAGTACGATTCGGAAGGACGAATGTGCGTTGTGCGTCGAGTGTGAATTGAGCGGCCCATTTTGGATGTGCTGGCGTAAAATCCGGGCAACCTTCTGAGGGATGGTGAGAATGGATGGCTGCAAAATCACCAAACCAGCGTATTAGCCCGTGGATTGTGCTGGCCATGCTTGGTATAGTGGCGCTGCCAGCTGGCATTGCGCTGCACACGGTGCGCGTGGCGGCGGTGGTGCGGATTCCGAGCGTGAACCCGACGCCACACGGATACACATGGAGCCTGCTGCTATTTTTGGTGCCGATCGGCGTGATTGCCGGATGGTTCTTGCCGAGCGAGCAACTCGGGGTGCCGAAGCGCGCGTTCTGGACGACGCTGGCGATATTGGTACCGCTGGGATGCGCGCTGGATTGCTTCTTCGCGCACCGATTCTTTACCTTTCCGAATGCTGGAGCAACGCTGGGAATTGGCGCGCCGGCGTTGGGTGGTTCAGTTCCGGTGGAAGAGTACATCTTCTACTTCACTGGATTTCTGGCAATTCTGCTGCTGTATATCTGGCTCGGTGAATATTGGCTGGCGGCTTACAGCGTGACGGATGGTCCGCGAGAGAGGCGAGGATGGCTGAGATTTCATCCGGCATCGGCCATCGCTGGAGCTGTGTTGATTGGGCTGGCGGTTGCTTATAAGAAGGCATTGTCGCCGGATCCATCGGGATTTCCCGGGTACTTCACGTTTTTAGTGGCGGGCGCGCTGGTGCCTTCGGCAATGCTGTATCCGGCGGCGCGAAGAACAATTAACTGGCGTGCGTTAAGCGCGACGATGTTTATTCTGGTGCTGATCAGTTTGATATGGGAGGCTACGCTCGCGGTTCCATATGGTTGGTGGGGTTTCCAGGCTGGCGCAATGATGGGACTGTTCATCACGGCGTGGTCGGGTTTGCCGGTGGAAGAAGTGGTGGTGTGGGTTGCGGTGACTTATGCGACGGTGATTGTTTACGAGGTGTTGAAGGCGCGGGCGATTTGCGCGGAAATCGGATGAGCAGAAGCGGCGTGAGGCGCAAGATTCAGCGAATCGAAAAGAGAGCCTGGCGAGTCCAATAGGCGGGCTTTCGGTCCGC
>Ga0307478_10003541_pt1 | contig 11548 bp, 9 predicted proteins | sample atmos_gasesECM4C_2_FD_203713 | JGI IMG/M metagenome (GOLD analysis project Ga0307478, IMG submission 203713) | Hardwood forest soil microbial communities from Morgan-Monroe State Forest, Indiana, United States - atmos_gasesECM4C_05 | ecosystem: Environmental > Terrestrial > Soil > Temperate...
GCGCGAGCTCATCATCGGTGACCGCCAGACCGGCAAGACCGCGCTCGCCGTTGACACCATCATCAACCAGAAAACCTCCGGCATTAAGTGCATCTACGTTGCCATCGGGCAGAAGCAATCCACCGTCGCCAACGTGGTGCGCAAGCTCGAGGAGCATGGTGCGCTCGCGCACACCGTGGTGGTCGTCGCCTCGGCCTCGACCCCGGCTGCGATGCAGTACATTGCCGCCTACTCCGGTTGCACCATGGGGGAGTACTTCATGGACAACGGAGAAGATGCGCTCATCATCTATGATGACCTCTCCAAGCAGGCGGTCGCCTACCGGCAGATCTCGTTGCTGCTGCGCCGCCCGCCGGGCCGCGAGGCGTTTCCAGGAGACGTGTTCTATCTGCACTCACGCCTGCTCGAGCGCAGCGCGCGGGTCAATGCCGAGTACGTGGAGAAGGCGAGCCAGGGCAAGGTCAAGGGCAAGACCGGCTCGCTCACGGGGCTCCCGATCATCGAGACGCAGGCGGGCGATGTGACCGCGTTCGTGCCGACCAACGTCATCTCGATCACCGACGGGCAGATCTTCCTCGAGACCGACCTGTTCAACGCTGGCATCCGCCCCGCCATGAACGCCGGCATCTCGGTGTCGCGCGTCGGCGGTGCCGCGCAAACCGACATCATCAAGAAACTCGGCGGTGGCATCCGTCTCGCGCTCGCGCAGTTCCGTGAGCTGGCGGCGTTCTCGCAGTTCGCCTCAGATCTCGATGAGGCGACCCGCAGGCAGCTCGAGCGTGGCCAGCGCGTCACCGAGGTGATGAAGCAGAAGCAGTACGCGCCCATGTCGGTCGCGCAGATGGCCCTCTCCATCTACGCGGTCAACAACGGCTACATGGACAAGGTGGACCTCAAGAAGGTCGTGGCGTTCGAGGCGGCGCTGCAGGGGTTCGCGCAGAGCAACTATTCCTCGATGCTCGATGAGCTCAATCGCACCCCGAAGCTATCCAAGGAGAACGAGGCGGCGCTCAAGAAGTGCATAGAGGACTTCGTGGCCACCGGCACTTACTGACCACCCCAGGAAATCGTGCTTACCATGCTGCATAACGTGCACCGAATGACGAGACGCACGATTTCCCGGGGGCCCCGGTCGGGACTCCGTGGAAGAGCAACGCCAAGAGATTGAACAGATGCCCGGCACCAAGGAAATCCGCTCCAAGATCGCGAGCGTGAGGAATACTCAGAAGATCACCAAGGCCATGCAGATGGTGGCCACGAGCAAGATGCGCCGTGCGCAGGAGCGCATGCGGCTCGCGCGCCCGTACGCGCAGAAGATGCTGAACGTCATCGGCCACCTCACCGAGGCGAACCCGGACTATCGCCATCCGTTCCTCACGGCGCGCGAGGCGAAGGCGGTGGGCATCATCGTGGTCTCTACCGACCGGGGCCTGGCCGGTGCGCTGAATGCCAACGTCTTCAGGCAGACCCTGCACATGATGCGCGACTGGGAAGGCAAGGGCGCGAGTGTGAGCCTATGCCTCATCGGCACCAAGGGACTCAACTTCTTCCGGCGGCTCGGCACGCCGATACTCGCGAGTCTCAACGGCCTCGGCGACAAGCCGCACGTCAAGGATCTGATCGGCACGGTCAAGGTGATGCTCGATGCTTATCGCGAGCACAAGATCGATCGGCTGTTCCTCGTGAATGCACAGTTCGTCAACACCATGACGCAGCGGCCGGCGCTCCAGCAGCTGCTGCCGATCGAGGCGATCGACACCGAAGGCTTGCCAGAGCATTGGGACTACATCTACGAGCCCGACGCCGCCGCCATTCTCGATGGCCTGCTCATGCGCTACATCGAGTCGCAGGTCTACCGGGCGGCGGTGGAGAACGTCGCCTCCGAGATGGCGGCGCGCATGGTCGCGATGAAGGCGGCCTCCGACAATGCCGGTAAGCTGATCACCGAGTTGCAACTGGTTTACAACAAGGCCCGCCAGGCCGCGATCACGAAGGAGCTTTCGGAGATCGTGGGCGGTGCGGCTGCGGTCTGAGGATCCATAGAGATATGAGCACCCCCGAAGGACACATTACCCAGATCATCGGCGCCGTCATCGACGTCGAGTTCCCCCGCGAGTCGATCCCGAGAGTCTACGAAGCGCTGAAGCTCAAGGACGTCGATCTGACACTCGAAGTGCAACAGCAGCTCGGCGATGGCGTAGTGCGCACGATCGCCATGGGCTCCTCGGAAGGCCTGAAGCGTGGTCTGGCGGTACAAGCGACCGGCGCGCCCATCTCGGTCCCGGTCGGCGAGGGTACGCTCGGGCGCATCATGGACGTGCTCGGGCATCCACAGGACAACCAGGGGCCGGTGAAGGCCAAGGAATACCTGCCGATCCACCGGCCGCCGCCATCGTTCGAGGAGCAGGCGGGCGGACAGGATCTGCTGGTCACCGGCATCAAGGTCATTGACCTGCTGGTGCCGTTCGCCAAGGGCGGCAAGGTGGGCCTGTTCGGCGGCGCCGGAGTCGGCAAGACCGTCAACATGCTCGAGCTGATCAACAACATCGCCAAGCAGTACAGCGGACTGTCGGTGTTCGCCGGGGTCGGGGAGCGCACCCGCGAGGGCAACGACTTCTATCACGAGATGATCGAGTCGAACGTCATCGACAAGCAGAATCTGGCCAACTCCAAGGTGGCGATGGTGTACGGGCAAATGAACGAGCCGCCGGGCAACCGCCTGCGCGTCGGGCTCACGGGACTCACCATGGCGGAGTACTTTCGCGACGAGGTGCGCCCGGATTCCAACGGCAAGGGGCGCGACGTGTTGTTCTTCATCGACAACATCTACCGTTACACCCTCGCCGGCACCGAAGTGTCGGCGCTGCTCGGGCGCATGCCCTCGGCGGTCGGCTACCAGCCGACGCTGGCCGAGGAGATGGGCGTGCTGCAGGAACGCATCACCTCGACCAAGAAGGGCTCGATCACCTCCATCCAGGCGGTGTACGTGCCGGCGGACGACCTCACCGATCCATCGCCCGCGACCACCTTCGCGCACCTCGATGCGACGGTGGTGCTCTCGCGGCAGATCGCCTCGCTCGGCATCTATCCCGCGGTGGATCCGCTCGACTCCACCAGCCGCCAGCTCGATCCGCTGGTGGTAGGCGAGGAGCACTATCAGACCGCACGTGGCGTGCAGGCGGTGCTGCAGCGTTACAAGGAGCTGCAGGACATCATCGCGATCCTCGGCATGGACGAGCTCTCCGAGGAGGACAAGCTCACCGTGTTCCGCGCGCGCAAGGTGCAGCGCTTCCTGTCGCAGCCTTTCAATGTCGCCAAGGTTTTCACCGGGCAGGATGGCAAGATCGTGCCCCTGAAGGACACCATCCGCGGCTTCAAGGGCATCATCAGCGGCGAGTACGATAGCCTGCCGGAGCAGGCCTTCTACATGGTCGGAACCATCGAGGAAGCGGCCGAAAAGGCCAAGACGCTACAGTAATCACCATGGCGGAGACCCCCACGATCCAGGTCGATATCGTCAGCGCCGAAGGCGAGCTGTTCTCGGGGCCCGCCGCGGCGGTATTCGCCGCGGCATCGCAGGGCGACATCGGTATCTACCCGCGCCATGCGCCGCTGCTGACCTTGCTCAAGCCCGGTGAGGTGCGGGTGCAACCGCCCGGCGGCGATGAGCAGCACTTCTTCGTCGGCGGCGGCGTGCTCGAGGTGCAGCCGAACAAGGTCACGATACTCGCCGACACGGCGCTGCGCGCCAAGGACATCGACGAGGCCGCCGCGCTCGCCGCCAAGCAGCGGGCCGAGGAAGCGCTCAAGGACCGCAGCGGGCGCATCACCCTCGCCGAAGCGCAGGCCGAGCTCGCGCGCGCCGCGGCGCAACTGAAACTCCTCGAGCGGCTGCGCAAGCTGCGGGGCTAGAGCGCTGGACCCCATAGCGGATCGCGAGCTCGAGCCGCCAGTGCCCGCGGCACCGCCGGGGCTGTTCGCGGCACTTGCGCGCAATCTGCGGGGCGGCCTCGAGCTGGCGCTGCTGCGCAGACGCTGGCCGCCGCGCTTCGTCGTGAGCTTCGATCAGGTCGCGCTGCTCCTCGCAGTGAATCTCGCCCTGTGGACGCTGCTCGATTTCCTGCATTCCCCGGCCCATGCGCCCCTCGCCCTCGATGGGCTGTTCGGCTGGGCCTGTTATCTGCTGCTGGGGCTCGCCGCCTGCGCGCTCAGCGCGCGTGCCCAGAGTAAGGCGGCGGAGACGCGGCCGCTGCTCGTGACGGTACTTGCCGCGGCGCCTTTTGTGCTCGTGGTGTTTTCACTTGCAGCCGATCTGCCGGTGGTTGCCCGCGCACCCGTCGTCTTCACGGTGCTCGGGCTCGCATATCTCGTGTGTCTCGCCATCCGCGTGCTGGGCGCGGCGTATGGGCCGGTACACTGGCGCGCGGCGCTCACGGCCATCGTGCTGGTGCTCGCCGCCCCCTCCGTCGCGGGCGTGCTCGATCTCGATACGCGGCTGTGGGTGCCCGAGGAGCAGCCGCAGGCGCAGGAAAGCGACGATGCCGACCAGGCCGAGGCACTCTTTTACGATCAGCCCTCGCGCATCGCCGCCGCGGTGGCACGCGTTGCCCCCTCGCAGGCCGGCAAGCCCGGGGTGTACTTCGTGGGCTTCGCCGGCGATGGCGGCCAGGGAGTCTTCCGCCGCGAAACGCTGTTCGCGAACGAGGTGTTCGGTGCGCGCTTCGGCTCGCTCGAGCGCTCGGTGCTGCTCATCAACGACATCGATGATCGCGACTCCTACCCGCTGGCGAGCGTCGCGGGCCTGGAGCAGACGCTCAAGGTGCTGGCCGCGCGCATGGATGTGGCGCAGGACGTACTGGTGCTGTTTCTCAGCTCGCACGGCTCGGAGGACGGGCTCGAGGTGGAGAACGGGTCGCTGCCACTCGCGCAGCTGGCCCCCGAGGACGTGCGCGAGGCGCTCGACGCCTCGGGTATTCGCTGGCGCGTGGTCGTGGTGTCGGCGTGTCACTCGGGGGTCTTCGTCGATGCCCTCAAGGGCGAAACTGCAGCGGTGGTCACCGCTTCGGACGCCGGGCATGACTCCTTCGGCTGCGATGACGAGCGCGAGCTCACCTGGTTCGGTGAGGCTTTCCTCAAGGACTCACTTCCCGTGAGCGCATCGCTTCAGGACGCCTTCCACAAGGCTGCGGGCCTCATCGCCCAGCGCGAAGACTCGGAGCACGAGGTGCATTCCAACCCGCAGCTGTTCGTGGGCGAGCTCATGCAGAGAAAGCTCGCAGAGCTTCCACCGGCGAAGCCGGAACGCGCTTCCCATGCCTACAGCGTGCGCCGCTGAGTAAAATCGCACCGATGCGCAGGCGTGAGTCACCGGCAATTGCGCGACGCCGCCGCGCCGCACGGGCGCCCCGCACCCCGACACCCGCGCTGCCCGCTCCACTGTCGATCGTCATTCTCGCTGCCGGGGAGGGCAAGCGCATGAAGTCGGCGCTGCCCAAGGTGCTGCAGCCGCTCGCTGGCCGCTCGCTACTGCAACACGTCATCGATACCGCCCGTACGCTTGGCCCCAGCGCCATCCACGTGGTCTACGGCCATGGCGGCGAGCGGGTCCGTACCGCGCTCGCTTCTGCGCCGGTGTCCTGGACGCTGCAGTCCGAGCAGCTCGGCACCGGACATGCGTTGCTGCAGGCCATGCCGCAGGTGCCCGACGATCACCGCGTGCTGGTGTTGTACGGCGATGTGCCGCTCATCGGCCGCAGCACGCTCATCGAGCTGGTGAGTCTCGCCGGCTCCGGAGAGCTCAGCCTCCTCACCGCGAACCTGGCGCAACCGCAGGGCTACGGGCGCATCGTGCGCAATGCCCGCGGACTCGTGCAGCGGATCGTCGAGGAGAAAGAGGCCACCGCGGCGCAGCGCGCCATCGCCGAGTGCAACACCGGCGTGCTGGTCAGCCCGGCGGCCCGGCTGCGGCAATGGCTCGGACGGCTCACCGCCGCGAACACCCAGGGCGAGTACTACCTCACCGACGTCATCGCCATGGCGGTGAAGGACAAAGTGCCGATCAGAGCGCTGCTCGCCGCAGACCCCGGCGAGGTGCTCGGCGTGAACGACAAGGCACAGCTGGCGCAGCTCGAGAGCCTCTGGCGCGCACGCACCGCTCGCGCGCTGCTGCTCGCCGGTGTGACCCTCGCCGACCCCGAGCGGATCGACGTGCGCGGCACACTGACCCACGGCAGCGATGTCGTCATCGACGTGAATGTGGTCTTCGAGGGGCGCGTGGCGCTCGGCGACCGGGTGCACATCGGTGCCGGTTGCGTGGTGCGCGACAGCGAGATCGGCGCCGACACGCACGTGCATCCGCACTGCGTCATCGAGGGGGCGCTCATCGGGCCTTCCTGCAGCGTGGGGCCGTTCGCGCGGCTGCGACCGGCGGCGACGCTCGGACCGGAAGTGCACATCGGTAACTTCGTCGAGGTGAAGAACTCGCAGCTCGGCGCGGCCTCGAAGGCCAACCATCTCGCCTACGTCGGCGATGCGGAGGTCGGTACGCGCGTCAACATCGGCGCAGGCACGATCGTGGCCAACTACGACGGTGCGCGCAAGAACCGCACCACCATCGGCGATGACGTGCACACTGGCTCCAACAGCGTGTTGGTGGCGCCCATCGTCGTCGGTGCCGGCGCCACCATCGGTGCCGGCTCCACCGTCACGCACTCGGTGCCGGCAGGAAAACTCACCCTGGCGCGCGCCCGGCAGGAAACCATCGAGAGTTGGCGGCGGCCGGTAAAGCCGGCGAAGTAGCCGGCCACCGGAGTGGCCACGCGGCGGCGCGCCTGAGTCCGTCCGCGCCCGGCGACGACGGCAGGAGCTTGAATTTCCAAGTTTTGTTAAGGAAATCAGCGTACTTCGCGGGTTTCGGGCAAACTTGAAGGTCCGGGCCTAGGGGATATCGAGGGACGGAACCATGTGCGGAATCGTTGGAGCGGTGGCCGAGCGCAACGTCGTCCCCATCCTCATGGAGGGGTTGCGGCGGCTGGAGTATCGCGGTTACGACTCCGCCGGCATCGCGGTGCTCAATGGCACCAAGCACCTCACACGGCTGCGTACGGTCGGCAAGGTGCGCCGCCTCGATGAGGCGCTCGCGCACACCCCGACGGACGGCAGGATCGGCATTGCCCACACTCGCTGGGCGACGCATGGCGTGCCGAGCGAGCGTAACGCTCATCCCCACATCTCGCGTGACGGGCTTGCCATCGTGCACAACGGCATCATCGAGAACCACGATGAGTTGCGGGCCGACCTCCTGCAGCGGGGGTATCGGTTCTCCTCGGAGACCGACACCGAGGTCATCGCGCATCGGGTGCACATGCACCTGCAGACGCTCCGCGACCTGTTCGAAGCGGTGCGCGCCACGGTCGCCGAGCTCGAGGGCGCTTACGCACTCCTGGTGGTGAGTGAGCACGACCCGGACCGGCTGATCCTCGCGCGTGAGGGCTGCCCGGTGGTGGTGGGCCTCGGGATCGACGAGAACTTCGTGGCCTCGGATGTGGCCGCGCTGCTACCGGTGACGCGCCGCTTCATCTTCCTCGAAGAGGGCGATGTCGCCGAGGTGCGTCGCGAGTCGCTGCGCGTCATTGACCGCAACGGCGCACTCGTCGCGCGCCCGGTGCGCGAAAGCGATCTGTCGGCGAATGCCGCCGAGCGTGGTCCGTACCAGCATTTCATGCTGAAGGAGATCCACGAGCAGCCGCGTGCCATCGCCGACACGCTCCAGGAGCGGCTCGCCAACGGCCGGCTCCTCGAGGCCGCGTTCGGACCGGCGGCCACGGCGGTGCTGCAGCGGACCGAGAACGTGCACATCGTCGCCTGTGGCACGAGCTACCACGCCGCCTGTGTCGCCCGCTACTTCATCGAGCAGATTTCCAAGGTTCCGTGTGCCGTCGACATAGCGAGCGAGTACCGCTACCGCAAGCCGCTCGTGCCGCCAAACTCGCTGTTCGTCACCATCTCGCAGTCGGGTGAGACGGCCGACACGCTCGCTGCGCTGCGACTCGCGCGGCAATCGGGGTATCTCTCTTCGCTCGCCATCTGCAACGTGCCCGAGAGCTCGCTGGTGCGTGAGTCGGAGCTGGTGATGCTGACGCGCGCCGGCCCCGAGATCGGCGTCGCCTCCACCAAGGCGTTCACTACCCAGCTCGCCGCGCTCGGCATGCTGGTGGTCGCACTCGCCCGGCACCAGGGTGCCGACGCCGAGCGCGAGCGCAACCTCGTGAGCCGCCTCATCGAGCTGCCGGGCCACGTGGAGCGCACTCTCGAGCTCGATGCGGTCATCCAGAATCTCGCCAAGCGGTTTGCCGACAAGCGTCACGCGCTCTTTCTCGGGCGTGGGGCGCTCTATCCGATCGCGCTCGAGGGGGCGCTCAAGCTGAAGGAAATCTCCTATATCCACGCCGAGGGCTATCCTGCGGGCGAGCTCAAGCACGGGCCGCTCGCGCTCGTCGACGCCGACATGCCGGTGGTCGCCGTCGCTCCCAACAACGACCTGCTGGAAAAGCTGAAGTCCAATCTGATGGAGGTTCGCGCGCGCGGCGGTGAGCTGTTCGTGTTTGCCGATCCCGAGTCGGGAATTTCGGCCAGCGATGGCGTCACAGTCATCGAGATGCCGCGCCAGGTCAGCTACGTGCAGGCGCCGGTGGTCTACACCATCCCGTTGCAGCTGCTTGCTTATCACACTGCGATACTCAAGGGCACCGACGTCGATCAACCGCGCAATCTCGCCAAGAGCGTTACGGTCGAATAGACGCGGCACCCGGCCGGCCGTCGGTCATGGGGTACCATGACGGCTAAATGATAAAAACAACCGCCCCCGACCTCCTCGCTGGCCTGGCGATGGCGGGACTCCTGCTGCCGGAGGCGGTGGCTTATTCGGGGCTCGCCGGGTTACCGCCGCAGGCCGGCGTCATCGGCCTGTTTGCGGGTCTCCTTTGCTACGGCCTCATCGGCAGCAGCCGCGTGGCGATCGTGAGCGCGACCTCCTCCTCCGCCGCAGTGCTGGCGTCTGCGACCACGGCGCTCGCCGGGAATGGCGTGGCCGAGCGCCTGGCGCTCGCTGCGATTCTGGTGGCGGGCACGGGAATTGCGTTCCTGCTGTGCGCCGCTCTGCGGCTCGGTGCCATGTCGAACCTGATCGCACGCCCCGTGCTGCGCGGTTACACCTTCGGACTGGCGCTCGTGATCGCCGTCCGGCAATGGCCGCACCTCGTGAACGTGCAGGCTCACAACAGCGATTTCCTTGCGCTCCTCCTCGAGCTCCTGCGGGACTATCGTGCCTGGCAACTGCCGAGTCTCGCGTGTGGGCTGAGCGCACTCGCCGGCCTGTTCGTGCTCGAGCGTCTGCCGCGCTTACCCGGTGCACTGGCGGTGATTGTCGCCAGCATCCTCGCGGCGCCGATGCTGGCTGCGCACGGCGTAGCGCTGACCGGTCCCATTCATCTGGCGCTCGCCATGCCGGCGTTCGCCATAGCGCCCGGTACGCGCGCCCTGCCACTCGTGGAGTTCTCGCTCGCCGTGATGTTCATCCTATACGCAGAGTCCTACGGCTCGATCCGTACCTTCGCTCTGAAGCACGATGAGGTGGTGCAGCCCAATCGCGACCTGTTGGCCCTCGGTGCCGCCAATGTCATCTCGGGGTTGCTGCAGGGCACGCCGGTCGGGGCCGGCTACTCCGCCACCTCGGCGAACGATGCGGCCGGCGCGCGCTCACGCTTCGCCGGGCTGAGCGCGGCGCTGGCCGTGCTGGTTCTCGTGTTGGTGTTTCTCCGCTGGATCGAGCGCATCCCGCAGCCGGTGCTGGCGGCGATCGTCATCCACGCAGTCAGCAAGTCGCTGCGCCTGTCGGTGTTCCGCACTTATTTCCGCTGGCGGCGCGATCGCCTGGTGGCCGCAGCGGCGGTGGTGGCAGTGATGCTGCTCGGAGTGCTCAACGGGCTGCTGGCGGCGATTGCGCTCACCATCGCGCTGTTGCTGCGCTCGCTCGCCCGGCCGCGTGTCTCGCTACTCGGGCGCGTCGGTGAGCACGACTACCTCAACATCGCGCGCTTCCCCGCGGCGACGCAGGTACCCGGCATGCTGGTGATCCGTCCCGAGGAGCCGTTGTTCTTTGCCAATGCCGAGCCGCTGCTTGCGCAGTTGCGCGAGTACGTACGCGCGGACGCTTCCGCCAGGCTCGTGGTGCTCAGTCTGGAAGAGTCACCCGACCTTGACAGTACCTCGCTCGAGGCGCTCGGGGAGCTGTGCGGCTGGCTGAGCGGCCGTGGTGTCGAGCTGCGACTGGCGCGGTTGAAGGACTCGGCGCGGGACGCACTGCTCCGGGCCAACCTCCAGCAGCTCTCCGCGGGCGCGCTGCTTTACGCGAGCGTTGACGACGCCGTGCGCGGGCAGCGCGTTGCCCCCTGAGTCGAATCAACTACTTACGCGGGTTGGAAGTTACATGTCAGTCGCCCGTCACCATGCCGTCGCTCGCCCGTGTTAATCTTCCAACTCGCTTCGAGGCAGCCGCGACGCGGGCTGCCGCGGCTGCATGTGCCGTGCCGGCCAACAAACACGGTGTGTGACCGCAGTGCCGCGCCGCCCCACAAGGCACGGAGGACGTCATGGCAGATGACAAGAGTTCGGCGACGCCGCCGGCCAACAATCCCTACACGCAGATGCATGTGGTGCAGTCGGGCGATACGCTCTCGAAGATTGCCCAGAAGTACTACGGGGATGCCTCGCTGTACACTAAGATTTTCCAGGCGAATCGCGATGTGCTGAGCGATCCGAACAAGATCTCGCCCGGCCAGAAGCTGCGTATTCCCTGACTGTCGCAACCACCTGTAAAGAGGAACTCAACAATGAAGAAATCATCGCTTTGGGTGCTGGTCATGCTGGCGGCGGTTCTCATGAGCGCCTGTCAGAACCAACGGGCACCGGCCGAGCAGGCGGTCGCCTCCGCCGAGTCGGCGCTCACCAACATTCGCGACATGGCGACCCGCTATGCTCCGGACCAGCTGCAGGCGGTCGACGCGCAGCTCAACAGCGCCAAGGACAGCCTCGCCAAGGGCGACTACAAAGCGGTGCTCGCCGGCATACCGGCGCTCAACTCCGCCATCAGCAGTCTGAAGGACACGGCGACGGCCAAGCAGCAGGAAGTCGACGCGGCCAACGAGAAGGCGAAGGAGGCCTGGGGTCCGATGAGCAGCGATGTGCCGAAGATGGTCGATGCGATACAGAGCCGCGTCGACATCCTCTCGAAGTCTCATCACCTGCCGAAGGGCGTCACCAAGGACTCCCTCGCTGCTGCGAAGTCGGGCGTGGACAGCATGAAGGCGGCCTGGGGTGATGCTTCCAACGCAGCCACCTCCGGCGATTACAACACTGCCGTGAGCAAAGGCCAGGCAGTGCGCGATCAGGCGTCTCAGGTCATGCAGTCGCTCGGCATGAAATCGAGCTGACCGTTGCCTCAGTGACTGCCGGCCGCCTCACCGTAGTTGCCGGTGTGGCGGCCGGTCAG
>Ga0307478_10003542_pt1 | contig 11545 bp, 7 predicted proteins | sample atmos_gasesECM4C_2_FD_203713 | JGI IMG/M metagenome (GOLD analysis project Ga0307478, IMG submission 203713) | Hardwood forest soil microbial communities from Morgan-Monroe State Forest, Indiana, United States - atmos_gasesECM4C_05 | ecosystem: Environmental > Terrestrial > Soil > Temperate...
TGCAAAAAAATCATGGTCTCTCACCGCAAATCGTGGGCCTAATCGCCGTCGTCTACAACGTCGGCGCGCTGCTGGGCGGAATTTTCTTCGGATCGTGGTCCGAACGCATCGGCCGCCGCCGCGCCATCGTGGTCGCCGCGCTCCTGGCAATCCCAGTGATTCCGTTGTGGGCCTACTCTTCCACCGCCCCACTCCTCGCGTTCGGTGCCTTCCTAATGCAATTCATGATTCAAGGCGCGTGGGGCGTCGTTCCGGCGCACTTGAACGAACTCTCGCCGCCGGCAGTCCGCGCTACGTTCCCGGGCTTGACGTACCAACTGGGAAATTTGCTAGCCTCGCGAGCCACAGTAATTCAAGCGAAGCTAGCAGAGCATCGTTTCGGTGGGAGTTACGCTCCAGTCCTTGCGGGAACAATTCTCGCTGTCGCGATCCTGGTAGCAATCGTGGCGATCAGCGGCAAAGAAGCAAAGGGCGTGGAATTTTCGGATTCGCGGTAGTCGGTGTTGGTGCGCTTCCCGGCGCCGCAATCGGGTACGGCATGCCGCGCCCCTACATCTCGTGACTTAGGCCTGTGCCAATTCCTGCGTCTGAAACGGCAATCGCCGCAATCGCTTGCCGGTTGCCGCAAAAATAGCATTCGCCACAGCCGGCGCAGCAGAAGGCACGCCCGGCTCGCCGATCCCGCCCGGAGCCTCATGGCTCGGCACAAGATGCACTTCAATCTTCGGCATGTCGCCAATGCGCAGCATCGGATAAGTATCGAAATTCGCCTGCTGCACCTGTCCGCCCGCGATGGTGATCTCGTCGTAAAGCGCCGCAGTAAGTCCAAACACCACGCCGCCCTCCACTTGTGCAGCCACCATATCCGGATTGATGACCTGTCCGCAATCCACCACTACCACCACGCGATCGACGCGCAAAGTTCCGTCCTTCGCCACACTTACTTCCGCGACGTGCGCCACGTAACTCCCAAATCCATAAAGCCCGGCGATCCCGCGCCCGCGTCCGGGAGGCAAAGCCGTGCCCCATCCTGATTTCTGCGCCACCATATCCAGCACCCCGAGCAAGCGCGACACGTCCACCGGCGCGTCGCCATCGTTGTCAGCCGAACCGGCGGGCTTCTCCTTAGTGGCAATCAATTCGCGCCGCAATGCCAGCGGATCTTTTTTCGTGGCGAATGCAATCTCATCCACAAAAGATTGCACCGCGAAATGGTTCCAGTTCGTATCCACTGCGCGCCAATACCCCCGCGGCACCGCCGTATGCAAAAAGCTCTGCTGCAAAAAATAATTCGGCACGGCCCCAGCCGGCAGTCCGACCCCAGCAATCTCCGTTCCGCCAGTATCCGGAATATCGCCGCCCAAAAACGTCCCGTCGGTCGAAGCCGCCGCAATATGGTGCGACCACGCAACCACCTTGTTCCCTGCATCGATTCCAGCGCTCAAACGATGCCGGCTGATCGGGCGATAATAGTCATGACGAATATCATCATCGCGCGTCCAGATCACTTTCACTGGCGCACCCGCGGCGCGCGAAATCAAAGCCGCTTCCACTCCATAATCAATGCACAACCGCCGCCCAAATCCCCCGCCGATCAAGGTGATGTGAATCGTCAAGGCCGACTGCGGGAGATTCAAAGCGCTTGCCAGCGCCGTAGCCATGCCATTCGGATTTTGCGTCGGCGCCCAGACCTCGCATTTCCCGTCGCTCACCGCGGCCGTGCAATTTACCGGCTCCATCGTCATGTGCGCCAGAAAAGGCGTCTCGTATTCCGCTTCCACTTTCTTCGCCGCACCAGCAATCGCGGCATCGGGATCGCCAATCTTTTTCAATTCCTTTCCTGGAGTCTTCAGCAATTCCACCAGCTCGGCGCGCTGTTTTTCCGTAGACTCTTCTGCGCCCGGCCCGTTGTCCCATTCCACAGTCAGCGCCTTCCGCCCAGCCATCGCTTGCCAGGTGGAATCAGCCACCACTGCGACTCCTCCCCACAAATAATGTTGGTGTCCCGACCCCGGCTTGCGCTCCTCGCCAAAAAGCGGCGGCATTTCCACCGCGTCCACTTCGAAGACTTTCTTCACACCCGGCACAGCCAGCGTTCGCGAGGCGTCGAATTTCTTCGCCTTGCCGCCAAACACCAAAGGCCGCGCGACCACCGCATACAGCATCCCCGGCACTTTCGTATCAATCCCGTAATGCGCTTCGCCGATCACAATCGGCCGGCCATCCACGCGCGCGCGCTTCGTCCCGACGATCCGGTAGTCCTTCGGGTCCTTCAGCGGAACATCCTTCGGCACGGGCAGCGCCGCAGCCTTTGCGGCCAGCGCGCCATATTCCAATTTCTTCCCGGTCTTCGCGTGAATGACAACGCTCTCGCCATTCGTCGAACACTCACTCTTCGGCACCTTCCAAGTTTGGGCCGCGGCCGCCAGTAACATGTCCCGCGCGGAAGCCCCAGCTTTGCGCAAAGGATCCCAAGTGCTGCGAATGCTCATGCTTCCGCCGGTGGTCATATCGCCATACTTCGGATCGCAATCGCCCTGCACCACCCGCACGCGCGCCCAATCCGCATCAAGCTCCTCAGCCAGAATCATCGCAAGCGAAGTTCGCACGCCTTGCCCCATCTCCGAACGAGTAATCACCAAGCGAACCTCGCCGCTCGGTTCAATCGTAATAAAAGCATTCGGCTCGATCGCGTTGTCCGCACCAGCAGCGCCCGCAGCGAACGCAGGACAATAAAACGCAATCAATAATCCAGTGCTCCCGGCAGCGCCGACTTTCAGAAATTTCCGCCGCGAAACATTGGCCGCGCCGCTCATTGTGCCTCTCCGCTGCCCGCAGCTCGATGCACCGCCGCGCGAATTCTCTGATAAGTCCCGCAGCGGCAAATGTGCCCCGCTAGCGCTCCGTCAATATCAGCATCGGTAGGTTTGGCATTTTTCGCGAGCAGCGCAGCGCTAGTCATAATCATTCCCACCTGGCAATAACCGCACTGCGGCACTTGATCTGCCAGCCAAGCCTGCTGCACCGGATGCTGCCCGTCTGAGGAAAGCCCCTCGATCGTAGTGATCTTTCTTCCCGCAACAGCCGATATCCGCGTGATACACGAACGCGTAGCTTCGCCCTCCACGTGTACGGTGCAAGCCCCGCACAGCGCTTGCCCGCATCCAAACTTTGTCCCGGTAAGCCCCAACGTATCGCGCAGCACCCAGAGCAAAGGCGTGTCCGGCGACACTTCCACCGAATGCGCCAGCCCATTCACCGTAATCGCAATCGCGTCCATGAACTCTCCTCACCGCATCCTTCAGCGTGAAACGAAACTCTACGTTCACGCCGCACGAAATGCAATTCGTGTTTACTTCTCCGCCGCCCCATTCGCTCAAAAATTACAGTTTCGCGCCCGACAGCCGAAAAGGGTAAAATCAGGTCTCAACCCAGACCGTAAAGGAGCCGTCATGAGTGCCAGCACTTCTCCAGCACCATCCGCCGCCAGCGTCAGCGCCGTAAAAGAAAAAGCAAGATTGCTCAGCATCTATTCCATGATGGCTACCACTGCCGCAGGTTCCGGACATCCCACCTCCTGCATGTCCGCCGCTGAACTGGTGGCCGGCGTGTTTTTTCACGCCATGAAATTCGATGCGAAAAACGCCAACTCCAACGACGGCGACCGCTTCGTCCTATCCAAGGGTCATGCTGCTCCCGTGCTCTACGCCGCACTCGCCGAAGCCGGCGTCTTCCCCGTCTCGCGCGTGATGACCCTCCGCGAATTTTCCAGCGAACTCGAAGGACATCCCACGCCCAAAATTCATGGCGTAGACGCCGCCACTGGCTCGCTCGGTCAGGGCCTCTCGGTAGGCGCCGGTCTCGCCATCGGCGCAAAAATGGATAAGAGTCCCACGCGCGTTTACGTCATCACCGGAGACGGAGAACTCGCGGAAGGCCAGATCTGGGAAGCGGCTGCATTCGCCGCGCACTACAATCTCGATAATCTCACCGTCATTGCGGACATCAATCGCCTCGGCCAGAGCGAGCCGACCATGTATCAGCACGATATGGAACGCTATCGCCTGAAGTTCGAATCCGAAGGCTTCGATACGCAAGTAATTGACGGCCACGACGTCGCCGCCGTCCTCGCCGCTCTCGATCGCGCCATGGCGACCAAAGGCAAGCCCCAGGCCATCGTCGCGCGCACTATCAAAGGCCACGGCTTCAGTCTGGTCGCCGACAAACTCAACTGGCACGGCAAGCCGTTCTCAAAGGAACAGCTCGCGGAAGCAATCAAGGAGCGCGGCGGCGCCCCCGTTGTCCCGCCCGACCCGGGCAAATCCTACGAGCGCACTCCGCTGCCGAAACCGCCCGATTTCCCCGCGCCTGCCGCGCCCGATTACGCCGCCGACGCAAAAGTCGCGACGCGCGAAGCTTACGGTACCGCGCTCAAGCGCGTAGGCGCCGTGAACAAGCACGTCGTCGGCATCTCCGGCGACGTGAAAAATTCCACGTTCTCTGAAGTCTTTCAGGAAGCCGAGCCCGATCATTTCTGGCAAGGCTACATCGCGGAACAAAATCTCGTCAGCGTCGCGGTCGGTTTGCAAGCGCGCGGAAAAGTTCCATTTGCCGACACGTTCGCTTGCTTCCTTTCCCGCGCCTACGACAACGTCCGCATGGCCGCCATCAGCCGCGCCAATATCAATCTCTGCGGCTCGCATTGCGGCGTCTCCATCGGCGAAGACGGCCCCTCGCAAATGGCGCTCGAAGATCTCGCCATGTTCCGCGCCATCCACGGCTCGGCGGTCTTCTATCCCAGCGATGCGGTTTCCACCGAACGCCTGGTAGACGCCATGGCCCGCCGCCCCGGAATCAATTACCTCCGCACTTCGCGGCCCAAGATGCCAATCATGTATTCGAAGGACGAGAAGTTTCCGGTCCCCGGATTCAAAGTCGTGCGCAAGAGCGATCAGGATAAAGCCACGGTAATCGGCGCGGGCGTCACGCTACACGAAGCCCTCAAAGCCGCGGATCAGTTGAAAGCAGCAGGCATCGCCATCCGCGTGATTGACCTCTACTGCGTAAAGCCGCTCGATGGCAAAGCCATAGCGGCCGAAGTCGGTGCCACAGGCGGCAAACTCGTAACCGCGGAAGATCACTGGCCGGAAGGTGGCCTGGGCGAAGCAGTCCTGCAAGCCCTTGCGATAGCAGGCGCCTCCCCGACAAAGTACAAAATGATCGCCGTAACCCAGATGCCGCACTCCGGCAAGCCCGACGAGCTGATAGATGCCTTCGGCATCTCCGCGCGCCACATCGTTGAAGCCGTCAAAGCCATCGCATAGAACCTAGCTTTTTAATCTGGCCCGGAACGGCGGGGCTTCACGCCCCGTCGTGAGCTGTCGAAGACACGGGCTGTAGACCCTGAAGCCAGCAGCACGTCTTGGGCGCTGTAGACAGCCTTATGTTCCACAAGAAACCGAATCGAGGATAAATTGACGGAAAAGCGGGTGTTAGTAGGGATGGTGCCGGAAGTAGTCGTCCTGGACCCTGGCGATCAAGTGGAATGGATTTCGAACGCCGGTAACCTCAAAATCGAATTCGACCCGCAGCGCTGCCCGTTCTCCTCCAACGTTTTCCAAGTCCCGCCGGGCGTACGCCTGGTAAGCGGCCCAACAAAGTCTGGCCTAGCCCCGGGCTCCTTCAAATACAAGCTATCCCTGAACGACGTAGTCCTGGCCCAAGGCGAAGTCCTCCTTCGGGCTAAGTAGCGGCTGTCATCCTGAAAGCAGTGAGGGATCCTTCTTCGCTTCGTGTCGAAGCGTACCCCGATTTTCGTGTCTCGCTGAGCGCGCTCCGTTCGTCATCAACTGACGAAGGATTGCGACTAGTCACCGACGGCCGAGAAGGCGCGCTCGCGTTCTTGAGAAACTGAATCCGCAAGAACTCGACGAACCGGGCCGAGCATGGACGCCGCCACGGTCCGTTCTCCTGGTAGGTTCAATTCCGCCACTTTCCGTGGAAATTCACGCCGACGGTCCAGCCACAGGCCGAATTCCTCGAGCAGGTCACCAGCGAGGTTGGGATCATCCGAGCGTTCCACACCCCAGAAGCGCAGGCGGTCTTCATTCTTTTGCAAAAGCTGTAGCGATTGTTCCAGTTTCTTCATGGCGGCATTAAATGAGGACGCCAGGAAGTAAACGGAGAGCGACCAGCCGCCCTCTCCGAAGAGGACGCGGATGCGGATATTATATTTCCCGTTCTGGTTCCGTTCCATCGCGCAGTGATATAGGTTTCCCGACGAATTGCCCTTCGCCCCCATCAAATTCCTCACTTTTCGATCTCCACTCGGATTATTCATCTCGGCTGCCGAAGAGTGCACCCGTCTGCGTCTGGCACTTGGCGAAACTACCGCAAGCCTTCCGGCCTTCGAATCCTTTGTTGGCATAAGCGTGCTCCTTGAGGTTGACGGTCTCATACCAGGCTTCTGAGGGTCGGAAGGCATCTACCCATCATCCCCAACGATCAGGGCAAGGACCCCGCTGGCTACGGGGTAGGCTCTGCGGATAACAATAGTCTAACGAAGGGACGCAGGCGGGGCAAGAGGAGAGTAGAAACCGACTAAGCTATTTATTTTCAATTGCTTGCGGTTACGTGGAATGAACAAGACGCTTCATTGCGTCGGCGTTGATGACGAGTTTCCCTTCCTTCTTCAGTCGGTCCTCGAGCGCCGTGCGGAACGCATCGAACGCGGCACCTTGCTTGGATTGGAGCAGCTGCTGCTTGATCTGATCGGATTGCGCACTCAATTCAGCTTCGTTCACGGGCTCATGAGCCGCTACGCGATACACGATCCAGCTTCCGGCGATTTGTTTGGCGTCACTGACCTGTCCTACCGGCATTGAGTAGGCCGCTTCGATCATTTGCCCCGTTCCAACGTCGGGAATTGAGCCGGTACGTGAGACGGATTCCGAATTTTTGACCACCAGACTGAGCGATTTGGCTGCCTGGTCGAAGGTTTCGCCGCCTTTAGTGAGCTTGGCGAGCTGTTGCGCTTTTGTTTGCGCGAGTTCCAGCGATTTTTCCTGCTGGTAATCGGCCAGCACACGGTCGCGAACTTCGGCCAAGGTACCTTGGTGCGCCGGCTGGATGTCCTTAGGGGTGATGATGGCAAATCCCTGGGGAGTCTGAATGGGTTGGCTGAGCTCGCCCGGACGCAACTGGAACAGCGCGGTGTGGACGTCTTGAGAATTGCCAAACGTCGCGACGGGTTCGGCAGCAGAGGCCAGAGGTAGGTCGCCTAACTCTAAATTGAACTTCTTCGCCAGGTCGTCTAGCGATTGGTGATTCGACTGACGGACGGCTGCAGCCATTTCATCGGAGATTTGGTTGGCCCTGGTGTTCACCGCTTCGTCGAGAACGATCGGCTCGATAGTGCTCTTGACCTCATCAAACGTTTTGGTGTGGGCAGTCTCGTGATCCAGAACCTTAATGATGTGAAAACCGTATTGGGTCTTCACCAGGTCGGAAATGGAGCCTTTCGGAAGTGTGAAAGCAGCTTGCTGAAATTCGGGTACCGTTTGGCCGTCCACAATCCAGCCCAAGTCGCCACCTTTGACCTTAGTTCCATCATCCTCGGAATACTTCTTGGCCAGATCCTCGAAATTGGCACCGGCCTTGGCTTTTTTCAGGACGTCTTCAGCATTTTGGCGAATTTCGGCGATTTCTGCGTCGGTCTTGCCGACGGTCTTGAAAAGAATGTGCTCGGCGTGAACGCGGTTCTCAACTTTATATTCATCGATGTGCGCGTTGTAGTACGCACGTAGCACATCATCGCTAATCTGGGTGCTAGCGCGAAGTTTGGCGAGGTCCAGCAACGCGTAACGAGCCGAGCGCTTTTCTGGAACCTGGTATTGGCCAATATGTTTGGTGTAATAAGCCGAAAGCTCCGGTTCCGTGGGCTGAATCGAAGGCGCCAGCTGTTCCGGCTTGATCAGCACGTAATCAATCTGAACCTTCTCGTTGCGTCGGCGGAATTCCTGGTGCACTTCGGCGGGAGTAACCGTGATCGCGTCGGTGACTAGCTGATGGAACTTTTCCTGCAGCATTTGGTCCCGCAAATAGTTCTCGAATTCCGGGACAGACATGCCCGCACGGGTCTGAACCTCCAAGGCGTAGCGGTCCTTGAGCCAAGTGTCGCCATTCCATGCCGAGGGTAGGATCTGCTTGATGCGATCGGAGAGTTCCTGATTCGTGACGCGGATGCCAAGGCGGTCCGCCTCCAAAGCCAGCGCGCGCGTGAAGATCATCTGCTCCAGAACCTGCTTGGCGTAGATACCTTTATAGATTTCCGGAATCGCTTGGCCATGCAGAACTTGGTTGAGTTGGCGCTGAACGTCAATGGGGGAGATCTGCTCGCCACCGACAGTGGCGACCGCGTCGGGACTGTTGCTGAAGGCGGCGCTGCCCATGCCGGGAATGAGGTAGGTGAGCATGCTGAGGCAGATGATTCCCAGCAAGACGCTCATCGTGATCTTGACCCAGCGGTTGCGTTCCAAGTCCCGTTGCTGAATGCTTCTCAACATGGATGTCTATGACTCCTCCGGCAGCGCCAAATCATTCAATTATAGTTGAGTTGGCGTGTGGCGCTCAATCAGATTCGATGGGAGATACTGACGGCATGGTGAGGCGATTTCTCGGTCTTAGCCCCCGTACTGCCAAGGCGAATCCGTGACGGTTAATGGCCTGATTTCCTTGTAGATCACGGCGTCCACGGCTTCCAGGATGGCGACGGCGTGGTCGCCGTGCTCTTCCACGATTTCGACGACTTTGCACTCAAGATACGCACCCAGCTTTTTGAGGATCGGAGCATGATTCGTGCCTTCGGAGTAGGGCTCGCCATTCAGCGTGCCTTGGGACTCTTCGGTGGCGGCAAAGAATTTTTGCGCGAGGTCTGTTTGTCCGGCGTCGAGCACGTGCAATACGGCCACTCGACTTTCCACGAGACATTGGTACACGCTGCCATCTTTTCGCAGCGCGACCATGAGCAACGGTGGTTTGAAAGATGCCTGCGACACCCACGTGATGGTGGCGGCGCCATAGCGCTCGCCGCTTCGGGAGGTGATCACGTACATTCCGTTGGTCAGCAAGCGCAGGACTTTTTGTTTAGTTTTTGGGTCCATAAATGAAATCGCGGCGCATTCTACTGCTTTGCGGGGGGCGGGACACCTATTTGTTGCGGGCGCGGCCAGGATTGGACGTCGGGTTTCTGCGGGCCCACGACCTGCGGATTACGACGGGATTGCGTTGCCTCGCAATCCGGGCCAGACGGCGATCGCCTGAGTCCCGCGCTAGCGCAGGTCAGTTCTTTTGCGTGCTATCTTCAGCGAGAATCTTTTTAATTTCGCCGGCCTGGCTGTAATTTGGACTGATTTGCAACGTGTATTCGAGTTGCTTTCTGGCCATCGCGAAATTGTTGCTCTTCTGGTAGGCCATACCGAGATGGTAGTGATACGTGGGATTGTCCGGACTTGCCTTTATCGCGTCTTGAAAGAGATCGATCGATGCGCTGTAGACTCCCTGTTGGTAATACGCCCAGCCGAGAGTGTCGGCCGAGTTGGGAGAATCGGGCATGCCTTTACGCGCAGTTTGCGCGAGCGAAAGTGCCACGTTCGCGTTGCCACCATGCTCGAGCATCAGGTAGGAGAGATTATTCGCGGCAAGCGCATAGTCAGGCTGAATCTGGAGTGCTTTTTGATACAGGTCCTCGGCTTCCTGCCACTGGTTACGCGTTTCCAGCAAGCTGCCTAACGCAACATAGATCCGCACGTCGCGCGGATTGGACTGCAAAGCATTGTGGTAGTTGCCGATGGCTTGATCCACTGAGCCGCGAGACACTTGGACGCTGGATAGAAACAAGAACGCGTCGCTGTTGTTCTTATCGAGGTCCGCGGCTTTCTGAAAAGCGGCCTCGGCCTTGGCGGAATCCTGATTGCGAAGCTCCACCTGGCCAAGCAAAACGTAATACTTGCTACGATCGGGAACCAGGGAAATCTGACGCTGAACGATCTGCAGAGCTTTGGCGGGCTGCTTTTGCAACAAGGCGATATTTACCAGGCCGTTCAAGGCGTCCTGCGCGGATGGATTGCGCTGCAGTGCATCCGAGAAATATTTTTCAGCTTCGTCGTATTTCTTTTGGCTGGCGCGTAAATCCCCTATGCGGCCGTATGCGAGAGCGTTGTCAGGCGCCACGGAGATTGCTCTCTTCAGGTCGGCTTCGGCGCCGGCTTCATCTTTTTTCATCAAGAGAGCCTGCGCGTGCAGAACGTACCCATCTGGTGCGCGCGGCTCGAGCATCATGAGTTTGCCTGACATTTCCTCGAGCATGGGCTGATCCGCGCGATGGATCGCAACGGAGGCCAGCGCGCGCAAGGGTTCGATCATCGTGGGTTGAAGCTTGGCAGCCTTGCGCCATTCAGATTCGGCCTGTCCAGAGTTTTGGTTCGCGGCATACGCGACGCCCAATTGATAATGGGCCGCGGCATTGTCCGGATAATTTTTTACAACTTGCTCCAGCGTCGAAACAGCGTCCGGGTATTTGCCCTGGCGAATCAATATCTGACCATGGAGGGTCAGCGCTCCAGGATCGGATGGGTTGGACTTCAAAAGCTCATCTGCGATTTTTGAGGCATCATCCAGGCGGTTTTGTTGCAACAAGAGCCCGGCGTACATCCTGCCCACAATGGTATCTTTGGGATGATCGGAGTGCAGCGAAGCGAGCTCCGCGGATGCCTTGTCCCAGTCATGCTGCGCCAGATAGTATTCCGCGAGCATGCGATAGCCTGAGGGATTATCGGGCATCGCGGATTTGGCATCTTGTAGGACTTTTTCTGCGGCATCCTTCTTACCTTCGTTGAGGTATAGCGAAGCCAGCGTAGCGCGCGGTCCGGCATCTTTGGGATTGAGGGTAGCCGCCGCTTGATATTGTTTTTCGGCGTCGGGCCAGCGCTGTTGGCGCTGGTAGAAATTACCGAACGCCAGCAATGCCACCACGGATTTCGGGTCTAGCGAAATTGCCTTCTGATAGCTCTGCTCAGCTCCAGTCAGGTCCTTCGACTTTTCCTGAATTGCCGCCAAGACCAAAAAAGATTGCGCACGCTTCGGGTCCAACTGCACGGCTCGCTGCGCTTCGTTTAACGCTTTGGAGAGATCTCCCTGCGAAGCATCGGCGCTGGAGACGATCGCCTGCGCCTGCGCGTTTTGCGGGTCAGTCTTCAGTAGAGTTTCGGCGCGATCGCGCGCTTCCGAAACTTTGCCTGCCGCAAGGAGCAGATTCGCCAGATCCAATTGCGCTTTGGAATTCTCGGGTGAGAGCTGAACGGTGCGCATCAACTCCTGGTATGCATGCGTCCAGTCGCTCAGCCTCAAGTAAGTCTGCGCGAGCTCGTAGTGTGCTTGCGAATACTTGGGGTCGAGCTGAATCGCGTTCTGAAACTCGATCGCGGCTTCCTGATACTTGCCTTGTTGGAAGTACGCGTCTCCCTTATCGAAGTGCTTCTTCTTGAGA
>Ga0307478_10003543_pt1 | contig 11544 bp, 11 predicted proteins | sample atmos_gasesECM4C_2_FD_203713 | JGI IMG/M metagenome (GOLD analysis project Ga0307478, IMG submission 203713) | Hardwood forest soil microbial communities from Morgan-Monroe State Forest, Indiana, United States - atmos_gasesECM4C_05 | ecosystem: Environmental > Terrestrial > Soil > Temperate...
TCGAAAGAATGTCGTCCTGGATCCCGTCGGCGAAATAGGCGTTCTGCTGATCGTCGCTGAGATTTTCAAAGGGCAGAACTGCGATGCTTTTTTCCGGTGGCGGTGATTTCACGATGGCGGCCGGCATGTCCGATGGTTTGAGGTCTTCCGTCCGCTTGATCCCGCTCGGTGTCAGATCGAAAGCCCAGGAAAGAAGAAGCGCGACCGGAAAACCGAGCGCGAGCGCTACAACGACGAGCCGCACCGTCCAGGCGGGGATGTCGAAGAACGGGAAAACCTGGGTTGCGATCTGGATCAAGAGCCAGCTCAGCACGGCATAAGCCACCGCCACGCGATAGACCTTCCTGCGTTTCAGCTCAGTAAAAAATTTCTTCGCGTTCATTCCTTCGTCCGTCGCTTTTAGAATGTAGAGGCGCTCGCCGCGGCGAGCGCCTAAATAATAAAAGAGGCGTCTGGTCCAAGCACCTCTACATTTTTTCTCCTCGATGCCCTCTTCTCGGAAGAATTCTCAGCTCGCACAAGAAGATCGCTCAGGGCTAATCGCCGGCATCGCGGCCTTCGCTACCTGGGGGTTGATCCCGGTTTATTGGAAGTTGCTCAGCCATATTCCCGCGTCAGAAATCCTGGCGCATCGCTTTGTCTGGACGACGGCTTTCCTCGCCGGGCTGCTAAGCTGGCAACAGCGCTGGGCGGAAGTGCGCGAAGCCGCCTGCTCGCAGCGCGCCCTGCGCTACTGCTTCGCCAGCGGTCTCGCAATCTCGGTGAATTGGCTCTTTTTTATCTGGGCGGTGAACGTCGGGCGCGTCATCGAAACGAGCCTCGGCTATTTCATGACGCCGCTCGTCAACGTGCTTTTCGGCGCGATCTTTTTGCGTGAGCGCCTGACGCGCTGGCAACTCGTTTCGGTGCTGCTGGCGCTGGTCGGCGTGCTAAATCTGACGCTTGGCTACGGGAAGTTTCCGTGGCTTGCCCTCATCCTGTGCAGCTCATTCGGCCTCTACGGACTGTTGCGAAAAAAATCCGGGGTGCGCCCGATCCCCGGTCTTTTCCTGGAAACGACGCTGCTCACGCCAATCGCGGCCGGCTATTTGATCTACCTTCAGCGCGGCGGCACGTCGGCTATGGGTTCCGCTTCCTGGTCGTTCATCCTGCTCTTGATCAGCACGGGCGTAGTGACGGGGTTGCCGCTGGTTTGGTTTGGCCATGCCGCCCGTCATCTGCGGCTGACTACGCTCGGTTTTCTCCAATACCTTTCGCCCAGCTGCAGTTTCTTTCTCGGCGTTTTTCTTTATCACGAACCGTTTACCCGCGCGCACCTGATCACCTTTACTTTCATCTGGGTCGCGCTTTTGATTTTTACCGCCGAAGCGATTTGGCGCTGGCGCTCGGGACGGGAGCGCGATGTTCTCGCCGAACCCGTCGCCCAGTCCGCGCACTAACCCAAGTGTCTCGCCCTACCAATTTAGTTGAGCTCGATTACCGTACCGGCAAGCCATGACCGACGACGACTTCCAATACGCGATCGAAAACACCCGCGTCATCCTCGCGCCGGAAAGGCAGATCGCCACCTTCGGCAGCACGAGCTTTCGCTTTTATTTGATTTCGGAGTTGATGGACCAGGTGAATGAAATCCGCGTCCGCGACGGCCGGATCCACGCCGAGCGTCCGCAAATTCTCACCCCGGAACATTATTGCCGTCTCCTCCTGGAAGGCTTTGGCGAGAAGGCCGAGAAGTACGTCGAGCTGCTTCGCGAACGAACCCGCGACATGGCCGTTCTTCGTTATGGTTTCCAGTTTCGCAAGACCGACGTCGTCGAAAACCGGGTGCGCGACACGATGGACGCCGTGATCGAGCGCACGCGGCGGCAAGTCGAGCATTCGGAAGAACCACTCAGCGCCGTGATCCAGGGCGTGGACGACGCCTGGGAAGTCTGCCTCCTCAAATTCACCATCGATTTGATCGAGCGCTCCAGCGGCAATAACCTCGGCGATTTCCGCCGGCGTGGTTTGGCTTAAACGTTACTTTTTTTGTAACGCCTCATCAGCTTGAAGAAGCGGAGCGTGTCACGGACGGGATGGATGCTGCTGACTTCATCGGAGTAGACGGTGCTGATGGGGACGGACGCAATCCGGCAACCGGCGCGGCTGGCGAGAATGAGCATCTCGGTTTCGTAGTCGAAACGTTCCGTGCCGCCTAACAAGTCAGGGATGATGCTCCGATGCACCATGCGGAAGCCGCATTGGGTATCAGGAATCTCCTGGCCGCAGGCGCGGCTGATCTTGCGGCTCATGTAGCGATTGACCAGTCGGCGTAACAGCGGCATCCCGCGCACGTCGTTCATCCGGGTCCCAATCAGAAGCTCGCCCACCCCGGACGACGCCACCGCGAGAAAACGCTCGATCTCTTCGGGCAAATGCTGCCCGTCGCCATCGAGAATCACGACGTAGGTAGCGCCATGCTCGAGCCAGTAACGAAATCCGCTCTTGATTGATTCCCCCTTGCCGCGGTTCTGTTCGTGCACAATTACATCGGCGCCGGCTTTCCTCGCCGTGTCCGCAGTCGCATCGCTCGAGCCGTCATCCACGACCACCACATTGACGAGCTGGCGCAACGTTCGCCGCGCGACATCGCCGATATGCTTTTCTTCGAGATACGCCGGGATAACCGCCGCGACCGTGTTCCGATCGATGGCAACGGTGTCCGGAATCTCCGCCATTTTCAGCGGACGACCGGATGGAAGTCGGCCGCGTGATAGGAACTGCGGACGAGCGGCCCGGAAGCGACGTGCGCGAACCCTTTCGCGCGCGCGATTTCTCCGTATGCCTCGAAGCGTTCCGGGGAGACAAATTCCACGACCGGCAAATGCTGCGCGCTCGGCCGGAGATACTGGCCCATCGTCAAAACCTGGCAGCCGATTTCGCGGAGATCGTCCATCGCCTGGAAAAGTTCCGGCTCTTTTTCGCCGAGCCCGAGCATGACACCGCTTTTCGTCACAATCTTCGGCGCGAGTTCTTTCGCCTGGCGCAAGACATCAAGCGAGGTGCGATATTTCGCGCGCGAACGGACCAGCGGCGTCAACCGTTCCACCGTCTCCAGATTGTGATTAAAAATGTCGGGCGCGGCCTCGAGGACGATCTGGATGCACCAGCGCTGGGCGTGAAAATCGGGCACGAGCACTTCGATAATCACGGAAGGATCCATCTCCCGGATCGCTTCGATCGTGCGCGCGAAATGATTCGCGCCGCCGTCCTTGAGGTCATCGCGCGCGACCGCGGTGACGACCACGTGTTTCAACCCCATCCGGCGGACCGCTTCCGCGACGCGCTGTGGTTCGTCTTCCTCAAGCGCAAACGGCTTCGCGGTCGTGACCGCGCAAAATCCGCACGCTCGGGTGCAACGTTCGCCGGCGATCATCATAGTCGCGGTGCCCTGGCTCCAGCATTCCCAGCGGTTAGGGCACTGCGCGCTTTCGCAAACCGTGTGCAATCGCAGATCGGAGATGAGCGCCTTCGTCGAAAAGAAAACCGGATTCGAAGGCAGGCGCACTTTGATCCAGGGCGGCTTTTGCGCCTGGTGCAGGGCCGGATCGATCTTCACGCAGGACATCAGGGAAGAAAGAGTGACATGTGACGAGTGACAAGTGACAAGTTACGGGAAGCGCAGCCTGTCATCCCGAACCGCGCCAGACGGCGAGGGACCTCCCAGGCGTTCTGGCCGTCACACAATTACCGGCACTGCTCTCGTCACGGTGATTTTTCGTAGATCGCGAAAGCGGGTTTGCGTGATCTTTCCTGCGACTGTGAGGTCCCTCGTCGTCTGCCCGACTCGGGATGACCCGCCAAAAACGCGAAACAGAATCTACAGCTTCGTGCGGCCAGACAGCGCCTGATAAAGAGTTAGCTCGTCCGCGGATTCTAATCCTCCCCCGGCGGGCAGCCCATGCGCAATCCGCGTGAGCGAAACGGGAAACGGCTTCAGCAATTCGACCAGATAATTCGTGGTCGCCTCGCCTTCCACGTCGGCGGCGAGGGCGAGAATGATCTCGGAAAATTTTTCCTCTTCGACGCGGGCCAGCAATTCCTTGATCCGCAGATCGTCGGGGCCGACGTGATCGAGCGGCGAGATCCGGCCACCTAACGAATGATAACGGCCGCGGAACGCGCTCGTTTTTTCCAGCGGCAAAATGTCGGTCGGCTGTTCGACGACACAGAGCAGATCGGCGGCGCGCGAGGTATCGGAGCAAATGCCGCAGAGCTCTTCCATCGTAAAAAATCCGCAGCGCGGACAGGCCCGGACGGTCGCGCGCGTGGCGGTGATGGAGCGGGCGATCGTCTCCGGCTGATCGCCGCGCGCCTGGACAATCCAAAGCGCGATCCGTTCCGCGGAGCGTGGCCCGATCCCGGGCATTTGTCGCAGTTGCGCGATCAATTCCCGGATCGCGGAGGGATATTCCGTCTTCCTCAAAACCGGCGACTCACTGGTCGAGAGGCGTGTTGGTCAGTTGGAGGGCGAGCGGCTCGAGCCGGCGCAGATACAATTGGAGGGGCCGGTCCTCTTCGCCCTCCGGTCCCCGCGCGTTTTGAAATTGCGAGTAAGCCTCGGCCCAGCGTTTCTCGCGGTAGAGAACCACGCCGTTCCAGAACGCGTCGCGCCGCGTGATGATTTCACGCGAGGCATTGAGGGCGAGCGCCACCGGTTCGTAAATCTCGTGACGTTCGCGAACATCGACCCCACTCAGAAAATCGATCGGGCGCGCGACGAGAATTTTGCTCGCCAGCTCGAACGTGCGCGGACCCAGCAACACCCGCGAGCCGTAAAAGCGGTTCGCAATGCAAAATCGCCGGGCCAATTCCACCGGTTCGCCCGCCGCCAGCATGGTTCGCTGTCCGTTGTTCTTGACCGGCGCCATGATCATCCCACCCGAGCTGACGCCGGCGTGAACACCCGCGTTCCGCAGCGGATCGGACTTGCTGGCCTTGTTTGTCTCCGAAAATGATTGAGTGAGCGCCATCGCTTTGCGCGTGGCCTTCTCCGCGTGCTGCTTGTCGGCTTCCGGAAAACCAAAGATCGCCACGACCCCTTCGCCGCCCGCCGACTCGATGTAGGCGCCCTCCGCCCGCAACGCCTGGACCGCGTGCGCGATGAATCTCTCGGTGATTTCGGCGAACACCGCCGGCTCGCATTCCTCCGCGAGGTCGTGCTTGTTAGCGAGATCGCAAACCACCGCAGTCACTTCGCAAAGGCGAGCGCCGGAATCGCTAAACGTATCGCCGCGTCTTGCGCGGGCCCGCGGTTTTTCGAAGACGGGCGCTGCCACGGGCTGCGGAGCTGGGACTGGCGCAGGCGCAGCCGCAGGCATTTCCGGCACGACGGAAATCGGCGCGGCTCGCGGCGTCGGGCCGGAAGCGATCTTTGGCGGACGCGAGCGCCGTTCTTCGAGGTAACCGGCAAACCAGACAAATCCGATGGCCGCCAGATAACCGAGAATCACCGCGCCCATCGCCGGCAGCGGTTGGAACAAAACTTTGTAAAGCGAGCAGACCCACGCGACGCCGGCCAGTTCGACGAGCAAAATCGCGACGATGAAACTCATCCGAGCGCGCCGCGAAGCCGCCAGGGTCAAAAACGCAACGCCGAGCGCCGCCGCAAAAGCGATGACGTACTGCGCAACAGCCATCAATCTCGTCGTGGTCTCCGGCAGCAGATCGCTCACGAACCGCTCCGGACGCATGAGCCAGCCGGTGATCTCGAGGCCGACGACGAGCCCGCCTACGATCAAACCAATGATCACCGCTGCGATAACGTGCCGCTTCATCTAGGAACTGGATGTTGGCTCTGACCCACGTGGATAGTGTGATTGAACCACGAGATCACTCAAGAACTTATCCGGCGCATCGACGGCCTCGCGCCCGAGCAGGAAAGTCTTCTGGCCGGCATTTTTTTGAACGAGGCTCAAGCCGAATTGATAATCCTTAAACAGATGCGCGCAAAGATCGGGCATCGTCATGCGCTCGGCCTGGGCCCGCTCGACCAGGCGCGCGATCGCCGGCGGATCGAAAACAATTTCCAATCCGTGAGCCTTTTGGAATTCGTCGGCGAACGCCAGCGCGCTTTTTTCCAGCGCGGCTTCTTCCTGTTTGTGGCCTTCCGCCATCAATCGATCGAGCACTTTTTTCGGCTCGCGCACGAGTTCCGCCGACACCCGCAGTTGGCTGAGGCCTGAACCCGCGAGGTAATATTTGTAATCGCGAAACAGTTTCTCCCAGACGGTGAGCAATCCGCGCGCACCGGTTTTTTCTTTCGCGGCTGCCTCCGACATCAAGCGCAGCGCTTCGTCCTCGAAACTGATCTCGATCCCGTAGGCGCGGAACGCCCGCTCATATTGCCGGAGGATGCTGCCCTCGGAATATTTCATGATCTGATAAAGATCGTCCGCGACTAATTCCTCGCAGACGACGCGCACCGGCAACCGGCCGATGAACTCCGGCTCGAATCCGTACTCGATGAAATCCTGGGTGCCGACGTATTGGAACAACTCGTTATCCATGACAAGACGCGGCTCGGTGTTGAAACCGATCTGTCCCTGCGTCAGCCGACGTGAAACCTGTTGCTTCAAGCGCTCGAACCCGCCGCTCACTACGAAAAGAATGTGGCGCGTGCTGATCGTCTCGCGTTTCGCCTTGCCGCCGCGCCGCTGGAATTCGAAGGCCGCCTGGAGCTGCGCCTGCAAATCGTTCGCGCTCCGAAGCGGCACGTCGGTTTCCTCCATTAACTTGAGCAGCGTCGTCTGCACGCCGCGCCCGCTCACGTCGCGTCCGACCATGTTCCCGGCGGCGGCCAGCTTGTCGATCTCGTCGATGTAAATGATCCCGAACTGCGCGAGCTGCACGTCGCCGTCGGCCTTGTCCACCAGTTCTCGCACCAGATCTTCCACATCGCCGCCCACGTAACCAGTCTCGCTAAACTTCGTCGCGTCCGCTTTCACGAACGGGACTTTGATCAACTCCGCGATGTGTTTGATGAGGTAGGTTTTTCCAACGCCCGTGGGCCCGACGAGGATGACGTTTTGCTTCGCGTATTCGGTCCCTTCGGCGCGGGCCGCGTCCTCCTTCTCGAGCCGGCGCAGGTAATTGACGTGGTTGTAGTGATCGCAAACCGCGATCGACAGCACCTTCTTCGCCTCGTCCTGCTTGATCACGAATCGGTCGAGATGCGCCTTGATGTCGCGTGGCAGGAAATCGAAAACGAACGGCTCCTCGCCGGTCTCGCGCGGTTTTTCTTCCGCCGGCGCCTCGGCCGCTTGCGGCTCGGCGTAAGTGGTGAACGCGACCTTGTCGCCGAAATTCGTTTTCATGAATTCGGAGAGTTTCGCCTTGAGTTCCTCAGGCGATGGAAATGGCGGATTTTGCGTCATGGCGGACCCGCGCACCCGCGGGCTGGATTGGAGAGCCGTAACTTAGCATCGTCGAATCGCCTGTAAACATGGCGGGGCAACCCTCCGTCCCGCTCTTGCTCATGATCTTTCGGTGGAGGCCGACGTTGCCCCCCAGGATCAGGATTACAATCAGGATCATGAGCAGGAAAAGATTCAGGGTAACGGTCCTGTTATCTTTGCCCGGTTGACCGTGGCGGAAGTAGTCGTACTGTTCGGTATGAAAACGTTAATTGTGAGTGCAGCGATTGGGGCGCTGGCTCTCGGGTCGGCCCTGGCTGATCGGCCGGTTGTCGAACAGAAGACTCAGGCGGACAACGCGGACTACGAATACGTCACGGTCACCGGGTCGCATCTCAAGCAGAAAATCAGGAAACGGAACATCATCACGGACACCCGGACTGGGAACGTCCTGACGATCGACCAGCGCGAGATGGAACGGAACGGGAACGGCGACATGGCGAATCAGTTGAGCCATTATCCCGGGGTGCAGATCACCCACCACTAAGCGGCATTAGGTTTTGCGCGCTGTCGCGCGGCCCCGGGCCGCGCGATCGGAGATTTCACGACCGATTAGGACGGCCCGCTGGGCCGTGGCTACAGGTTACGGCCCGCTATTTCCGTCGCGGTCGCACGCGCTTCCTGTTCCAGCCGTCGGATCTCAGCCGGACCGGCGCTCGGGCCGGAGAGAGCGCAACAAATCGGTTCAGCCGCGTGCGCGCGCCTTGTAGACTGAGCCCATGCCGCCGACGCCCAGAGTTTCCAGCAGCGCAAAATTGTTCAACGCGCGTTCGACGCGAAATTTTTCGCCGCAGTCCGCGTCGGGCATGGCCGCGCAGGGTAGCATCCGGCGCGCAACTCATCCATGATCAAGCTCACGGTCGAAAAGGAACAGGCCCGGCAACGGCTCGACCGTTTTCTGGCCCTGGCTCTGCCCGCCTTTTCTCGTGCCCGCCTCCAAACGCTGATCCGGGAAGGATTCGTTAGGCTGAATGGAAAACCTCCGCGGCCGCGCGATCTTGTTCGCGCTGGCGACATCGTGGAATTGCGCGAGCCGGCGATCGAAAAAATCGAAGCGCAACCGGAACAGATATCGCTCGAAATTCTTTTCGAGGACGACGACCTCCTCGTCCTGAACAAGCCGGCGGGAATCGTCATGCACCCGGGCGCGGGGCATCAGCAGCATACCTTGGTGAACGCACTTCTCGCGCACTGCCAGAATCTTTCCGGCATCGGGGGAAAGGAACGTCCCGGCATCGTCCATCGCTTGGACAAGGAAACCAGCGGCGCTCTCGTAGTGGCGAAGAACGACGCGACCCATCGCGCGCTCTCCAGTCAGTTTGCCGCGCGGACCATGACGAAGATTTATCTCGCGCTCGTCGCGGGAATCTTGCGCAAGACTTCCGGCGTTATCGACAAAGCGATTGCGCGACATCCCGTCCACCGGCAACGGATGAGCATCGCGCAGCGCCAGGGCCGTTCCGCGAAAACCGAATATCGGGTGCTCCGTTCCGGCAGCGACATCAGCCTCGTCGAATGCACCCTGCACAGCGGCCGGACCCATCAGATTCGCGTTCACCTCCACCATCTCGGCCATCCCGTACTCGGCGATAAATTATACGGCGGCAAACGCGCCGGCGATTTCCCGCGACAAATGCTTCACGCCTGGAAACTCGCCTTCCACCATCCCCGTTCCGGCGCCGAAATGACTTTCGAAGCCCGCGTCCCCTCCGACTTCGCCGCAGCGATGCCGACGTAGAGGCGCTTGTGCCAGGCGCCTGATCAAATCTCACGCCCGTAACGCAGCGCCGAGCGCGAGGCCGGGCTTTCCAAGGATTCTCCGTGTGCCCTTCATCGATTTGCCCGCGCCCCGGGCCGAGAAATTTTCTGAATCCAAAGGGCTATCCCACTCATCCAATGCATGAACCAAAGCTCTTATGCGTCGCCAAATAGCATTTCTTTTTATCTTTTTGCAATTTGCTGCCAACGTCCGTGCTCTCACTCCGCAACAGTGGAAGGAAGATCTGGCAATCCTGCGCCACGCAATCGCGGCGCACCCAAACCCGTTCCATAAAGCAACAAGGGAGGACTTTGATCGCAAGGCCGATGCCCTGGCCGCGGACTTGCTTAAGCTACAGGACTTCGAAGTAGTTGCGCGGCTGGCTCAGCTGGTCGCGATCCTGAATGATGGTCACACGAGACTGACAATGCCGATGGTAGAGAACGCGGATTTGTTCGTCGGCCACGGTAAGATCGCACCGCCGAAGATCCAGCCCTTTGGTTATTTTCCTATCCGCCTGGCGCGAACGACCGACGGGCTGGTTGTCACGCGCGCTAGTGCAGAGCACAAGAATCTGCTCGGTGCCCTCGTTCTAAAGATCGGAGAAAAGCCCGTCGCGGAAGCGGAGTCCGCTCTGGGGCCTCTGGTTCATTGTGACAATGAGTATGAACGAGGCTACCTCCTACCTGAGTTTCTGGTTGTTCCAGAACTGTTAGCCGCTGTAGGAATCTCTCCGGATCGTGGGAATACCTCCTGGACTTTCCGACTTTCTAACGAGGAAGTGGTCTCCCGCACGCTTGTTCCGGTAAGTTCCGGCGGACCGCTGGAATGGTCCTATCTGAATAGCTCGTGGAAACCGCGGGTCGAACGACATTGGTTTAACAAGCTACCGGATGGACCTATCTATGCGCGGCTAACCGACATCCTGAACGATCCGAAAGAAACGGTAGCACAATTTGCGAAATCGTTGTTTTCCGAGGTTGACGCCGCGCCAGAGGCGCCCCTGGTACTCGATCTGCGCGACAACCAGGGCGGGGACAACACACTCAATGACTCCATCGTGCGCGCTGCGATTCGTTCGAAAAAGGTGTGGGAACCGGGGCGATTTTTTGTGCTAACGAATGGGGGCACTTTTTCAGCTGCCAGCAACTTGACTGCGCTTCTCGAGCGCTGGACGCCAGCTATCTTTGTCGGCGAGCCAACTGGCGGAGCGCCGAATGGTTACGGCGATCCAAAGCTGACCGTGCTGCCCAACAGTGGATTGTCGTTGCTGGTTTCCAGCCTTTACTGGCAGTTATCTGCTCCAAACGATAAACGGGATTCCATCGTCCCGCTCTTATCGGTGGAGCCTACTGTTACATCGCTCCGGACTAACCAGGATCTGGCGGTGAAGCTTGTCGATTCGTCAGGTAAGAAGCCGATTTCTGCCACCGGAAGTTTCGCCGGACGATGGGCGGTTCCAGGCAAGATTCTTAAGATAGGTTTCCAGATTAAGACAGACCAAACCGTGCTGAGCGTACGCGACTTGAAAATGGATGCTCAACCATTGGAAAACCTGAAGCGACACGATGACACGCTCGAAGGGAGTGTCGCGCTCGGTAGTCAAACTCTCACGGTCCGTGGCCGTTTGGGTGGTCGCTATTTTCTCGGCTGGATGGAAATTTCTGACCGGCCGTACGCGTTTGTGGCTGAGCTCCAATAGGAATCGTGCGGCGCTCCCTGATGGAACTTGCCGAGATTCTAAGATGGACCCCTTCCTGCCTCCTGTTTTCCTCGTCGAACGCCCTTTCCTCCAGCTCCGCCACCGCATCGCGTCATCGCGCTGACAATTTGCGAACTGATCCACGACTCTGGTTGACGCAGTGGCCAAGGGCCGGATAAGTTCCAACCCGCGTCCCCTCCGACTTCGCCGCAGCGATGCAGGTGTAGAGGCGCTTGTGCCAAGCGCCTGATTTGCGCTCCTCGTTCCCAAAACCTGCCCGCCGCGGTGGGTTGCACTTGGGAACGAAACCCTGCCCGGCAGTTGCACTGCCTCTTTCCCAACCATCCACGCCAATAGCCCAGCGATTTGTCTTGAGCTAGTTTAGCTATGGTTATGTTTATTTTCTGGCCGAGACAATGGCTGATGCGCCAAATGCGAGATATTCTATGTTAATATCCGAAAAGCTATTTGCCTTTAGGGCCTCGATCAATTCATCTATCCACGTGGTCTCTTTCAGGCAAATGGGGAGTTCATGGAATGCAATACCCCACTCAGGGTGTTTCCATTTTCCATAGGCCTGCAGAAGCTTGAAGTGAATATTCCAAAAGAAAGCATACGTTAATCTGGTT
>Ga0307478_10003544_pt1 | contig 11541 bp, 9 predicted proteins | sample atmos_gasesECM4C_2_FD_203713 | JGI IMG/M metagenome (GOLD analysis project Ga0307478, IMG submission 203713) | Hardwood forest soil microbial communities from Morgan-Monroe State Forest, Indiana, United States - atmos_gasesECM4C_05 | ecosystem: Environmental > Terrestrial > Soil > Temperate...
CACCTCGTCGAGCCAGCCGCGCTCGATCATCGTTTTCGTACGCTTTTCAATGCGGCCGTACAGCGCGGCGCGCGGCGGCTGCAGGCCGATCTTGATCGGGTGGTAGCCTTCCAGAGGCGTGCGGCCTGAACGGTGAACCTCTGAGACCGGGCGTCCCGTCAGCAGGCAAACTTCTATGGCACGAATCATCTTGGGACGGTCGCGAGAGCCGATTCGCACGGCCGCTTCGGGATCGAGCCGCCGCAATACACGGTGCAAATATTGCAGGCTGTGCGCGTTGGCGCCTGCTTCGAGGCGCGCGCGCAATTCCTCCGAACGCGCGGGGGCGTCGGCCAGTCCCTCAAGCAAAGCGCGCAGGTACAACCCGGTCCCCACTGTCAGAATCGGGAGATGCGCGCGCTGGCGCAAATCCTTCAGAACCGCAACGGCGCGTGCGCGATATTCCCCCGCAGTGAACGGGAAATTGGGGTCCACCAGATCCAAGAGGTGATGCGGAACATCTCCGCGCTCTTCGGCGGTCGGCTTTGCCGTCCCAATATCAAACCCCCGATAGACCTGCGTGGAATCGCACGCCAGCACGTGGCCATTCAATTTGCGGGCGAGCGCCACGGCCAGCGACGACTTCCCTGACGCCGTAGGGCCCACTATGGCAACGAGTGGAAGTGAATCTCGCCCCACACTTCCGGGTACATCATGATCTTGCGATTGTTTTGGCGCGGCGCTCATTTGCTCTTTAAAGGTACTTCCAATATCGCAGGGTCAGATAAATCAAGCACAGCAACGCCAGCAAGAGAAATCCCGCAACTTGCGTGCGGGTGGGCTTCACTGGAGGTTCTGTGAATTCATCGGGATATTATACAGGAAGATGAACCGAAGCTCGATGTAGGGGCCGCTGAAGGCGGACGGCAGCGGCTCGAACGGAGTCGAGGCTCGTATCGAGGACGCCGCGGCGCGATCCAGGGGCTCCTTGCCGGAACTGCCCATCATGTAAGGGTCCTGGTCCGGGACGACGCCATTGCGCATGATTCGAAATTGCAAGACGACTTTGCCACGGTCCCCGAGGCGGGCGGATTCGGGCATCACCGAGTACCAATTGCGCTTTACGCTGGCCAGAACGCGAGCGAGATAGGCGTTGAAATCCACGCCTTCGGTCGGCGTGAGCATTTCCAAGCCACCACCGAGATATCCTTGCCCCCCTCCCCCTCCGCCGTAGCCACCACCTCCGGGCATCTGTGCGCCGGTAGGCCCTCCAAACGTCTGCGTTTCCGTCCCGCCGCCCTTCATCGCCTCCTGCATGGATTCTTGCAACGCTTTGCCCGGAGAGAAATGGGGGAGCTGCAAGCTGGGGGTTTGGGGGGGGGGGGGTCATTGGCGGCTGAATGGGGCTCTCCGCCGGGTGGGGCTGGGACAAAGGTGCTGATAGAGCAGGCTGTGTAGCTTTTGGTGCGACTGGGCTCTCGCGAAGCGGCTCAGGAGCGACCGGCGTAGGCTCGGTTGGACGAGGGGGAGCTAATTTCCGCAGAAGGCGCGGATCAACCTTCATCACCGGGGCTTTCGGCTTGGGAGCCGACGGGGGTGACGCGAGCCGATTCAGGTCGGAAGGTATATAGAGATCGGTGATGGTGCGGGCAATTTCGGCGTCCGAGGGCGGGTGATACGGGAAGATTTTTGGCGCAAGCAGGATCAGCAGAATCACAACAAAGTGAAATGCAATGGAGGCAAACCGCGCCACCGTGTTCCAGGTTGCGGAAGTGCTTTCCTCCACCGGCTTGGCCATCAGGTTGACTTCGCCAGTGGTGAGAACGTCCGGCTCGAGTACGTCGGGCAAATCCTGAATCGCGACGATCTGTTTGGGTACGAGTTTGGCGGCGTGGGCGTCTTTGGGGATGGCGACGCGCGAATCGAGAATACTCAATGGGACGTAGTCGGGCATCTTGCTGACCGCGTCCAAAGGAGTGTTCGGCATGTCGCGCGGGACGACGACGGCGTTGCCCAGCACTTCCAGCTTGAAATAAGAAGGGATCGAGGAGTGGGGATCGAGCACGAATTTCGGCAGGTCCCTCGGAACGAGCGTCCGCTCATCCAGGTCGGAGCTTATTCGCCGGGGCGGCGCGCCGTCCGTGGACACCAGCGGCCGGGCATCTTTCGGAACCAGAAGTCTAGGAATCATCGGTTCCCCTGCGGGGTCGCAAAGGCACCCAGTTGGACGCGCCGGCCGTGCTCGAGGATGCCTGCCATTACCCGGTCGGCAAGGGCCAGGGCGCGCCGCCCTGCCGCCCCATCCACCGCCGGAGCGCGGCGCGTTCGAACCGATTCCAGGAAGGCCCTCAGTTCGGCGCGGAGGGGTTCCTCCCGCTCGGCAGGAAGCGCCGCAAAATCAAATTTGGGCTGCGGACCGGGCTCGGCCACGCGCACGCGAAGCGCGTCCTGGCGCGTGAAATCAATGGAAATATATTCGTGCTGCTGGAAAAAGCGCATCTTGCGCACCCGCTCCGTAGAGACGCGGCTCGCTGTGACGTTGGCGACCGCGCCGGACTCGAAATCCAGGCGGGCGTGGGCGATGTCCACTTTGTCGGTCAGAACCGGGATGCCGATGGCTTTGATGTCCATCACCGGCGCATCGACCAGGGCAAGCAAAATGTCCAGATCGTGGATCATGACATCGTAAACCACATCGATGTCGAGGCTGCGGGGAGTGAACACACCAAGCCTGTGTACCTCAAAGTAGAGCGGACGGTTCAGAACCGGCATCACCGCGACGATGGCCGGATTGAATCGCTCGAGATGTCCGACTTGCAGAATGCGTTTCGCGCGGCCCGCCGCCGAAAGCAAGTCATCGGCTTCCGCGAGCGAAGCGGCCATCGGCTTCTCGACCAGCACGTCGATGCCGAGTTCGAGCAACCGGCAACCGACGCGCGCGTGTTCCACGGTTGGCACAGCCACGCTCGCGGCATCGACGAGGCCGGTGAGCGATTCGATGTCCGGAAAAACTTTCGTGGAAAATTCTGCCGCGACTTTCAGGGCGCGTTCTTCGCACGGGTCCACAATCCCCACGAGTTCGGCATCGGCGAGCTCGCGATACACGCGTGCGTGGTTGCGCCCGAAATCTCCGGCGCCTACCACCGCTACGCGGACTTTCTCTGAGCCGGCTCGAAAAGGAGCCCGCACCCCTCGACCCGGCTGCAACTCGGAACTCACGGCTTCCCCTGTCTCGCCGGCCGTTCCGCCCCTCCGAAGGCTTCCACCGGAAATGCTTCGATTGCGATCCCCGCGGCGTCCGCCGCTTGGATTACGCGAGCGCGGTCGAACATCAAAGTGCGCCCCGCGTCCATCCCCAGCGCCGTGACGTGACAGCGCCGCATTACTTCGACGGTTTTGAGACCCACGACGGGTACATCAAACCGCATGTCCTGCCTAGGTTTACTTACCTTTACCACAACCAGGGAGGAACCATCAACGATGCGCGCGGCGCGCTCGATGGTTTCGTCCGTGCCTTCCATGGCTTCGACGGCCACGCAGGCGCGATCTCGAATTACGACGGTCTGACCGAGATCCAGGCCGGCAATCTGGCCGGCGATTTCGCGTCCGTAGGCGATGTCCTCGGCTTCGTGCGCGTCCGGCGCGCGCTGTGTCAGCACACCCGGAGATGGGACCAGTGGCTTCAAAAATGAAGTCGAGTCGACCAGTTTGACGCCTTCCGATTCCAGCACGCGCGCTACGGCCCCGATCAGCGAATCCGTGTTTTTCATCGGCAGCGAAAGCAGAAGCTTCGCCAGCTTCCAGTCCGGGCGAATGGAACTGAAGATTTTATTGTGCTTCACCTGCCCGGCCATAACGGCTCGGGTGACACCCTCTTGGTGAAGCAGTTCCAGCGTGCGCGACAACTCGCCGAGGCTCACCCAATGCAAACGCGCGGCGATTTTTTCAAGCTCAGGCGAAGCCTCTTCGCGAATCGCGATGACGGCCATCTCGATTCCCTGGTCACGCGCCGCTTCCAGAACGAGAAACGGAAATTGCCCGTTGCCCGCAATCAATCCCCAACCGGCGGTCGTTTCCGCAACGGGAGAGGAATCCGAATTCATCGAAGAATTCACTTGTGGAGGCCGCGATCGGCCGATTCGATAAAGTCCACAAGCTCTTTGACGTCAGGCGAGCCATTCAATTGCGCGCGGATTTCGTCGAGCGCCTGCGAGGTGTTGAGCTTGGAGCGAAGGAGAAGGCGGAAGGCGCGCTCGATGGTGTCGAGGCGCGAGCGATCGAATCCGCGGCGCTCAAGCCCGACGGTATTCACGCCGTAGCATTTGGTGTCGCGCTGGGTGACCACGCGCGAAAACGGCGGCACGTCCTGCGTGATAACGGTGCAGGCGCCGATGTAGGCGTAGCGGCCCACGCGGCAGAATTGATGCACGGGGCTGAATGCGCCCACGTTCACGTAGTCTTCAATGACTACGTGGCCGGCAAGCGTCGCTCCATTGGCAAAAACGGTGGAACTACCGACAATGCAATCGTGGGCCACGTGGGAATAGGCCATAAAAAGATTGTCGTTTCCAATGCGTGTGACGCCGCCGCCCTGGGTTGTCCCGCGGCTCACCGTGCAGAATTCGCGGAATCGATTGGCGTCGCCAATGACCAGCTCAGTGCGCTCGCCGCCGAATTTCAAGTCCTGGGGATCGCCGCCCACGGAACAGAATGAATCGAAAACGTTCTTGCGACCGATGCGTGCGGGACCGCGCACGACGGCATGCGGCTCGAGGACGCAATCGTCGCCGAGTTCGACGCCATCGCCAACTACGGCGAAAGCAGAGATGCGAACATTTTGTCCGACGCGCGCGGACGCGGAAACAATCGCGCGAGGATCGATCTCACTCATTGCGCACACCAACCGCGTCTCCGTTGGGCGCTTCCGTCGCCTCTGCTTCAGGTTCCCGGTCCACCAGCATGCACCGCAGGACGGCTTCGGCCGCGACGTCGCCGTTCACCGTGGCTACGGCTTGCAGCTTGCAATACCCGCCGGCCTTCCACTTCAGCACCGTGACCTCGATGCGCAATTGATCTCCGGGGACAACCGGGCGGCGGAAACGCGCCTCATCGACCGCGGCCAGATAGAATAGCTTCTTGTCCCGCTCCTGAATTTCGGACAGGAGCAGGAGGCCGCCCGTCTGAGCCATTCCCTCGATGATCAGGACTCCGGGCATGACGGGTTTCCCCGGAAAATGACCTTGAAAAAAGCCCTCGTTCACGGAAACATTCTTCAAGCTGACGATGCGTTTGAGCCGTTCGATTTCGAGAACGGCGTCCACCAACAGGAACGGATAGCGGTGCGGCAGAATTTTCTGGATCGCCACGTTATCGAGAATCATTTCAATCCCTCAATATGCGTCCGAAGAAGATCTCGTTCGCTGGAAGATTTCCTCGTAAATTATATGCGAAACGCGCCACGCGGCAAGCGCAGTTCCCCCATTCCAAGTGCAAGGTCAGCATAGCATTGCGATGCGGGTTTCTACCTCCCAGTTCTTAATTCCAGGCCGGCTTGTAGCTGCTGGACCATTTTGGCAAGAGCGTCAAACCGGGAGCGATGCGGAAGAAAGTTTCAGCGAGATACGGCCTCAGGGCTGCTGCTGCAGCTGAACGAGGGCAGAAGTGTTCGGGGGTTGAGAGACCACGCGCAGGACAGATTCACGAAGGGTTCTGGCCCAGGCGCTGTCCGGGCCGTCCGGATCAAGCTTTAGATACTCATTCAGGTCGTTCAGGAGAGCCTCGTAGTCCTTTTCACGGCTGTGGATGTCAGCAAGGAAAATGTGCGCTTTTGGAAAATCTGCCTTCCGGGATAAGGCTTCGCGGGCGCTTTTCTCCGCTTCTCTCAAGCGGTTCAAGCCAAACAAGGCCAAGCCGAGGTAGTATTCCCCCGTCCAGGATTCCGGGTCCAGATCCAGCCCCTTGCGGATTACTGACTCGGCCTCGGTGAATTTTTCCTGATCGACCAGAATTGCACCCAAGGCAATTTGTGGGTGCGCGTATTGGCCAGCGCTCAATTCGATGGATTTCCGAAACGCCTGCTCGGCTTCGGGGATGCGCCAAAGTTTCAGGTCCGCCGCGCCGATCCTGTCATAGGCCTCGTAATACCCTGCGAATTCCGCGATTGCCTGCTGGAAGTGCGTCAAGCTTCCTTCCGTGTCTTTCTTCGCCAAGCGCTCAAGGCCTTGCTCGAAAGCGCGTTTGGCTTTTAGCGGGATTTTCAATTCTCTGACGGATACTTCGTAGGGGGATTGGTGGGACTGGGCGCTCATGTTGAGCGGCAAGGAAATGCATGCCAAAAGCAGCCAGCCTGTCGGGCCCATGGTTCTCATTCGGTGAGGGCACCGCCGAAAAAAAATTACCTGCAATTGCGGAGAGTTTACACGATATTCATACTTTTGTAACACAATTGTAACAATGATGTGAAGGTTTCGATGCGTGGTTTGTTGTTCCACTTCTTGTCCAACGGTCCGTTTTTGGACGGATCTTCAAACGGCATGAATCCGATCAGTTGCCTGTTGGCTGGTTTGCGAGACGCGCAATCGAACGAACGGAGTTGCCCGGTGTACATCGCGTTGTTAGCATAGCGGCGCGATGAGTGAATTGGCCCAGATGTTGGCGCTCGTGAAATGGCTTCGGGTGCGCGAAGGCGCGATGACGCGGCTTCTTGGAAAATTTGTCCGCGCGGAATCTCCCAGTTACGACAAGCGCGCGGTGGACCGCTTCGGCCGGATCGTCGCGACGGAGTGCCGGCGGCGCAGAGGCGAAGTAAAGCTGCTGCGACAGCGGCCGAGAGGCGACCACGTCCGGGCGGAATGGAATCCGCCGAGGAAGAAGCCGGCCGGGCAGATCCTCGTTATCGGCCATTTGGATACGGTCTACAGCCTCGGGACATTGGCACGGATGCCGTTTCGGGTTTCTAAGGGGCGCGCTTATGGGCCAGGCGCTTTCGACATGAAGGGCGGGCTGGTCATTGCGCTCTTCGCGTTGGATGCTCTTGCGGCGAATGGCCTGATGCCGGAAAAGCGCATCGTCTTTCTTTGGACAAGCGATGAAGAGATCGGCAGCGAAACTTCGCGGGTCGCGATCGAGCGCGAAGCGGTGCGGAGCGATGCCGTGCTCGTCCTGGAGCCCGCATCAGGCTCCGATGGCGATGTGAAGACGGGACGCAAGGGCCTGGGTGAGATCGAAATCATCGCCAATGGACGCGCGGCACATGCCGGTTTAAACCCCGAGGACGGCATCAATGCAATCGAGGAGATCTCGCTGCAAATTGCGCGATTCTCGCAGTGGACCCAGGCGCGCCGCGGGATCACCGTCAGCCCGGGATTGATCGAAGGCGGATCGCGTACCAACGTAATTCCCGAAAGTGCGCGAGTTGTAGTGGATGTGCGCGCGGCGCGTGCCGCAGATATGCGGGCGCTCGGGCGGAAGTTTCGCGCGCTTCGCCCGATTCTGCGTGGCGCGACGCTGCAAATTCGCGGCGGGTTCACGCGCCCACCCATGGAGCGGAAAAATTCAGCCGCGCTTTATTCCAAAGCTCGCGCCCTAGCAAAAGAGATTGGCCTCACGCTTGGCGAAGCGTTCGTCGGCGGCGGATCGGACGGAAATTTTACGGCTGCGCTGGGCGTTCCGACGCTCGACGGACTGGGAGCGGTCGGCGAAGGCGCGCATGGCGCTGGTGAGAACGTTTTAATTCGTGCGCTGCCGGGGCGCGCGGCACTAGTTGCGGGATTATTGGCGAGCATCTGATCTTGCCGATCGTTTGGTGATCACTGCGCATGGGAAGGCCGCCGGCGGGACGCCGGCGCCACTGGGCTTAAAGGTACGCTTTGTGGAGGAACTGCGCGGTGGAGAGCATCAGGCTTGCATAATCATCGTGGAGGACGGCGCGAACTGCGTCTTCCGTCGAGGAACCCGCGGCGAGGCGGTCAAGAATGCGCCCCAGATCATCCATGCCGTTAACCGTTATGATTTCTTCCACCACGGCAAGCGACCATGCATAGGCGGTGGATGCGGCGTCCCTGGGCAAATTCATCCAGGATGTTTCATAAGAGTTGAGAGAAATCTCCATGTGCTGCTCGAACGCCGCGGTAAGCGCCGCGGCATTCGTCCGGCTGCGTTTGCCTTCCATGTATTGCGCGATGCCTTCCTGCAGCCACACCGGGCAATGCCCCCCGGTCTTTTGCCCGACGAAACTATGCGTCAGCTCATGCTTCAGAACGCGAGAGAGCTCCGGGGTCATGACGGTCAGACCCTCGACCGGGACGCGTATGCGGCCGTCGTTCAGCGCGCCCACCCAGGCCGGGGCCCTCGTAATGTCACTGAAAGTTTGATTCGTATACAGGATCACGCCGATGGGCTCGGGCGGCGTGTAATTGAGAGTCACAGAAATTTCATCGAATTCGGACTCCAGAGTCTTGAGCACATCGCGGGCGAGGTCCGGCGCGGCTCCGCCATTGTATTTGAGGCGAAAATGGGTCGTTTCCCCTTCGTGATATTCCGCTTCCTCCTGGGCGTCGCGCTCGGCTTTTTCCAGCGCGTGCTTCGTTTCATCGTCGGGGCTGAGTTCCATGGCGCGCTTCCATTGTGAGACAGCATCGGCGGCGCGGTTCAATCCGTAATAGGCCCACCCGGAAAGTTTGGCAACTTCGGCGGAGTCTGGATCGATACGGCGGGCGCGGTCAAGCAAATCCGACGCCGCGGAGTATTCGCTCCGTTTCAAATGCAGGTAAGCGTCTTCGAGCAGTAGCCCGATGTTATCGGGGTCGAAGCTGAGCCCGACGTTGTAGTGAGCCACTGCGCGCTCGAAATCTCCCACGCTGATTTCAAACTGCGCCGCGGCACTTTCCGCGGCGACGACGCGGGCCACGGCCGTAGGAGTTGAATTCGCGGTCGCTTCCGATTCCAGCTTAGAAAGCAGACCGGTATCGATCGAACCGTCGCGCACGGCGCCGCTCGCGGCTGGATCGGCGGAAGGCTTGGCCAGCGCGTCCGGAGGGGCGATGGGGAGATTCGCGGCGCGATCCGCGGGGGTCCCGACGGTTGAAATCGGCGAAGAATCGTCATGCACGACGCGATCAACGATAGAAAGCGGGAAGCTCAGGCGACCGGCAGGAGTTTCATAGCTTACCTGGCCGTTTTCGGTGACCACGCGAGTGGCGGTAATTTTTCTTCCATTTTTCAGATAGATCGTATCGGCACAAACACATCCGGGAATGGCTAAAAGCAGACATACAACCGCGAAGGACCGAAGGGAATGCGCCGCGGGAAACCTCATAATCCTATTTTATCAAGAAGGCTCATTCCCCAGTCTGAGCACGTTGGCGCTTGATGCCCAATCTTGCTACAGCGGGCAAAACGCATGAAAGGCAGGCAGGGTCCACTTATGCCGGCGCAAAAAAAAAGGCGGCCCATTTGGGCCGCCCTGAAATTGCGGAAGATTTTGATAGTTTAGCGGGGCGCAGGATGTTGCGGCCCGATATGAATTAAGGGGCCGAAGGGCTGACAAGGGCACGCCAAATAACGACGCCCGTCACAGCAGCAACGACCGGAATCGCGATCCATAGAAAATGGCTGCGCGCCGTTGGCGAGGGAGCCTGTGGATTCGGACTAGCTGCCGGAGGATCCTCCGGTTGAACTTCCAAGCGGTAAGAACTGCCTGCGTCCAAGGTCTTGACTTCGTCGCCCATCGAAACGAGAAGCGTTCCACGATTGCTGGTAAGAACCAACTCGGTCGGGCTGATCATGGTGATTTGACCGGAGGTTGGCTGCTCATTCGCCGGACGAATCGTCGCGCCGTCAGCAAGCACCTGAAACGTCTGCCCCTGAGCGGAAGAAACAAGAACGCTTCCGGCATTCAAGTTGGCGGAAAATCCGTTCGACAACGTGTGAACATCGGTGACAGTGTTTTGGCGCAAAATCATTTGTCCAGATGCAAGGCGGACTCGAAGCGTCGAATTCGCCGGAGTCTCAAGGCGATCGCCGTCGTAAATCGTCGCGCCACTGGTTGTTACGCCCGCTCCTACGCGGGCATTATCAGCCGCGAGCACCACGCCGAGGGGAGCAGATGGTGAACTCGCGGGAGCGGCCAGAACGGGCGCTCCAATCATCACAACACTCAAACCCGCGATCAAAACAGCGGTAAACGATGTACGCACTTAAACCTCCCAAGAAGGCTGGCGACCCTAAGATTAAGTAGAAGGACTGAGACTGTCAACACGTAAATCGCTCTATACACGAAAAATACAACCCCCCAACGAACTGTGTCCGAGGCCTCAAAAAGCCCCCTCAGGCGGCCGCAAAGGCCTCAGGGAGCCATCCCAGCAGCCTTCAGAGATGCATCCCGAATCGCCTTAAATTCGGCCCCCGGTTTCCATTCAGGCATGTGCGGATCGTTAGCTACCCGGTACCCGATCAGAAAATAGAGCTGGGCGTCTTCCACCGCTCCGCTCATGTCCCACTCGGGCTGAATTTTATCGGCGGGCTTGTGATACCTTTCGGCCGTATAAATTCGCCGCTGTTCCAGCCCCCAGCCGTCCGGCTTGCCGATGAATTCCACTCCTTCGTCCGGATCAAACGCGGGAATGCCGTTTTTCGCGAATTCGAAATGGTCGGAGCGGTAATAAAAACCCTTCTCGGGTTCGGGATCGAATTTTACGACGCGACCCTGTTCCTTGGCGGCGGCATCGACAACATCATCGAGGGAAGAAACACCGCGCCCGATTTGCACGATGTCTTTCGTGCGGCCGTGTACGTTCATCCCATCCATATTTATGTCCAGCGCCGTGCGCGCGAGCGGGTACAGCGGATGCTCCGCGTAATATTGAGAGCCGAGAAGACCCTGCTCTTCCCCGGTTACCGAGAGAAAAATCATTGTGCGGCGGGGCGGCGTGCGAAGCGCCTTGTAAGCGCGCGCCATTTCGAGAATCGCGGCGGTCCCCGAAGCGTTGTCCACGGCGCCATGATAAATCTTGTCGCCGTTCACTTCGGGCCCGATTCCGAAGTGGTCCCAATGCGCCGTGTAAATGACGTACGTATTTTTCAAATCGGGATCGCTGCCGGTGAGTTTCGCAATCACGTTGTGAGAATCGATCGTCTGGAGCGCGCTGTGAATGGTCAGCTTAGCGTGCATTCCCAGCGGCACAGGCTTGAAATCGGGGCGCGCGGCGGCTGCGATCAGCTTGTCGAGATCCTGTCCCGCGGCTTGAAAAAGTTTGTTAGCAAAATCTGAAGTGATCCAACTTTCCACGGCGAGGCGCCCCATGTTTTTGTCGGGGGTGGCGAGGTCGAATTGCGTTCCGCTCCAACTGTCGCGCACCACCTCCCAGGGATAACCAGCGCGATCGGTTTGGTGGATGATGAGGCACCCGGCGGCGCCCATCTGTGCAGCCTTTTCAAATTTGTAGGTCCAGCGGCCGTAGTAAGTCATGGCCGTGCCGCCGAACACTTTGGGATCTAGCTTGGTGGGATCGGCGGGATCGGGCACGGGCGGATCGTTGACGAGGACGACGAGATATTTTCCCT
>Ga0307478_10003546_pt1 | contig 11529 bp, 10 predicted proteins | sample atmos_gasesECM4C_2_FD_203713 | JGI IMG/M metagenome (GOLD analysis project Ga0307478, IMG submission 203713) | Hardwood forest soil microbial communities from Morgan-Monroe State Forest, Indiana, United States - atmos_gasesECM4C_05 | ecosystem: Environmental > Terrestrial > Soil > Temperate...
AGCCCGGGTGATAATCGCATCCTATAATGATCATTGTTCGGCTCCTTCCTCCCGAGCCTTTTTTGGTTGGTTTCAGCACCACCAAAGTTTACTCGGGTCCAGGGAGCCGACATTGTCATGGAATCATTTACCCAAAGGGCGCCAGGTCTGAAAAGGCGTATGTCCGGTTGTTATCGAGCGATGCTTAGGTCGTGCTCAATGTGACGGAGCGGGGACCCTGGAAATCACTTAGTCTTATCCAGCATCAGCACCCCACCCGAAGCGTAACTCTCCTTCGACACCTCCACGAACGTGACCACGACGGCCTCGCGGCGGGCGCCCGCCTCTTCGACCATCGCGTCGGTGATGCGCTGGGCGAGCTTGCGTTTCTGATCGGCCGTGCGGCCTTGGAGCATGGTGACTTGGATTAGCGGCATGGTCTCAGTTCTCAGTTCTCAGTTCTCAGTTCTCAGTTCTCAGTTCTCAGTTCTCAGTTCTCAGTTCTCAGAACGTATAAACCTTATGGCGTCGCCGGAACAGAAATCTTATTTGCAATTTCTGTTCTTCTCTGTGCCTCTGTGTCTCTGTGGTGAATCCGCCTTCAACTGGGAACTGAGAACCGGGAACTGAGAACTTATTTTTTCACTTCGCCAGCTCGTACCCGGCAAAGAAAAAGCTCAGCTCGAACCGCGCCGTCTCGTCCGCGTCCGATCCATGGATCGCGTTGTACTCAATGTTCGTCGCCCACTTCTTGCGGATGGTGCCTTCCTCGGCCTGCGCCGGGTTGGTCGCGCCCATCAGCTTGCGCAGGTCGGCGATGGCATTCTCTTTTTCCAGCGCCAGGACCACAATCGGCCCGCTCGACATGAAATTCGTCAGCGAGTTATAGAAAGGCCGGTGCGCGTGTACTGCGTAAAACTGCTCGGCCTGGTGCTTGGAAATTTCCAGCATCTTCATGGAGAGGATATGGAAGCCATTTTTCTCGAACTGCTCGATGATGTCGCCGACCGCGTTCTTCTTGACCGCGTCGGGTTTGATGATCGTCAGTGTGCGTTCCAGCGTCTTCATTTAGTCGTTGGTCCTTGGCGAAAAGAACGATGATGGCCGTTGCACCGCTCGCAACTCGGTACCAGGTACTCGGTACTCGCTACTAAGTACTAGCTACTCCGATGACGGATAAAAGCGTCTCCCCGATCATGGCGGGCGACTTTGCCACCTTGATGCCGGCAGCTTCCATCGCCTTGATTTTTTCCGAAGCGGTTCCCTTCCCGCCCGAAATGATCGCACCTGCATGACCCATGCGTCGGCCGGGAGGCGCGGTCTGTCCAGCGATGAAGCCGACGACCGGCTTCTTCATGTGCTTCTTCACGTACTCCGCCGCTGTCTCTTCCGCATTGCCGCCGATTTCGCCAATCATGATGACGGCCTCGGTTTGCGGATCCTTGTTGAAAAGCTCCAGTGCGTCAGTGAAGTTCGTCCCGATGATTGGATCGCCCCCGATCCCGATCGCCGTCGATTGCCCGATGCCGCGCGTCGTGAGCTGATACACGGCTTCGTACGTCAGCGTCCCCGAGCGCGACACGATCCCGACATTGCCCTCTTTGTGAATCTGCGCCGGCATGATGCCGACTTTGCACTTACCGGGCGAGATGATGCCCGGACAATTCGGCCCAATCAGCCGCGAACGGCGCGTCTGCAGAAACTCCCACGCGCGCACCATGTCGAGCGTCGGAATGCCCTCGGTTATGCAGACGATCAGCTCCAGTTCGGCGTCGGCAGCTTCCATGATCGCGTCCGCCGCAAACGGCGGCGGCACGAAAATAACGGTTGCGTTCGCGCCGGTCTTGTCGACCGCGTCCTGCATCGTGTTGAAGATGGGCCAGCCTTCATGCGTGGTGCCGCCCTTGCCGGGCGTGACGCCTCCAACCACTTGCGTTCCGTAAGCCGCACTCGCCTTGGCGTGAAAGGTGCCTTCGCGCCCGGTGAGACCCTGCACAATGAGTCGCGTCTTTTTATCTACCAGGATTGCCATGATTGCTCTCTTCTATGGATCGCGTCCGCGACCCGGTAACCCGCCAGTACTTCCACTTTCGGATGATGGATGCACCGGCGTGACGCCCGCTGCTCCACCATAAAATGTAGCGCCGGCGTCCCGCCGGCTGTCCCGAGGGCGTCCCGCCCTCGAAGCGTCGGCCTATCCTCTGGCCGCCGCCACGACTTTCTCCGCCGCATCCTTCATCGTCTCCGCAACGGTAAAGTTCAGCCCAGACTCTTTCAGTATTTGCCGCCCCGCCTCCACGTTCGTTCCTTCCAGCCGCAACACGATCGGCAACTCGATATGCGTCTTCTTGGCGGCTTCGACCACACCGGTGGCCAGCGTGTCCACGCGCAGGATGCCGCCGAAAATATTAATCAGCACGGCCTTCACATTCTTGTCGCTCAGCAGAATTTCAAAAGCATGCGTGACCTGCTCGGCGTTTGCTCCGCCACCCACATCCAGAAAATTCGCGGGCATCCCGCCGGCGTACTTGATGATATCCATGGTCGCCATCGCCAGGCCAGCGCCGTTCACCATGCAACCCACGTTGCCGTCGAGCTTGATGTAGTTGAGGCTGTATTTCGAAGCTTCCACTTCCAGCGGATCTTCCTCGGTGATGTCGCGAAGCTCGCGCAGATCGGGATGGCGAAACAGCGCGTTGTCGTCGAAATTGATCTTGGCGTCGAGCGCAAACAACCGCCCATCCGTGGTTGTGATGAAAGGATTGATTTCCACCAGCGAGCCATCCGTCGCTTCGAACACCTTGTAGAGGCCGGTCATGAATTGCACGGCCTGGTTCACGACCTGCGGCTTCAGGCCGAGTTGGAACGCAAGTTTGCGCGCCTGAAACGCTTCAAGGCCCATGCCGGGATCGACGTATTCCTTCAGGATCGCTTCCGGCCTCTCGGCCGCGACCTGCTCGATGTCCATGCCGCCCGCCGCCGACCCCATGAACACCGGCTTGCCTTCGCCGCGATCCACGAGAATGCCGATATAGAGTTCCTTTTCGATTGGCAGTGTCTCTTCGACCAGCAACCGGCGCACAACACGGCCTTCCGGCCCAGTCTGGTGCGTGATGAGCGTCATGCCGAGCATCTTGGCCGCCAGATCGCCGGCCTCCTGCACCGACTTGGCAATCTTCACGCCACCGCCCTTGCCTCGCCCACCCGCGTGGATCTGTGCTTTGACGACAACCCCCGTCGCCCCCGCGGAGAAAAGATTTTTCGCGGCGCTTTCCGCTTCTTCTCGCGTCTCGGCCATCTCGCCTCGCGGCACCGCCACGCCATACTTCTTCAGGATTGCTTTCGCCTGGTACTCATGGATTTTCATAAATGATTCCCGATCCTAAGGATCACCGTAAATGCGGGCAGGGTCCTTGCTTGCAGCTTTCAGTTGTGGGCAGCAAACGTTTGATTTTATAGAAGGGTTTGGGATAGGGCAAACGCAAGCGGTCACATGATGATGTGATGTGATGCCCCACACCGATTCATTCCGACTGTGAGATGTCAAAACTCGCAGATCCTGCAATTCCGCGGTATCTCTCCGCGACCTCTGCCGCGGTTCTCTGCGATCTCTGCGGTTTAAGACTTTGAGTGCATGAGGCAGCGGCCCTGACAAGTGTCCAACAATCGAACAGTGCTACCCTGTAGCGACATGATTGTGGATGCCCTCCATCGCATCGCGAACCATTGTCAGTCGCTGTCCCGCGACGAAGCGCGCAGCGTCATGTCGGAAGTGCTCACCGGGCAATGCACAGATGCGCAGATCGCGGCATTTCTGGTAGCGCTGCACATGAAGGGCGAGACGGTTGAGGAAATTGTCGGATTCGCCGAAGCCATCCGCGCTGCGGCTACACCCCTTGCCGTCTCCGGCAATTCGATGATCGACGTCAGCGGCACGGAACGCGATGCGCTCGTGGACACATGCGGCACAGGCGGAGATGCCAGCGGCACTTTCAACATCTCGACCGCTACCGCCTTGGTTACGGCGGGCGCCGGAGTGCGCGTGGCCAAGCACGGCAACCGCAGCGTGACTTCCAAATGCGGATCGGCCGACGTGATCGAGGCGCTGGGTGTGAATATCCACTTGCCCCCGTCAAAGATCGCAGACTGCCTCAAAGACGTCGGCATTGCGTTTTTGTTTGCGCCCGCAATGCACTCGGCGATGAAGTACGTCCAACCCGCCCGCCGGGAATTGCGCTTGCGCACCGTATTCAATCTCCTCGGACCGCTCACCAATCCAGCCCACGCATCGGCGCAAGTAGTGGGCGTTTATTCCGATGATCTCGTGGAAAAACTGGCCGAGGCGCTCAGCATGCTCGGCCTCCGGCGGGCTCTCGTCGTGCATGGCGCCGACGGACTGGACGAGATCAGCATCAGCAGCACTACCAGAGTTGCTGAAGTACGCGACGCACAAGTGCGCACCTACGAAGTTACGCCCGAAGAGTTTGGACTGAAGCGCGCACCCATCGAGTCGATCTCCGGAGGCGATGCGGCCGAAAACGCAAGGATCATCCGCGAAGTGCTCGCCGGTAAGCAATCTCCTTGCCGGGACATCGTGTTGCTGAACGCCGCCGCGACCCTGGTGGCCGCGGGGCGAGCCAATCACCTGTCGGAAGCCATGCCGATGGCAGCAGAATCGATCGATTCAGGAGCGGCAGCCGGGAAACTGGAGAAGCTAGTGGACTTTACACAGCAACATGCCGGCCCCAAATAGTGTCCGTTCTTTAAAACCTTGTCATCCTGAGCGAAGCGAAGGACCTATGCAATTCTTTCGGTCGAGCGATGCTGTACGCCGATCCATTCCGGCCGACAGCTACTTCTTCCCTGCCTCCTTCTTCAACTTCTCGATCTGCGCGAGATGATTCGCCCCATGCCCCGCCATCATCTCGATCAGACGAGCCACCGTGACATCCTTCTTATGCTCGGGATGGAACGCCGACTTCTCCAGATCGGCCGGCTTGAGTCGGCGCAAGAGGCGCAGGTTGCCGTGGCGATTCAGCCCGTAGGCCGCCACTAATTCTGGCGCCGCCATTTCCATATATCCCAGATGTTTCGCCCATGCGTCCTGATCCATGGGCGCAATCACCGGCTTCTCATCCGCCAGCATCTGCCGCAGACGGTAGCCGTACACAATTTCAATGTCGGCCAGGTGGCCGAGTATTTCGAGAATCGACCATTTATCCGGAGCCGGCTTATGGCGCAGCAGTTCCGGCGCAAGACCCGACACCGCAGCTGCAATTTCTTTCGGACTCTTCTCCGCCGCATCCAGGTGTTGCTTCAATTCTGCTTCCGTCATTTCGGCCTCCCTGCGCACCGCGCACGTCTACCGCCGACTACAACACTCCTTCTTTCTGCATCCACTCAGCGACTTCCACCCGCAATCCCAATTCTTTCATGATCGACTCGCGCAATTGAGACGACGCGGCGGGCTCGCCGTGCACCAGGTACGTCACCTTCGGCTTTCTCGAGAAAGTACGCAGCCAGGCCAACAACTCTGGCGGATCGGCGTGGTCGCTGAACTGCTCGAACGCGACGATCTGCGCGCGAATCTGCACAAAGTCACCGAAGATCTTTACTTCCTTCGCGCCGCTCTTGATGGTGAACCCGCGCGTGCCCGGAGCCTGAAATCCAATGAACAGCACCGTATTCTTTGGATCCGGCAGCCGCTGCGCGAGATGATGAAGGATTCTCCCGCCGGTCGCCATTCCGCTGGAAGAAATAATGATCGACGGATAGTGCACTACGTTGATCTTTTTCGATTCCTCTGCCGTCGATGCAAACGTAAAGCCGGGCCATTCCAATGGCGTACCATATTTCCGGATCAGCGTGCGCGCTTCTTCGGTGTAGTCATCTTCATATTTGAGATAGATCTCGACCGCCTTGATGGCCATCGGGCTATCGCAAAAAACCGGGATCTTCGGGATCTGCCCGGCTTCGATCATCGCTTTCAGCATGAAGACAAACTTCTGGGTGCGCTCCACGGCGAACGCGGGCACAACCATCGAACCACCGCGCTCCACCGTCTGGCGGATTACCTGCGCGAGTTCAGGCCGCGGATCGGTATGCGGATGCACGCGATTGCCATATGTCGACTCCATGACTACGACGTCGGCGGCCTCGCCCTCGCTCGGTCCGGAATGCACCACCTTCCCGGGTGCAACCAACTGGTCGCGCACGCGGCCGATGTCGCCTGTGAACAACAGCCTGGCCGCGCGCCCGTCGACATTCAGCGTGACTTCCACCATGCACGAACCCAGGATGTGCGCAGCCGGCACGAAGCGGAAAGAAAACTCGGGACTGAGTTGTTTGCTTTCCTTCACGTGCACCACCTGAAACTGCTGCAAGCAGGCCTCGGCTTCGTCGAGCGTGTAGAGCGGCAGCGCGGGATCGTGCTTCGACTTCTTGATCTTGTTATAGAACGCGGCGTCCTCTTCCTGCAGGTGTCCGGAATCGGGCAGGATAATGCCGCACAGGTCGATGGTGGGCGCGGTCGCATAAATCGGCCCCTGGAATCCCTCCTTCACAAGCCTCGGAATCCAGCCGCAATGATCCAGATGCGCATGCGTAAGGATAACGGCATCAATCTCACGAGCGGGAATGGGCAGATCCTTCCAATTGCGCTCGCGCCATTCTTTCTGCCCTTGAAAAAGACCGCAGTCGATCAGGACCTGAATTCCTTTTTTGCCGTCGCCGTCGATCGAGGTGTTGATGAGGTGCTTGGAGCCGGTAACTGTCCCAGCGGCCCCAAGAAATTGAATGTAGGCCAAGACTTTCTCCGAGACTGCAGTAAAAACCTACCACACCGAGGCACAGAAAAAAGCAAGTGGAAAATTGGAAAAGTGAGCGATTGAGAAATTGACTGACGCCCTGGCCCGCTTATGCTTGTTTGAAATAACCCAATTACCAGATTTCTCTGCGTCTCTGTGCCACTGTGGTGAACCTAGGGTTTCCGACTCTCAACCTTGAACACGTTGTTGCTCATGTCGCTCTCGGGCACGCTGCCGTCGTTGACCACGACTTCCGTTGGCGGCTTGGGGATCGCGACGCGCACCACTCCCTTGGCTTTGGCGCGTACTTCCACGCGCTGCGACAACTCGCCGCCTTCGAAACGAACCGTAACCGGAACTTCCGCGCCCGCCGCTCCCAGATTCTCCACCGTCACGGTCACCAGATAATTATCCTGCGAAGCCTTTCGCGGGAATGCAGATTCCAGGCGGAAATCCGGCAATCCGCGATCGTGATACACCCAATCCTCGAAGAACCACCGCAGGTCGCGTTTCGACTGCGCCTCGACCAGGCGCTGCACATAAGCAGGATCTCTGTCATCGTCGGCCCGGTAGCTTGCCAGAACATTCTTGAGCGTGTCCTCTCCGAGCATGTCCCGCAACATCCACCACACGTAGGCAGCTTTGCTGCGGTAAAACTCATCGACCGATGTAGCAGTCAAAGACTCATCCTGCGCCGGAGCATCTTTCGACTGCTCAGCAACAGCTTTTTCTGCGGCGACCACGGCGGAACGATGCAGTCCCAGAAAATCCAGCGCTGCCTGCCGGTTCTCCTGGTGCTCCCGGTACGCAGCCTGCGCGAAGTGAGCCAATCCTTCATAAATCCAGGGCCGATGCGATGGAAACGCCGCATGCGTGAGTTCGTGAACCAGCGCAACCTGCAAGAACTTGGGATCGGTATCGCTGAAGGGAGTCAGCAGCATGCTCTCGTTCTCATACGGCGAAGCTGCCGGATCGAACAGTTCCACCACCTCCGCTTTTTCGTGAGCCACCCCGAACCATTCTGTAATAAACGGAAACACCGCATCCGCAGCCTTCACAAAGTTCTCCGCGTTCAAACGATGTTCCTTCCGGTATTCGACTTGAACGGTTCGAGCATCGATCTCTTCGTAGTTCGCCATCACGAATCCCGGCACATGCGTACCCAGCGGAAGGAACTGGCATTCTGTGAACACTGCCCCCGCCCTGCTCATTCGCTCATACAAACGTGTCCCCACATTGCTGCAGAGCAAGCTGGGCAGAGCGCTACCATCGTCACTAAAATATCGGAGTTTGATTCTGACCTCCGCATTCTGCTCGCGTCGCTTCCAGCGCCCCAGAGTCTCAAACAGGCTGTTCCCATCTGATAGATTCGCCGCCTCCGTCGCGATGGGATACCACGCAACATTCCCTACGCCGCGCACGGCCGAGGACTGCTTGCCGATCTCATCCCAGTCGCTATGCAGCGCCGCTTCGTTCGGCACGCCGATCCGCGTCAGCCGCGTCGCATCCCGTACAATCATTCCCTCGTAGCCAATCGCAAGCTCCACCGTTCCGCCCTGAGCAGTCTCGTTCGGCAAACTCACAATCGCTTCCGATAACTCGCCGGTGTGGTCAATGTCAGACTCGTATGGCTGGCTCACGAACTGCAGCGGCTTTCCGCCTGCCTGAATCGATCGCCACGTCAGGCTCGACGAAATCTGCAACGAAGCATTTTTCTGCGGAGTTGAAGAATCGTTGCGCAGGACGATCGTGCCGCGCACCTCCAGTCGCTGCTGGTCCGGCTCAAGTCGCACATCGAGGTCGTACTTCGTAAAAGTAAACGCCTCGCGATCCAGGGAGAAACAGCTCGCCACCGAAATCAGCAGAACGCTGAGAACACAACAAAACTTCATGCGGAATCCTGCGCCGCCTTCTTCCGGCGCTGGCGCACGATCTCATAGAGCACCACGCCCGCCGCCACCGATACATTTAACGAGGAAACCTTCCCCAGCATCGGGATCGACACCAGGAAATCGCATTTCTTCCGTACCAGATCGTGTACGCCTTTCCCCTCCGCGCCCAGTACAATCGCGCAATCCATGTTGTAGTCGAGCGCATCGTAGGTCTGCGGACCGCGCTCATCCAGACCAACCACCCAGATATTGCGCTCTTTGAGTTCTTCCACCGTGCGCGCGATATTCGTGACCTTCGCAATCGGCAGGTGCTCGCTCGCTCCCGCGGAGGTCTTCGTGACCACGCCTGTCACCGCCGCCGCGCGCCGTTCCGGAATGATCACGCCGTCCGATCCAGCCGCATCCGCGGTGCGCAGAATCGCGCCCAGATTGTGCGGATCCTCCACTCCATCGAGCACCACGATGAGCGAATAGGCGCCGCGCTTGCCATCCACCACATCGTCAACGCCGCTGTACTGCTTGGCCGACGTAACTGCGACCACGCCCTGATGCGCTGCATTTCCTGCCATCCGGTCGAGTTCCGTCCGCTGCAGGAAGCGCACCGGCACGCCCAGCTTGCGGCACTCTTCTATGATGCGCTGCAGGCGCAGATCGTGCCGCTCTTTCGCCAGTCCGACCCACTGAAACGCGCGCCCGCGCGCTTTGATCGCCTCCGTGACCGCATTCAGACCGTAGATATAGTTCATGGAATCGTCAGTGTACTGCGGGAGCACAGGAAACCGCGAGCGGTGGACGAATGTAGCGCCGGCATCTTGCCGGCATATGTTATTGCGCGAAAGCCCCGGTCGCGACGCCCGCCCGACAGCCGTCCAGAGGCAGGCGCTGCCTGGAAACCTAACCTCCACTAGCTACTCGGTACCAGGTACTCGGTACTCCCAACTGCTAGACTAAGAAGTTTGAATGTAGCACCGGCATCTTGCCGGCATCTCTTGTTACGGGATAGCCCCGGCCGCCCCGCAGCCGTCCAGACGTTTTGGAGGAAGTGTTTTGACCGACGCATACATTCTCTCCGCCGTGCGCACGCCCATCGGCAAGTTTGGCGGCTCGCTCGCCTCCATGAGCGCCGCCGACATGGGCGTGGTCGCGGCGAAAGCTGCCATGGAGCGCGCCGGCGTCGAACCTGCGCAAATAGAGGAGACAATCTTCGGCAACGCGCGCCAGGCCGGCGGAGGTCCCAACCCAGCCCGTCAAATCTCCATCCGCAGCGGTGTGCCGCAATCCGTCCCAGCCTACACGGTCAACAAGGCATGCGCCTCGGGGATGAAGTCGATCGCTCTTGCCTGCCAGGAAATCGTGACCGGCAATCTCGATTGCGTTCTCGCGGGCGGCGCCGAATCGATGTCGCGTCTCCCCTACTATCTCGACGGCGCGCGCTGGGGATACCGCCTCGGCAACCAGGAACTCGTCGACGGCATGTACCGCGACGGCTTTTTCTGCCCACTCGCCCAGATGGTGATGGGCGAAACCGCCGAACTGCTGGCCGAACAATACAAAATCTCCCGCGACGAGCAGGACGAATTCGCGCTCACCTCCCAGACCCGCGCGGCCGCTGCCATTGCATCGAACCGGTTTCAGGAAGAAATCGTCCCGGTCACGCTCGAAAGCAGGAAAGGAACGCGCGTTTTCGATCGAGACGAGCATCCCTTCCCGGATGCCACCCCCGAGAAACTCGGCAAACTCCCGCCCGTGTTCTCGAAAATGGGCACGCTCACTGCCGGCAACTCATCCGGCATCACCGATGGCGCCGCCGCAATCGTCCTCGCCAGTAACGCCTTCGTGACCAAACACAGCCTCAAGCCCCTGGCCCGCATTCTCGCGGTCAGCTCCGCCGGCGTTGATCCGCGCATCATGGGCATCGGTCCAGTCCCGGCGCTGCGCAAGCTGGAACAAAAACATGGACTCAAGCTCGCCGATTTCGGCCTGGTGGAATTGAATGAAGCCTTCGCCGCGCAGGTGCTGGCCTGCGATCGTGAGCTCCACTTTAACCGTGACACGCTGAACGTGAATGGCGGCGCCATCGCCCTCGGACATCCCATTGGCTGCACGGGAACGCGTATCACCGTGACGCTTCTGCATGAAATGCGCATGCGCCGCATTCAGCGTGGTGTCGCCACGCTCTGCGTGAGCGGCGGTATGGGAATGGCCCTCGCCCTCGAGAACCTGGCATAACCATGAAAGTATTCTGTGGCGTATTCGGGAGCTTTGAAAGGGCCCGGCTTTTGCCGTGACGCATTCGAAGTCCTTGGCCATCTCGCCTGCTTTTGCTATTCTTCAACTGCCAGCCCCCGATTTTGAACGATTTCCCCCATTCTGAGGAGATGCTTGTGTCTCATAAGCTCGTGTTGTGTATGGTGTGCCTGCTATTGATCTGGGGAAGCACGCCTGGGTTCGCTCAGCAATTCAGCGCCGAAATGGTGCGGCAAAAGCCGCAGGGAGCGGCTAACAGCAAGGTCTCTGTGAAAGGATCGAAAGTCAGGCTCGATACCGAAGGACAGAGCCAGGCCAACTTTGCCATTCTTAACTTAACGCTGCGCCAAAGCGCGATGGTTCTTCCCGGCACCAAGTCGTACATCGTCTCTCAACCAGGACATCTGCGGTCTTCCATTCCATTCTTCATTCTCGAGGATCCCGAGGACGCCTGTTCTGCCTGGGAGAAGAGCATGAAGACCCCGGGCACGTGCAAGAAGCTGGGCGATGACACTATCAACGACCGCAGCACAGTGAAATATACCGGCACCACCGACAACGGTGAGACCGGAACCGCCTGGGTCGATCGCAAACTACACTTTGTG
>Ga0307478_10003548_pt1 | contig 11525 bp, 9 predicted proteins | sample atmos_gasesECM4C_2_FD_203713 | JGI IMG/M metagenome (GOLD analysis project Ga0307478, IMG submission 203713) | Hardwood forest soil microbial communities from Morgan-Monroe State Forest, Indiana, United States - atmos_gasesECM4C_05 | ecosystem: Environmental > Terrestrial > Soil > Temperate...
ATTGCTCACCCCCAGAATCGTCTTGACGTTGGGCAATTCTTTCTTGATCCGCTCGACAGCTTTCAAAGTCTCAACCCCGGCACTCCGGTACTCATCCTGCCCGGTAGAAATCGGCAAAGTCAGCGCATCAAAAATCAGATCTGTCCCGTCCAGCCCATATTTCTGAGTGGCCAGATCGAAAATCCGGTGCGCGATCGCCGCCTTCTTCTCCGCCGTCAGCGCCATCCCGTCTTCATCGATGGTCAGCGCAATCACCGCCGCTCCATACCGCTTCGCCATCGGCAGCACCAGCGATGTCCGCTTCTCTCCATCCTCCAGATTGATCGAATTGATAATCGCCCGCCCCGGAATCCGCTTCAGCGCCTCTTCCACCACATCCGCCTCGGTCGAATCCACCAGAATCGGCGCCGGAACCCGCGTGGCAATCCTTTCCAGAATGGTCGAGATGTATCCCTTCTCATCCTCGCCCACAATCGCACAGCACAAATCCAGCATGTGCGATCCATCGTTCACCAGCTTCTTAGCCAGCGCCAGAATGTCGTCGTATTTCTTCCCCCGCACCAGATTCCGAAAGTGCTCGACCCGCGTAGTCGTGTTCATTTCCTCGGCAACGATCAAAGGCTTCGGTTCCAGATCAAGCGGAACCGAAGTGTAAGCGCTCGAAGCCGCACCCACGCGCTGCACCTCGCGCTTAGCCGGCTCCACTCCAGAAACCGCGTCCACCACGGCTTTCAAATGCGCAGGAGTAGTTCCGCAACATCCGCCCACAACCCGCACTCCGTAATCCACCACAAAATGCTTGTGATATTCCGCCAGTTCGTCGGGAGTCAGCTTGTAAACTGCGTGGCCACCTTCGTTGTGCGGCAAACCTGCATTTGGCAGAATCGATATTTCCTTAGTAGAATTCAGGGCTAAATAACGGACCGCATCGTTCATCTCCTTCGGCCCGGTAGCACAATTCAGCCCGAGTAGGTCCACATCAAACGGCTCCAGCGCTGTCAGCGCCGCCCCAATCTCCGTGCCCAGCAGCATCGTCCCACTTTCCTGCAACGTCACCTGCACCGTAACCGGCAGCCGCTTGCCCGCCTTCCGCATCGCCTCCAGCACGCCGATCGTCGCAATCTTCGCCTGCAACAGATCCTGGCAAGTCTCGATCAGCAGCACATCCACGCCGCCCTCGATCAGCGCCGCCGCCTGCTCCTCATAAGCCGCCGCCATCGCCTCAAACCCAATGTGCCCCAGCGAAGGCAGCTTCGTAGTCGGCCCCATCGACCCCGCTACAAACCGCGGCCGTTCCTTAGTCGAAAACTGCTCAGCCACTTCCCGCGCCAGTTGCGCCGCCTTCACGTTGATCTCGTGCACCCGGTCCGGCAGCTCAAACTCCGTAAGAACAATCCGCGACCCACCAAATGTGTTGGTCTCAACAATGTCGCAGCCAGCTTTGAAGAAGTCCGCATGAATGTCCCGAATAATGTCAGGACGGCTAAGCACCAACACCTCGCTGCAGTTCTCCTTACCCCAGTAATCATCCAGAGTAGGATTCCGCGCTTGGATGTTAGTCCCCATAGCGCCGTCGTAAACCACAACGCGCTCCCGAACGGTTTGTAAGAAATCAGCCATTAGCCTTTACTAGGTTACTGGGTACTGGCAACTAGCAATGCACAAACGCCGGCCCCCAAGGACCGGCGTGTGATCGAAAACGAAACTCGGAAACTCTAACTCCCCGCCACCATCTGCGCCGGAGCCCCGCCATCCACATCGGCCTGATTAAATATGACGTTCTCTCCCATATGCGCTGGCCGGGGCGCCAGCATCTGCTCTTTCCGGTAAACCAGATTGCTCGCATTAAACGTAGCCAGCTCAAACCCATGCCCATGCGTAATCGCATCAGTAGGGCAAGCCTCCACACAATATCCGCAAAAAATACACCGATTGTAATCGATGTTGTAGACTTTCGCGTAGCGTTCGGCGCCGCTTACGCGGCGTTCGGCGGTGTTGTCGGCGGCTTCGATGTAGATGCAGTTCGAGGGACAGTTGGCGGCGCAGAGGAAGCAGGCTACACACTTTTCCAGTCCGTTTTCGTCGCGTTGCAGCACGTGGGCACCGCGGAAGCGGGGTTCGAATTTCGCTCCCTTCAACGGTCCTTTGCCGTCGGGATAATTTTCTACCGTCGTGGGCTGGAACATCTCCATGAAGGTGATGCTCATGCCTTTGGCGATGGCGGCGATATTTTTCAGAACTGGCATACCTATTTAGTATACCGGATGGCGAACGGGGAGTGGGCCGAGCGGGATTCCACACCCTGAAACCCTGTCAAGGCCCTCAACATGAGCTTTCTTGGGCAAGTTACTGATTCGCTGGGTAATATAAACTGTCGAATGATGGCGGGTTTACCCTCTCCAATTTGATATTCTGAATATATAGAGTCAAAACAACGGCGCAGGCCTTTTGGTCTGCGCCGTTCGTGTTTGTGGATAAAACCAGGATTATCCGAGCAATGAGAAAACTGGAGTTGGAGAATGAGTGTTGGCGGAGAGCAATGTTTGAGGATCGCTTCAAGGTTGAAGTCAGGATCAAGGTCAAACTCAAAGGCAGCGGGCGGGGGCGTCCGCTCCACGCCGGACCTCACCAGCAAGCAGCGCGGGGAATTGGCGGAGATGATGTTTATGGTGAAGGCGGCGCAGAAGGGGTTTGCTACGGCCAAGCCTTATGGGGACAGCCGGCGCTATGACTTCATTCTGGATGTGGGGCAGCGGTTGTGGCGGGTGCAGGTTAAGTCGTCTAGCGCTAAACAGTATGGATCTTACCTGGTGAATTTACAGAGGAATGCTAATGGGGAGGTGGTTCCTTATGATGCTTCGGAGATTGATTTTGTGGTGGCATATGTGATGCCTTGCGACGCGTGGTTTGTGATTCCAGTGGAGGCGATATATGGGCGGCAATCGGCGAAGCTTTGTTTGCACGGGAACCCGAGGAGCGGGAGGCTGGGGAAATATTGGGAGGCTTGGGGGTTGATGACTACGCGATGGCCGGAGAGTGAATAGGGCCTACACTCTCGGCGTTCGGGAAACCCACCCTTGCAAAAAGCGCAAGGGTGGCCCACCCGCCTGACTGATATTGTTAAGGAGATCAGGATTTGTGGAGATTATATTCTGTAGGCAGTGGTGTCAGAGTCTGTGGTACCCAGCCTTGCAAAAGAAGCAAAGCTGGGCAGCCTCAGTTAACATGTGCCTGCAAAGATGGGCCAGCCCCAGGCCCAACCGAAACATGAAAGCAGTTTGGAGCATCTTACCCACCCTCGCGAAGAACGCGAGGATGGGGCACCCTCTGCGGAAATGGTGCACGCGATCTTTGAAGGTGGGCCCCCGCCCCCCCACTCGAACCGAAGGACGGCTTGAATGGGCCGCGACCAGTTCCAGTTACTTTCGGTAGGCTTGGGCAACCTGCCCAACGAGCTTGGCCCAGCCCATGTCCATGGCCGCGTAGACCTCGCCGGCCTCCGGTCGCGCATTGTCCTTGAGGATCTCCACCATCAAGGTTGCATAGTCGGAGATAATAACGCCCGCCTGTAGCATGCGTAGGATCCCAGCCTGCCGCTTGGTTTCGCTAAATGTGCCTGAGGCGTCGACCGCCACATAAGCGTCGAGGCCCTTTGCCACGGCTGTCATGGCCGGAAAGGCCGCGCAGACCTCGAGCGAGATGCCCGCGAAAATCAGCTTCTTGCGGCCGGTCGCTTCGATCGCGCTAGCCACGCGCACGTCGTCGAATGCGTTGACCGACGAACGATCGATGATCTCAATGCCCGAAAGAGCCTCCACGAGTTCGGGGATTGTCGGACCCCACATGCTGTCGCGCGCCGTGGTGGCAACGACGATCGGAAGTTTCAAAGCTTTTGCAGCTTTGGCCAAAGCAACTACATTGTGTTTCAGCTCGCCGGTCGAATAGTCCCGGACGCCCGTCATGAGGCCGACCTGATGATCGACGAGCACAAGCGCTGCGTTTTGAGAAGTCAGCGGTTCGTAAGGACGCGGTTGATTATTCATTGCATTCTCCTTTGCATTGATCCTGGAATCGGTCAACCACTCGACCGACGATCATTTAATTTACTTTACGTTGCGTTTTATATTAAAACTGAGCTGCCCCGGTGTCAATGGATTTACCCCGTGTTCCGTTAGAATTAGTTCCATGAAGAAGAGGACGCTTCCCGCTGCGCGCAAAGGCCGGCCCCCAAGTGAAATGGCGACATCGCATTCCGCCATCATGGGTGTGGTCTATACCTTGCTTCAGGAAAAGTCGGTGCGCGACTTGACCATGGAAGAGGTCGCCAGGCGGGCCAGGGTCGGCAAACCCACTCTTTATAAATGGTGGCCGACGAAGGCAACCTTGGTGTTGGCTATGCTCTGCGAACGGATGGCTCCCAATCTGGAGAAGCCGACACTTCTGACCGCGGAAGAGTCTCTGCGCCTTCGGGTACGGCGACTGATCGACGCCTTCAACGGGCCGTTCGGCAAGATCGTTGCCGGGCTGATCGCCGAGGGCCAGAGCGAACCAGCCATCAGACAGGCGTTCTTCGACCGATGGGTTAGTCCCAGGCGGAGCGCTACTATTACCGACCTGCAGCGAGGCAAGAATGCAGGCGAGTTGCGGTCAGATACAGAACCCGGCCTGGTCAACGATGCAATCTTTGGTGCGATCTATTACCGCTTCTTATTGGGCTCGCGTCCCTTCACCAGACGATTCGGCGAAGAATTGGTCGAGCAAGTCATCCGTGGGCATCGCTCGGGAAATGCCCAGAGTTGATGGAAACGAGAATGCGAGTTTCGAAATAGCCTTCTCGATGGGCTCCCGTTCAGCAAGCTCCTCTTCACCACCCAACAGCTTTGCTGTACCCACGGCCGTCGGAGCGGCAGGTCAAGTTGGCGGATGACCGCTCTCCACCAATCTAGCCGTATTACACCGAGCGGATGGTCGGCTAAACGGCAGTTTATCCACAAACGGGTTTCGAGGAAGTTGGCCGGATTGGTAACGGGAAGCCGGCCTGGCGGACTCCCAGCGCGTTTACGGTACTTATGTGTCCTCGAGCGGTTCGGGTAGTCTTGGGGTGGAGAAGTCACTTGAGCTTTACAAGAGGACTCAATCATGACGAATAGAGAAGCCGGAATCAAAGTAGTCCGCGAAATGATGGGCGACCAGGCGGCCGCAAAACTCAGCGCTTCCGCTGACTCGGACACCTTCGGTGCTCCGATCGCTGCCTACGCGGTCGACCAGGTCTTTGCGGATATCTGGACTCGTCCCGGGCTGGACAGGCGCTCCCGCAGCCTAGTTTCGATGTCCGTGATGATTGCCATGCGTCAGCCCCATGAATTCGCCATCCATATGGGGGCTGGGCTCAATAACGGCCTCACCTTAAAAGAAATCGAGGAAGTTCTCATCCAGGCGCTGCCATACGTTGGCTATCCTGCCATCGCAACAGCACTGGCCGCTGCTGCCGAGGTGATCAAGGAGCATGGTCTGGACGTCGACGAAAACTACACTGGCCACCGCGGCCTGCTTTGACACTAAGCGGCATCCGCACTGCCGGTGTTGAACGACGCTTGACTGTGCAACCCGAAGCTATCGTCTCGTGAACCACGATAGGTACCGATAAGCCGGCTCGGCGCAAGCGACCTGCGCGAATGCTCGTACATCCGCACTGGATTCGTGCCGGATAACGAGCAGACAGTAAACTGATTCAGTAGCGGGACCTACGGTTCGAGTGTCAACTACTAAAGACGGGCCAGCCCCGTTAGGAACGCGGCATAATTATTGCAGCTTGCGTGATGTGCTCGGCATCGCTCCTCTGGAGTCGACAAAAACTCTGAAACCTCGCGAGTAATCTTCTCATCCTGAACTGATAGGAGTGTCCTATCATGTCTGCCGCGCTTGCTAGTTTGATTATGGTCTGCTGCATGCTATCAACCGCTCTCGGGCAGTCGAGCTCGGCGGCTGCGCCGTCCGGCCAAAGTCAGTCGACAAATGCCCCGGCTAACGGGACGTCAAAGGGTTTCGTTCTGGAGGATGGAACGGCGGTGACACTACGGCTGGGCCGCAGCTTGTCCTCGGCCGACGCCCACGCTGGCGATCGAGTGGATTTCGAGGTGGCGGAAGAAATAAGCATCAACAGAATTGTTGTCATCCCGAAGGACAGCCCTGCATCAGGAACCGTTATCGAGGCCCATAAGAAAAGACGGATGGGTCGTGCCGGCAAACTCGATGTAACCATCGACAGCGTCCAACTGGTGGATGGAGAAAAGGTGACACTACGCGCTGTGAAGGAGAGCCAAGGAGGGAGTCACGCGGGGATAATGGCGGGGGGCATGGTTGCGACCAGCTTGATCGTGTGGCCGGCGGCCCCAGTTTTTCTGCTCATGCATGGGAAGGATGTCACCATCCCGAAAGACACTGAGGTGACGGCCTACATCAGCGGTGACGTGAAGCTGGACCCGGCAAAGTTTCAGCCTGCGCCGCTTGTTCCTGCGGCAACAGCAGAGTCCGCAACACCAGACTCCGCCACACAAGCGGTCCCCGCTGCGTCGCCGGCCGCGACTCCAAACGCCGCGCCCACCGACAGCGCTCCTGCGTCGCCGGACCAAGTATCGCCGGATCAAGGGACTGCGGCGGAATTGGAGGTTGCCTCGACTCCCGGCGGCGCCGACATCGAGATTGATGGAAATTTCGTGGGCAACACGCCTTCCACCCTTGGAATTACGGCAGGATCACACCAGGTCTCGGTAAAGAAAGCTGGATTCAAGCCTTGGGAACGAAAAATTACGGTGTCGAGCGGACACATCAAGATTGACGCTACGCTGGAAGCGCAGTCAAATTAACGCCGGGGGCGGTTACGATCTGGCGGCGATCGGTAGCGTAGGCCTGCTTCTCCACACGGAGTAAGAAACATTAAAGACGGGCCAGTCCCCCCTCCCGTCGAAATGGCTGTGCCTAAGCTCCAGAGAGGCCGCGGTTTGCGTGTTGTTGCGGAAAGGTCCTTCAACTGGAGCCTTCCGATGCTGTCCTTTCGTGATGCTGCAATCCCCAACGCCGAGCGTAATCATTTAGTCAACTCACGAGCGGGCATGGCGCCAACTATGGAATGTCCACATTGCCACAGACAAACAAGCCCTCAATCCGAGAATTGCGGATCGTGCGGCAGTGTCATTCCACCCGCTCAGTATTTGCTTGAGGAATCAGGCATGATCGAGCCGGCGTCGCCGGCGACCCGTGCGCCGGCCGGGCAAGTTCAGCCAGAGAAGAAAGATGACTCCTTTTGGCGAATGGCAACCCTGGGCGATCGCCTGATCGCCTTTACGCTCGACAGCGCCTTCCTTTTCGGGGTGTTTGCGATGGTGGATGCCTGGGCCTTCATGCGGTGGGGCATCGTCGACGGAACAGAACTGAAGCTGACACTCGCCGCACTGCTGGTGGCCGAATCTCTCAATGCTGCGATTTTCTTTCTCTATCTCTGGGTGCTGGAAGCGAGCTTCGGCGTTACTCTGGGGAAGGCGATGGTCGGCATCTGGGTTGTCCGGACAAGCGGGCGCAACCCGCTCGCGGCTTTCGCAATCCGCAATCTGCTCCGCGTAGTGGATGGGTTGGGCTTTTACCTGGTGGGTGCCGTGGTTGCCGGTTGCTCCAGAATTAATCGCCGCTTGGGGGACATGTGTGCCGGCACGGTCGTGATCGAAGAACACTTGGGTGAGTGGGTGAAGATCGCTGCCGTCGCGCTTTGGGCCGCCGTTCTCGCGGGTGCGGTCTGGTTTGTGCCTCGGATCTGCCAGACCAACGCCGCGCTGCCTTCTCGTTACCTGAACCAAGTGGTTGTCCAGGTGGGTCGAAGCGAAGAGTCGGCTTACTTCACGGTCGCAGGTTTCCACGTGGAGGTCCGGGTAGGTTCGGGATCAGCGCGGTAGTCTGGCGCCGAAGCTTCGCTCCGGGACCGGGTCAGAGACTCGGTCCCACACTTGCTAGTCGATCCCCAGCTCTTTCGCTAACGCCTTCCACTTTCTGTCTACCAACGCTTTCGTCTTCGCATCCATCACAATTTCATCGGGCCAGGGGCGGGTGAAGCCTTCGGTGGGCCATTTGCGGGTGGCGTCGATGCCCATCTTCGAGCCGTAGTTGGCGAGGCGGGAGGCGTGGTCGAGAGAGTCGATGGGGCCCAGGGTGAATTGGATGTCGCGCTCGGGGTCGATGTGGTTGAGGACTTTCAGGGTGACGTCGCCGAGGTCCTGTACGTCCACGTCTTCGTCGACCACGATTATGACTTTCGTGAACATGGCCTGGCCCAGGGACCAGATGGCGTTCATCACTTTGCGGGCCTGCCCCGGATAGGACTTGCGGATGGAAACGATCATCAGGTTGTGGAAGACGCCTTCGATGGGTAGATTGATGTCGATCAATTCAGGAATGGTGAGGCGCATCAGCGGGAGGAATACGCGCTCGACGGCTTTGCCCATGTAGGCGTCCTCCATGGGGGGCTTGCCGACTATCGTCGTGGCGTAGATGGGATCTTTCCGATGCGTGATGCATTGCACGTGAAAGACGGGGTAGAGATCTTCGAGGGAGTAGAAGCCGGTGTGGTCTCCGAAGGGGCCTTCGGGGCGGAGTTCGTCGAGATTGACGTAGCCTTCGAGAACGATTTCGCTGGTCGCGGGGACTTCGAGGTCTACCGTTTCACACTTGACCAGTTCGACCGCGGCCGCGCGGAGGAAGCCGGCGATTAAGTATTCTTCGACGTCCGGTGGAGCGGGGACTATCGCGGAGAAAGTTACGGCGGGGTCGGTGCCGATGGCTACTGCGACTTCCAGTTTGCCTGAGGGGTGAGTGCCTTTGGATAGTTTGGAGCCTCCGGAGGTTTGAGCCATTATGTTCACGGCTGCGCGCGCAAAATCCGCGCGCGCTGGACGGGCAAGAGTGCCCGTCCCCACATGGTCCGTGCTTGTCCGTGCATCGTTTGCGGAGCTGGCAGCGTTGCGCAGGGATTGACGGTAATGTTCGGCCGCTACCTTTTGTCTCTGCCAATGTGCTCCCGTGGTTTTGGCGTCGTAGACCTGGAGGCGGTACATGCCCAGGTTGCGCTTGCCTGATTTTGGGTCGCGGGTGGTTACGCAGGGGAGAGTGATGAAGCGGCCGGCGTCCTGGGGCCAGCATTGGAGGATGGGAAAATCCAGTAAGGAGAAATTGTCGTGCTTGATTACTTCTTTGCAGGGGCCGGTGGGGACCGTCTTGGGGAAAAACTTTCCGGCTTCGGTTAGGAGGGGGAGCATTTTTAGTTTGTCGAGGAAGCCTTGCGGGGATTTGAGGTCCATGAAGACGCGGATGCGGTCGGCGAATTCGTCGAAGGACGATACACCCAGGGCGAGTTTCATGCGGGCTTCGGAGCCGAACTGGTTTATGAGGAGTTGGGAGTTGGGATGATTTTTTATGTTCTGGAATAGTAAGGCTGGGCCGCCTGGTTTTCCGGTTTTCGACTTGCTGATGCGATCCGTGATTTCGGCTATTTCGAGGATTGGGTCGGCTTCGGTTTGAATGCGCTTTAGTTCGCCGGCTCGGTCTAGGGCGGCGATCCATTGGCGGAGGTCGTCGAAGGGCAAGGGGGTCTCCTTGGAACTGATGATTATAGCGATTTGGCAGAGGGAAGCGGCTTGGCCACGGGTTCACACGGATTAAGATGAAAAGCTTAACCACAGGGGACGTCGAGGGGCACAGGGTAAATCCTACAGTTTGCTGCGGAGCATGGTGATTACGTCGTCGGAGGTGATTACGCCGGTGAGTTTGTTGTGTTCGTCGATTACGGGGAGGGTTACTAGATTGTATTTGTCGAAGAGTTCGGCTACTTCGCTGTCGCTGGTTTGTTTGTGGGTAAGGACCAGAGGCTCTTGAGTTAGGGAAAGGAGCGGGGTGTCGGATTGGGCGAGGACTAGCTTCACCAGGGGGACGGCGCCTACCAGCGTGCCGTGGGAGTCTACAAGATAGATGGTGCTGACGCTTTCGATGCCGCCTTCGAACTCGCGCATTACGCCGATGGCATTCTCGACGGTGGCGGAGACGGGGAGGGCGAGGAACTCGGTGGTCATGCGGCCGGCGGCAGTTTCCTCTTTGTGTTCGAGGAGTTCGACTACTTCCTGACTGGCCTCGGGCTTCATCTCGACGAGGATTTGCTCGGTGCGATCCTGCGGGAGATCGGCGAGGAGGTCGGCGGCGGCGTCGGGATCCATTTCTTCAACGATGTCGGCGGCGCGTTCGGAGTCGAGGGATTCGACGATGGATTTCTGAACGCTGGGCTCGACTTCTTCGAGAGTCTCGGCGGCGACGTCTTCGTCGAGAGTGCGGAAGACGGCTTCGCGCTCATCGGGAGCGAGGTCTTCGACGATGTCGGCGATGTCGGCGGGATGGAGAGTGGCCAGGCCTTCGTGAGAAATCTTGAGTTTGATGCGGCGCGCGGGATCGGTTTCGATCAGGTCGACAAAACTCCAGGGGATGGTGCGGGGAGGAATTTTCTGGAGCAGTACGTGGAGAGCAGCGCGGGGCGCGAGGCCACGGAGGAGGCGGCGGATGGCGCCGCGGACGCCGATGTCGACGGACTGGATGCGGAGGATGGCATGAGGGTGTCCGGCTTCGGTCTGGGAGTCGATTTGCAGGTCAACATCGTTGACGCGAACGACTTTGCGGCCGTGAACGTCGATGACTTGCTGATCGAGGAGATCGCGTTCGAGGAGGAACAGGCCTTCGGCGCCGTTAGCGGCGGGCCAATCGGAGGGATTAGTGGAGGTGTGGATGTCGGCGTTGATGGTGGTGACGGCGGAGAAGGGAAGAACGCGGTTGCCGGATTTGGTTTTGACGATGAAGGAGGCGATGCGGTTGCGATCTTCCTGAGGAGCGAGGGTGACTTCACGCACGCGGCCGGTTGGCGCGCCGGACGGGTCATACACCGTGGCGCCGAGGAGCTCGGAGAGAGGCAGCGTGGTCATCCCGGGGTAGAGGATAGCGGAATTTTGCGGGTGAGAGAAATGAATTGTGGGGGGTGGGCGAAAAAAGTCGCGGGGCGAAGATTGATCTCGGAGGCGTCCGCCCCGGCGAAGGTCGGTGAGTGTACTGGGGGTTTATCGCCAATTTGAGAAATTGCTTACGAGGGCGTCCGGAGTACACTTCCGGTGCCGACTAACCGGGAGTTGAGCAACTTCGTTCCGCGACTACTGCATTTTTTCACCAACATCGGCTGCTCGGGGCGCGCCACAGGGCGTTTTGGAGCGCTCGTTTGTGCAAATCTCACGCCGGGCAAGCGATTTGGGCGTACAATTTTTACCGTTTTCGAAGTCAAGAAGGAATTCTCGGGTCGAACAAAGAAAGAGGTCATCATGCACAGGCGCGAATTCCTGAAGCTCGGAGCGGTTGCAGGCGGGACGGTCTTACTGGGCGGCACAGGCCGTTTCGGGAGCCTCTTAGCTGCTCCCAAGGAGATCCCCAGCGTAGACCGGCTGGTCATGACC
>Ga0307478_10003553_pt1 | contig 11512 bp, 6 predicted proteins | sample atmos_gasesECM4C_2_FD_203713 | JGI IMG/M metagenome (GOLD analysis project Ga0307478, IMG submission 203713) | Hardwood forest soil microbial communities from Morgan-Monroe State Forest, Indiana, United States - atmos_gasesECM4C_05 | ecosystem: Environmental > Terrestrial > Soil > Temperate...
GAACTTACCCTCCTGACGGAGCGCGACACCGCGGCCTATTTGCAGGCGCAAACCACGCGATGGACCGTTTGGACCGGCGTCGTGCTGGATGTGCTCCTGCTCGGTGGCGTCGCGTGGCTTATTCGCGACGATCTTTCGGCCCGCCGCCGTGTGGCGGCTGCACTTCAGGATGCCAACGAGCAACTCGAGACCCGGGTGCGCGTGCGAACATCCGAGCTGGCATCGGCGAACGCCCAACTCTCGACCGAGAACCTGGAGCGCCAGTGGGCCAATCAGGCCTTGGAACACCAACTCCGCTACAATCGGCTGATCGTTGATTCCATCAGCGACCTCGTGCTGGTTCTGACCAAGGCCCTGAACATTTCGCGGGTGAATCCGGCCGTGGTCCACTTGACCGGGTTTGAACCGGCGGCGCTGATCAACCAGCCGCTGGCCCTGATCCTGCGTTTGGTCGTGGCACCGGATGACACCGACGGACCCATGCGCGATCCCATCGCCCAAGCATTGCGGGACGGACGCGATCTGCGGGGGCAAGCCGGGGTCGTGGAAGACAAGCGCGGCCGCCAAATCTCAGTGCACGTTTCGATGTTTCCCCTGCGAGACCGGGACAAGGTCGTCGGAGGCCTCGTGACTCTGCAGGTTGTTTCGCCCGGGACAGGAACCAAGGCCTGATGCCAGCAAACCCAATCAACCAGCCGTCGGCGGAAAATCACCATGAAGAAACATATTTTGATCATCGACGATGAAGCGTCCATTCGCGACATACTGGGGCAGCTTCTCACCATGAACGGCTACCGGATAACCGCGGTTGCTTCCGCCGCAAGCGCGATTGAATCCGGCCGACAGGACCCGCCGGATTTGATTGTTTCCGATCTTCAATTGGAGGACGCGGACGGCCTGGATATGATCGCGCGGCTAAAGGTGATGCTCCCGGACGTGCCCGTGATACTATTGACGGGTGTGCTCTTTGACCAGGAGGTAGTGAGCGACGTTCTTAAGACCAAGGTTGCCTGCTATCTCGCCAAAACCTCTTCGTTGGCGCAGATCCTGGAATCAGTGCGTCGGTTCCTTGGTTGAACATTGCCGGCCAGCGATCGGTGGCGCTTGGTGCTGACAAATCACCGGCACAACCGTCTGCGGCGCAGTGAACGCACGCCTGGTGCCGGTCAGCGCGACGATGCCGTCGGTCGCGCTCACCTTGACGAGGTCTCCTCGAGAAAAGTGCGGTAGGGTAACACCCCATTTAGCAACCATGCCGTGGAAGATACCATTAAAACGTACGTATTCTGATGGGCCACGCTCTTACCACGTAAACTGATGAAAACTCCTTCTCCGGCCTTCGAGGAAGCCAAAAATCTTCCTGTTGGCATAACGGAGGTCATCACCGAAGCCCGAAGCAGAGAAGCGGTGCTCAAAGCCGGAGCGTTGCAAAACGCCATTCTCAACAGCGCCAATTTTTCGAGCATCGCCACCGATGCGAGGGGCGTGATCCAGATTTTCAATGTCGGCGCCGAGCGCATGCTCGGTTATGCGGCGGCGGATGTGCTGAACAAAATCACCCCGGCCGAAATCTCCGACCCGCAGGAATTGGTCGCGCGCGCCAAAACATTGAGCGCCGAGCTGGCGACTACCATTGCCCCGGGTTTTGAGGCCCTGGTCTTCAAGGCCTCGCGCGGGATCGAAGACATCTACGAGCTGACCTACATCCGCAAGGACGGCAGCCGCTTTCCCGCCGTCGTCTCCGTCACGGCGCTGCGCGACGCGAACGGCGCCATCATTGGCTATCTTTTGATCGGCACTGACAATACCGTGCGGAATCAAATCAAGCATGCGCTGCAGCAGAGCGAAGAGCGTTACACCACGCTCTTCAATACGATGTTTGAAGGATTTTGCCTGATCGAAGTTCTGTTCAATGCGGACGGCAAGGCGATCGACTATCGCTTCCTGGAAACAAACAAGGCGTTTGAAAAGCAAACCGGCTTGATTGACGCGAAGGGAAGACGAATACGCGAGTTGGCGCCAGAGCTTGAGGAATACTGGTTTGAGCTTTATGGCAAAGTCGCCGTCACCGGCGAATCAGCGCATTTTGTGAATGAAGCGAGGGCGTTGAATCGTTGGTTCGAAGTGAGCGCCCAACGATTCGGTGACGCATCCGATCGCCGGGTCTCCATTCTTTTCCAAGACATCACCGCGCGCAAGCGGGCGGAAGAAGCCTTGCTCAAGGCGGGGGCCCTGCAGAGCGCCATTTTCAATAGTGCCAACTTTTCCAGCATCGCCACCGATGCGAAGGGGGTCATCCAGATCTTCAATGTCGGCGCCGAGCGCATGCTTGGTTATGCGGCGGTGGATGTGCTGAACAAGATCACCCCGGCCGACATTTCCGACCCACAGGAAGTGATCGCCCGCGCCAAAGCGCTGAGCGCAGAGCTGGCCACCACCATCGCTCCGGGTTTTGAGGCCCTCGTCTTCAAGGCCTCGCGCGGGATTGAAGACATCTACGAGCTGACCTACATTCGCAAGGACGGCAGCCGCTTTCCCGCCGTCGTCTCCGTCACGGCGTTGCGCGACGCGCAGGAGACGATCATCGGCTATCTGCTGATCGGCACCGACAACACCGCGCGGCGGGAGATTGAGGAGGAGCGGATGAAGCTCGACCAGCGGTTGCGCGACCAGCAATTCTACACCCGCTCGCTCATCGAATCGAACAGCGATGCCTTGATGACCACCGATCCGCTCGGCATCATCACGGATGTCAACAACCAGATGGCCACGCTCACCGGCTGCACGCGCGACGAGTTGATTGGCGCACCGTTCAAGAACTGCTTCACCGACCCCGAACGGGCCGAAGCGGGCATCAAGCTGGTGCTGAGCGAACGGAAAATCACCGATTACGAACTCACCGCCCGGGCCCGGGACGGCAAGGAAACCGTCGTGTCCTACAATGCGACCACTTTTTACGACCGGGAACGAAGGCTGAAAGGGGTGTTTGCCGCCGCGCGCGACGTGACGGAGAAGAAGGCCGCGGAGGTCGCCTTGCGTCTGGCGCACGATGGATTGAGCCGCGCCAACGCCGAGTTGGACCAGACCGGCCGGCTCAAGGACGAGTTCCTCGCCAACATGAGCCACGAGCTGCGCACGCCGCTCAACGCCATCCTCGGCTTGAGCGAAGCGCTCCTCGAACAAGTCTCCGGTTCGCTCACCACGCGCCAGGTCAAGTCCGTCACCACCATCTCGACGAGCGGCACGCACCTGCTTACGCTCATCAACGACATCCTCGATCTCTCCAAAATCGAGTCCGGCAAGCTGGAGCTGAACCCGGAGACGGTGAACGTGAAGGAATTCTGCGAGAGCTGCCTCGTGTTTGTGCGGACGCAAGCGATGCAAAAAAACATCGGCGTCGCCTTTGAGCATGACAACCGTTTGGAAAAATTTTCGGCCGACCCGAAGCGCCTCAAGCAAATCCTCGTCAACCTGCTCACCAACGCGGTGAAGTTCACGCCGGAGGGTGGGCGCATCGGACTGACGGTGGCCGCGCCGAATGGCGAAAAGGTGATGCGCTTCACGGTGTGGGACACCGGCATCGGCATTGCGCCGGAGAACGAACAGAAGTTGTTTCGCGCCTTCACCCAGATCGATTCAGGTCTCACCCGCGCCCAGGAGGGCACGGGGTTGGGTCTGGCGTTGGTGGCCAAGCTGGTGGAGTTGCACGGCGGCAGCGTGACGCTCGAAAGCGAGCTCGGCAAAGGCAGCCGCTTTATTGTGACCGTGCCACAAACCGCCGCGCGCTCAGCGGTGCAAAAAGGGGTGTCTAAAAATGAGACGGACCGCCGTGGGTGCCACCGGGCGCTGGTCATCGAGGACGATTCCACGTCGGGTGCTATCCTCGTGAACTATCTCGCCGAACTGGGCCTTGAAGCCGTGCTCCACGCCAGTGGCGGCGATTCCGTGGAGGCCGTGTTGCGTGAGCGGCCCGATGTCATCCTGCTGGACATCCAGTTGCCCGGCGAAAGCGGCTGGGTGGTGCTGGCGCGGCTCAAGGAACACCCCGATACGCGGGATATTCCCGTGGCGGTGGTCTCCGTGGTGGATGAGCCGGAACGATCCCGCGCGCTCGGGGCGGTGGCGCACTTCACCAAACCGGTCACCCGTGCCCAGCTCGCCGATTTTCTACAGCGCGATGCGGTGCCGCTCCCGCCGATCCCGCCCAGGGTCGCTGCGCCGGCCCCGACCGGTCCCCTTATCCTGCTCGCCGAGGACAACGATGCCAATGTCCAGACTGTCGGCGGCTACTTCGAGGACAAAGGTTATGCGATGTGCTACGCGACAAACGGTTTGGTCGCCGTGAAACTCGCGCGCGAATTACACCCCGCACTGATCCTGATGGACATCCAGATGCCGGTGATGGACGGCCTGACCGCCATCCGTAAGATCCGCGCGGACCCGGCGACAAAAAATATTCCCATCGTGGCCCTCACGGCGCTGGCCATGCCGGGCGACCGCGAGCGCTGCCTCGCCGCGGGGGCAACGGACTACATGAGCAAGCCGGTCAATTTGAAGGCGCTGGCGGAGTTGGTGAAGTTGGTGACGCAGCGGCTGTCGAACATGGGGAATGGGCACTAATTCCCCCTCTTCACATGAAGCAACCCGCCACCATCCTGGTTGTTGACGATATCGGTGCCAACCGTGAGACGCTCCGCGAACTTCTCGACCCGGGAGACTATCGACTCGTCGAGGCGGCGGACGGGCCCACGGCATTGCGGCTGGCCGAGGAGACACTGCCCGACCTCGTCCTGCTCGACGTGATGATGCCCGGCATGGATGGTTACGAAGTCTGCCGCCGGCTGCGCGCCGACAAAGGTCTCGCCGAGGTTCCGGTGATCATTGTCACCGCGCTCGACGACCAGGCTTCACGGCTCGCCGGCCTCGAGGCGGGCGCCGACGACTTCGTCACGAAACCCTTCAATCGCGCCGAACTGCGCGCGCGCGTGCACAGCGTCACGCGCCTGAACCGCTACCGCCGGCTGCTAGAGGTGCAAACGACGCTGCGCGAGAGCCAGGAACGGTACCACAAGATGCTCATGTTTTCCCCCGACGCGCACTTCGTGCATGTCGACGGCACCATCACCTTCGTCAACGAGGCGTTCTTCCGGCTGATGGCGGCAACCGAGTCATCGCAATTGCTCGGCCGTCCGGCACTGGAGACCGTCCATCCCGACTACCGCGAATCCATGCGCGAGCACCAGCAGAAAGTCATCAATGACCAGCCGATGCCGCCTTCCGAGATGAAGTTTATCCGGCTCGACGGAATCTCCGTGGATGTCGAGGTGGCGTCCATCGCGTTTAATTTTCACGATCACCAAGAAGTGCAGGTGATCGCCCGCGATATCACCGAGCGCAAGCGGCGCGACGCGCAACTACTGCAGGCGCAAAAGATGGAGGCGCTCGGCCAGTTCTCCGGCGGCATCGCGCACGATTTCAACAACATCCTTTCCGCGATTGTCGGTTACACCCAGCTTGCGCAGTTGGTGCTGAAGGAAAATCCCAATGTGCGGGGGCACCTTGTCGGCGTGTTAAAGTCGGCGACTCGCGCCACCGCTCTCGTGCGGCAGATTCTCACCTTCAGTCGTCAGCAGCCAGAGGAGCGGCTGCCGATCAACCTGCTGCCGGTCGTGAATGAAAGCATCGAGCTGTTGCGTGCGACCATTCCCTCGGGCATTGAGTTCGACACGTCGGTCGCGGCGGACGCACCCGCCGTGCTCGCCAACGCTGGCCAAATCCACCAGATCCTGATGAACCTCGGGATCAACGCGTGGCATGCGATGAAAGACTTTTCCGGCCGGCTGCAAATAAACCTGGAGCGATGCGTGGTTGATGCGGTGCACGCGGCCTCGCAACCCCGGCTGCACCCGGGCGTTTACGCGCGCATTTCCGTCAGCGATACCGGGAGCGGCATGGATCCGGCGACGCTGCGGCGGATTTTTGAGCCGTTCTTCACGACAAAGCTGCCCGGCGAGGGCACGGGCCTGGGCCTGGCTGTGGTGCACGGCATCATGGAGAGTCACGACGGCGTGGTCACGGTTTACAGCCAGCCCGGCGAGGGCTCGATCTTTCACCTTTATTTTCCGGCACACGCCGGCGTGGCGCTGACGGCAGCGCTGGCGGAAGAGGGACCCGTGCCACGCGGCGATGGCGAGCGCATCTTGGTGGTCGACGATGAGGAGTTGCTCACCCAGCTGGGACAGGAAACGCTGGTCGAGCTCGGCTACATCGTCGAAGTCACGACGCGGCCCGCGGCTGCGCTCGCCATGGTTCGCGCCGCGCCGCAGCGCTTTGCCCTCGTGCTGACGGACCAGGCCATGCCCGGGATGACGGGGATTATTCTTGCGAGTCAGCTCCGGAAAATCCGGCGCGATCTGCCCATCATCCTGATGACCGGCTACAGCGTGTCCCTTACGGCTGATGTGCTCGAAGCGGCGGGCATTCACCAGCTTTTGCTCAAGCCCATCAATCTCCAAGCCCTGGCAACCGCCGTGCGCTCGGCCCTTGCCGCCAAAATTCCGCGCTAATCATATTCATGCCTCGAATCCTCCTCATCGAAGACGACAACGAAGTCCGTGCCATGCTGCGCCTGACGCTAATCCATTTTGGCCACACCGTGATTGAAGCGCGCAACGGCAAGGAAGGACTGGAATTGTTCAAGCACGCCAACGCCGACCTGGTAATCACCGACATCGTGATGCCCGAGAAAGAAGGGCTCGAGGTTTTGATTGGGCTGCGGGAGAGGCAAGTTCCGCCGGTAAAAATCATCGCGATGTCCGGTGGCGGGCGACAAAAAGCAGCCGACTATCTTCGGTTGGCCAAGCTCATGGGCGCGGCGAGGATACTCGCCAAGCCGTTTTCAAACGAAGTGCTGATTGCGATGATCGATGAACTGTTGCCGAACGGTGGAGCGCCGGCACAAACGGCGGTCGCACTGTAGTCCGTGCCCGACGGCGAACATCCTCCTTCACCCCAACCTTCGCCAAGGCAATGGACTTTTCCAATGCGACACCGGACAAGACGGAGAACGGGTCGAACGCAACGTCCAACGCCGAACCACTCACAGCATGCGTCCAACGACCGATTCACCGCAACTGGGGTAGGGTAATACTCCATAGAGCGACCCTGCCGCCGAAGATACCCTCAAGCTGCACGGTTGGATTTTCTTACGGGCTGCGTGCCTGCCAAGTAACTGATGAACGCCTCCTCGCTATTTTCCAAGGGACCCGAACGTTTCCCTGCTGCCATGGCGGCGGTCATCACCGAAGCCCGAAGTAAAGAGGCTGTGCTCAAAGCGGGAGCGCTGCAAAACGCGATTCTCAACAGCGCCAACTTCTCCAGTATCGCCACTGACGAACAAGGCGTCATCCAGATCTTTAATGTCGGCGCCGAGCGCATGCTCGGCTATGCCGCCGCCGACGTATTGAACAAGATCACACCGGCCGACATCTCCGACCCGCAGGAATTGATCGCGCGCGCCACCGCGCTGAGCATTGAACTTTCGACCATCATTACCCCGGGTTTCGAGGCTTTGGCCTTCAAAGCGTCGCGCGGAATCGAGGACATCTACGAACTGACCTACATCCGAAAGGACGGCAGCCGCTTTCCCGCCATCGTCTCTGTCACGGCGCTGCGCGATGAGCGCGCCGGAATCATCGGCTACCTGTTGATCGGCACCGACAACAGCGCCCGCAAACGGGCGGAAGAAGCCTTGATCAAGGCGGGAGCCCTGCAGAGCGCCATCTTCAACAGCGCCAACTTCTCATGCATCGCCACCGACGCAAAGGGCGTCATCCAAATCTTCAACGTCGGCGCCGAGCGCATGCTAGGTTACACGACCGCGGAAGTGGTGAACCAGATCACGCCGGCCGGCCTTCATGATCCTCAGGAAGTGATCGAGCGCGCTACCGCGTTGAGCCTGGAATTCGCCACGCCCATCGCGCCAGGTTTCGAAGCCCTGGCCTTCAAAGCCTCGCGCGGGATCGAGGATATCTATGAACTGACGAAGATCCGCAAGGACGGGAGCCGGTTCCCGGCGGTGGTGTCGGTCACGGCGCTGCGCGACGCGCAAGGCGCGATCATTGGCTACCTGCTGATCGGCACCGATAATACCGCACGCCGGAAAGCCGAGGACGCGGTGCGACAACTCCATGCCGAACTCGAAGAGCGCGTGATTCAACGCACCGCGGAATTGGAAGCAGCGAACAAGGAACTGGAGGCGTTTTCCTACTCGGTATCGCATGATCTGCGCACGCCGTTGCGGGCCGTGGATGGATTTTCCCAAACCGTGCTGAAAAATTACGGCCCGCAGTTGCCCGAAGAAGGCCGGCGTTACTTGCAGACGATCCGCAGAGGCGCACAGCGCATGGGCGCATTGATTGACGATCTGCTGGCATTTGCGCGGCTCAACCGCCAGGAGCTGAACAAGCAGGCGATTGACACCGGAAGTTTCGTCCGCGGCGCGCTCGACGAGCTGGGATACCCCTGGCCGGACAGGGCGGTCGAGATCCTCATCGGAATCTTGCCGGCGAGTTCCGGCGATCCGGCCTTGCTGAAACAAGTCTGGCTCAACCTTCTCTCGAACGCGTTGAAATACACCCGCAAGCGGGAAAAAGCGGTCGTGGAGATCGGCTGCATGAAGACCCATGACGCCGACACCTTTTTCGTCCGCGACAACGGTGCCGGTTTCGACGTGCGCTACGCAAACAAACTCTTCGGCGTCTTCCAGCGGTTGCATCTCGCGGAAGACTACGAGGGCACCGGCGTCGGTCTCGCCATTGTGCAGCGAATCGTCCACCGCCATGGTGGCCGCGTATGGGCGGACGCAGCCGTCGATCGCGGCGCGACGTTTTATTTCACCCTGGAAAAGGAAAACACCTCATGAACGAAACCAACAACGTTGAGCTTTTGCTCGTCGAAGACAACCCGGAGGATCTAGAGCTGGCGCTGTCCGCTTTGCGCGCGGCCAAACTCTCGAACTACATCCACGTCGCCCGCGACGGCGTCGAGGCGCTGGAATATATTTTCTGCGAAGGCCCGCACGCAACCCGCAAAATTACAGACAGGCCCAGGGTGATCCTGCTCGACCTGAAGCTGCCGAAGGTTGACGGACTCGAGGTGCTTAAGCGCATCAAGGGCGATGCACGCACGAGAATGATCCCGGTTGTCGTGCTGACCTCGTCGAAGGAGCAAAGCGATGTGGTGGAGAGTTACAACCTCGGCGTGAACAGCTACATCGTGAAGCCGGTGAACTTTGAGCAGTTCGTCGAAGCCGTGCACAATCTCGGGCTCTATTGGATGCTCCATAACCAGCCGCCGAAACTAAATGGATATAATTAAACCCGAACCTGCGCAGCCACTCCCGAAAAACGCCGAATGCCGAACGTCGAACTGATAATACCGATGTTTGAAGACAGAAAAAAGCCCGCTCATGGGAGCGGGCTTGATCTTTTAGGGAGTGACAGCCTCAGCCTTGCGAACGCTTGCGGAAACGCCGGCGGACGAAGGTGAGGGCCGCGAGGGCCGGGATGAACCAGCTGTCGAATGCACCGCCGCCGGAGGAAGCCGGAGCTGGTGTGGCCGCAACAGGGGCAGGTGTCGCTGCGGCTGCGAGAGGAGTGACCACGAGGGTGGTGACGACACCGGCGGGAGTGATCTTGCGGATCGCGGCGTTGCCGGTATCGGCAACCCAGACATTGCCCGAGATATCGACCGTGAGTCCTTTGGGCTGGTTGAAAAATGCCCCGCTGCCGGTGCCATCCTGCAGGCCGGACATCCCGGCCAAGCCGGCCAGGGTCGTGACCACGCCACCAGGGGTGATCTTGCGCACGGTTGAGTTGGCGGTATCCGTCATATAGATATTGCCGGAGGCATCGACCGCCAGGCCGGTCGGAAGGTTGAAGAGGGCGCTGTTGCCGAGGCCATCGCTCGAGCCCATGGTTTGAGCCAGGCCGTCGAGAGTGGTGACCGCACCGACATTCGTGCTTTTACGCAGGGTGTCGTTGTTGGTATCCGCCACGTAGGTATTGCCCGCGCTGTCCACGGCCACACCCGCAGGGGCGTTGAACATGGCGGCGAGGCCGGTTCCGTCGAGTATGCCGGTGACATTGGCGGTGCCGACAAAAGTCGTCACGACCCCGGTCGGGGTGATCTTGCGGATGACATCATTGGCCGAATCGGCGACGTAGAGGTTGCCCGTGGAATCAATGGAGATGCCGATAGGCGTGTTGAAAAAGGCGGCGGTACCCGTTCCGTCCCTATAACTCGCGTTGGATGAAGAGCCGGCCAGGGTCGAGACCACGCCGGCTGAAGTGATTTTGCGGATTTCGAAATTGGCCGTGTCGGCAACGTAGAGATTGCCGGTGGAATCCATGGTGATGCCGCCGGGTTGGCGGAAGAGGGCGCTCGCGCCGGTACCGTCGGCCGAGCCGGCCGTGCCGGCCGTGCCTGCAACTGTGCTCACGACATTGGCCGTGGTGATTTTTTGAATCGTATTGTTGGAGGAGTCGCCGACATAGAGATTGCCGGCGGAGTCCACCACGATGCAACTCGGAGCCGGGAACTGGGCCGCGACGACGGTCAAGGTCAAGGCGTTGCTTGTGACCGTGCCACTGGCATTGGTCGCGACATAGCGGTATTTATTTCCGTTGAGCGCGGCGCTGCCCGTGATGACGAGAGTGTTCGTCGTGACTCCGCTGTAGGAGCTGTTGTTGCTCAGGTTGGTCCAGGTTGTGCCGCCGTCGGTCGAGACCTGCCACTGGATGGAGGGAGCGGGATTACCCGTGACCGAGGCGACAAGGCTCGCGGTGTGGCCGGTCGTGACCGGCTGATTGGGCAGGCTGACCGGGTTGACCGGGGCGACGGGTGACTGGATGAAGGCGCCACTGGTCACGGCGCTGTCGGCCGAGCCGCCTTTATAGGCGATGGCTTTGAGCGTTGTGGTTGTGCTGACCGTCACGGTACCGGAATAGAGCGTGCCGAGGACCTCGCTCGGGGTGCTGCCATCGGTCGTGTAACGGATCGAAGCGCCGCTGGTCGCCGAGGCGATGGTCACCGATTGTGAACTGGTAAATGTGCCGCCGGCCGGGCTTAAAGCCGGCGCGGACGTCACGCCTCCGACGTTAATGACATAGACGGCGGTTGCCACGGCGCTGTCGGCCAATCCGGCCTTGTAGGCGATGGCTTTGAGCGTGGTGGTTGCGTTGACCGCCACGGCAACGGTGTAGGCCGTGCCAATGGTCTCACTCGGAGTGCTGCCGTCGGTCGTGTAACGGATCGAGGCGCCGGCCGTGGTCGAGGTGATCGTCACCGACTGCGTGCTGGCGAAGGTCCCTGCCATCGGGCTGAACACCGGCAAGGCGGTTACGGAAACCTGGAAGCTCTGCTGTAACATATTAAATTCGTAGGGAGTGGGGGTCGTGGCGCCGGCTTGTGTTGCTTGCAACGTGATGATGCCTCCCGCGGTCGGCGTGAC
>Ga0307478_10003554_pt1 | contig 11510 bp, 9 predicted proteins | sample atmos_gasesECM4C_2_FD_203713 | JGI IMG/M metagenome (GOLD analysis project Ga0307478, IMG submission 203713) | Hardwood forest soil microbial communities from Morgan-Monroe State Forest, Indiana, United States - atmos_gasesECM4C_05 | ecosystem: Environmental > Terrestrial > Soil > Temperate...
GCACCCACATCCTGCCGGAAGTCGAGCAAACCTGCGAGAAGGTCATCATCATCAACAAGGGCAAACTCGTCGCGACCGATTCCGTGAACAATTTGCAAAGCCGGGCGCGCGGCGCCGAATTGGTGCTAGTCGAAATAGCGGGCCGGAACGGCGCTCTGGATTCCGCCAGCGTTCAACAGCGTCTCGAGAAAGTCGCCGGCGTGGGCCGCGTAGTATGCAAAGAGAAGAAGTCCACCGGAGCGACCTTCGAGGTAGAGAGCCTTAAGGAGAAATTTGTGCGCGGAGACCTGGCGCGCGCCGTCGTCGAAGCAGGCTGGAACCTTAATGAGTTGCGCACCTCGGCAGTAAGCCTCGAAGAAATCTTCCTGCAGCTTACCGGCGACCAATCCAGCGCGCCACCGCCAGAAGGGCAAACCAAGGAAGCAGCGCAATGAGAAACATTTGGATCATATGCCGGAAGGAGCTGCGCAGTTATTTCGTCTCTCCGGTGGCCTACGTTCTCCTGGTTATGTTTGCCCTGATCTTCGGCTGGTTTTTCTGGAACATGCTGGGAGCCTTGATCTTTTACAGCATGGCCTCGCAGATGCGTGGCGAAATGATGCCCATGAACGTGAATGAACAGATTATCCGCGGGCTCCTGGGAAATATGAACGTCGTGGGACTTTTTTTCATACCGGTCATTACCATGCGCCTGTTTGCTGAAGAGAAGCGCAACGGCACCATCGAACTGCTGGTGACTTCTCCGGTCCACGATGCCGAAGTCATTCTTGGAAAATGGCTCGCGGCGGTGGCGTTATATGCGGGAATGCTGTTTCTCACGGGCGTGAATGTTGCGTTCCTCTTCAAGTTTGGCAATCCCGACTGGAAGCCATTGTTCGTTGGCTACCTTGGACTCCTCTTGCAAGCGGCAGCCCTACTGGCCATCGGAACATTCATTTCCAGCATGACCAAGAACCAGATCATCGCGGGAGCGGCCACCTTCGGTGTGTGTCTCCTGATTTTCGTGCTCGGATGGGCTAGCGGATACGAAACCTCAACCTGGGCGCAAGTTCTTTCCTACATGTCCGTGAATACTCACATGGAGTCTTTTGCCAAAGGAGTCTTGGACACCAAGGATGCCGTCTATTACGGGAGCGTGATTTTTCTGGGACTCTTTTTGACAGCTCGCTCGCTCGAGTCACTGCGGTGGAGGTCCTAGGTGAATCTGCAACTTCTGAAAGCGCGGCAAACAAAATACGTCGGTTACGCGACGCTTTATATCGCCGTCGTCCTGGCAATTGTGAGCACGGCGAATGTCCTAGCCCAGCGCTACCACAAAACTTTCGATACCACCGCAAACAAGCGCTACAGCCTCTCGGCACAGACGGCAAAGATCGTCAAAGGCCTCAAGGAAGACGCCAAGATCACCTATTATGACCAAGGCACGCACTTTGAGCGTGCCAAAGATGAGTTGGATTTGTATGCCGGTCTCTCGCGCAAGGTTCATGTCGACTATGTAGATGTGGACAAAAAACCTCAATTGGCCCGCGAAGCGGGAATTAAGAGTTACGGCACAACCATGGTGCAAATTGGCGCCAAGCGCGAACAAGCCAAGAGCACCAGCGAGGAAGACCTCACCGGAGCGTTCATTCGAGCTTTGAAAAGCGGTGCGCGAACCGTTTGTTTTGCTACCGGCAGCGGCGAGCATCAGATTGACGACACCGATCGAAACGGTTATTCGCGACTCCGGGATCTGCTTGCCAAGGATGAATACAATGCAAAGTCCATCAGTCTTTTGCAGAAAGCGGAGGTCCCTGGCGATTGCACTGTCCTGGCTGTCGCCGGACCGACTGCCGATTACCAGCAGCCCGCCGTGGACGCTATCAAGAAATTCGTCGAGGATGGCGGCAGAGCACTTTTTCTCCTGGATCCTCCTTTGAAGATAGGCCGTTCGGAAATCGCCGACAACGACGCCCTTGCCGGCCTGCTCCAAAGCTGGGGCGTGACATTGAACAAAGACTTGATCCTGGACCTCAACCCCATCGGGCAACTTGCTGGCCTTGGTCCGCAAGTTGCGCTGGTTACCAGATACGAGCGGCATGCCATCGTTAACGACTTGAAAGGCTCGGCCACAGGATTTCCCTTGGTGCGCTCCATGGACGTGAAAAATGCGGACAAGACCGCCGTCGAGAAACTGTTCGATTCTTCCGACAGCAGCCTAGCCACTACCAAATTGAATTCGCCTGAGGTGAATCCCAACGATCCGAAAAACAAAAAGGGGCCACTGACCATTGCCGTGGCCGGAGCGTACCGGACGGGAAAAGAGAATTCCGAAGGAAGGTTTGTCGTAGTAGGAAGCTCGGCTTGGGCCGCCAATTCGTTCCTTCCTTTTAACGGCAACCGCGATTTGGCGATGAACACGGTGAACTGGCTGGCCTCGGATGAGGACTTGATCTCAATTCGTCCGAAAGATCGGGATGACCGCCGGATCACCATGACCCAAAGCCAGCTCAACTGGGTGGGCATCACCAGCCTTGGGCTTCTGCCGCTGGGAATCGTCATCGCCGGAGTAACTGTATGGTGGCGACGAAGATAGCTCTGGCCGTTCGGCCCGCGATGGCAAGGCTTGGTACTCCCCGATGAAAACGCGCGGACTCCTCTTCGCGGCCATAGTTCTCGCCGCGCTTACTGGCGCGCTGTACTGGTCTAATCGTCACAAGCCATCGGAAAGTTCGGCGGACTCGACCATCGTCTCATCGCCCAAAATTCTTGCACTTTCGCCAGCTGAGGTCACCAGTCTCGCGATTCGGAAAAAAGACGGCGATCGCCTCGTGCTGGCCAAAAATAGTGCTGGACAGTGGCAAATCACTGCGCCAAAGACGCTTGCCGCCGATCAAGAAGCGGTATCCAGTGTGCTGTCGACCCTGTCTTCTCTGAATTCCGAGCGGCTCGTCGAAGATAAAGCCGCCAACCTCGACCAATACGGTCTCGCTCAGCCCGCGGTCGAAGTGGAAATCACCAAAAAAGGCCAGAAGACCCAGCAATTGCTGATGGGGGACGACACTCCGACTGGCAACGGAGCATACGCAGCAGTGGTCGGTGACCCGCGCATATTCACCCTGGCAACCTACAACAAGAGTGCCTTGGTGAAAGGTGTGAACGATTTGCGCGACAAGCGGTTGCTCACCTTTGATTCCGACAAAGTCTCCAGCCTCGAATTGACAGCCAAGAAACAAACGATGGCCTTTGGACGCGGCAAAGACGAGTGGCTAATCATCAAGCCGAAACCGTTTCGCGCGGACCGTTCGCAAGTGGAAGAACTGCTGCGCACGTTGCGCGACGCAAAAATGGATTTGAGCGTAACGGAAGATGAAAAAAAAGTGGCGGCTGCGTTCAATTCCGGAACGCCTTTTGCCGCCGCGAAAATAACGGACGTTTCCGGCGCACAAGAACTGCAAATCCGTAAGAACAAAAACGACTACTACGCAGAGTCCACCGCCGTCGCGGGCGTTTATAAGATTTCGAGCGGGACGGCGACGAGCATGGACAAGAGCCTGGACGATTTCCGAAACAAGAAGCTATTCGATTTCGGCTTCGCGGAACCGGACAAGATCGAGCTGCACGACGGGCCCAAGGGCTATTTCCTCACTCACAGCGGCAACGATTGGTGGTCCAACGGCACAAAGATGGAACCGGAAACCGTGTCGGCGCTGGTCGACAAGATCCGTGATCTTTCCGCGAGCCATTTTGCGGAGACTGGATTTGCCGCGTCCGCGCTGGACATCACCGTAACTTCCGACGGCGGCAAGCACGTGGAAAAGGTTTTGCTCTCGAAGAATGGCGACAGGTACCTGGCCAAAAGAGACAACGAACCCGCTCTTTATGAGCTAAGCCCTTCGGCCGTAACCGACTTGCAAAAATCGGCCGCCGACCTGAAGCCGGCGGCTCCCCCTCCGCCGCCGCAGAAGAAGTAGTCTAGAAATCAGGTTCCAACCACGTTTTCTCTACCGTCCGCCGGCATCGCAAACGCGAAAATTTCGACTTGCTTGTGCGTCCGCCTTGGTTGCGCGCGCGAAGCGCCTCCTCTACACTCGAATTTTGCCTAAGTCAGGTGGGAGCGCACTTGCAAACCATTCTTCGAATCTTCTACTGGGTTTTCGCCATTCTCATGATTGTCACCGCCTCCCTAGCCTGGTGGTTCATTTACCGCCCGCTCCCGCAGATCGATGGGACCGTTCCCCTGCCCGGTCTCAGCCAGGAAGTCACCGTGGAGCGGGACACCTGGGGCGTCCCTCACATTCGAGCTGCCTCGCTGGAAGATCTCGCGGAGGCTCAAGGCTACGTCATGGCCCAGGACCGCTTGTGGCAAATGGATCTGCTCCGTCGTGTCGCCCGTGGGCAACTCTCTGAAATTCTGGGAGCCCCCACGGTCTCGATCGATAAGAGTTTTCGAACCTATGGCTTCGCCCGCGCCGCGGAGCGCGATGCCACGCTTCTCGATCCTGAATCTCAGAAGGTGATGGACGCCTACGCCCGCGGCGTAAACCGGTTCATTGCGCAGCACAAAAAGAATCTCCCTCTGGAATTTGCGCTTCTCGGCTACGAACCTACCTCCTGGCAGCCCTCTGATACGCTGGCCATTTCCGCCTACATGTACCGGACGCTGACTGACACTTGGGAAAGAGAATTGAATCGCGCCAAAGTCACGGAACGCGCCGGGGCGGACCGCGCCAAGGATCTCTTCTCGGAAGAGGCCGCCATGGATCATTTCGTCGTCGGCGACCCTAAGGTGATCGACGACGGCTCGCAACGGTCCGCCGCCGGCGACGACGATGAAGATGATGACGACGACATGGAGCCGGACACTGTGATCAAAGCCAGGCGCAATAGTTCCGGTAGGGTTCTGCCAGCAGAGAGCAACCCCGACTTAACCACCGCCCTCGCCGATTCCGTTCAGGAATTCCTCGCCCACGCAAACAACGACATTCGCCAAAGCCTCGGCAGCAACAACTGGGTCGTGAGTGGAGCGCACACGGCCACGGGAAAACCCTTGCTCGCCAATGATACCCACCTCGAGCTTTCCATCCCTTCCATCTGGTATGAGATTCATCTGACGGCACCCGGCTGGAACGTGAAGGGTTTCACTTTGCCCGGCGCGCCGATGGTCATCATCGGCCATAACGACCGTATCGCCTGGGGTTTCACCAATAATGGCGCTGACGTTCAGGACTTGTACGTCGAGACATTCAATTCGAGCGCGCCCGACGAGTATCGCGTAAAGGGTGCGTGGACCAAGGCGGAAATCATCGATGAATCCATCCACGTCAAGGGCCAGCCCGACGAACACCTGAAAGTTACTGTCACGCGCCACGGCCCGGTCGTCCACCGCGAAGGAGACCAAGCTTACGCGCTGCGCTGGACCGCCACTGAACCCGGTGGTCTCGCCAACAGCTACGACCGGCTCGGCAAAGCACGCAACTGGAAGGAATTCCGCGAAATCATGAAGCGCGTGTGGGGTCCGGGCCAGAACGCCGTCTATGCCGATGTCGAAGGCAATATCGGCTACTTGATGGCAGCGAGAGTGCCTATTCGAAAGAAGAGACACGCCGAAGTGCCGGTTCCGGGCGATACCGACGACTACGAATGGAGCGGCTACATTCCATTCGAGCAACTCCCTCAAGCGCTCAACCCGGCTAGCGGATTGATCGTCACCGCCAACGCCCGCGTGGTCGGGCCACTCTATAAACCTTATCTCACCGACCGCTGGGAAGAACCGTACCGCACAGCACGCATCTACGACCTGCTGCATGATCGCCACGATCTGCGGCCCGAAGACATGTTAAAAGTTCAGACCGACACCTACAGTTTCCCGCACGCTTTCCTCGCCGATCAATTGTCGGCCGCGGTAAAGACGGCGAAGCCCAAAGACCCCCGCGCACAAAAGCTTATCGAAGGCCTGAAGGATTGGAACGGAATCGCCGATGCCGATTCTCCGGAAGTTTCTTTTCTTGAAGCCACCCGCCGGGCAGCGCTCGACCTGCTCCTTGAGCCGTTCCTTGGCAAAGAAACAAATCTTTACCAGTGGCGCAGCACCACCTTTCTGCAGAAAATCCTTACCGATCGTCCCGCGAAGTGGCTGCCGGCTGGGTATAAAAACTATGATGAATTGCTAGCCGTGGCCGCCGACGCAGCTATTACTAACTTGGCGGAACGGAGCAAGAGCGACGGCATCGAAGACTGGGCATGGAAGCGCTTTAACTCCTTGGACATGTTCCATCCCATCGGGCGCGAGGGCTTGTTGAAGCGTTTCCTAAGCATCACCGACAAGCCGCAATCCGGAACGCAGTACAGTGTGCGCGCGGCCAACAAGAGTCACGGTCCCGCGATGCGCTTTGTAGGCAACCCGGCAAACTGGGATCAATGCATTCTGCTGATTCCCGCGGGGCAATCCGGCCAGCCCGGAAGCAGCCACTATTCTGATCAGTTTTCTTACTGGTACGAGGGCAAACCGATCTTTGCCCCCTTCAGCGATGCTGCCGAAGCAAAGACGCGGAGGCACACGCTCACTCTCAAGCCCGGTTCTTGATCCGGCACTGACGCCCATGCCGGAACTCCCCGAAGTGGAAGCGATAGTCCGCACGCTCCGTCCGTTGGTCCAAGGCCGACGGATCCGTTCGGTTAGCGTCTTTCACGCCATCGCCACGAAGCCGCAAGCCGCTTCGCACCTCGCCCGCCAGGCGCAGGGTCGTCGCATTCGCAACGTCGCTCGCAAAGGCAAATACGTGCTACTTGTTCTGGACCGCGGGCTACTAACCATGCATTTCAAGCTCGATGGCCAACTTCTATGGTTTCGAAGTGTTAAAGAACTGCTGCGACGCGCCAATTCGAGTGAAGACGCCGTGCATGTCGATGTGGCCCTCGAACTCGACAAGGGCGTGCTCGGCTTCGCCGATCGCCGACACTTCGCCCGCGTCCAAGCCTGGGAATCCGCTGCGGATTGCCCCGGGCTCGGCGTCCTTGGCATCGACGCTCTCTCCAGCGATTTCACCCCCACGCACTTCGCTCAATTGCTTGCCGCCTCCAAGCGCCCTCTGAAGGCCTTCCTACTGGATCAATCCCACGTGTCTGGTCTCGGTAATATCTATTCTTGCGAATCGTTGTGGCACGCTGGCCTCAACCCGCGCCGCCGCGCCAAGACCATAAAACCTCGGGAAGCCCGCCGCCTGCATAAAGCAATTGTGTCCGTTCTCTCGCGTGCCTTAGAATGCTGTTTGCATCCGGCGCCTGACTTTCGCGATCCGGCGTGGTGGTTCCAAGGGTTGGAGAAAACTCTTCGCGCCTATGGTCGCGAGGGAAAACCCTGCCGCCGCTGTGGAGAGCCGATCCAGCGCATCGCCCAGGGCGGCCGGTCAACTTACTACTGTGCGCGCTGCCAGAACTAGGCGCCACTATGGCCACGGTGCCACTATAAAGGACACGGACCGACCGCGTGAATTTACCTACTGCCAAGAAACCAGAACCGCCAAAAAAGCCCGATTTTGAGCGTTCGCTGGCCCGTCTCGAAGAGGTCGTCCGCCGTCTCGAAAGCCCGCAACTTTCCCTGGACGACGCGATGAAGCTCTTCGAAGAAGGCGTGGCTCTCTCCCGCGAGTGCCAGAAACAATTGGAGGAAGCCGAGGGCCGGGTGGACATTCTCCTGAAGAAAGCCGATGGCAAACTTGCCGCCGAGCCATTCGATCCCGAACGGGAGCCCGAATCGTGACCCACTCCGTTCGCTCGTTCGGCACGCACTCCTGGCCGCGATGAAACTCCCCCCATTCTTCGAAGAAAACCGCTTGGCCGTTGATGCCGCTCTTGAGCGGCTGCTGCCGTCTGCAGCCACACCGCCTGCTTCCATTCATACCGCCATGCGCTACAGCGTCTTCGCGGGTGGAAAGCGCATTCGCCCCATCCTCGGTCTCGAGACCGCCCGAATTTTCGCCGCCGATGTCACACCGGCGCTGCATCCCGCCTGCGCCATGGAATTCATTCACACGTACTCCTTGATCCACGATGATCTGCCTGCTTTGGACAACGATGACCTTCGCCGCGGCAAACCGACGTGCCACAAGAAATTTGGCGAAGCCATCGCCATCCTTGCCGGAGACGCACTCCTGACGTTGGCCTTCGAAACCATCGGTCGAACGCCGGCACCCCCGGAACGTCGCGCTGCCATCCTCAGCGAAGTGGCCGCCGCCGCCGGGACCAGCAATGGCATGGTTGGTGGCCAGGTCGCTGACATCGAAGCCGAAGGCAGACCCGTCGATCCAAAAATGCTGGAATACATTCACCGCTCGAAGACCGCGGCGCTCATCCGTGCCTCCATCGTCGCGGGCGCCCTTTGCGCCGGAGCCAACTCTGAGGATGTTGCCCGTCTGCGGCGATTTGGCGAGACCGTCGGGTGGGCTTTTCAAGTCACCGACGACATTTTGGACGTCGAAGAATCCTCCGCCGCCCTGGGCAAGACCGCCGGAAAAGACCTGGCTCAGCAAAAAGCAACCTATCCCGCCGTCTACGGCCTGGAGCGTTCTCACCAGATTGCCAACGAGCTGGCCAGCAAAGCCATTGCCGAACTCGTTCCCTACGCCGAGCGCGCCGCGCGCCTCCGTGAAATCGCAGAATTTCTTGTGCTCCGCCGCTCGTGATCGTTCGATCGCCTTTATGAAACCCAAGGCAGTCCGCAAACGGCTCGATCTTCTTCTCGTCGCGAGAGGCTTCTGCGATTCCCCTCGGAAGGCCATGGCCATGATTCTCGCCGGTGAAGTCGCGGTGAACGGCCAACGAGCGGAAAAGGGCGGCACGCCGGTAGAAGAAAACGCGCTCATCGAAATCACCAGCCGGTCGCAAGAGTTCGTCAGCAGAGGCGGAAGGAAGCTTCGAGGCGCGCTGGAAGACTTCGCGATTGACCCAGCCGGCGGCATTTGCCTCGATATCGGCGCCTCGAACGGGGGCTTCACGGATTGTTTGCTGCAGCACGGCGCGGTCCGCGTCTACGCCTTGGACGTGAACGTCGAACAGCTCGATTGGAAGCTCAGAAAAGACGTCCGCGTAATTCCCATCAAGTGCAACGCGCGTGAACTCTGCCCGCATGACCTTCCGGAACCCGTTGACCTCGTAGTGATCGATGTTTCCTTTATCTCGGTCAAAAAGATAATCGCTCCGGCAATCCGGGCGACCAAACCGGTTGCGGCCTTCCTCATCCTCATCAAGCCCCAATTCGAATTGCCTCGTGAAGAGATTGCCCCCGGCGGAATCGTCAAAGACCAAACCCTCCGCGATCGGGCGATTCAGTCCGTGCGTGAATCCCTCGAATCCACTGGGCTGGATTGCCTCGGAGTCCGCCCCAGCCGCCTCCTTGGTGCGGAAGGCAACCAGGAGTATTTTCTCCACGCACGCAAAAAGACCCTGGGGTAGAATCGCAGTCGCACATGCACTCCGAAAAATCCTTTCATTCTGTCGGCATCATTTCCCGTCCCCGCCGCTCCGATCTCTGCGTCGTTGTACCGCCCTTGCTCAAATGGCTTGAAGCAAGAGGCTTACAAACGCTTATCGACGAGGAGACGGCAAACTGCTTGCCGAACAGTGCGAAAGGTCTTACTCGTCTGGAGGTCGCGGATTCATCACAGCTGCTGATCGTGCTGGGGGGCGACGGCACTCTGCTAGCCGCCGCGCGGTTAGCTGCCCCACGAGGTATTCCGATTCTTCCCATTAACATGGGCAGCTTGGGCTTCCTTACGAATTTCACTCTGCAAGAGCTTCATCCAACTCTCGATGACACTCTGGAGGGCCGTTTCTCGCTAAGCCAACGCGTCCTGCTCAGCGTGGACCTCCTACGCGCCGGCAAAATCATCGATACCCAGCGGGTGCTCAACGAAGCGGTGATCAATAAAGGCGCGCTAGCCCGCATGATCGAGCTGGAACTCGACGTTGACGGCGATTTTGTCTGCCGCTATCGCGCTGACGGCCTGATTGTGGCCACCCCTACCGGTTCCACCGCCTATTCGCTCTCCGCCGGCGGACCCATCGTCCATCCCACGGTGGAAGCCTTCATCATCACTCCCATTTGTCCGCACATGCTGAGTGACCGCCCCCTGGTAATCCGCGACTCGTCTGCCATCGAGATGAAGCTCTCCGGGAACACCGAATCCGTTTTTCTGACCCTGGACGGGCAACGCGGCATCCCTTTGCAGCCGACGGACCTTGTCCGCGTCTCGCGCGCGAAAGAAGTGCTGAAGCTCATCCAGTCCCCCAAAAAATCCTATTTCGAAATTTTACGGGGCAAACTGAAATGGGGCGAAGCCTAGTTTGGGAGTGCGGTGACTAGCTTGCCCTGAGCTTCCAAGGCCTCCCGTCGGCGACCACCGAACCGGAACGGCACTTCACTGTTCGTGAATAACCCAGCATAACCGCAACTCAACCGCCCAAAACATCCGTGCGCAACAAATCCTTCTGTGTCTCCCGCCTTCGAATCAACCGAAAACGATTGCCTTCCACCAAAACTTCCGCGGGACGGCATCGCGCATTGTAGTTCGACGCTTGCGACATTCCATACGCCCCCGCAACCCAAATCGCCAGTAAATCGCCAGCTTGCACTTCCCCAAGCGGCCAATCACACAAGAAAGAATCGCCCGTCTCGCAAACCGGCCCGACGATATCAACTCGCCGGCGATCGGCATCATTCTCATTTCTGTTTTTCGCAACTTTCGTAATGGGATGAATCGCTCCGTATAGCGCAGGCCGCATCAAGTCGTTCATCGCCGCGTCCACCACGACAAACGTCTTGCCCCGATTCGTTTTCGTATAAACAACTCGCGTTAACAGGACACCTGCTGCTGCGATGATCGACCGCCCAGGCTCCAGTAAGAGGTGCACGCCAAGTTTGCGCACCATCCTCGAAACCAGCCGCGCGTACTCTGTCCGCGTTGGTGGTTTCTGATGTGCATAGCGCACTCCGAGTCCGCCGCCAACATCCAAATACCGCAGCTCTATTCCCGTGCGCCGCAGTTCTGCAACATATCCACCCAACCGCCCCAGCGCGCGCCGAAAAGGAGCCAGAGTCGTGATCTGCGAGCCAATATGCACGCTGATTCCCTGCCACCGGATCCATTTTGACTCCCGATGCGCAAGGTAAAGCCGTTTCGCCTTCGACCATTCCATGCCAAATTTGTGCTCGTGGCTCCCGGTAGCAATGTGCGGGTGGCCGCCGGCTTCGACGTCGGGATTCACGCGAATCGCCACCGCGGGAGGTTGGCCTCCCCGTTCCATCAGTCGCGCCGCTTGTTCCACCAGAATGTCGAGTTCCGCCTCGGATTCCGCGTTGAAAAGCCGAATTCCCGTACGGCCGCCTTGCTCGCGCGCTCGATAGTTCAGCGCTTCCCGAATTTCGTGCCGGTCCTTGCCGACTCCAGAAAAAACAATCCGGTCGCCGCGCACTCCGATGCGCTGCAAGTGCTGCAGCTCTCCGCCCGATACGATGTCGAAACCGCTTCCCA
>Ga0307478_10003556_pt1 | contig 11506 bp, 6 predicted proteins | sample atmos_gasesECM4C_2_FD_203713 | JGI IMG/M metagenome (GOLD analysis project Ga0307478, IMG submission 203713) | Hardwood forest soil microbial communities from Morgan-Monroe State Forest, Indiana, United States - atmos_gasesECM4C_05 | ecosystem: Environmental > Terrestrial > Soil > Temperate...
AGACAGGGCGTGACTTGAAGAGCGGCCCGCTGCGGATTGACGGTCGCGTATGACGCGAAAATTCAAACTGGTTCGTTTGCCTCACGTAGTAAAGATCGTGTGCGGCAGGGTGAGAGGAGATCAATCATGGGTTGGACTATCGGCAATTGCATTGTTACCCGGAAGTACATTGCGGTGACGTACGCGGCTACGAACAGCCCAGGCCCGAGCGCCCCAACCTTCAATCCGTCCGGGGTCGTCGACGGAAGCTTTCTTCTATCGATCGCAGGGGCTGCGGCCGAAGATTTTACAAATGTGAGCATTACGTATTATGCGGCCATCCCTTGCAGCATTATTACCCACTTGCCGAACGACGCAAACCGCAGGCCGGGACAGACGTTCACACTTAATGTCGAGGATGAGAATGATGAGACCGCCGACTTTTCCGGCGTCGTGACCGAGGGCGAACCTGAATCCATCGCCGCAATGTTGCAGCAGATGATGGCTGCCTTGGGCGCAGCCAATCCGGCAGGCCCCATTGGCGGTGTGGGAGCTGCAGTAGCCAACGCGGGCAACGCGGTGGCCGGAGCTATTGCCGGACCCGGACCGAACTCGGTCACCGGAGCGATCAACAACATGGCTGGCGCGGTTGCGGGGGCCGTCAACGCGCCCGTTTTTCCCCTGCTCACTGAGCAGGTCAATTATTCATCGTCGTCTCCGGCCTTCCCCAGCAGCGGGAGTTCGTCGCTAGGCGGTTCCGCTCTTGGCCAGATGGCCAATCAGGCCATCGCTTCGGTCTTGGGATGGAAGCTGAATGACAACGATCCGAAAGCATTCGTCGGCGCTCTGACTCAATCCTTCACCCTTACCGAGGTTGAAGGCCACGTTGTATCCACATGGGTGCCGCGCAGCTACGCCGTGCAGACCGATCTTTCCGGCGGCATCACCGGCGCCCAGGCCAGCATTTACACCCGCGCCAAAGAAGCCTTGGATCAATCATTGCCACTGTTGGACGGCCTCTACCCGCTTGATCCTATAGCCGACCCCGAAGATGTCACGGCCTACCGTGACGTAGTTCGCACTCATCTAACTCAACTCGTCGATGAGTTCGGCTTCATGGGCGGCCCCAGGGTTCCGCGTGTGAATACTTATTTCACGCTTTTGCTCGGCCCACCCTTCCCCCCGCAAGCTGCCGGCAATCTGCAGACTGACTCCGACCAGATTTTGGGAAGTTTGGGCCAGTTGCGCCAGCTGTATGGGATCTTCACTCTCCGTTATCGGCCCGGCGGACGCGCCACGCCCAATCCATTCATCAACAGCGTGGAAGATGAACAGAACACCACCAATTTCAGGGTTCTGTCAGACTATGTCACCTCTCTCGCTTTAAGCTGGATTAACAATCTGCCGTTCTTTGGACTCAACACTCCGAGACCGTTTTTCGGTACGCAGCTGGTTCTGATATCGCGGCAGCTGTCGGTGATATCGGAGGACGTCGATGAAGTCCGCTTCAACATGGACTCGGTTTACATCGCCGCCTCCGAGAGGCAAACTCTTCAGGTCAATTTTGGCAATGATGCAAACGGCAACCCCGTAGTCCTGTTCTTCGAAGACTTCGCCAAGTGGGTGCAGAGCTTTGTTGCCGACGAGGCGCCGCCGCTGATCCAGGACGGAGGGATCTATGCCGTGCGATTTACTTTTCTCCCCGTTGCCCAGCAACTTTCAAACCTGGCCCAGGGATGTTTGCAGTCCAATCCCCCGGGCGGCGGCCTGCCACCGGGCTTCTACACCGGGCGCGTGCAACAGGCGCTGGTTCAACTCAGTGACGATTTAAACGAGCTTGTGCGACTGGCCACAAATATCTAGCGAGCTCTGGTTTTGAGAGCTGCGGGGCCATGTGAATATCACCAGGAGGGGTTTCGATGGCGACGGAAAAAGATTATCAGAGCCTGCTTGATCGCATAGGCGCATTGCGGGAACAGGTGGCCAACAATCTTTCGGCGAACCTTATCAGCAATCCACAACTCGCCGACGCTATTACCAAGCAGATTGACGACCTGCTGGCCAGTGCCGAAACTGCGGACAGCAACGTTCCGCCACCGCCGGATAAAGGTCTGGCGGCACTGGCCGGCGTGGGCCCCGATGCCGCGAAAGATTTTGGCGTTACGCGGATTCCACAGGGCGTCGAAGCTTACGACGAGACGATCACTTCCGAACGCATCGTGGCCGTCGGCGATATGTATTACCTGTGGCAGCACGAGAAAATCGGAGTCTTCCGCGTCGTGCAAAAATTGCAGGAGCTGTTCAAGGCTGGCACGGTGCGCCTTTCCGGCGGCGCCGGAGCTTTTGCCCTGTACCAGTTCGATCGCCGCGAAGTGCTGCGTTATACGGATCGCGATCGCATGGCCGCCTACAAACGTTTGTTCAACTACGGCGGCGCTTCGGTTCCATCTGGCTCACGGGCCAACACCGATTTCCATAAACTGTTCGCGCACTTCATCCACCAGGTCACTTTGTTCTGGCGTGACAAGCGCATCTCCGATGTAATTCGCGAACGCGCATACGACCCGAGCTTCGGCTCCATCGCGATTGTGCGCCGGGCTGGCCTCGATCTGCGCAACAACCTCAAGTGGCTGTCGTTCGGCCACGTCAACGTGTTGCGTGTAGAAGTCATGCAGCTTCTGGAAGAGGCTTTCAAGATTCTTGATTCGGCCGACGTAAAGCGCTTGTTCGGCGCCGACAATGCGTGGGACGTAGTGGAAGAAGTTTTGATCCGCTATTACAACGAGCGGCTCGTCACTTCGCCTCGGCAGCGCATGGGCGTTACCGGGCGCGAAGTGTTGCGGTGGCTGTCGCAACCGCACATCCTGCAAACTACGCGCGCCGAGTTTGAGACTCTGCTGCTGGAGATCGCAGAGCAATCGGAAGAGTGGTTGACCAGCGCGCAAGCCATGAATCTGGCGGGGCGTCCTGCAACGGCTCGGGTTTTGCCATGGGAGCAGAGCCAGCCGACTCCAGCGCACTCGAAAAACGGCAAGCCGCCGGGAATCTGTGTTCCCAAACGCGCCCCGGCCCGTATGCCGGCGCGCGAAATGGAGGCGGAGTTCGAGTGGTAATGGTCCGGACCTCCGGGACTCACGATGGAACTCCTCGATGAACGGCGTCTGCGGGAACTGGTTTATGGCGGCGCCGTTTTAGGGGCGGGGGGCGGCGGCTCGATTGAGGCTGGTCTGGCGGCGGGAAGTGAAGCGCTTGCTTTGGGCTCGCCTCGACTGGTTGAGATCGATGAACTCGCCCCAACAACCTTAATCGCGACTTTGTCGATTATAGGAAGTATGGGCGGCATGTCCGGTGCTCAGCCCCGTCCACAACACGGATTGGCGTTAAGTCAACTCGCGAAGTTGGAGAAGAAGCACATTGGCGCCGTCATCGCCAGTGAAGTCGGGCCGCAGGCTGTGACGTACGGCTGGCGCGAATCGGCGATTGCCGGAATTACTATCGTTGACGCGCCCTGCAATGGCCGCGCTCATCCGTTGGGCGTAATGGGGTCGCTCGGACTCAACCGCAGTCCTTCGCACATCGCCAGGGTGGTTGCAATCGGCGGGAACGGGGGCGGCTCCAACCATGTACAGCTCAGCCTTCGAAATTCAGCGACCAAGGCCGGCAAAATGATTCGCGACACCGCAGCTAGTTCCGGCATTCCACTGGCCGTAGCGCGTAATCTTCTTCCTGCTTCTTATGTAAGAAACCACGCCGCGATTGGCGGGCTGAAATATGCGGCGCAAGTGGGTGCGATCGTGTTGCGCGAAATGAAATACGGACTCGAGCGCCTGCTTCATCAACTTGTTCGTTTCATGGGAGGCCGGATTTTATTCGCCGGGCGCGTCGACTCTGTTTCTCTGACGGAAGCGCATGGCTTTACTCTCGGACATATTCGATTGCAGGACCGGCACGGCAGCGAGTGTTCGGTTGGAGTATGCAATGAGTATCTTGTCTTGAGAAAAGAGCGGAAGATTCCGGCCACATTCCCTGATTTGATTACGATCTTCGATTTTGAAAGCTGTCTTCCCCTCGCATCGCCTCAGGTAAAGCCGGGAATGCGTGTTGCCGTGCTGGGTGTTCCGCGCTCGCGGTTGAAACTGGGCTCCACGATGAAGGATCGCTCGCTATTGATCCCCATTGAGCGCTGGTTGAAAGTTCCTCTGACTGGAAGCGGTATGACAATTTCTCACGCTTCCCAAACGACGACCATCCGGGCCAGCGTGCATGATCGGCGCGCATGATCATCGACTGCCATTGTCATGCCGGACTCGGCGACAAGATGACTTCTCCGTGGAATACTCACGCTCCGCTGAAATCCTATCTTCGCCGTGCGCGCGCGACCGGAATCGACCGGACCATTGTGATGGCTCCGTTTCACAGTGACTACGCCGTGGCGAACGCCCAACTCGCGCGCATCGTAGCCCGCCATCCTGGGCGGTTGATCGGATTTGCATTCGTTCACTGCACTCGAGATGCGGGACGCATTCTGCAGATTGTGGGCGACGCCGTCAGGAAATGGTCCTTTCGCGGAATCAAGATACACGGTCATGAGGCTATGCCGACTCGCGAGGTTTGCCAGGCCGCCAGAACTTTTCGGATTCCACTTCTCGTCGATGTCACCAGTCGCGCCGAGATCGTCGACATGATCGCGCCGCAATACCCGGACGTTAATTTCATCGTTGCACACCTGGGCAGCAACACCGATGATTTCCGTGCGCATCAGCAAGTTGCTTACCAGTTGGCTCGGTACCCGAACGTGTTCGCCGACACGTCGGCTGTGCGTCAGTTCGACTACATCGTTGAGGCGGTCAAACGCGCGGGACCACGCAAGCTTCTCTTCGGCTCCGATGGACCGTGGCTTCATCCCGGAGTCGAGATCGCGAAGATTCGTCTGCTGGGACTGTCTGCAGAAAACGAGGCTTTAATTCTCGGCGGCAACATTTCGCGGCTATTGCACGCAGGCGGAGCCGATGTTACGCGAATATCCCCCGGTGCGCTTCGGAAAGCAACTCGTCGCGCGGATGACCATCGTCAGATCGTAGGCCGGGTTTAGAGTAGTGTTTCGATTGAGGGGTCGAATAGGTTCTTACGACGGTTCCGTTGAGGAGCGCCGGTTCAGGATTCCCAGTTCCAGGAGCCGTGCGATCATCGCGGCCCGCGAACCGACGCCGAGTTTGGCAAAGATTCGCCGCATGTGGGTACACACGGTCCACGCGCTGATATTCAGCACGTCGGCAATCACCTTGTTCGGGTGGCCCTTCGCCACCATACGCACGATTTCCTGCTCGCGGGGACTCAGCTGAACCCGCACGCCTTCCGCCTGAGGCATACGCACGAGAAGATAACGCGCGCCTTCTACTTCCGTATCGACCAGCACGTTTTCCGCCCCGTTGTCGGACGGGACCGAGGCCGAGGCCGAGGATTTTTCGATCAACCCCACCAGCGTTCGAAAAGCGTCATCGACATACATATCCTCGCTGTCACACTGAATCTTGGTCTTGACCGGGCCCGGGCTGGTGCGCATAGTTTCTCCGGCGTAACAGGAAGGTTGCTTGGAACGGGAGTTCCAGGCGAGTCTCTTGTTGTGTACTTAGCCCCTATTAGCAGGTGTCTCGTTTTCTGAACAGGCCGATGACACGAGCGAGTTGTTGAACCATACCGCTTCATTCTGTTAATGCGCTAGTCGCATTTTCGAGTGACATATCTCTCAAATTTCCTTTCACAGTCGATCTCAACTGCGCAGATTGGTGTCGTCAAACGGAAACGACGGTGCTTCAGTCCCGGCAAAATGCAGGGTTCAAAGCGATCTTTGCGGACAAGTGATAATCAATAGTGACGTTCGAGGGCCGACCGTTTCACTTGTGGGGTTGATTAATTAAAAACAATCGATCTTCCGTTTCAATTGGGGAAGCATCTTCCGGCCAGGTAGCAAACCGCGGCGCGAACCTGGTTCAGTATCGGCCACTTCAAGAACAGTCCCTGCCTCAAGTAAACTGGCTATCGCGAGGAACCCCGCTTGGACAATGTCAGGTCGTGCTTTCGTCACGCTGTCATTACTCTCTCTTTTCTGTTGCTTGCGCAATCCGCAATTACACAGTCGATTCCTGCCGAACTCACCAACGAGCTAAAGTGGCGATTAATCGGACCGTTTCGAGGTGGTCGTGTGGTTGCAGTTTCTGGAGTGCCGGGTGACTCCACGACTTTTTATTTTGGTGCGGTCAACGGAGGCGTATGGAAAACCAGCAACGCCGGGACTGTCTGGACACCAATCTCTGACAATCAACGAATTGGCTCAGTCGGTGCGATCGCCGTGGCGCCTTCCGATCCCCGGATGATCTATGTGGGAACGGGCGAATCCGACATTCGTTCTGATTTATCTTCGGGCGATGGCGTCTATAAGTCAGTAGATGGTGGATCGACATGGCTGCACGTTGGTCTGGAAGATACCCACCAGATCAGCCGGATCGTGGTCGATCCGCAAGACGCGAATGTTGTTTACGTTGGAGCGCTCGGCCACGCTTATGGACCAAACGAGCAGCGTGGCGTATACAAATCTGTGGACGGAGGAGCGCATTGGAGCAAAGTGCTGGACGAGGGAGCCGAGATTGGCATTTCAGATCTGGCGATTTGTTCCGGCAACTCGCAACTCTTGTTCGCCGGCACATGGCACACGCACCGCCCTCCATGGAGCGTCTATGGTCCAATCGATGGACCAGGGGGTGGGCTCTACCGTTCTCGAGATGGCGGCAGAACCTGGTCTCATCTCAGCGGAAACGGGCTGCCCGAAGGCGATTGGGGACGTATCGGTGTCGACGTTGCAGGAGACGGCAAACGCGTCTACGCATTAATCCAAGCGAAAAAATCTGGTCTATATCGTTCCGACGATGGCGGCGACACGTGGACTCTCGCCAATCCGGACCCGCGGCTCACCAGCCGTGCGTGGTATTTCAATAGGGTCACGATCGACCCGCAAAACTCCGACGTGATCTATATCCCGAATGTCGCGCTCTACCGGTCGGAGGATGGAGGAAAGACAATATCCGTGATTCGCGGCGCGCCGGGTGGTGACGATTACCATCAGCTTTGGATTGATCCCAAGAATTCTGCGAGCATGGTTATCGGAACGGACCAGGGCACCACGGTCAGTCTCGATCGCGGCCAGACTTGGAGCAGTTGGTACAACCAGCCCACGGCACAGCTTTATCACGTGATTACCGACAACCAGTTTCCCTACGTCGTATACGGAGCGCAGCAGGACAGCGGGAGCGCCGCGGTGCAGAGTCGCACCGACCATGGCCAGATTACCCCGCGGGATTGGTTTCCATCGGGCGAAAGTGAGAGCGGATACATGGCGCCCGATCCCAAGAATCCAGACATAGTTTATTTAAGCGGAGCCTATGGGACGGTTGACCGCTTTAACAAACGGACCGGATTCAGCCAGAACGTAAGTCCGTGGCCAGTGCCGACGTTTGGTCTTTCTGAGATCAATGAGCGTAAGTATCGAGCACCGTGGACTCCGCCTTTGGTTTTTTCTCCTGCCGACCCGACGACGCTTTATTTCGGAACGCAGTATGTTATGAAAACGATTGACGGCGGCTTGCACTGGGAGATCATCAGCCCAGACCTCACAGGCGCGATGCCGCGGAGTGGAGATCGTAAAACCCAAGGGCTAGCAACAGTCAAGAACGCGAAAGAACGCGGTCTGGGAGTTGTGTTCACGATCGCACCGTCGGCTCTGAACCGAAATCTCATCTGGGCGGGGAGCGATACGGGATTAATTCACGTTACACGCGACGGAGGCAAAAGCTGGAAAGACGTTACGCCCAACGGGCTGACAGCCTGGAGCAAGATTTCGCTGATTGAAGCTTCGCACTTCGATCCTGCCGTTGCCTATGCGGCGGTCGATCGTAGCCGGCTCGACGACCGCACTCCTTATCTATATCGAACGCGCGATTATGGGGCCACCTGGCGATCGAGCACCGACGGCATTGCGGCTCTGGCGTTCTTGCGGGCGGTTCGCGAAGATCCGCAGAGCAAAGGCCTGCTCTTCGCTGGAACTGAATTCGGAGTTTACGTTTCTTTCGACGATGGCGACCACTGGCAATCGTTGCAACTCAACTTGCCAGTCACCTCGGTGCGCGATCTGGCGATTCATGGCGATGATCTCGTCGTGGCTACGCATGGTCGCTCGTTTTGGATTCTCGATAACATCACGCCCCTGCGACAGGCCCTGGATGCGAAGAAATCAGACGCATTCTGGTTGTACCGTCCGGCGACAGCGGTTCGCATTGATAACGACTCATTTCCGGGCACGCCAATTCCGCCGGAGGAGCCGACCGCGGAGAATCCTCCCGCGGGCGCGGCGATTGATTATATCCTCAAGTCAGCGGCCAGCAACGTAAAGCTGGAGATTTTCGATGCGCAACAGAGACTCGTCCAGCGATTGTCGTCGGAAGATCGACACCCGGAAAAGCACGCGCCCCTCCCGATTGCCGAGCGCTGGTTCCCCAAGCCTGAGGCACTTTCGACAACCCCGGGGACACACCGTTTTATTTGGAATTTAAGTTTGGGCAGCGCGGGAGAACCGAGCTTGGATGAGGATGACAGCACTCCGAGCGGTCCGAAGGTTGTGCCGGGAGCCTACGAGCTTCGCCTGACGGTTGATGGACGGGCACAGAGTCAATCTTTGAAGGTCACCATGGACCCCCGTTCGCCGGCGACGGCCGAGACACTTCAGCAGCAACTGCAACTCGGTCGACAGATCTTCGCGGAAACGATGGAAGCGCGTCGCGCACTTGCCGAGGCTGGTTCCGTCGAGAAACAATTGGCGGACGTTGAACCGAAGGTTGGCGAACAAAGTTCTGATCTCAAGTCGATTGTGACGGACGCCCACCGGGAGATCGCTGAGATTCTCACAAAGAAGGAACCGTCAGGGCCAGCAGGCGGTTTGCGCGTCGCTTTTACTAACTTGTCCTCAGCTTTGCGTGTCGTGGAAAGCGGGGATCGCGCTGTGCCTACGCAGGCCATTGCGGTTTATAAAGAATCGAGCAAAGGCGTCAAAGCAGGAATCGCAGCGTGGACATCATTCAAGCAAACGAAATTGCCCCAGCTTAATCGAAAATTGGCCGAGGGCGGTCTCGCTCCTATCGCGATTTCGGAAATCGAACAGGAAGTTGAATACCTCATGTCCCGCTAGATCGCGAATTGTTGCTGCGATGTGGCGGAGGGTTTCGTCACTATTTCGGTTTGCTGAAGTGGATGACGATATCGTGGCGCACATGGTCCTGATCGAGCCCGCCAGTAATTTGGATGCGGATTCCAGCAGGAGTCAGATTGCCTCCTTCCACGGATGTGATCTGCGAGGAATTCCAGGTTGCGATTTCGTATTGTGCATTCGGCAATCCGGAAACTTTGAGCGTCAACTGAGTGCGGGTTGAATTCCAGGATTCGGAGAGTACGCGCAGGCCGCGGCTCGTGCTGCCGAGCGGCGGAAGATCATTGCTCAGCGACAGTCCAAAGTCGTTCTTCAGTTTGATGACCACGGTGTTCGATCCGACAGAGACGGGGAATCTCATCGATACGTGCTGATCCTCGGCGTTTGTTGTTATTTTGAAGGGCAGTCTCCGGCCGTTCATTTCGACGGAAATCACTCCGGTTCGCAGGCTGAGCGCCGGAGAAAATTCGATCCAGCAATCGCCTGAGCCCGAGCGTTTCGTTTCAAGCACGATGCTGTCGGAAGTTTTTCGATATTTAAAATCCACGGTCGCCGATACCAAGTGGACATTGCGAATGGCAAACGATCTCCAATCGGCGGGTACGTGTGGCGCCAGTGTGATTTGGTGGTTCGAGGAGTCGGTCTGCAATCCGAACATTCCGCGCAAAAGCGGGCTAACCACCATCGCGGCAGACCAGATCTGGTGGGGAGAACTGGTGGCGAACGATTGGTAGTAATCGCCGGAGAGAAGCTCGGTGAAATGGCCGAGCGAGCCGTCGAGCGCGAGCAGGGCATTGCTGCGCAAATTGGTGTACGCTGGCAGCGCGCGGTGATACCGATATTCGCCGACGGAAGCCCACCCCGTGAATAACGGCCAGACCGCGCCGTAGTGGTAGCCCGAGCCGTCGTAGACCTTGGAGTGCGAGGAGATGATGCGCATGCCCCAATCCGTTTGGTGGTCGACGTCGGCGAGTTGGTTGATCATATCGTTGGCATGGTCCGGGTCGGGCAGGCCGAACCACATCGGGATCGCGGAAAGCACGCTGGGCTCATCGAAGCGCTGGTTCGATTGGTCAAGCGCGAAGGCGTAGAGTTTTTTCTCGGGAGACCAGAAAGCCTGGTCGAGCGCAATTTTTCGGCGGTCGAATTCCGCGGCTAATTCTTTGTTTATGTCGACCTTGCCGACCAGTCCTGCCAAGTGGGAGAGCGCGTGCAACGCCTCAGTGCCGAGCGCGCTCTGGTAATACTCAGTCTTGACGGGAAGCAACGGACCGCCCTCAACCCAGCCGTGTCCGACGCCGGCGTTCTGCGGGAAGCCCTGGGCGTTGTATGTCGAGCGCAGGAACTGGTAGGCCTTCCAGACGCTCTGCCACTTGTCGCTCGCGAAGGCGAGGTCGCCGCTCTGTGCGGCATAATCATTCATCGCGATGATGTAGAGCGGAGTGGCATCAGCGGAGGCATAGGGATAAGGAAAATCTTTGAACCAGGAAACAAAATTCGCGCCTTGCGCGATCTCGTGAGGGATCTTGCCGTCGTCGCGCTGGTACTTGCCGATGAAGTCGAGCGCGGTGCGCGTGGTTGCATAGTCGCCTGCAGCGTTCAGAGCGAATGAAGTCCAGAGCGAATCGCGGCCAAAAAACCAGGCGAATCCAGGGCGCTGACTCACTCCCGAGGTGCGGTATCCAGCGACCAAACCGGTGCCGAGATATGGATTGGTCACGAGCCCCTGAATTTCGCTGATGCGGGCCCAGTCGTACGCTCGCTGCAAAGAATTATCGGGCAGTTCGAGGTTGACTGTCTGTTCGAGGTAGTTGCTGTAGTACTCGGCGGATTCGCGCAATAGTTCGGCGTAGGAAGACGTAAGATGATCGTAAGTTTTCTGTGCCTCGTCACGGCCCGCGACGGAGGCGGCAATCACAATGAGTTGGGTGGATCGGCCTTTCTGCGTGACTCCCAGGCGAAAGGTAGTTTCTTGCGACGCTGAATAGTTTGTTTCGTAGGCAAGATGCGGATCTTCTGCCGTTGGGGAGCCAACAAGCGCGAAGAACTTATGCGTTTCTTCTCCGAAGGCGACGGCATGTTTCGCAGTATCCCAATCGGTGTAGGTGGCGCCAAGTCCTGCGGGCCACTCGAGGGCGAAATCGCCGGTGAAGGCGGCTTCCACATCCAGAGGCTGCGCGCTCTCGACGTTGAATAAGATTACGGCTCCTGGCTCCTTCACGGGAACGAACAGAGTTTCAGTAACTCGAAATGAATCCCCAGCGTAGAGAATGC
>Ga0307478_10003557_pt1 | contig 11506 bp, 5 predicted proteins | sample atmos_gasesECM4C_2_FD_203713 | JGI IMG/M metagenome (GOLD analysis project Ga0307478, IMG submission 203713) | Hardwood forest soil microbial communities from Morgan-Monroe State Forest, Indiana, United States - atmos_gasesECM4C_05 | ecosystem: Environmental > Terrestrial > Soil > Temperate...
TACCCTCTCTCTTCTGCTTATCTGCTGCACCGCCTGCATCAGTTTCGGGCAGGAAGAACCCTCCAGCACAGTCAAGGTAGACGTACGATTGGTGAACGTGTTCGTCACCGTGACGGATTCTCATGGCGCACCGATCAGTCATCTGACGAAGGATAACTTTCAGTTGCGCGAGGACGGGATTGAACAAAAAATCTCCGTCTTCGATAAAGAGTCCGCGCTTCCGCTGTCAATCATCATGGCCATCGATACGAGCTTGAGCACGAAGAAAGACCTTCCCCTGGAACTGGCATCGGCGCGACGCTTTGCGCATACGATTCTGCGCCCGGTGGATAACCTCTCGATTTTCGAGTTCAGCGAAATCGTGAACGAAGTAGTGCCTTTCACGCCGGACCTCAAGACGATCGATCGGGGCATAGACCGCATTCGCGTTGGCTCGGCAACGGCGCTTTACGATGCGCTGTATCTCGGATCGCGGGCGTTGCAAAAACGCCAAGGGCGCAAAGTGATGGTCGTGATCACGGATGGCGGCGACACGGTGAGCAAAGTGGATTATCCGGATGCTGTCCGTGCGGCACAGGAAGCGGAGGCAATTGTCTACAGTCTGATTGTTGTCCCGGTAGAGGCAAGCGCGGGACGCGATACGGGCGGGGAGCACGCGCTGATCCAACTCTCCGAAGACACCGGGGGCAAGTATTACTATGCCAGCTCCCTGGCGCAACTGGACGGCGCGTTTCGTCAAATTAGCGATGAACTGCGGACGCAATATTTGCTCGCATACTATCCGTCGCGACGCTTTTCGAGTTCCGAGTTTCGCCGCTTGCAGGTGGGTGTTCGCGGGATCCCGGACGGCGCCGACTATCGAGCGCGCCACCGCACCGGATACTACAGTTCGAGATCGGATTTCTGAAGCAATAGACATCTCGTAAACACTCGGCATTCGTTTTGTCCTTCGTGGCTTTCCTCTATTGATCCGCAACTTAGTATTTGTCCTCCCGCTTCGCGTACGAGATTCAGTAGCTTTCAGCGCTAGACAATTTGTTACCAGCTTTGTGTTGAGTTGCTGCGAATTTGTCTAAAACATTCGCGACTGGCGAGTTAGCGCGCACGATGTTCTGGTGGCCTGACGATTGCTCCTCTCCACAACAGTCAATCGCTGCTCTTCGGAGCACTGCTGTACTCACAGGAGAGAGTTTATGAACAAACAATTCAGTGTGTACGTGTCCCTGCGGTTGTTGTGTCTGGGGATCATGATTGCGCTGACCGCTTCGTCCTCGGCACAGACCATTATTTCAGGAGACATTGCGGGGACTGCGACCGATCCGACTGGCGCAGCCCTGCCTAACGCCACGGTCACACTCACCAGCCTGGATTCAGGAGCGGTCCAGACCGTAACCACCGACTCAACGGGAAACTTCCGGTTTCCACTGCTGCGCCCCGGAGCTTACAGGCTGCAAGTAGCCGCAACGGGATTTGCCGCGGTCACTCAGATCGTGAATGCCGTCGTCGGGCAAGTTGTCTCTGCGAATGTGCGAGTGTCCCTGAAGGGCACTTCTGAGCTGGTGGAGGTCACTGGCGCAGCGCCGCTGCTGGAAACAGAGAGCGCGAACTTGACGAGTACATACAGTCCCAAGCAGATCGAGTTGACTCCCAATCCCGGCGGTGACTTGACGAACTATGCATTGTCGAGCCCTGGCGTCGTGCTCAGTACCGGCGCGGGGTACGGCAACTTCACTGCGAACGGGATGCCCGGTACTTCGAATCTGTTCACCGTCAACGGCGGGGACATGAACGATCCTTACAGCAACCTGAACAACTCGGGATCGAGCAACAATATGCTCGGCACAAATGAGATTCAGGAACTCACCATGGTCAACAACGGCTACACCGGGCAGTACGGCCGCGCTGCCGGTGTCAACATGAACTTCACCACCAAGTCGGGAAGCAATTCCTTCCATGGAAACGCGAAATGGGATTGGAACGGCCGATACCTGAACGCGAATGATTGGTTCAACAATCACACCGACACGCCACGGCCATTCGCGAACAGCAATCAGTGGGGCGGATCGTTCGGAGGGCCGATCGTAAAGAACAAGCTGTTCTTCTTCTTTGACTCGGAAGGACTGCGCTACGTGCTGCCTGGTGGCGGCACTCCTGTTTATATCCCGACGACGCAATTTGCGAACGCCGTACTCGCCAACATCCAAGCCAGCCAACCCAACGAATTGGCGACTTATCAGAAGATGTTCCAACTGTATGCGGGAGCTCCCGGGGCATCGGCTGCCGTAGCAAATCCTGGCACCGGCGGGTGTGGAGACCTCGCCGCGAATGGGACGACGCTGATTAATGGAGTCGCGTTTGGCACCGGCGCCGCTCCGTGTACCGCGACCTTCCGGTCGGAAGTGAACAATCTCAATATCGAGCGCTTGATGTCAATTCGTGTCGATTACAACATTTCCGACAAAGACCGCCTGAACGCTCGCTATTGGCAGGATCGCGGAACCCAACCGACGTTCACCGATCCGATCAATAAAGCTTTCAACGCGCTCAGTAATCAGCCCCAGGACGCGGGGCAGTTGACGGAAACCCACGTCTTTAGCTCACGCCTGATCAACCAGTTGATTATCGGTGGCTTCTATTACGGGGCCATTTTCGGCGTTCCGAATCTGCCGGCTTCGGAGGCGGTCTTTCCGACCGAGGTTGGCGGTCTTCACAATGGGGGCAACAATTGCACGAGCTTCGATGGTTTGTTGACGTGCTTGGGCGGCGAATACAGCCGCTATCCGTCCGGCCGCAATGTCGGGCAGTATCAGATCGTCGATGACCTGTCCTACAGCCGCGGGAATCACGACCTGAAGTTCGGGGTGAACTTCCGCCGCATTAACTTCTCGACTTACCGGCCCGCGAGAAATCAGACCGGCGTTTTCGATGTGAGCAGCATGACGGACTTCGCGTCCGGCACGCTTTCCAATGGCAGCGACGTCACCCAACAGTTCGCGGGCGAGACCCATTATCCGCTCAACAGCTACAGTTTGGGCTGGTACGCCCAGGATGAGTGGAGAGTGAACAGTCAGTTGAAGCTCACGGCTTCGTTGCGAATCGATCGGAACAGCAACCTGACCTGCTTGAAAAATTGCTTCGCCAAATTCTCAGGCAGTTTTGACTCGATCAGCCACGACATGAATACTCCCTACAATCAGTCGATCCAGACCGGACAAAGCCAACTCTTTGACGGCCTGGAGCGCGTGGTCTGGCAGCCTCGCTTCGGATTTACCTTCTCGCCGAAAGGACGGAACATGGTCATTCGTGGCGGAGCGGGGATTTTCAGCGATCTCTATCCCGCCCAGTTGACCGACCTGCTCGTCACCAACGCGCCCACCGTCTCCGTGTTCCTCGTCACAGGCTCGGGAATTCCGGTCTTCGGCCCTGGTGGCGGCTTTGACCTGGCGGCGTCCGATAACGCAGCTTTCAAAAGCGCATTTGCCAGCGGCGGAACACTGAGCAGCATTCAGGCTCAGATTCCGACTTTCACGGGTCCCAATTACTACACTGTCGTGCCCAGCTTCAAGAATCCCCGATACGCAGAATGGAACCTGGAAGTGCAGCAGGCGTTCGGCGACAAGACGGTGGCAACGCTGGGATATGTCGGCAACCACGGCAGCAATCTCGCAGTTCAGCAGAACGGTCTCAATGCCTTCTGCAAAGTGTGTCCGTTCGGCACCTTGCCCTCGGCGGCGCCAGATCCTCGTTTTGGTCGAATTCGCGAACTCACCAACGAGGGTATTTCTAACTACAACGGTATGACAGCGACGCTGACTCGTCGTCTGACCAAAGGCCTCCAGGGTTCGATCAATTACACCTGGAGTCACGCTCTCGACGACATCTCCAACGCTGGATTCGATCAGTACAGCTTCAACACTGCGGGGGAAGCGTTCTTGTATCAGGTCGATCCCAAGAACCTGCGCCGCTACAACTATGGAAACGCCGATTACGATTTCCGCCAGAACCTGTCGGCCAGCTACATCTATGAAATGCCGAGCATGTTCAAAGGGAACCGGCTGCTGAACAGCGTGGTCGGAGGATGGGTGACGTCGGGCGTGATCTACAAGCGCAGCGGTCAGCCTTACAGCGTGGTCGATACCGGGCTTACGAGTCACACCACCGGCAATAACTCGGCAAACATCGTAATGCCCTTCTTCCTCGGAGGGTCAATCCCAAGTTGCAAGGTGGACATCACCTGTCTGAACAGTGCCCAGTTCAGCGAGAACCCACCGGCATTAGACAACTTTGGAGCCTTCGGGAACACCACGCGGAATCAGTTCCGTGGACCGGGATACTTCGACATGGACATGACCGTAAAGAAGAATTTCCGGATTACGGAAAGTGGGCTGACCTTCAGCATGGGCGCGAACGCGTACAACGTGTTAAACCATCCACGTTTCGCGAACCCCGACAACAATCTGGCCGATGGAAGTGCCTTCGGCCACATTCAAAGCACGGTAACCCCGGCGAGCAGCCCTTATGGAAACTTCCAGGGGTCGGCGGTCTCTGGACGCGTGCTGCAACTCGAACTTGAGGTTAAGTTCTAACGGCGTAGAAATTCCGCAATCCTGGCGGCTCCTTTCGGGGCCGCCTTTTTTCTTGCATTGCAGCTGGACGACTGCAAAACCAATCCGAAAGACTCGTATCACTTCCGTTTGCCTGTACTTCGCAGGCAGATTCCCGACTTGTTTAGTAAGATATGCAATTCGACTTTGTAAAGCGGAAGCAACCATTCCTGCGGGAAGCGATTCCATGTGGCAATACCCGCATGCTCAGGAGTGGGAAGGAGAAAGCGTTTGTCGAAATTGCGCGCTTCGGGCGGCCTGGGGCGACCCGGCCCTTCTCTGGTCTTTATTTCCTACATACTTTTCATGGTCTTGGCAGGCGCGGTTGGGTTTGCTCAAGAGGAATTGCCCAAGGGCTCGATCGAAGGGACGGTGATCGACTCCGCGGGAGCGCCCATCGCTGGAGCCAAGGTCGCAATCAATTCCCTTTCCGCCGAAGTTCCGGTCGCTCTCACCACAGATAAAGACGGGAAATACAGTACCGGTCCTCTCAACGCGGGTACATACACAGTCCTGATCGAAGTCAGGAACTTCAAAAGCAACCGTTTCTTCGTAACGGTTCGCAACGGGCAGACCTCGAATGGCAACCGGAAGCTGGTCCGGATCGATCCGGGGACGCCCACCCTTCAGAGCAAGGTCGTTCCGGAGAAGATTGGCGAGTTGCCGATTGACGGGCTCGACGTCCTGAATACGGCGCAGTTCGAGCCTGGAGTGCTAGTCGAAGATGGGCGGTCTCTCGATCCCACGAAGACCGGTACTTTTGCGCTTTCCATCCACAAGGAGAGCGGCCTGGACCCTCTCTACATTCTGGATGGCGTGCAACTGAATGACGAGACCCGGGGCGGCTCGACTCAGAATGTTTCCCTCAGTTCAACCAGTGAGCTAGTGGTCAGCCGGGCAATGCTGAACGTCTCGACCGGGCCCACCTCCGCAGGCACGGTCAGTCTGATCACAGGTTCCGGAGGGACCGGACTGCACGGAGAGGCGTTCGGTTGGTTTCGCGACAAGAGTATTGGATTTGCGAAGCAGCCGGGAGGGCAGGACCTCGCATTCCGGCGGACGGATTTTGGTGGCAGGTTAGGCGGGACGCTGATCAAGGACAAGGCTTTCTTTTTTCTGGACGCGGAGCATGTGATTCAGGACGCAAACCGGGCGGTGGTGATGCCGTCGCCGTTTCAAGCTTTCACCGGTTCCTTCTCTTCCCCGTTTCGCAATACCTCGGCAAGCGGGAGGCTGGATTGGCAAGCATCGTCCAATACCCGGGCGTTTTACCGGTTTGCCTACAACTGGAACAAATCAGTCGATGATTTCGGAAACGACTATTCGCTTTATGAAAACCACAACAATTCTCCATCGCACGCGGTCGGGGTGGATTTGACGCGGGGAAAATATGTTCACAGCTTTCGATTCGGATTCTTGCGTTACCACAATTCGCTGCTCGATACGGCGGGGCCATTTGCCGGGACCTCGGCTTTCGGCCTGCCGGTAAACATACAGTTCAGTGATCTCGCCGGCGGGCGGGTGCAATTTGGAGCAAGTCCATTTGCGCCCCAGGAGACACTCCAGGACAACACAGAATTTCGCTATGACGGGATCCGCCATGCGGGGGAGCACACGCTGCGTTTTGGCGCGAGCGTAAACCGGATCAACGTTGGCGGGTACGAAAAACCCTTTGGAATCGCGCCCCAGGTAACGACGGCACTGGCGGGTGGCACCGATTCCAATCCCCTGGACTACCCGGTGCTATTTGCCACTCTCAGCAACGGACAGGAGTTCACGACTGAGAAATCGGGATTCGGCTTTCCCCATGGAGCGGAGACAGACAACCGACTGCAGGGGTACATCGGCGATTCGTGGAAGATGTTTCCAAACCTCACCATCACTGCGGGGGTGCATTATTTGCGTGATACGGGCCGCGTGAATAGCGATCTCGGCGCGATTCCGTGTTCCGCGGCGAACCCGGGCATTCCCAGCAATGTGTTGCCCTGTTCGGGCAGCAATCTTCTGGATCAGTTCTCCAACCTGCCCGGCGTTACGCTGGGCAGGCCGGTGCGGCAGCCAAATTACGACTTCGGCCCTCAACTTGGATTTGCCTGGGACCCATTTCGTAACGGCAGAACCGTTTTCCGCGCCGGAGCGGGCGTGTTCTATGACAATTCGCTGTTCAGCAATATGCGCCTTGATCGGCCGGCTCGGCTGAGCCAGGGACTCTATGCAGGGACCAATGTACTTACATGCACCCCGGACGCTGCCGCCGGAACCATCGCAGTGTATTTTCCGAATGCCGGAAGCTTACCGACAGCGGTTCGATCCATTAATGGCCACGATCTGGCAACCCAGGTATGTGGCGCGCCGGTGGGAAGTGCAGCCGCCGACGTTTCGGCGCTGCAGGCTGAGTATCAAGCGGCGGTCGCTGCCGCGGGAAGCTCGGGCAATCCAAACTTTGTAGGCAATACGCTATCCCTCAGCGTTCCCGTCAGCGGGATGGCAGCATTCGATCCGAACTATCGCACGCCACGCTCCTACCAGATCAGCCTCGGCATGCAACGCGAATTGTGGGGAGGCGGCGTCTTCACCATCGATTACGTACGCAATATGAGCCAGCGTTTTGGACTCATCGTGGACCAAAACCACGTCGGTGATTCTCGTTACTTGTATGTGGATTCCAACGGGATTCCGACAGCTGCACTCAATGCCATCACCAATACCGTCTTGCAAAAAGCCCCCAGTTGCCTGACGTCGCCGTTAGCGCCCGGGGCGATCGTACAAAACGCGGTCAGCTGTTACATTTCCAGCGTACCGAATGCGAATATCAATGATTTTGCCGCGAATGGCCTGGACTCGGGCGTGGCGTTTCTGAAGGGCCTCCCCGCGTCCATCGGAGTGCAAGTGCCGGCATCGAATCGTCCCGTGGATCCCCGGAATTTCGGGGCCGCATTCGCTGGTGTGAACGCCTTGGTCGGGCAGGGGGAATTTCAGTCTTCGATTGGACAGGCTGTCTACAACGGAGTGCAACTTTCCCTGAAGCAGACTGTGGCCCACCAGTTTTTCATTTTCAGCGGCGGCGACCTGCAGTTGTCGTACACGTTCTCAAAATTCGTTTCCAACGGTGGCGATAATCCTGCGCAGAGCTCGGTGGCTTACGACTTTCAGGCGCCGGAGCGCTACAAAGTACCGTCCCCGTTGGACCGTAGACATCAATTTTCAGCGGGATGGAGCTTGAATTCGGTTTGGGGCCCGAAGCTTTCCTTCATCGGGAGGTATTCGAGCCCGGCGCCAACTGTTGCCTCTCTGCTTGTGCCCTCAGGCAATAGCCAGGCAACTCCGGGGGAGATTTTTCGCACGGATTTTGTGGGCGATGGAACGCCCGCGAACCTGTTTCCATTTGTGAGGCCGGGATCGCTCAAAGCGCTTTCGGCCAGCGATCTTGCGACCGCGATAAAAACTTACAACAGCACCCAGGCAGGGTCATTGACGCCCGCGGGACAGGCGCTCGTGGCGGCCAGCCTGTTTACTCGATCTCAGCTGACGACATTGCGCGCCACGACCCCGCTGGTCATCGTGCCTCCAGCCGGACAGTTCGAAAATCCCGGATTCAAGTCTCTGGATGCGGCGATCAGTTGGCCGCTCAAACTGGGAGAGCGCCTGAATATCGAGCCCCGCGCGAGCTTCTACAATTTTCTGAATTTTGCAAACTTCCAGGCAACGTCGGGCCAATTGGCCTATTACTATCCAGGGCCGGGTCAGCCGGTAACGGCGGGCGCGGGATCGGCAAATGGAACTCCGCCCGGCTCGGCGAGAAATGTCTTAAGGATTGGCGCGGGGTCTGGCGTGTACAACTACGGGGCGCCACGTCAAATGGAATTCGGTGTGAAGATCACGTTCTAACTGACGGTCGCGGAGCCTGGTGGCTTTTGTTGCTTCTGAATCAGAGTGGTTTCAGCAAGCAACTGGACCTTGGGCATCGCTTTAGCTTTGCCGTACGTCGTTCGTTCTCGCTTGCCCCTTTAGGAGCGGTCTTCGCGAGATTGAGTTTTTCCGCAGCCTGTTCGAGCTGCATTCCACTCCGGGCTTGAGCGCAGTGTAAAATGGCCGACATGCCCTTCAATTCCAATACTCCTGGTGCCGTTCGCCGTGGCGGAAAGACTCCACCCCCGGACGAGACATTTGAGGAAGCCGCTTACCTGAAACAATTGGGCGAAAAGCAGAAGCCCGTAAGCATCAAGCTTGTGGACGGCGAAGTAGTGCGAGGCTGGATCGAGTACTACGACAAGAATATGGTGCGTCTGACGCGAGAAGGCGCGCCGAATCTGTTCATCTTCAAGCACGACATCATGTACATCAGCGAAGAACCGGCGAAGCGCAAGTAGGCTGATTTTGTAAGCGGGTGCATCCCTCAGCCGGTCTGTGGGCGTTTCTGTCTCCTGATAGCAATGGTTGCCATCATGTCCCAGCGTATGGATCATTTTGAATTCGTTCCGCAAATATCTGAGATTGCGCGTGAGGCCGGTGCGCTCTTGATGGACTACTTTCATCGCCGGGTAAAAATTGAGTACAAAGGCGACGCGGACCTGGTAACCGAGGCCGATCGTTCGTCAGAAAAATTGATTCTGGAACGTATTCAGGCACAATGGCCATCCCATGAAGTGATCGGCGAGGAGGGAGCGCGAATCGAAACCGGAGGAGACTACCGGTGGTATGTCGATCCACTGGACGGCACCACGAACTTCGCCCACGGATTTCCTGTGTTCTGCGTTTCTCTCGGACTGGCGTTTAAGGGAGAGCGGAGAGCGGCGGTCGTCTATGATCCCACACGCGATGAACTCTTCGCAGCGGAGCGGGATCGTGGAGCCGTTCTGAACGGGGACCGAATTGAGGTATCAAAAACCCCAAAACTTCTGCAGAGCCTCGTGGGGACCGGGTTCCCGAGCCACAAGCGGCACAAAAATCCCAATATTTATTTTTATCATCAGGTCACGTTGCGGAGCCATGGCGTGCGCCGAGCGGGTTCGGCGGCGCTTGACCTTACGTCGGTCGCGGCGGGTCGCTTGGACGGCTTCTGGGAATTCAACCTGAATGCCTGGGATACGGCGGCGGGCATCCTGATCGTGGAAGAAGCCGGAGGCAAAGTGACCGGAATAGACGGGCAAGCTCTGGCCATCACCGATCGGGATGTGGTCGCAACCAACGGACTCATCCACTCGGAAATGTTGCACGAGTTTAAAGAAATTTTCGCGGGCCGCGGATTGGAGCCTCTGCCGGATCCGCGAGAATATCGGAAGTAGCCATTGGGCCTCCTCCCTCAAACCCTAACCGATATAGCGAAGCCCCTCTACGATTTCCATTCTCGAGGCACGATAAGAGGGGAAGACCGCGCTCAGAAAACCAACGACGGCCGCAACCGCGATCGGCACGACGAGCATGAGAGGCGAACTGGGAAGAAGGACCAGGAACTGGGTCAATTGCGGCGAGCTTGCGAACCAGGCCAGCAGGCCAAAAGCGGCAAGTGAGCCCACAACGCCGCCCGCTATCGACAGCATGACGGCCTCGCCCACGAACAGCCCGAGCAGCACCGGCTGTGTGAATCCCAACGTCTTGAGCACGGAAACTTCGCGAGTACGCTCGCGGATCGACATCGCCATGGTGTTCGCCGAGACCAGCAGCGTCGTGAAGATAACCGCTGAACAGATGCCCAGGATAAACGTCTTCACGTTGCCCATCATGGCAACAAAGTCGAGCATGAAAGCTCTTTCCGTCTCCGTACGCGTCGGCTGCGGCGCGTTGTGAAACAGGTCATCTACAGCATTCGCGACCCTGCTTACATGCGCAGGGGAATCGGCTAAAATCCCGAACATCCCGGCCCGGCCATTCGCCAACCTCACACCTTCTTCCAGATACTTGGAATTGAAGTAGACCGACAAGTCGTCAGGAGTAGTGTGGAATATACCGCGGATGTTTAACTCGAGGTCGACCGGGTAAATCGCTCCTTTCAATACAATGCGGTCACCTAATTTCCAGCCAAATCGCTTTGCCAAGGTCGTGTCGACGATCACGCCCTGACGGTCGTGCTGCCAGGCCGCGATTTGATCGGCGTCCATGAATTCGTCCCGGTACACTTGGAAAAAATCTTCGGGGTCGGTACCGAGTTGCCCGAAGGCGTGTTCCGGTTTGTCGTCGATATAGATTCCGCCGAACCAGGTGAGCGGGACGACCGCAACCACGCCCGGAACCGTGCGTATTTTTTCGCGGTAATAGGCGGGCAGGTCGAACGCCAACGAAACGCGATGACGCACCAGCAGTCGCAAAGGCGACTGCTCGCTGAAATTCTCCCCATAGAAGCTGCGCCATAAGGCCATCATCAGCGTCAACAGGACGATGGAAAAAGCGATGCTGAGGACGGTCAGGAAACTCCGCCGTTTATTGCGAAGGGCGTTTTTGCCGACGAACTGGGCCAGAGTCATGGGCGAGCTCCGCAGGGTGAAACTGCCCGGCGATCCTCACTACCCGTTCATGGTGCGCTTAGGGTCGTAAGAATTCAATCGAAGATCCGGGTGTGAGCCTCCTGTCTCCGGGGATGAGGAATAAGCCGACCTTTTCGGTCGCATTAACTAAAAGATAAATTTTGCGCCAGGATGCGTTAGGACGGGTGATCAGGGTGTAGGATGACCTTTTTGAACCCTAGGCGCACCCCCGATCGGCGCTCTACGGGCCTCCAGGCGCAATTGGCGGGCATTATATGCGACAGTCGTGGAGTAGTTTTGTCGCGGAAACCAGCTCCGACGAATTTTCAACGACTTAGCTGGAAGTAATTTTAGAGTAGCAGGGTCCCTATAGGCTCCATTCCTGACGGGTGCTGTGCATCCGACCGGGCACAAGCGGTAGAATAAGAGAAAGCGTGAACC
>Ga0307478_10003558_pt1 | contig 11503 bp, 13 predicted proteins | sample atmos_gasesECM4C_2_FD_203713 | JGI IMG/M metagenome (GOLD analysis project Ga0307478, IMG submission 203713) | Hardwood forest soil microbial communities from Morgan-Monroe State Forest, Indiana, United States - atmos_gasesECM4C_05 | ecosystem: Environmental > Terrestrial > Soil > Temperate...
ACACGGAGATTCGGATGTTGGTGTCCAATTATTTACCCCTTCTGAACGAGAAAGACTCAGGGCAGCGACTGGCGGGTGTGACGAAGTACTTTACAACCGACGCAGCCTTCATCGATGGCGAAGGAGTGTTCGTCGGGCCGGCTGAAGTGAACAACAAGATCACTCGGCTGCAAGCCAAGTATCAGGGATGGATTTTCAAGCAATACGGCGAGGTTGAAGTGTCAGGAGCGCTGACGCGAGTACCTTGGCAGTTTGGCCCCGCCAGCGACCCAGCCAAGATCCTTGGAGAAGACGTAATAGTGGTGCGGGAGGGAAAGGTCGCATCATTGACTGTCTTCCTAATCTCGAAGCATTAGAGCTAGGCCCACCCCAGGGATGCGTTGGAACTCGTGCACTTCCCAAAAGACTTCTGCTTCGACGACGCGCTCGCTCACGGGATAAGCACCTAACGACAAAAGCTGAGCCACCGTCGACGTGTGGCGTGAACCGCGACAGCGGAACTGACCGCGCCAACGGCGGTTGGCTCCGGCGACTGGTTAAGCCACATGGTCAACCCCATATCTTATTGCCGCTTCAAGTATATCAATGTTTATGTCTTTTAGAGTTTTGAACTTAATGCAATATCCGGTTACGCTCGCCTTGCCTATTTTTGTTCCATAAGTTTTGGTCAAATATGTTTTATCTTTGATACCGATGATATAAACAGAGATTCCGGTTTTGTTTGCACTCAAACCAATTTGATAAAATTCTCTGGCTGTTCCATCAGCAGATTTGATGGTGCGAAATCCGTATCCAATATTAGGATTAGAAACAGTTTTGTTTTCACTGTTTTTACCATCCAAGAACCACAATTTACATGCTGGTAACACTTGAAGTATGAGCCGGTGCAACTCCTGCATGTCACTTCGTTTTGGTTCAGATTGGCTAGTAATATACTTTGTGATTTGGTCCTGAACGTTCATATAGAATTAAACCGTCTCGTGGCCTAACGAGACCCAGATGAGCGACGGCGGACGAGAGTCCGCTTTCTTCCCGATAACAAATAACTCATAACAATTAACTCCGCTTCGGACTGGTCCGCCAGCCTGCTCGCGAAGACTTTCGGAGTTCGCTCCATCGCCTGGTTAGGTCTTTGTGGGTTTATTGGCGGCCGTGGCGCAACGATCGGAGCGCAGCTCCATCACAAGTTCTTCGCCATCATCGCCATCGCATAGATCCTCTCGTGCAAGTTGGAATCCGCATTTTTGTAAGATACGTATCGAGGCGAAATTGTGCTTTGCCACATGCGCGTAAACTGGTCGCGCCTCTATCTTGGTCAAGAATTGGGCCAGGGCCGCACTAGCAATTCCCTTCCCCCAATGTGTCTTGCCGAGCCAGTAGCCGATGTTCGGTTCTCCCGCCGCTTCCCAATAGACGATGTTCCCCGCCACCGTTTCGTCCGCGAGGATGGTGTTTAGGATTCCGGTCTCGTTCTCTTTACTCATGATTTTGGCCCAGTGCGCCATAAAGGCCTCGCGGTCGCGGCTGGGGAACGCGGCCATACGCGTCGCGTCGGCATCCAGCTGATGCTCAAAAAAAATCGGCAGATCTTCCTTCCTAACTTCGCGGAGTGCAACAGTCATGGAACTCCGACCTAACGAGAACAAGATGAGCGACGGGCACCGAGAACGCGCTTTGCTTTCATCTTATCCTTCATACTTCATCCTTCAGCGTTGATCCAATGCGGTCCGCCAGCCTGCTCGCGAAGACTTTCGGAGTTCGCCCCATCGCATGGTTCAATCTCTTGAGTGTCATCAGATATGGAACGCCCCAAGGAGAATGAATCCGACGCTGACGATGAGCCAAAGAATCCAGATTTTCTTTTGCGGGTTCTTTTGATGCTGCCTGTACGTCTCCCAAAGACCTGCGACTCCTCCACCGACGCGAATCCAATCCCAAGCGGTCATATCTGTTATCGTAGCGACTCCAGGTGAATGATGCGGAAATATTCCAGCGCGCCAAAAACGTAGAAGCAAACTCCTGCGTATATGAACATGAATCGCTTCTGGCGTGGCAGGCTACTGCACAGCAGAGCGGTGAGTATCAATGCGGTCCCTGCGACCAATCCGAGGATTCCAACGATTGTTCTAGTGTCCATGGGCGTTGAGATCTAACGAGAATAAGATGAGCGACGGCTGGCGGGAGAGCGCGTGGCTGCGGTTTCATCCTTCATAATTGAAAGCCCGGCCGTTGCTACGCATCCGTTACGGCTTAAATCTTACTTTCCACGGCTGCCAACCGTTCGCTCCATCTTTTGGTTAGGCCGATTTAGTCACAGATTGCAGCCTCTCAGTTGGTCGGACCGGTGTTTTGAAACTCTTGAAGGAAACTTTCCGGCTTTTCCCTCTCGACGATTTCGCGCGTTCGCTTGAACGCAGGCCAGGGCGGGATTGCCTGTTGACTGGCAATCACCATCTCCAAATCCTTCTCGCGTCCAAGCTTCCGGTAAACGAGCCGCTCGATCGCAAACAAATGAAGATGAGCACGAACCACTGTCGGCTCAGCTCGGTACTTTTCCAGCAAAGGCGTCGTACGTCCGCGCGTGTCAAGCCAGTCACTGACATAGCGATGAAGAGTTTCGTGAAAAATGGAATTCGAGAAGACCGCAAGGGGAGAAACTGGCTCCTTCGCGGTGGCCTTTAGGTATCTGGTCACGTTGATCATCAAGGGATTGGCCATCGAAGGAAAATCGCAAAGAATCAACGCCGCCTTGGTCTCCCGAAAGCGAAACGACACGCCGGTCAACTCCGGCACCGCACCAAGAAGCGGGGGCCCGTCTTTGCGCCAGGTCTCTTGAAAAGAACTGAACCGACTTTGCAACTCTTTGACCGCCTCCGGGTCAATTACCTGCTTGGTCGCTGCTGCGCACGGTTCATCGAAGATCGGACTGTACTGGAAAGTGACTTCAGGGTAAGCCGGTTCTGCACCTGCCACGATTCCTATCGAAGACAACAGCACCAGGAAAGAGGTTATCATTTTAATATTCATCAAACACTTCCAACTTAAGCATAAGCCTAACGAGAAGAAGATGAGCTACCGCGAGCGGGAGCGCGCGTCGCTACTGATTGCAGAATTGAAGTCATTGAAAGCTGGACAAAACGGCGGCTCGCGGTTAGCTCCATCGTCTGGTTAGATGCTGTTCGGTGATACGCCATGCGAGGGAGAATATCCCAATGTAAATCACCAGACTGAGGTAACGCAATACATCGGCTGGAATCGCGATAAGTGGGTTCTCGCGGGGTTCGAAGAAACCTCGGAACACCCAACCGTCTTTGCCGCCAAACTGAAACCAATGATACTGCAGACCGTAGTCCACGAAGCAGTCGTGGAGAGACACGCCGACTAGTGCGCTCGAACCAACCAAGAATATCCAAGTGGCCGGTCCACGATGACGCCGCAAAAGCCAAAGGCTTGCCGCCACGGCACCCAGCGCAAGGGCGAGACGTGGCTCGTGCCAGTAGCGTCGGGGAAACAGTTCGATGTACAGCAGAGGTATGGCGCGATATAGGACGAATGCCGTCGCGGTTACAACTAGCGCGCAAACGGGCGAGACCATGCGTTGCAGCATCTAACGAGAATAAGATCAGCGACGGCTGGCGGGAGAGCGCGTCGCTGCGGGTTGACGGTGGAATTTCATGGAAAGCGAGGAACCAAAGCTGCCAGCCGTCCGCTCCATCGCATGGCTAGGTGTCGAGGTACAACAGTTAGGCGTTTTCCGGTCCATTGCGATTAGTTGCTTGTGCTTTTGCTCTCACGGTTGCGTACAGAACTCTCTATCTTCGTGTACTCTTCGTCAGTCTTCGGCGCCATGCCAACGGACGCGAAATACGTGGCAAGCGTTTTGCCCAGATACGGCGGCAGTGGAGCAACAAATGGTAAATCCTCGGTCGCAAACTTCCCGCAAGAGAAGCAAACATCGGCGTTCATCTCAGACCCGTCCGCCCGCACTATTTCGATGCTGTGACGCGGGACCCAACAGAGATAACTCTCCGGAACAAAAGGGCGAGGCCATACACTGACTACTTTTTGCAACCGCGATATCTCATCAGGCGTGGCTGTCTTCCGAGCTAGCTCAACGCCACCCGAATGCTCGACAAGGACTACGCTACGGGAATTTTGAAGAGCCGCGGAAAGACTACGCGAAGTTGCCCATGAGTAGCGATCGAGCTTCACAAAAGCGCCGACCACGAATGCCGTCGCAAGGACCACAATCACGGTTAGGGCAATGAGGACTATTCGTTTCATCTCGCGCGAGGAATACGCCTAACGAGAACAAGATGAGCGACGGCTGGCGGGAAGGCGCGTGGCTTGTTTCATAATTCTTAATTCTTAATTCAACCTTGTCATGTGGCTGCCAGACGTTCGCTCCATCGCATGGTTAGATGCAGTCGTACAATACATGCTAATCGCGGTCTTTAGAAGGCAGTTCCAGAATAGACGGTAGCGCCCTGAGGAAGCTTAGATACCCGGCGATCGCAAGCGGCACGAGGAACAACCACAGCGGGTCGGACTCACGTGAAGGCGTTAGAATCGAAGCGCCTTTGTTCATCTCGCGGGTCCGCTGCAGAGCATCGTAGAAGCCGGTCGTCTGCCCTAACGAGTAGATCATATAAACGAACCACGCCGCCCAAACTGACGCGATGAGCGGCACATAAATCTTGCGATATCCAAGCGGGTGCTTGTAGGCAATAAAAGTCAGGCCGGAAACGGCGGCCAGACCAACGGTAATTATGCTAGCGAGCATAGCATCTAACGAGAATAAGATCAGCGACGACTACCGGGAGCGAGCGCTGATCGAAGTGGAAGTGTTTTAATCATTGGAAAGGGTGATCACGCAGCGGGTAGCCGTTCGCTGCATCGTCTGGTTAGACGACTTGCGTGGCTGCTCACTTGGGGATGAACGTGAGTGTGTTGTAAACCATGGCACCGAGCATGAGCAGGAGCCCGAGGGCAACGAGAAGGCTGCTGAGGCGAGCACTGCGAAGATAAGCTGAGGGCAGCCCGAGAGTCGATAGACGGCGCAGACGCAAGATGACCATCGGAATGGCAAGCGCCAAGAGGAGTATGACGAAGACGACAAAGAGCCATTCGCGATGACCAAAATTGGCAGACGCGAGCGCCCACGCCGCGAGAAGTCCCGCTACCGCGACGAAAAACCAAGGACGCCTGCTGGCTGATGCGTCGACGAGCGTCGCTTTCTGCTCGACCGTAAGAGCCGCTACCGAGCGGCTCATAACAAGACGGCTTACCGCGATGCAGAGGAGGAAGATGATGAAGGCGGTCGTGACCATCGGAGTCGTCTAACGAGAACAAGCTGAGCGACCGCCACCGAGAGCGAGCGCGGCTTCGACTGAAACTATTTTAATCATCTGAAAACATGAACACGCGCCGGGTGGCGGTTCGCTCCAGCGATTGGTTAGACCTATTTGTAGTGCGACAAGAATAAAACTTCACCATCGCTCTTGCGAATCTTGAGAATGGCGGCACCTCCAACTGCGCCGCGTGGAATCGAACCCGAGACAGTCCAGACGCCATCTTTCAGTGTAGCATGATACGGCCTCTCGTGCGCGATGTGATCTGCCCCGTAAATGGGCGACCACAACCTGACGGCGACAGCAATGGCATCGGCGGCTGTGGGTATCGGACCTTGCTTCCGCCATGATCGCGGCATCTGCGGCGCTGCACGGACGCTGCTGAACAGAAACGCGAACACCACGAGACCACCGAGGAAGCGCATAGGTCTAACGAGAATTAGACGAAAGTGCGTCGTGATAGACGAACATTTTTTCGTCTATCACGACTGGGTTGGGCAAGAGGGTCTTCAATTGGGGGCCATTTTCGAAAAACGTATCCTCCTCGCTGCGCTGCGGCAACCCGAAACTGGCTCCGCAGGTCTCGTCAGCCTTGGAAAGGCGGAAGGGGTCACTCCGTGAATCTCGGCAATTGTAGGGCAACCGCATCGGTTGCCTTGTCTTTGGTCGCGGCAAGCGGAGCGCTTGCCCTACAATCACAAACAAGGAAGCGAACGCTGGCTGTCGGCGTAACCGGGGTGGTGTCGATGGCCAACAGGACGAAGCCCTGGCCGCGGTCGACTTCCAGTTCGAGCTGGTCGAGGGAATTTCCGAAGCCACCCCAATTGCAGCCGACATCGACAGCGCTTCGCCGCTTTCCGAGCCGGCCCCCAAAAGCAGGTAGCCAAGAAAGAGCTTGCCGGTGGCGGCGGGCACCGTGGAGATTCAGCGGCAAGTGCGATGGCTGATCTACTCCTGACTGAGACGGCGGCCGCGCACCGCCCGCGTAACGTCGATTGGAAGCGGGCGGCCGCGCTCCTCTACGGCGACTGGGGCACGAGCAAGGCGTACGTCATCGGGCTCGCTTTTGTCGCGGCGGGATTCTCATCCCTGCCGATCATCCTGGCGGTCTGCGCGTTGACGGGTCTGGTGGGAATAAATTACGCCGTCATCTGCCGCTATTTCCCGGATGGCGGCGGGGTTTACTCGGCGGCGAAATCGCAGGGGCGATTGCTGGCCGTGGTGGGCGCATTGCTCCTGGTGGCGGATCTCACGGTGACGGCGGCGCTGAGCGGCTGGTCGGCGCTCACCTATGTGATTTCGGGGGCGGAAAACGTGGTCTGGCTCAAGTTCCTCAAGGACCACATTGCGTTCACGACCATTGGGGTGCTGCTTTTCCTGGGATTCATCAACTGGTTTGGGCCGAAGCACTCGGGCACTCTGGCGGTCGCGCTGGCCCTGCCGACGGTGGTGGTGGTGGTAGTCCTGGTGGGATTGGCCGCGCCTCATCTCACCACCCACTTTCTGGAGCCGCGCCACGAGAGTCTGGGCCAGCTCTGGGTGCAATTTGTCGGCGTCATCCTGGCGCTCAGCGGCGTGGAAGCGATCGCGAATCTTACGGGAGTGATGAAGCTCGATCCGGGGTCGACTCCGGCTAAGCCGAGCGTTCGCCTGGAATCGCTCAAGGCGATTACGCCGGTGGCGATCGAAGTGGTTTTGGGAACCGCCTTGCTCGGTTGGGCGATGCTTTCGCTGCCGAATGTTTTGCAAAAGAGCATGGGGCCCTTGCACCACGATCAGATCACCGCGGTCATCGGACATCGAAAAGAGGACATGCTGCGGTTCATGGGTGAGCAATTTGGGGCCGCCAGTTTCGGCCCAGGTTTTGGAATAGTTTTCGGGTGGGTGGTGGGGATTGTCTTTCTGCTTCTGCTCTTGAGCGCGGCCAACACGGCGATCGTGGCCATGGTGGGGTTGCTCTATATGACGGCGCAGGATCGCGAGATGCCGCGCCAGTTTAAGCGGCTGAACAAACATGGCGTGCCGCTCTTCCCGCTCGCGATCGCCGTGGGTTTGCCGTGCCTTGTTTTGCTCACGGCCACGAGCTTCGAATCGCTGGCCGGCCTTTACGCCATTGGGGTGGTCGGCGCGATCACGGTGAACCTGGGATCGTGCACGTTCAATCGCGGGATCGGTTTCACCTGGTACGATCGCGTATTGTTCGGCGCCACGTTTGCCATCCTGGCCTTCGTGGAAACCACCCTGGCATCGACCAAGCCAGATGCGCTCCGATTTGTGGTGTTCGTGCTTCTTGGCGGACTGGCCTTGCGCGCCTACGCGCAGAAACGTCAGGGATTGACGACGATGACGGTAACGCGTCAAGTGGCGGCGATGGTGTCGCCCGACCTCGTCGCGACGATGCAGCCGCGATTGCAGGAAGGTCAAAAGATCATGGTGGCGGCGCGCGGCATTACGTCGGTCTTGAGTTTTGCGCTGGATGAAGCGCAACTGCGCAAGGCGATCCTCTGCGTTCTCTTCGTGAAGGAGATCTCGGTTTTTTACGGCGGCGGCGGTCCGCTCGGCCGGGCGAAATGGCAGGACGATCCGGAGGCGAGCGCAATCATGTCCCTGATGATGCGGATCGGAGAAGAACGCGGGATTTGCGTGCTACCAGTCTACGCCGCGAGTGAAGACGCGGCGGCCACCATCCTCGACTTGTCGGCCACCATGGGTGTGGATTACCTGATCATCGGAGCGTCTCAGAGGAATACCCTCGCGAAATTGCTCGGCGGCAGTGTCGTGACCAGCGTGGCCCAACAATTACCCGATTCGATTCGGCTGGTGATTTACGGGTGATGGTGGGCGCCTCATGAGTCCCGGGGACCAGACCGCTGAGTGTCTCGAGCTGATGGAGCGGCTCATCGAGTATCGCTACGACAAGCCGTTGCATCACCAGCTTATGAAAGCCGCCGATTATTCCATGCTCTCTATCGACGTCCTGGTGCTCGTCCATCACATGGCGAAGGTATCCGACGGCGGCATCCTCGAGATCGGCTCGTTCCTGGGCGCATCGACGGTCGCGGCTGGGCTCGGGGTTCGCGCCTCGGGGCAACGGAAGCAGTTCGTGAGTATCGAAGTCGGCGGCCGGCTGAAGGATCACAAGCTCGCCACCAGGGATATCTTCAAGGACCTCACGAAGCACGTAGAGCGCGCCGGTTTGCTCGACAGTGTCACACTCATCCAGGGCTCTTCCTTCGACGAGAAGATCATCGCGGCCGTGAACGACCGTTTCGGTCCGCGCGAGATCGGCCTTTTTATTTTCGACGCCGACGCCAATGTCCGGCGCGATATCGATCGTTTTGTAGATCGTTTCGCCGATGGCTGCTGGATGGTGATCGACGATTACATCAGCGCCACGAACAAGGCCGGACCCACTCGCGCGCAGGTGGACGAACTAACGTCTGAAGGGCGGCTGCGGCCGCTCGGCTTTTACGGCTGGGGAACGTGGGTCGGTCGGTGGATTAACCGGTCGTAACATTTTCCCCTCGGGCAAGCGCGTTGTCGCTGCTGAAGTAACCTTCGCGGCCGCGAGCGAAAACGAACGCTTCACATTGTGGAGCGCGCAAATTACTTTGCGCCATGCATCGCCGTTATTGTCGTCGACCAGGCAGGGACGCGTTCCAATGAGCCGTTACCTCATTACTTCCGCATTGCCTTACATCAATGGTGTAAAGCATCTCGGGAACCTGGTTGGATCCATGTTGCCGGCGGATACGTATGCCCGTTTTCAGCGGGCTCGCGGCAACGAGGTCCTGTTTATCTGCGCGACCGACGAGCATGGCACCCCGGCCGAGCTGGCCGCACACGAAGCCGGTCTTCCGATCGACGAGTATTGCGCAAAGATGCATGTCCTCCAGAAGGATCTCGGAAGCAGTTTCGGCCTCTCCTTCGATCATTTCGGCCGCTCCCATTCGCCGCAGAACCACGAGATCACGCAGCACTTCTATCACCAGCTCGACCAGAACGGTCTCCTGGAAGAGCGGACGACGAGACAAGTTTATTCCATCGATGATGGTCGCTTTCTCCCCGACCGCTACGTCGTCGGCACCTGCCCGCACTGCGGCTACGAGCGGGCACGCGGCGACCAATGCGAGAATTGCACCCGCGTCCTCGACCCGGCCGATCTAATCAATCCGCGCTCGGCTGTTTCCGGATCGACGAACATCGAGCTGTGCGACTCGAAGCATCTTTTCCTCAGGCAATCTGAGATGGTGGGCCGGTTACGGGAATGGATCGATTCCCGGAAGGACTGGCCACTGCTGGTGACTTCGATCGCTCGGAAATGGCTCGATGAAGGCTTAAAGGACCGCAGCATAACTCGCGATCTTACCTGGGGAATTCCGGTAGCTTATCAAGGCAAAGTCCGGCCCGGCTTCGAAGGCAAGGTCTTCTATGTCTGGTTCGACGCACCTATCGAATACGTCGGCGCGACGATGGAATGGGCGGAGGCGACCCGTGGCGATTGGAAACGCTGGTGGCGCGAGGATGAAGGCGGCGCTGACGTTAGGTATGTCCAATTCATGGGAAAGGATAACGTGCCTTTTCATACCGTCGGGTTTCCGGTCACGTTGTTTGGATCGCGGGAGCCCTGGAAAGTAGTCGATTACATCAAAGGCCTTAACTGGATGAACTACTACGGAGGCAAGTTCTCTACCTCAGGGAACCGCGGTATTTTCATGGATCAGGCTCTGGAGTTACTGCCAGCCGACTACTGGCGCTGGTATCTCCTGGCCAATGCTCCCGAGTCGGACGACTCGAATTTCACCTGGGAACATTTCCGGGCGACGGTCAATCACGAGCTAGCGGACGTTCTTGGTAATTTCGTTAACCGGATCGCGAAATTCTGCACCGCGCGCTTTGATGGCATTGTCCCAGACAAAGGAGAATACGGCGCCTTGGAAACAGAAACGACGGCTGCCCTCGAACAGCGGCTCGATGTTCTCACGCGCCAGATGGAAGCGATGGATTTCCGGAAATCGGCGATAGAACTGAGGTCGATGTGGGTAGCTGGAAACGAATACCTGCAGAAGGCGGAGCCATGGATGCGAATCAAGACGGATCCTATAGCGGCCGGAGTATCGAGTCGCTATGCACTAAACCTGGCGCTGGCTTTCGCTGCCCTGGCTCAACCTTTCATACCCGAGACTTCAGCGAAGATAGCAAAAGCGTTTGCGGAGAACGAAGACTCGCTGGTTTGGCCGACAACCGTGGCCGACACGCTTAAACCTGGATCCGCCATTGCGGTGCCCGAGGTTCTGTTCGCCAAGATAGAAGATGAACAGCTCGCGGCATGGACCGACCGCTTTGGCGGCGCGCCTGACAAGGGCAACCAGGTTCAGTGACCTATGACGCGAACCGAAGAATCGGCAAGGTAATCGTTAGGCACTCAAGACACTTATTTCGACACCTAACGAAAGCTACTTCACGATCGTGACTCGGATCGTCTCTTCCAGCTCGTCGTTCACGTAAAACTCGACGCGATATTTGCCTTCGGCCCAGCCATCCGGCGGACGGGCCAGGGTAAAGCGAGCGCTCGAGTCGGGAGCGGGAGCGACGCTCTCGGTTTCATCGACGACAAAATTCGGTTCCACCAAATCGCCAACATCTTCCGCGATCCAGACGACGCGCACCCTGGCGCGGTCGGGCAGGCCGCGGCCGTGCCAGCGCACATAAATATTTTCCACGTCGGATTTGAATTCCGTTTTCGAACCACCGCTCGGGTCCGGGGAAACCTCCACAACCAGTTTCTTGCCCGAAGGTACAGGCTTCGTCTCGATTTCCGGGCCGCGCATAGGTGGCGTTGGGGCTGAGGGCGCGGGCGTTGGAGACGGGGACTCTTTAGGCTTGGCAATTACTTCTGGTCGCTTCTGCAATTCGAGAGTAACGCGTTGGAGCAATCCCCCAGTCGGTCCCCGGACGACGGTGGTCTCTTTGACAAATCCTACGCCCGGATAAAACCACCGGTCGAGGGCGACCGACATAACCGAGGCGGCGTCGCAATGGATCCGAAAGGCGCGAAACGTCCCTGCCGGTACTTGGATGAGTTCTTCGGCCGCCACTTTGAATTGCTGGCGCATTTCCATGCCGGCCACTTCGCCGTCGGACTCCCAGGA
>Ga0307478_10003560_pt1 | contig 11500 bp, 12 predicted proteins | sample atmos_gasesECM4C_2_FD_203713 | JGI IMG/M metagenome (GOLD analysis project Ga0307478, IMG submission 203713) | Hardwood forest soil microbial communities from Morgan-Monroe State Forest, Indiana, United States - atmos_gasesECM4C_05 | ecosystem: Environmental > Terrestrial > Soil > Temperate...
GAGCAACTTTTTGGGTTGATTCGCGCTAGAGACGTGCATGCGGATCACAGGAAGTTGTATCACAACACCGAGGCAGGCAGGTGTGATGGTGGTCACTGATGTTAATCGTTGGTCGCCAGTCGCTAGTCGCCCGCAAACAGCAAACACATAGGTCCATCGCTTCGTTCGGCGTTCAGCCTCACTGCGTTCAGGATGACAGACTTGGTTTTGCAGAGACTAGCGACTAGCGACTGGCGACTGCCTCACAAAAAAACTTCGTCCACGTAGCACCAACGCCAGTCCTCGCCCGGCTCGAATGACTGCATCACCGGGTGCTTGGTCTGATGAAAGTGCTTGGTGGCGTGTGTGTTCTTCGACGAGTCACAACAGCCAACGTGCCCGCATTCGAGGCACATGCGCAAATGCACCCACGTATCGTGCATCTCGAGGCATTCCTTGCACCCCTTGCCGCTGGGCGTCACTTTCTTGATGTCTTTCTGATGAGTACATGTTTTTGCCATAGATCACCTCAATGTTTGTGCGGCGTAGCGAGCGCGTCGCGCACCGCGGCGTCGACCGCAAAAGTCTGGAACCAGTTCGGGTACAGCGGAACCGGAGCGGTGAGTTTGTCGAGTTCCGCAACCTCTTCCGCGGTTAGAGAGACGTTCATCGCTCCGAGGTTGTCCTCGAGCTGATTGAGTTTACTCGCGCCGAGAAGGACTGTGCTCACGTGAGGCTTGGCCAGCAACCATGCCAGTGCAACTTGGGCGACGGTTGCCTTGTGACGCGAGGCCATCTCGCGGAGTTTTTCGACGAGGTCGTACGCCTTCTCGCGGTCAATGTGCAGAATATCGAAATCGGCGATGCGGCCTTTGCCGCCCGTGGGATCCTTGCGCGTGTAACGGCCCGAAAGGAATCCGCTTGCCAACGGACTCCAGACGACAATTCCAATCCCCGCGTCCTGACAAAATGGAACCACTTCGTGCTCCAGGTCACGGCCAACGAGAGAGTAGTACATCTGCGCCGCGATAAAGGGGGCGTATCCGCGCGCGTTCTGAATACCCAGGAACTTTGCCGCCTGCCACGCCGTGAAGTTCGAAAACCCCGCGTAGCGGACAAGTCCTCGTGTAACCAGGTTGTCGAGCGCACGGGCGGACTCTTCAAACGGCGTGTTCACGTCGAAGCGATGAATGGAGAGCAGGTCGATGTAATCGGTATTGAGCCGTTTCAGACACTCTTCGGCGGAATTCACAATGTGCCGCATGGAACTGCCAGCCTGCGTGATCGGCGATCCGGAGCGGAAACCAATCTTCGTGGAAAGAACGATATCCTTGCGACGCGTGCCGAGCGCTTTGCCCAGCATGATTTCGGACTGACCGCCAGCATAAGAATCGGCGGTATCGAAGAAGTTGATGCCAGCATCGAGGCTGCGCTGCACCAGCGCATCGGCTTCCTGCTGGCCGGTCTTCCATACCGCGCCCATCGGGCCTTCGTCGTGCCCGAAGGTCATGACTCCAAACGCAAGGCGGGAAACGATCAGTCCGCTATTGCCGAGACGTGCATATTGCATAGCAAGTGGTCCCTGAATACAGGCTTTCGACGCAGTAGGAAGAAGTGCGGATTCAAAAGTTCAGCGTCATTCCGGGTGTCCCTCGAGGAAACGCTCAGACTCGATCGCAGCCATGCAACCAGTACCGGCCGCCGTAACGGCCTGGCGGTAACGGCGGTCGGCCACGTCACCGCAGGCAAACACACCGGGAACGCGGGTCAAAACATAGTCGAGAGTCTTCAGGTATCCGTCTTTGTCCATGTCTAACTGGCCTTCGAAGATCTTGGCGTTGGGCTCATGACCGATGCCGAGGAACAGCGCGTTGGTCGGGAAGTCGGAGGTCTGATTAGTCTTGACGTTTCGCAGGAGCAGCGAGGTCACTTCTTTCTTGTGGATGTCATGCACGTCCTCGACCACCGTGTCGGTCAGGAATTCGATCTTGGGATTGTTGCGGGCGCGTTCCAGCATGATTTTCGATGCGCGAAAGGTGTCGCGCCGGTGAATGATGGTGACCTTGGTGGCGAAACGGGTCAGGAAATTGGCCTCTTCCATCGCCGTATCGCCGCCGCCGATGACCACTACTTCTTTGCCCGAGAAGAAAAATCCATCGCAGGTAGCGCAGGAACTCACGCCATGCCCGATCAGCTGTTGCTCGTGCGGCAGGCCGAGCCAGCGGGCCGATGCGCCGCTGGCGATGATCAGGGTCTTGGCATGAACCTGGTGCTTGCCCACGTGCAAAAGAAACGGTCGCTGGCTGAGGTCGGCGCTGGTCACATGGCCGAGCATGTATTCGGCTCCGAAGCGCTGCGCCTGTTTGCGCATGTTTTCGATCAGCTCCGGCCCCTGAATCCCTTCAGGAAAACCGGGGAAATTCTCCACCAGCGTGGTGATCGAAAGTTGTCCGCCGGGCTCGTGGCCCTCGACCACGAGAGGTTTCAGGTTCGCGCGAGCGGTATAAAGAGCAGCCGTGTGTCCGGAGCAGCCGGAACCGATGATAACGACGTTGCGGATGTCCATATTCCCAGTTCGTTAGATTGCAAAAAAACAATTTGGGTTCAGGAGCGGATTTTGGCCCTGGATCTGGATACGTCTACTGTCCTGAAAACAATTACCTGCGAAGACCGCAAAGGATACCGCAAACGGCTCGAAGTTCAAACTTCGCGCGCCGGATTTTCAGTTCTTTTCGCCGTTCTGAGTGGTTGCTTTCGATGCTTCTTTGCGCGAGCCGCCCGGCTGAGACTTGGCCTTTGCAGCGGCGGCGGCCACACGCGAAAGCTCGTCGGGTACAGTGCGCCGCGCATTCAGCAGCACGCGATAATTCGTCATGATGGCCGACGCGCTGGAGAACAGAGGCTCATACGCGGTCTGGTCGGGTGCGGGCCCGCCCTCACTGCTTGAGCAGCGCGCCAGCACCACCGATGATTTGCCAAAACGTTCCAGTTTGATGCGGCTCGCCGGGGTCGAGGTTCCGAGCATGGCGGCAGGAGTCGTCACCGACGAGGCGCTATCTTCAATCGACAGCTGCTCGAGGTCCTTCGGATCGCGAACGTGCAGCACGAGGGTTTCAATCATGGTCTTTCCGTCATTGCTGAACGAATATTGCACCGTCGAAAACAGCGCCTGCAGCGAGAACTCGCGGCGTAGCCTCACCCAGTTCGCGACCGATGGCTCGTCGGACATCTGCGCGCTCTGCCCGGCTTGAAGAAATCCCGGTGCTTCCGCGAGGCTGGAACGGCCTCGGGCTACTTCAAAATCCTGGCTGAACAACGGCTGCTTGGGCACGCGAGCCAGGGCGGATGCGATTTCCTTCTGCTCATCACTGGAGGGCGTACATACATTGAGCACGTTCACCTTGACCGGGGGCTGCTGTTGGCCATGAAGTTCGGTAACGCATGCCCAACAGAGGACGACTATCAACAATGTTTGCTTGGGGAGCACGCGGGTCATTTTAACAGGATGAATCCCCAGAGAAATTCAGCGACGCGGCAAGACACTCGCACGCCGATTCATTAGAATCGCGGGATGGCAAACTTGACGCTGGTCTACGGGATGCGGCTTCTGCCTTCGGAGGAAGTGGCCGAAGTGGGCGAGGCCACCATCAAATTGAAAAACGGACGCGATGCCCACGTCACCATGCATATCCTCGAGGGCAGCAAGGAAGACATTGAAAAGCAGTTGAAGACGAGCCTCGACGCATTCTTCGACTTTTATCCCGAGATCTGATGCCTTTACGGCTGATACCCGGCGCCACGCAATACCTTGCCCGGAAGGTTGCCGGTCATCTTACGCTCATCGATCACAAGCACTCCATTCACCAGCACATATTCCATACCATCCGACAGCTGGTTCGGATCGGCGAAGGTGGCAACGTCTTTGATCGTGGGCGGATCGAAAACCACGACATCCGCCCACATGCCTGCTTTCAGGACGCCGCGCTCTGTAAGCCGCATGCGCTGCGCGGGAAGCGATGAAAACTTGCGAATGGCGTCTTCCAGCGTGAGCTTCTTTTCTTCGCGAACGTATTTGCGCAGAATGCGCGGAAAGGTCCCGTAGGCGCGCGGGTGCGGGTGCTCCTGTCCAAGCAGTCCCTCGGGCGACGTACCCTGCGAGTCGTTACAGATCGACACCCAGGGCTGCTGGAGCGCGAGCGACACGTCGTCTTCCGACATGCCGAACACCGCAACATCGGTGAAGGCATGGTCTTCGATCAGAATGTCGAAGAGTGTATCCATCGGATCCTTGTTCCACAGCTTCGCCACGTCTGCCAGGGTCTTACCCTGCAAGGGCAGCAGTTTCGGATTCTGCACGACACTGACAAGAATCGCTTCCGGGCCAGGAATTTCCAGCCACTCGTTGTCCCATTGGCTCGACGGCGTGAGCATGTCTTTCCGAATCCGCGCGCGGGTTGCGGGATCCTTGAGCCGCTCGATCAGTTTGTCGTCGCCGCCATCGTGCGCCCAGGGCGGGACGAAGGCTGAGAAGTCGTTAAACCAGGCGGGATAGGCGTATGTATCGGCGGTGACATCGATTCCCTGCGCACGGGCGGCATTCACCTTTGCGATAGCCTCTGGCATGCGATGCCAGTTGTCCTTTCCAGCGACCTTGAAGTGCCAGATTTCCACCGGGATGTGTGCTTCCCTCCCGATGCGCACGCTTTCGTCAATGGAGTCCATTACGGAGTTGGCTTCGCTGCGCATGTGGGTGGCGTAGATGCCGCCAAACTTCGCAGCTTCCGTGGCCAGAGCGATCAGCTCATCGGTCTTGGCGTAAGGGGCGGGCGCATACTGCAACGACGTGGACACGCCAACCGCACCGTCATGCATCGCGTCGCGCACCAGGCTCTTCATCTGGTCCAGTTGGGCGCTGGCTGGTTGAACATCGGCATCGCCCAGAACCATGCGTCGAACCTGCGTCGCCCCCACATAGCTGGCCAGATTGATTCCCATGCCCTGCTTCTCGAGCCGGGCGAAGTACTGCCGAAATGTGCGCCAGTCCGGCATGATCTTCAAATGTTCATACTTGGTCTTGTCGGCCGAGATAATGGCATCGTTCAAGGGAGCAACCGAACTCCCTTCCCCAGTGATTTCGGTAGTGATCCCCTGGTAGATCTTTGAAGGCAGTCGAGGATCGACCAGGATGGTCTCCTCTGACTGGCCCAGCATGTCGATGAAGCCGGGAGCAATCACTCTCTGGTGAACGTCGATGGTGCGCTTGGCTGAGGCGCCGGAGAGGTTCCCAATCGCCGCAATCCTGCCATCGCGGATGCCAATGTCGCCGGAATACCACGGCGAACCCGTTCCGTCGATAATGTGCCCATTACTGAGGATGATGTCGAAGGTTTGCGACTGCTGGGCGGCCGCAAAACAGGCAAGAACACTGACGAAGGTCGAAATCATGCACATCTGCGATCGGCTCATAAATTAGTCTCCACACATCGAGAACGTATCCCATCGGGTGCCCCGCTCAAGCTCCGCTTGGGCGGGTTGTTGCGCGGCACCTCAACTCTCAGCGATCGCCCGGTCCGGCCTGATCGTGCCGGCGCGCAAACCCAGCGCAGCTCCCAACACGACCCAGATTGCGAGTGCCAGCCACTCGGGACCGGTGAAGCGTCCGGGAATCCCGGGCAGAATCTTCATAAGAATCATCAGCGCCCCGACGGCAACGCCGAACCCAGCGATCAGTCGTTGTAACGGCCGCGGACCCATTGCATAGTACGCAGCGCACGCGGCCAGCCATCCGGTTGCAGAAGCCACCGAGCCGACCTCCGTGATCGGCACCAGAATCGCGTCTCCCAGGAACATGCACAGACCCGTAGCTATCCCAGTTGCCAGGACTGCGGTCGACGGCGTGCGATTCACCGGATGCACTGCTGCCACGCGCGCGTCGATCAAGCCACGGCGGCCCATGGCAAACAGCAAGCGGCTGGCTGCCACAAAATTGCCATTGAAGCACTTGAACAGCGAGAGCAACGCAGCTGCCAGGATGCTGCTCACAATCCAGCGCGACCCGACCGCCCGCTCAAACGCCACCGCAGTCATGAAGCGTTCTCCGGTTATCTCGTGCCAGGGGGCCACGTAACCGACGGCCGCGATCACGATCGTATAAAAGAGGATGCCCACCGCGATCGCCATGCAGATCGCGATCAGGAAACTCGAAGAACGAAATTCCGGAGTAGCTTCTTCCGCGGCTTTCGTGACCGATTCGAATCCGGTCATGAAGTAAGGCACGATCTGCATCACAAGGACGATGGAAAGGAACGGCGTGTGCGAGAACAGCGGTGGAAAGTTTGCCGTCGAGCCCTTGCTCACGCCGATGGTGACGAATATCACAAACAGGCCCAAAGTTCCGAAGCTCGTCCAGTTCTGAAACGTGGCGCTAAGGCGAATGCCGCGATAGTTCAACACCGTCAACAGTACCGTGAGCCCAAGTCCGACGAGCAGGTGAGGCAGAAAGACCGGTTTGCCCGCGATGCGGTAAAGCTCCATCGAATCAAGAGATGGAATGATGTAGCCCGCAATTCGCCCCACCGCAACCGCTTCCCATGGACAAACAATGAAATAGGCGAGCAACATCATCCATCCCGTGGCGAAGCTGACTGATCTCGGGAAGACTCGCGCGGTGTAAGCAACTTCGCCGGCTGCATCAGGGATTGCGGCAACCAGTTTTCCGTAGACATACCCAATCGGCAGAAGCAGGGCGCCGCCAATGGCGAATCCCAGGATTCCGCCCAAGGGTCCACCCCGCGTCAGCCAGTCGTCCATGACCACGAGCCAACCGACGCCGACCATCGTCCCCCAGCCCAGGGTGAAGTAGTCGGTCACGCGGAGTTTGCGGGCAAGCTCGGTCATTGAGTTTCGGAGAACGAAACCGTCACATCACGCAAAGTAATTCGTACAGAAGATTCGCAGCCAGCAGCGACGTAATCTCTCCCGTGTCGTAGGGCGGCGACACCTCGACCAGATCGCAGCCTACGATGTTCAGTCCGCGCAGGCTGCGCACCAGTTCCAGAATCTGCGCACTCGAGAGACCACCAACTTGAGGCGTGCCCGTCCCCGGCGCGAACGCAGGATCGACGACATCGATGTCGAGGGTCACATACACTGGCCTTCGTCCCAGCCTCTTGAAATGGCGGTCGACGGCAGGCAATCCTCTGCGATGGATTTCTTCCGAGGTGACCACGCGGAAGCCATGCTGCTTGCCGAATTCAAAATCGTCTTTCGAATACACCTGGCCACGTAACCCAATTTGCAGAACGTCATTTCCTACGAGCAGTCCCTCTTCGATCGCTCGCCGCACTGGAGTTCCATGCGAATGCGGGCTGCCGAAATAGCCGCCCCACGTGTCGTTGTGCGCGTCAAACTGAATCAGGCCGACAGGACCGAACTGCTGGTGAATCGATCGCAGAATGGGTAGCAGGATGGAATGGTCGCCACCCACACAAGCCGTGCGGGCGCCGGCCTTCAGAACCTCAGCGAGTTGCGACTCGATGCGCCGAAACGTGTCGTCAATCGACAGCGGGTTGATCGAAAGATCGCCGCAATCGGCGACGCGATTCTTTTCAAAAGGATTGACGTTCAGTACCGGATTCCATGGCCGGATGATCGCCGACTGCTCGCGCACGTGGCGCGGCCCAAAACGAGGGCCGGGCCGGTAAGTAGTTCCACCGTCGTAAGGAATGCCGATCAGCGCGATGTCCAGCTCTTCCGCACGCGGGATGTGAGGAAGCCGCATGAACGTCGCGATCCCGGAGAAACGCGGATGAACCAGCGCATCCACGGGCTGCGGTTTGGGCTGGGAGCTCTTCTTCGCACCACGGCTGCTGGTTCGCCTCATCGGTGGCGCGAATTATAGAACATGCGTTTCGGGCCACGACGAACTGTCAGGAAGCGGCCGCAGGCTGGCAGCCCGCGGCAATGCCAGCAGAACGCTGGCGGAAGGCGGGTTAAGCTACGGCCTGGTCCATCTCCATGGGGACGTGGTTCGACGTACAAAGAATGTCGACCACGTCTTCCATGGACGAAATGTTGAATACGCAAGTCAGGTGCGTGCGTCCGAGCATCTCACGAACAAAGCTCGACGGATTCACCAGCTTGAGCTGAATGTCGTTGTCGTGCGTCCAGCGGTGCAGGAAGACCAGCATGCCCAGGCCACCGCCGTCGAGCATCTCCACGTCCGACAGATCGAGGACTACGAGTCTCGGCTGCTTCAACGAAGTCACGGCTTCTTTCAAAAAGTGCAGCGGTTCGCCACGCACGATCCTGCCTGCGCACTGCAACACCGCCACGTCACCTGTTTGCTCTCTCCTGATAGTTAATGACATAGGTTCCTCGGTTCTTTAGGTGAACGATGGTTGGTTACTCTGCTTGCGGAGTCTTTATCTTAGACGAAGCAGCCTGTGGAAGGTTTGCAGTTTCGGTTCCCTTTCGTAAGTGGTTTACTTGCATCGCTTTTTCAGAACGGCTGCGGTAGTAGCGGGGCGCCCGACCGCGCGTCGAAGTGTGGTGCAAAGGCCTTCCGCCGGAACCGTTTGTCGCGGTAGCGTCTGCTAGAATCTCGAAATCCCGATGGATTTCAGCCACATCGACCCCGTTGGCGTCGCTTTCCAGATGATCGCGTTTCTTTTTGCCATCAGTGTGCACGAGTCTGCGCATGCGTGGACGGCAAACCGTTGCGGGGATCCGACGGCGCGCATGTTGGGACGGATTTCCCTGAATCCGATCGTGCATATCGATCCGATTGGCAGCATCCTGATGCCATTGATTTCGTTGACCTACCACGTCCCGACCCTCGGCTGGGCTAAGCCGACCCCAGTCGATCCAGGTAATTTCAAAAACGAAGTGAAAGATGAGATTTTGACTGCCGTGGCTGGACCAATCAGCAATTTCATTGTAGCCGCGGCCACGCTATTACTTATGTTTGTGATCGCGACGACGTCAGTTGAGGGACGAGGTTTGGTTATCTCCATGCCGTTTATATACCAAAAAGGGATCTCCGCCATGGGGGGAACATCCTTTCTTGTGCCGCTGACCTTATTCACGTACTACCTAATGTTCATCAATATTGTCCTCGCGGTTTTCAACCTGATCCCGGTCCCACCTCTCGACGGAAGCTACATTCTGCGTCATTTCCTCTCTGAGCCAGTCCGCCGCGCCTACGATACTGTCGGCATTTTCGCCCTGCTTGCTTTAGTTTTTCTCGGTGGCCACCTGGTATGGCGACTGATTTCTCCGTTCATCGCTTTCTTCAACGGTATATTGGTTCGATTCTGATGCCCAACCAACGCAAACGCGTGCTCAGCGGCATGCGCTCTACCGGAAAACTGCACCTTGGCAACTACGTCGGGGCGCTGCAAAACTGGGTCGAGATGCAGGACCATTACGAGTGCTTCTACTTCATCGCCGACTGGCATGCGCTCACCACCGACTATGCCGACACCTCGAAGGTCAAGGCCAACTCAATCGAAGTTCTCCTCGACTGGCTGGCGGCGGGACTCGACCCCGACCGCTGCACGATGTTTATCCAGTCGCACGTTCCGCAGCACGCCGAACTGCACCTGCTGTTCTCGATGATCACTCCGCTGGGCTGGCTGGAGCGGGTGCCGACCTACAAAGAGCAGCGCGAGAACATCACCGAGAAAGACCTGGGCACGTATGGTTTTTTGGGCTACCCGGTCCTGCAGGCGGCTGACATCCTCATCTACAAGGGAGACTTTGTTCCGGTGGGTGAGGACCAGGTTCCGCATGTGGAGCTGACCCGCGAAATCGCGCGGCGCTTCAACCAGTTCTATGGCAAGGCTGCGCCCGTCCTTCCCGAACCGCAACCGCTGCTCACGCCGACCCCAAAGCTGCCCGGTACGGACGGACGCAAAATGTCGAAATCGTATGGGAACACGATCATGCTGACCGATCCCGAACCGGTAGTGCGGCAAAAGTTGAAGACCATGGTGACGGATCCGGCGCGGGTGCGGCGCTCCGATCCGGGAAATCCTGACGTCTGCCCGGTCGGCGACCTGCACAAGATCTTCAGCACGGAAGAGACGATGGCCAAGGTCAATGAAGGTTGCCGGTCGGCGGGCATCGGTTGCATCGAATGCAAAAGCTGGGCGGCCGATGCACTGGTTCAGGTGCTCCAGCCTATGCAAGACCGGCGCAAAAAATACGAGGACCATCCGCGCCTCGCGTGGGATATTCTGGAGGCAGGATCGGCAGCCGCAGGCAAGGTAGCGGATGCCACCATGAACGACGTTCGCGCCGCCATGGGCATGTCGCTCGGGTTCGAGCCTCCCGCAAGCGGCGCAAAATAAGTGGGGACCAGTCACCGGATGAGCGAAGAAGCGAAGGCTGTATCGGGAGTGCTGATCCCGGCCGAACGAGCACCCGGGGTGCCAGCATTATCCGCCAATGCACAGACCAAGAAGGAAAAGAGTGACTTCCCGTTTGCAGTCGCGGTCGGCACCGTATACGAAGGACCTCTGGACCTGCTGCTCGACCTGATTCGCAAGCAGGACATCGACATCTACGACATCCCCATCGCGCGCATCACGGCGCAGTACCTCACCTACGTCGAGCGCATGCGCGAACTCGACGTCAACGTCGCCGCCGACTTCATTTACATGGCTGCGGTGCTGATCCACATCAAGTCGAAAATGCTGCTGCCGCGCGACCCGCTGGCGCCGGCGGATACCCAGGAAGATCCGCGCAGTGAGCTCGTGAACCGGCTGCTGGAACACGAGAAGTTCAAGTCGGCAGCGCAGATGCTTCTACAAAAGCAACAGATCGAAGACGCCATCTGGTCGAACCCTTCGCTCAAGGAGTTCAAGGATGCGGAAGGGACTGAGCCGGAGCTGGCGGCCGACGTCATCGACCTGGTCAAGACCTTCCAGCAGATCCTGGACCGGGCGCGCTCGCGTCCCATCCTCGAGGTGGATGAGGAAACCGTCACGGTCGGTCAGATGATCGACTATCTGCGGCGCCGCCTCTCGCTGGAAGACCGGCCATTGCGCCTGAAGCAAGTGCTGCGGAATATCGACTCGCGCCAGGCGCTCGTCTGTATGTTCCTGGCACTGCTCGAACTGGTGCGGTTGCAGGCGGTTCAATTGCGCCAGGACCGCATGTTCGGCGAGATTTTGATTCGCAAACATGTCGGGTTTGAAGCCGTTATGAGCGAGCAGGCAGCGGTAAGGGATGATTGGAAATAGCTGATGGCTGGTAGCTGGTGGCTAGTCGCAGATGACACAGTTGCCAGTAGCCAACCGCTAGAAGCTACGAGCAACGGGCCACAGGCCATAAGCTGAGGTTCAATGAGTCTTAAAGCCAAAATCGAAGCAGTTGTGTACGCCGCAGAAACACCCATCACCCTCGAGCAGATTTTCCAATTGGTGAAGGAATCGCTTCTGTCGGAACAGGAGGGCGCTGACGAGGCCGAGGCCAAATCGCGCGTGCGGGCCTCCTTGGAAGAGCTAACCGCCGAATA
>Ga0307478_10003561_pt1 | contig 11500 bp, 8 predicted proteins | sample atmos_gasesECM4C_2_FD_203713 | JGI IMG/M metagenome (GOLD analysis project Ga0307478, IMG submission 203713) | Hardwood forest soil microbial communities from Morgan-Monroe State Forest, Indiana, United States - atmos_gasesECM4C_05 | ecosystem: Environmental > Terrestrial > Soil > Temperate...
GTTACCGAGCATGTCGAGCATCAGGCAGTTGTTGAAGCCGCGTGATTGCGCCTCGATCAGGGCCCGCGAATTGTTCGGGTAGAGACAGCCCGCCTTGCAGTCCACCGGCGCGCTTTCCATCGTCGGACGGCGAAACGGCGAGAGCGTGATTGCTGAGCCCGTGATCGGCGGCATCGGCGCGATGTAGATACAAAGGCACCAGTTCGTCGTTTCGGGATCGAACAGAACACCGCCGCCGCTACCGGTCTGGGCCCAATACATCGGCCGTATGTAAAGTTCCGCCTTGGCGTCGAAACGCGCGATGCCTTCGCGCGCCAATGACAGCCAGGTTTCGGTATCGACAACGGGCTTGAGTTTGAAATTCGTCGCGGACCGGTTGACCCGCTCGCAATGCCGGTCGAGATCGGGCGTAACGCCTTCGAAAGCGCGCGCGCCGTCAAACACGGTTGAAGCCAGCCAAGCGGCGTGGGTACGAGGCCCCATGATCGGCACATTGCCGGCATGCCAGTCACCTTCGAAGAAGGTTAAGGTCTCGGAAAAATCGACCGGCTTCACGGTCGGGGCGGATATGGCCATCTGTGCTCTCGCAACCAGCGGTACCGTGGACGATAGCGCCAATATTGTCCGAACTTCCTAAGGATTTCCTTTTCCATGCGAAAGGCCTGGAACCGGCGGGTGGTCGAGCACATCCGCTTGCGCGGCTCGCGTCGTCACGCGCGGCCAAACATGGTTACGAAGTCATGACGAAATCGTTCCGACTTTTAATCGATGCACGCACGTTCATTAGGGTTATTTCATCAATCTTGGCGCGAATTATTGAAGGCTTGATGGTCAACATCTTACAACTTGGACTGCGAAAAAGGCACGCTGAAGTGCATTACGCGAAGAACGTAGAGGTAACTGATGCGCAGCGAGACAATCGCCATTCACGCTGGCTACGAACCCGATCCGGCCACCAAGTCGGTCGCCGTTCCGATCTATCAGACGGCATCTTATGCGTTTGACAGCGCCGACCATGGCGCAGCCCTCTTCAACCTCGAAGCGGAAGGTTATCGCTACAGCCGCATCGCCAACCCGACAACCGCAGTTCTGGAAAAGCGCATTGCCGAGCTCGAAGGCGGCGTCGGCGCGCTGGCGGTCGCCACCGGCCAGGCAGCTTTGCATTTTTCCATCGTCAATCTCGCTGACGTCGGCGGCAACATCGTTTCCGTGCCGCAACTCTACGGTACCTCGCATACGCTCCTCGGCCATATTCTGCCGCGCCAAGGCATCACCACCCGCTTTGCCGAAAGCGACAAGGCCGATGCGATCGAGAAGCTGATCGACGAAAACACCAAAGCGGTGTTTGCCGAAACGATCGGGAATCCCGCCGGGAATGTCTGCGACATCGAAGCGCTGGCCAAGGTCGCGCATCGTCACGGCGTGCCGCTGGTCGTCGACAACACGGTGGCGACGCCGATCCTGCTCAAGCCGTTCGACTACGGCGCCGACATCGCGATTCATTCGCTGACCAAATTTCTCGGCGGCCACGGCACCACGCTTGGCGGCGCGATTGTCGATAGCGGCCGCTTCCGCTGGGCGGATCACGCCGATCGCTTCCCGGCCTTCAACCAACCGGACGTCTCCTATCACGGCCTCGTCTATGCCGAACGTTTCGGCGCGAAGGCCTATATCGAGCGCGCCCGCAGCGTCTATCAGCGGACGATGGGCGCGGTACTCTCACCATTCAACGCATTCCTGCTGCTGCAAGGCATCGAGACCGTGGCGCTCCGTGTCGAACGGCATGTCGAGAACGCCCGCAAGGTCGCCGAATTCCTGCGCAATGATCCGCGCGTCGATTGGATCAACTATGCGGGCTTTACGGACAGTCCTTACTACCCGCTGGTGGAAAAATATCTCAACGGCAACGCTTCCTCGCTGTTCACCTTCGGCATCAAGGGCGGCCTGGAGGCCGGCAAAGTCTTCTACGACTCCCTGGAACTGATCACACGGCTTGTCAATATCGGCGATGCCAAGTCGCTCGCTTGCCATCCGGCCTCGACCACCCACCGGCAGATGACCGCGGAGCAGCAACGCGTCGCAGGCATCCTGCCGGAAACCATCCGCCTTTCGATCGGCATCGAGCATGTCGACGACATCATCGAAGACATCGATCAGGCGCTGGCGAAGGCTTGCTCGGCGCACAAACGGCTCGAAGCGGCGGAATGAACTGGCTGAGGGCGACATGACCGTCCTGTTGGAAAAGCGGCGACTGATCGTCAGTCCTGGTCTCGTACCGGTGCAGCAGCGGCGCGAGGATAAATTCGGTCACCCGCAAAACGTCGATGTCGACCTCACGATCGGCCTCATCAACAATATGCCGGACGGTGCGCTTAAGGCGACCGAACGTCAGTTCATGCGCCTATTAAGACGAGCAGCCGGCGACGTTCGCATCGATTTTCACTGCTTCTCCTTGCCGTCCGTAAGACGCTCGCAATCGGAGCAAGGGCGCCTCGAGGGGCAGTACACCGACATCGCCGAAATCGATCGGCTCCAGATCGACGGCTTGATCGTCACCGGCGCGGAGCCCAATGCGGCAACCCTCCCCCAAGAGATGTTCTGGCGCGAGTTACGCGACATTGTCGACTGGGCCAAGCACAATACCCGATCGACAATCTGGTCGTGCCTCGCTGCCCACGCCGCGGTATTGCATCTGGACGACATCGAACGAAAACGGCTCGAAACAAAGTGCTCTGGAATCTACGACTGCCTTGACGTGTCCCGGCATTGGCTAATGGAAGGCCTTCCCGCCCCGTTCAAGGTGGCGCATTCGCGCCTCAATGAAGTGCGCGCCGATGATCTAACGACGAAAGGCTACCAGTTGCTGTCGTACTCGACCCGAGGCGGCGTCGACAGCTTCGCCAAGGACTTCGGCAGTCAGTTCATCTTCTTCCAGGGCCATCCGGAATATGAGGAATTGTCGCTGGAGCGTGAATATCTTCGCGACATATCGCGCTTTCTCGTGGGCGAACGCGACAGCTACCCAGGCATCCCCATCGGCTATTTCGACGCGCAGACCGAGCAGAAGCTTGCGGCCTTTGCGGCGCGTGCCCAGGCCGAACGCCGGCCGGCGCTGAGCACGGAATTGCCTGACCGTACCCTTCGGACGGATATCGCGACCGGCGCTGCCGCCACCGTGATGTTCCGTAACTGGATCGGTTTTCTTAACGAACGCGCGCGAGCCGTTTCGCCGGAAACAAGTCTGTAACCGGGGACTGAAATGGCTAGGCAAACCGAATGGCCGGCGTTGCAAGCACGCGTCAGTAACCGCCTGTCGCGTTACTTCTGTACGACGCCGTTCAAGCTGCGCAACCCGCGGGCGATGGTCAGCTTCACCTTCGATGACTTTCCCGATAGCGCCGCCGACGTCGGCGTCCCGATTCTCGATCGGCACGATGCCAAGGCGACGTTCTATGTCGCGGGCAGCCAGGTCGGCAAATGGTCAGATCACTGGCAAGGGGTCGCGGCCGACAAGATCGTGGAACTGCACCGGCGCGGCCATGAGATCGCCTGCCATACGTTTTCACACGTACGCGCGACCGATCTCGATGCGACACGGCTCGCTGCCGAAATCGACGACAACCGCCGCTATCTGCTTGGCCTTGATCCCTCGATCCGGATCGATAATTTTGCCTATCCCTACGGCCTGGGATCGGTGTGGCGTAAAACGCAACTCGCAAAGACCTTCCGATCTTCCCGCGGGATTATTCCCGGTATCAACAGCGGCGTGGTCGACTTGCAGTATCTGCGCTCAACGCCGTTGATCAATCACCACATCGACGAAGAAGGTATCGATCGCGTCTTCGACACGCTGGTCGATTCAAACGGCTGGCTCATTTTCTATGGCCACGACGTGGCGAGCGCGCCCAGCCCCTACGGCTGCACTCCGTCGCTGTTGCGTTACGCGACCGAGGCCGCGACCAAACGCAACGTTGCCATCATGACCGTCGCCGGCGCGCTGCGCGCCGCCGGCGTCTGAGCTTTGACGGGTCTTCGCGTCTTCAGCGAAAATTCCCTTTCGTTTCCGGGATCAAGAACGCGCCGATCAGGTAGATCGCAAAGATCACAACCACGAAAATCGAAAGCGCCATCGGGATTTCCGCGGCGGTCTTAGCCGCCAGCGATACGAACGTCGGCATCATTCCACCCAGTGCAAAGCCGATATTCCATGACAGGCCGGTGCCGCTGGCGCGGATCTCGGTCGGAAACCGCTCGTTGAGAAAGATGAGAACCGGCGCGTAGCCGGCGTTACCGAGGAATGCGATCGCGAGGGCATAAAACGCGATCATGTTGGTGTCCTTGGTCGCGGCCATGCCGAGATAGCAGATCGGCAGCAATACGATCATGCACAGGCCGGCCAGGATAAAAGTCTTCTTGCGGCCGATGGCGTCGCTGAGCGCGCCGACCAGGATCGCCGAGATCAAAGCCATCACACTCCCGCCCATCAGAATGAGCGAGGAGACGTTATTGGGGACGTTATTCACGACCTTGAGGAACGACGGTAGGTAACCCGACGTTAGGTAGTAGCCGGCACCGCCGCCGAATGTGATCAACAGGTTGAGCAGCAGAACGTTGCGCCAGTCGCTTGAGAACAGTGCCGTGACCGGGGCTGCCGTCTTGACCGCGGTGCCGGCTGCTTTCTGTTTCTGGCGTTCCTTGAAGAAGGGTGACTCTTCGAGGTTATTGAAAATGAACCAGCCGAGCAGCGAACTGAGCAGGCCGGAAAAGAACATGCAGCGCCATCCCCACACCGCGAACGCCTCGCCGGGGAAGATCGACGACGTGACCAGAAAAACGAACGAGGCGAGAAGCGCGCCGATACCGGCGCCGCCACCGCCGATGAGGCCGGACATGGCGCCGCGCCGGTCGGGCGAGACCGACTCGGTGCCGATGGTGTGGGTCGAAGCGACGACACCACCGACAAAGACGCCCTGAACAAGCCGCAGGATCAGGAACAAGGCCGGCGCCAGGTAACCGGCTTGCGCGATCGTCGGCAACACGCCGAACGCGGCCGTCGAAAAGCCCACGCCAACGATGGCAATAAACATTGCATTCTTGCGGCCGTGAACGTCCGCGTAGTGGCCGAAGATCGCGGAGCCTACGGGGCGCATCAACAAGGTCACGGCGAATGACGCGTAGACCGCGGCCAGCGAGAGGGTCGGGACGCTGGACGGAAAGAACAGCGCTCCGACTACCGGGGCCACATATAGCAGAATGAACAGGTCGAACAGATCGAGCGACCAGCCGAGGACCGATGCGATCATGGCATTTCGCATTTGTCGCGTCCCGGCGGGCGGCGACACTTCAATATTCTTCGAATCGGCAATCGACATGTGTCTCTCCAACTTTTATCTCTGAAAAAAGATCGAAACTCATCTCCCGATGAATTTCGGCGGCCGCTTGGCGTTGAAGGCTTCGACGCCCTCCTTGAAGTCATCCGACTGGCGCAGACGGCTGTAGCAATGGCCTTCCAGTTCGATCGCGATCGATAGCGTCGAATCTTCGGTGTCGTTCAAAAGCTTCTTGGCCGTGCGCTGAGCCATCGGCGAGAAGGTACGAAGCTCATCGACAAGCTTGTCGGTCACCTTCTCAAGCTCGGCATCGGGCACGCATTCCGTGGCGATGCCCCAGTCAAACGCCTGCTTCGCCATGATGCGCTTGGAACGCATCACGATGTCCTTGGTGCGGGTGATTCCGATCATCTTCTGCAAGCGCGCCGAGCCCCCTGAGCCGGGTATCTGCCCGAGCTTCTGTTCCGGCAACGCGTAAAGCGTGGTCTCTGACGCGAGACGGAAATCGCAGGCCAGCGACAATTCAAAGCCGACGCCGAAGCAATAACCACGGTTCGCGACGATCACCGGCTTCGAACAGCGCGCCGGCGAGGCAATGTTCCAGGCGAGTTTGGAAACCTTCTCGGGCGTCGCCTCCATGAAACCGCCGATATTACCGCCGCTGGAAAAGTGCTCGCCGACCGACCGCACGACGATGACCCGCACGCGCACATCCTCATCCAGCGTCTCGAACACCAGACGGAGCTGGTCGCGTTCCGGCATCGACACCACGTTGAGCGGTGGCCGGTTGAGGATGATATCGGCGCGCTCATGCGCCTCGTCGATCTCGACCTGGAAGCCGTCGAGCTTGGCGAGCCTCGGGTCCGTGAACGTGTAAGGTGAAGCCATGGTGAGTTCCTTTCCTTATAATCAGGCGGCGCTCGATGGAGGCGCGCGTTCAGATTGATAGTCGCCGGCCACCAGCAGGCGGCGCAGCAATTTTCCGACCGGGGATTTCGGCAAGGCATCGACAAAGACGAAACGCCGCGGACGCTTGAAATCGGCAAGCCCCGAAGTGCGGCAGAACTGATCGAACTCGGCTTCGCCGATCGGCGCCTTGCGTTTGACAAAAGCGGTTACGACCTTGCCCCATTTTTCGTCAGGTAGACCGACGACGGCGACCTCCAGCACGGCTGGATGCAGCGAAAGGCAGCTTTCGATCTCGACCGGCGAAACGTTTTCACCGCCGGTAATGATCATGTCGTCGACACGGCCGGTAACGAAGAGATCGCCATCGCGATCAACAAACCCGGTATCGCCGGTAAAGTACCATCCCTCGCGCAGGGACTTTGCATCCGCATCTGGCCGCCGCCAGTAGCCCTCAAAGGATTCATCGCCTGCCAGGAGCGCGATGATTTCGCCCTCCTCTTCGGGCGCGGCAAGGTCGGTCACCGAGGCCGCATTCAGCTTCACGACCCGGATTTCCTGATTGATCCCGGCCTTGCCCGCCGAACCCGGCTTGGCCGGAGCGTTCTGATCGATCGTGAAGGTATAAATCTCAGAACTGCCGTAGTGATTGACAAACAAATCGGGGCTGAACGCCTCGTTGAGCTTCTTCAGGAGACCATCCGTCATCGATGCGCCGGCGAAGCCGAGCTTTCGCACGCTCGACACGTCGCTCGATGCGAATTCCCGGGCGTGAACCAGATCGTGATACAGCGTCGGCACCAGATAGAGGTTGGTGACATTTTCGGCTTCGATCAGGCCCAGCGCTCTTTTGGTATCGTAGCGGGGCAGGCACACAAACGTGCCGCCGATCAGCGACATCGCAATCAAGGAGCGGACGCCCATGGTGTGATAGAGCGGCATGACGCCGAGCGTCCGTTCGCCACGCCGATAAAGGTTTTGCGCGACATGGGCAATGCCCGCAGCACGCTCGGCACGATGCCGACGCGGCACGCCTTTCGGCCTTGACGTCGTTCCCGACGTATAAAGCATGATCGACCAGTCTTCCGCGCTCACTCGCGGGGTCGCATCCGGCGCCGGTTCACAGACTACGCGCGCAAAATCGATCGCGCCGGCATCGTCACAACCCACCGCAATGCGCGGCAGCTTTGATGCGCATTTTGACCTTGCAACGGCTGGTGCGGAAACGTCTTGATAGACGACGGCCCGAGATTCAGAATCGTCGATGCAGAAATCGAGTTCGTCGTCCTTGGCGCGCCAGTTGACGGGCGTGATCACAATGCCCGCCAACTGGCAGGCCCAGTGCAAGGTGGCGGCGGCCTCGCAGTTCTGCAGGACCGTGACGACGTGATCGCCCGCCTTTAGACCGATGCGGTCGAGCGCTGCGACCACCGAAGAGATGCGTCGATACCACTCAGCATAAGTCAGCCGGACGCCGTCATCGACGACCGCCAGCGCGTGCGGATCACGCACGACGCTGGCGACAAAGCTTTTCCCAAGATCAAGCATCGGATTTCTCCCTGCTCTTATCACCTGCCATTTCGGCGGCAGCTTCCATGGCCGCGCGCACGATTGGCGTGTAACCGGTGCAACGGCACAGATGGCCAGTCAGGAGGTCGCGGACCTCTTGCTCGCTGGGCCGAGGGGTTTCACGCAAGAAATGATCGAGCGACATCAAAATGCCCGCGGTACAAAATCCGCATTGCAGCGCGTGGTTACGCTTGAAAGCTGCTTGCAGGATACTGAGGCTGCCCGATGCGGGCGCAAGTCCCTCAACCGTCCGCACCTCACAGTCGTCGACTTGCACCGCAAGCGTAAGGCAGGCGCGCGCCAGCTTGCCGTCGATCTCAACCGTGCAGGCGCCGCAGACGCCATGCTCGCAGCCGACATGAGTGCCCGTGGCGCCGATCTCGTGGCGCAGAAAGTCCGTGAGAAGCATCCGGGGCTCGGCCTCGCCGCCGCACGGCTTGCCGTTAAGCGCGAACTGAACCGTGTGACGTTGACCGGCGGGCAGACGGCTCACGGCAACACCTCCCGGATCAGGTCGGCGCCGATCAGGCGGACAAGATCGCGCCGGTATCGCGCCGAAGCGTGAACGTCATCGCGGGCACCGAGCTCATAGGCGAAGGAGTTCAAGGCGTCGTCGAGAGCCCCCGATTCGAGCTGCGGGAACTCGCGCGTCACCGGCATGTCGGCGACGCCACCGACGGCGAGACGGACGCCGTCCTGTGTGGCGACCGCGGCGCAGGCGACAATGGCAAAATCGCCGTGGCGGCGCGCCACCTCGCGAAAGGCGCAGCGGCGTTGATCGGCCGGGAACGAAACGGCCTCGATCAACTCATCGTCGGCCCGAGTAGTTGCCATCATGCCGGCAAAGAAATCTCTTGCCGACACGCGCCGGCGCCGTTTGGCGCTGCGCAAGTGCACTTCGCCGTCGAGCGCGCAAAGCACCAGCGGCAATTCGGCGCTGGGGTCCGCATGCGCAATCGATCCGCACACCGTGCCCCGGCTTCGGGTCTGCACATGGCCGGTCCAGGGCAGCGCCTGCGCCACCAAAGCCAAGGCTTCGCCAAGTTCGGGCCATGCCAGCAACGTAGCCTGGCGGACGCCGGCTCCGACGGTGATATTTCCGTTCTTGCGCTCAATACGCGCAAGCTCCGGAAGGCGCATGATGTCGATCAACGTTCTTGGCCTGGCCAGACGCATGTTGAGCATCGGCATCAGCGACTGTCCGCCCGCGATGATGCGCGTATCGCCGCCTTGGTGGGCGAGCCCGGCAAGCACCTCGTCGAGATGTTCGGCGCGGACATAGTCGAATGCGGCGGGCTTCATCGCGGCCCTCCGAACCATTGCCGGAGCCTCGCCAGAAGCGAAGGCCGCCGAAAGCCAGATGCACCGCCGCCGGCCTGGCGCGCCAGCGAAGCAAAGAATTGCCCGATGATCACCCGCGCCGCGCCGTCCAGAAGCCGCCCGCCGATGCTGGCGACCTTGCCGCCGATGCCGGCCTCATATGTGTAATGGATTACGGTGCCACCATTCGAAGCCGGGCGAAGCGTGATGCGGCCCTCGCCGTTGCCAAAGCCGAGCCCGCCTTCCGCGTGGCCTGCAAGCGTCACGGCGTTTGGCGGGTCGAGATCGGAGAGTTTCACTTCGGCCCGATAACGACCCTTCACCGGGCCGATGCCAATCGTGACATCCGCACGGAAATGGGTGTCGGAAATTTTTTCGACGCCGTGGCAACCGGGGATCACGGCCGCGAGCGTTTGGGGATCAAGCAGCATGTCCCAGACCTGCTGCGCACTGGTCTTGACGACGGCCTCGCCCTCCCCGCGCAGCCTTCGATCGCCGCCGCGTTTTTCCTCCGCTTGCGGCGCCTGGCGTGCCGGCGGCGCGGGTTCGGCGCCGCGAACAAATTCAGCAAGCTTTGCCGGAACCAGTGGCAGCACAAGATCTCTCGCTCCGATCGCGTCGGTGACCGCATTCGCGATGCAAACCGGCGTCGACATGCAATTGCCTTCACCAACGCCTTTCGCACCGAGCGGCGTGAACGGCGAAGGTGTTTCCATGTGAAGGATGATCGGATTCGGCACTTCCGCCGTGGTCGGCAGCAGATAGTCGGCGAGCGTCCCCGTCAAAAAACTGCCGTCTTCGGCATAGGCGTATTCTTCATAGAGCGCGGCGCCGACGGCTTGCGCGAAACCGCCGCGCACCTGCCCGTCGACCATGGCCGGATGCAGGATGGTCCCGCAATCATGCATGGTGACGTAACGATCGATCCGCGTTTGCAGTGTGGTGCGGTCGACCTCAACGCCGCAGAAATCGAAAATAAAGCCGTGGCAGAGCGAGGAGTTGATGTGGTCGTCTTCGTCCGGCGCGGTCAGTTCCGGCGGCGACCAGAACACGGTCTCGCGGATGGTTTGTCCGACACCATCGGGCAGCGCGCCCGGCGACCAGTGGCTGAGCGCAGCGACGCGCGAGAACGACACCTTGTTGTCGGGATTGCGCTTCGATCCGACATGACCGTCGGCGAACGCGATGTCGTCGGCCTCGGTGTTCAACTGGCCCGCCGCGACGCGACGCAATTTCCCGGCAATGCGCTCGGCGGCAAGCTTGGCGGTGCCGGCCACCGCCGGAGCGAAACGGCTGGCATAATTTCCGGACGCGATCGACCAGGCATCCTTCGCGGTATCGATCTCGGTGTTGACCCGGATATCGGAAGGCTTCAACCCGAACACGTCGGCGACGACCTGCGACAGAACAGTGCGATGCCCCTGCCCCTGCGGCACGGATGCGACGTGAACCGTCACGCTCCCGACTGGATCGATCGCAACCGTCGCGGTCGCCTGTGCACCGTTTTTGGGGCCAGCCTTGCGCCGCTCAGCCGGCGTCAGCACGGTCGTGATGTAGCCCATATTGGACACACTAGGCTCGACCACGGCCGTATAGCCGATGCCGTAAAGACGGCCTTCCGCGTGGGCGGCATCTCGCCGCGTCTTCAACTCAGCGAGCGCACCCTCTTGCACCGCCCGTCGCACCGCTTCCTGATAATTGCCGGAATCGAGCAGGGCTCCGCTTGCCGTCCGGTAGGGAAACGCATCCGCCGCGACGAGATTGCGCGTGATGACGTCGAGCGGATCGTGGTCGAGCTCAAGCGCGATCCGCTGGACCAGACGCTCCAGTGCGAAATACACCTGCGGGCCACCGAAGCCGCGATTTAATCCGGTCGGCGTCTTGTTGGTGACGACAACGCGGTTGCGGATTTTCAGGTGGCGGATGTCGTAGGCGCCGGTGAGGTTGCCGTGCATGCGATAGAGGGTTGCGGGTTCGGGCGCCCGCAGATGCGCACCACAGTCTTCGACCTGATCCCAATCGAGCGCGAGAATGCGGCCGTCTCCGGCAACCGCGGCCGCGAGCGAAACCGCGCGGTTGGTTGCGGAAACCGAGGCGGTCAGGTGCTCGAGCCGGTCCTCGATCCATTTCACCGGGCGCCCCGAAGCGCGCGCGGCCGCCGCGATCAGCACGATGTAAGGAAATACGCCTTGTTTGACGCCAAAGCTGCCACCGGAATCCGGCGGCGTGCGCAATCGCAAACGATTGCCCGGAACCTTCAGGGCGCGCGACAGCACCGCGTGAATACTGAACGGCCCCTGGAAATTCGCCAGCACATCGTAAGCATCCTCGCCGGGATCGTAGTCGGCAACCACGCCGTAGGTTTCGATCGGCGT
>Ga0307478_10003562_pt1 | contig 11500 bp, 15 predicted proteins | sample atmos_gasesECM4C_2_FD_203713 | JGI IMG/M metagenome (GOLD analysis project Ga0307478, IMG submission 203713) | Hardwood forest soil microbial communities from Morgan-Monroe State Forest, Indiana, United States - atmos_gasesECM4C_05 | ecosystem: Environmental > Terrestrial > Soil > Temperate...
TCGGGTTTCGTCGACGATGATCAATTTCGACTCGATGCAGGTCATTCGGATCGGCTGCTGCTACGAACTGATCAGCGATATCCTCCAACGCTACTTCGACTTTGAATGCCCTCCAGCCCCTGGCATGGAAGCGTTGCCCCATGGTCATCTCCAGGAGCCTGGGGCCAGCGCTCCTTAGCCCCTGTTTGCGGTGCCCATCGACTGGGCGCCTTAGCGAGTTGATGTCCAGAAACGCTCGTTGCTCGATGCCGGGCAGCAGCGGGGTGCGCTCCGTGAGTCCCCCCCAGATGCTCGCGGGCCACTGCGGCGAGCTGGTTGGTATACCCGAAGGTGAACTCGCGCAAGAAAATCCCCAGTGTCGGGGGCGCGTACGCTTCGTCGAACACCCGGGGCGTGCCGCCGGCACGCAGCACGTTGACATCGTCAATGTTGTCCGCGCCGCACATCATGGCGGCGATGATCGTGGTCAGCTTGCCGGCCGGGTTGACCGCACCCGAGGCCGGTTCAATTGGCACCAAGATCTATTTGCGGTCAGTCATAACGCCGACGCCGTTTCCGCCACCGTCGATGTCTCGCCCAGCATTTCCGGCGCACAATCGGTGTGCCGCCACACACCGCAGTCGTCTGGCGGGTCACCGCAAGTCGGTGTTGCCGGCTAACCCGTCCCCATGGTTGGCAATGGAGAATCGACGCGGCTCCGATGGTGTCTGCAGTTACACCGACCACGGGCGAGGGGTGTTCGGCCGAACATCGACGTCGGGATCTCCCCCAGTGACGATGAACCGATGCGGTTGCGCGTGTCCAACACCGCCAAAGAATGGGAGAACGGTCGTGACATCACCTGAGTGCGCCACTCGCAATCGGGACTTTCTCGAGAAGCTCTATCTTGCTTCGTTCGCCGGCGAGGTCGCCGCCTTCCCCAATGCGATGGCGAGCGACTTCGAAGCCCACGTTCCGCCGCAGCTGCCCTGGGGCGGCGTACACCGCGGACCCGACGAATTCGTTAACGTCGTGCTGCCCCAGTTGGCGGTCGCTCTCGACTTCCGCAGTATGCGTTTGGAGAGCATCTCGGCCAACTGTGACCGGGTAGCCGCACTCATGTCCGCCCGCACTGCCCTCGGCACTAACATCTGGATCGCCGAGCATTGGGTGATAGCTGGCGACAAACTCCAGCTACTCAGGGTCTTCTACGACGACACGCGGTCGTTGCAGTCGCGTCGAGCGATCGCCGCCTCGTAGCCCCTCGCCATGGCGCTCGAGACGATCGGACGGTTGAACACGCAGGCCGCGGTCCGCCAAGTCCGCATTGACGACGTGACATTCACGTTCGTTGCCGACGGCGCCATGTCGCTGGCTCCGCAGGCGTTCATCAAGACCGCCCCGTCCGCGTACTGGGCCGAGCACCCCGAGCAACTCGACGCCCAGGGTTGGATCGCGATGTCGGCAGGCGGGTTGCTAGTCCAGCGCGACCAGACCTACGTCCTGATTGATGCTGGATTCGGCTCGGCCACCGCAACGGGCCCCTTCAGCCGAGTCAACTGCGGAGCGTTCCTCGACGTATTGACCCAGCTGGGTCTGACTCCTGCCGACATCGACATGTTCGTGTTGACCCATCTCCACGTGGACCACACCGGGTGGGCGTTCGTCGATTCAGCCTCGGGCCAACGCGAACCGACGTTCCCGAACGCTCCCTACGTCGTGGCGGCGCTCGAGTGGGAGTCGATCATGCGCGGTGAGCGGCCGACAGGAATTCCCGGCGACCGAGAATTCATCCAACCGCTGCAATCACACGCCGGGCTAAGGTTGGTCGGCGATGGCGAGGAGGTAGCGCCGGGCATTACCTCGGTCGTCACGCCCGGACACAGCGCAGGCCACACCTCTTATCTGGTGACGACGTCGAAAGGCAACCGCCTCATCGCCTTTGGCGATGCCTTTCACACTCCGGCCCAATTGCCTCACCCGGAGTGGTCGTGCGATCCCGACGTCGATCCGGCCGCGGTCCCCGTTGCCCGTCATCGTCTGATGGATGAGCTCCGCACAGGCAATACCGTGGGATTCGCCGTCCACTTCGGGGATCAACAATTCGGCACCCTCGCCGGCGACGCGGACGCGGCCGAGTGGCGCCCCCTGCGAGCGACTGCCGTGCTTCCACCACCCCGGGTTGTGTAACCGCCGTGTACCGGTGGCGCGGCAGCGGCCGATACGCATGAGGAAGCCCGAACCCCTTCTCCCGCAGCATATATCGGCGGCACATCCTGCGCGGCGTATGCAGGGTGATGGTCGTGGGCTACGTCGTGATGAGAATCGCGATGGTGGCACAGTGGCTTCGAGCGGCGCGAGAAGACCGGCGTCGCCGGGCAACATGTCTCGTTTACGTGGCCACCATCTCCGTCGTGCAAATCGGCTGCGTTGTCCTGATTTTCGCGGACCTCTCAATCGGCGATACATCGCCTGCGCCGCCGTGCTATTGGCGATCGAGCTTTCGGGCCCATCGATCGCCGAAGCCGTCACCCGCCAAACAGTCGCTGCGCAAGGCAGACTGCGTGCCCGGGCGCGGGGCGGCGCTGACGATACTGTCGGCCGAGGGGGCCCGATGGCCAGCACAGCTTGTTACAGCGGTACTCGGTAGCCGGCGTCGAGGCGGGGGGTGGCGGCGTTGTAGAACCCGTTGTCGACGATGTGGGCGCACAGCGCGGCGAATTCCTCGGGTTTACCCAGTCGGCGCGGGTTGGCGAAGAACGGGAGCTGTCCCATGGCGGCGTCACGTCCGGTGACGTCGAGGATCGGGGTGTCGAAGCCGCCGGCGACGATGGTGTTGACTCGGATACCGCGGCCGGCGAACTCGCGCGCGGCCGGCAGCGTCATGCCGATCAATGCGGCCTTGGTGGCGGCATAGCCCAACATGCCGGCGGTCCCGTCCTCGCTGGCGACTGAGGAGGTGCTGATGATGACGCCGCGTTCACCGTCGGCGTCGGGTTCGTTGCGCAGCATGATCGCCGCGGCCCGGCTCATCATGGTGTAGGTGCCCACCACGTTGGTCGTCCAGATCCGGTTGAACTGAGCCAGGTCGAAGGGTTCGCCGTCGGGACCGACCAGCGGGATGTAGCCCTGGATGCCAGCGGTGTTCACGTTGATGTCGATGGTGCCGAAGCGGGCGACCGCGGCATCGAACGCGGCGGCAACTTGCTCGGGCTTGGTGGTGTCGGTGCCGATGCCCAAGGCGGTGTCACCGATCTCGGCGGCCAGTTGGGTGGCCAGTTCCCCACGGCGCCCCAGCAGCACCACGTTGGCGCCGAGTTCGGCGAAGCACCGCGCTACCGCCAACCCCAGCCCCGAGGTGGCCCCGGCGACGATGGCGGTCTTTCCTTTGATGTCCATGATGAGTGTGCTGTTCCTTTCAGAGCGGAGGCCAACGTCGCCATCCAGATCTTCTTTCCTGCGATCTCATTGTCGCCACGGCCTCGGCAGCCAGTCGATGTGCCGCAGCACACTGCTGGTGGCCAGTCGGTGTGGCAGGGGACACGGCGCCTTCGCGCTGATGGACGACGAGTCGCCGATGAAATTCCCTTCTTGCTGTTGCCCAATGGTGTTCGACCATGCCCGCGACACGGTCCCTGCCAATCCGAGTACCCGGGCTCATCCGGCTGTGAGCGTTCGTGTTTCGGCCCATTGAGCAAACCCCAGAGGCGAATCAGTTATGTCCCTGACGATGGCGTACGCCGCCGCGCAGAGTCCAGAGAGCAGTGTCTTCGTCCGGTGCGGATCGGCAGTCAGTTCGTCAGGCGACCGCTGGCACAGTCGGACTCACGAAGCAGCCAACGCAGCCGGCGCCGGCCACGGTTCAACCGCGACGCCACGGTGCCGTACGGGATATTTAGCAGCGCCGCGATCTCCTTGAGTGGAAACCCCTCAAGGTCGCGGTAATACACCACAGCTCGGAACTGCTCAGGCAGCGCGCACATCGCGTCTACGATGTCGGGGTCAGGCAACGTGTCTAGCCACTGCTCTTCAGCCGAACGCAGCCCTGATCCCGTTCGCCACACACTAATCTGCGCCGAGCGCTGGTCGCCGAGGTCATCCGTGGAATACAGCACCGGATGGCGCGTGGCCTTTCGGTAATGACTGATATAGGTATTCAACTGAATTCGCAGCAACCAAGCTCGCAAGTTTGTGCCTGGCTGGAACGACTGGGAGGATACGTATGCCTTCACCATGGTTTCCTGCACGAGGTCCTCGGCATCAGCGTAGTTGCGGCTCAACCTGAAAGCGTGGCGATACAAAACCTCCCGCAGTGGCGCGACCTCGAATGCGTACCGCTCGGTTAAATCGCACTCAATGGGATACTTCCGGATCGATGCGTGGGCATCGTTCGGGATCGTCCGGTGGTGCGTGGTGATCATGGCTATCCCCTCATGGTGACTTTTGCGCCGCAGCTGAGCCGATAGCGAGAGCACGTCGGCCATCAAGCTCATCGACCCCGCAGGATATGCCCTGTCGGCGTGTGGTTTTGGCCGCATAATCCATTGTCGAATCCGTCGATGCCACTTGCAATGTGGCGACAGACACCGTGACATGGCGATCGGTGTGGGCACCTATACCGTCACCCCGAATGCTCAGACCGAGTGGCGGCTTCGCCGGCCTTGGGGCACCGCAGTGAGGGTCGATCCGCGCATCGTTGATTGCCACCCGCGTCGCGATCGCATTGCTGGCTCGCGATGCGATATTAACCGATGTCACAGCCGATTTCGGTCGACGCCGAAGTGCTTCGGCACGGTCTCATCGCCGTGATGACATCAGCGAGCGTCGATGCGCTGGCGCACGGTGCCGGCGTATACGCAGTGCCATTTCCGCGCTGACTGCCAACGGAAACACTCCGGAAACCTGCGTCGACGACTGCGTCATGGTTAGACGGGATGCGTACCACCGGCCCAGAACAGCACAACGGTAAGCACTCCGACCACTAGCAGGGCGATGACCGCTGGTACGACGGTGCTGCGCAGATCCGAAGTTTCCTGGTCGCCGAACGGGCCGGGTTCAGCCGGCGGCGCCGACAGATGTGCGGCCGAGGGGCTTGGCGGGACGGTCTTGGTGTCCACCGCGGCGCGCTCCCGCGCGGGGCGCGGTTGGCGGTCGAGGTCGGCGCGCTGCAGCGACTCGGCGAACTCACGGCAGCTGGGGAACCTATCCTCGGGTTTCTTTGCCAGCCCTCGCGCGAAGGATGCGTCCAGGTCGGCGAGGCGAGGGTGGATGTTGGCCAACGACGGGACTGCGGCGTTGCGGTGGCGGCTTCCCACGACCGCTGGGCTCGCATGAGCGAATGGCGGACTCCCGGTGAGTAGGTGGAACGCACACGCGGCCAAGGCGTACTGATCGGTACGGCCATCACCAGGCTCACCGGCCAGTTGTTCGGGCGCTGCGTAGTCGATCAGCCCGACGTTGGCACCCCCCTCCGCCATCCCTTCGACGGTATCGAGGCGGAGCGCAGTCCCGAAGTCGGTCAATAGAATTCGATAAGTGCGGGAGAATGGGTCGGCGAGGAGAATGTTGGCTGGCTTGACGTGGCGGTGCAGCAGTCCGTGGTCGTGCGCGTGGTCTAGGGCATCGGCGATGGCGCCGATGATGACGTTGGTCGATCTGAGCGACAAACCGTCAACGAACTGGTGCCGCACCAGCGAACCTGAGTCGGGGCCATCGACGTACTCCGTCGCCACCCATAGCCGTTGCCCGGCTTCTCCGCCGTCGGCAATCTGGGCGATGTTCGGGTGCCGGAGTTTGGCTACTCGATCGACATAGTCGCCCCAGTGTTCACGGAATTCGGCATCGCCGGACAGATCAGCTCGGAGGATCTTCAGGGCGACGCGGTGTCCACCGTCCTGATGTTCGGCGAGATAGACGGCGCTGGTATCGCCCGATCCGAGGAATCGCACGATCACGTAGCGACCGAACGTCGCGCCCGTGACCAACGGCACTACTTGTCGAGATCGGTTCATAGGGTGAACTGCCCCATCTGACCGGCAGCATCACGCCGATCGGCGCAGTAGGCGTACGCGGCAACCAGCTCCTTGATCGCCAGCCGGTCGGCCAGTTGTTCCAGCGACAGATCGGGATGCCCGCCGCGTCGAAACGCTTCAGATGTCACTGTCCGCCTCGGCTCCGTATGCACCGTTTGGTCACGGTCTCATCGTCGCGATAAACACCAGCGAGCGTCGATGTGCTGACGAACACCGCCGATGCGCGCGCAGTGTTACCACCGACATCGAGTCGCACAAGCAGCTCACATCGCTAGCGGCCGCCAAGCGGAGACAGGTGCGCAAGCGACATCCATCTCCTCACATGTCGTTGTTCAGGCCGATCCCGCCCGAACTCGTGACGGGCGCTTACTCCAGTGCGACGAAAATGTCGTCGGCGGTTTTCTCTTTGATGCAACCGCGCGCGAGCTCGGTCCCCGACGGGACAGCGGGGCCAGCCTTGGTCAACCAGTCCCGACGCCGCTGGCTCTGACTACTGGCGCGACAGCGCGAGCAGATTGTTCTCCCAGCGACCGTCGGCGGCCGTCTGGAGATATTTCGGTCCCGCCGGCATCGGACGCGCACGGCCGCGACGTCGGCGACTATGTGGTGTTTGGCTGCATCAGTCGGCTGCGTACTTCCAAGGCCAACGTCAGTTCGATGACATCGCGCGGCCGCGACAGTGATCGGCCGGTGCGTCGTTCGATACGGTGTAGACGTTTGCGCACCGTGTTGGGATGAACAAAGAGAACGTCGGCGCTGGCGCGCACCGAGGAGTCGTTGTCCAGCCACGCCCGGAACGTTTCGAAGAGTATTTCGCGCTCCTCGTCGGGCAGGTCGTTGAAACCGTCTAGGGCGGCGGCCGCCGACTTCACCATGATAGCGGGGGCGCTGACGGCGGCGGTGGTCAGCATCGAGCCATCGAACACCGCCACCTTCGCTGTTGCTTTGGCGTGGCCACGCAGCGACACCTTCGCAAAGTGCAGCCCCAGGGGGGTGTCGCGCAGGTCGTGAAAGCGGGCACTGACACCGACCCGGTGGGTGGCCATCCGCGTCAACAATCCGAGGATCCTGTCGAGGTGGTGCTCGGAGGCGATGTGGGCGATGCCCGCCTGCAGGTCGGGCAGCAGCCGCCAGGCCGAGTACACGTCCAGGCTGCGTAGCTTGGATTCGATTTCGGGCAGGGCCTCATGTCCCACGGCGTGAAGTTCGGCAGCGATGACCACGAATGGGCCTTCGGCCGGCAGCCGCAGATAGTTGGCGATCTCCCACAGCGTCCAGGCGTCGTGGTGTTTGCCGTGCAGCAGGGAGTCGATCATCACCGAGTGCTGCGACATCTCCTCGAGCGCCTGCCGGCGCTGCTGCTCACGGTAACCGCTGAACTTCGCGGTCTCGAACAGGTCTTCGACCGCATACAGGTTCGCCGTTATCTGATGCAGGGTTTGAATGTCGACGTTGGGATGGCGGGTCGCCTCGTCGACGCAGATCTGCCAGAGCCGACGGAATCCAACGCGGTCGCCCTCGATCACCGCCGACACCGCCACCCGTTGCCGAGCCTGATCGGCTCCTGTCAGTGTGGCGTAATGCGGATCGAACACGGTGGGGTCGGCCATTGCCGCGACCACCGAACGGACGCTTTCGACGCTGGGGTCGATGGGGGCGGGGATCCAGGCGAAATCGGAGAGCTTGGGGGCGCCCGCGATGGCCGTTATCAGATCATCGGTCAACTCGTCGGCGCGCTGGGTGAGTGTATTCACCACGTCGGTAGCCGGTTGCGAGGACACCGACCACTTCGTGGACGGCAGACCGACAGCGGACGGCTGCTTCATCGCTGCACCTTGTCTCGGATCACGCGATCGACGTGGCCAACTTTGACATCGCTACGATGATCCGGCTCGCGTTCTGAAACACCATGTGCCCTCGTCTTTGACGACCAATCGAGACGGCAGATCGCCGCGTGGGGCAGGCCGTCGCCGGAGTCGGCAGATTGAAACGATTTTCGACCGTTGGTGCGTCGGGGGTCGCCAGGCGTCACAGCTTTCTCCATATCCGTCGTCGACCAGACCGAGACTGTCGGTGTCGGCGCCAGTGCCTGGGGATCTCCACCGGCCAGGTTGGTCCCGGAGGCGGAGTGTCCCCTCAACCTAGGGCCCGGCGCCGGGTACCGGGAATAATCAGGACGGTTCGATTGATGTCTGATCGTCCAGACTCTGGGCTCAGCTCGGTACGATCAGCAGGATCGCGGTTGAGGAGCGGATGACTGCTGTGGACGTCGTCGGGGAAGTCGTGACGGCCGTGCGCACCGCACGGCCGATCGCGCGACGCACCGATTTGTACGGCAAGTGGGGTTTGAGATTCCGCGATGATCAGGGGGCGGGGTTCCATGTCGTCCTGGAGGGGTCCGCATGGATTGTGCCGCCGGCCGTTTCGGCGCCGGTCAAGCTGGGTGTCGGTGATGTCGTATTTGTCGGCCAGGCCGACGGGTACACGCTTGCCGACCATCCGGACACGCCGCTACAAGACGTGTGCTCGACCGAACCGAAGGAGCAGTGGCCGATCCCCGCGCCGCTACCTGGCCAGCGTCCAGGTACCGTCCTGTTGTGTGGGACGTACGCGCTGGAGCGGGCCCGGCCGCATCCGCTGATCGCCCAGCTGCCCAGAGTCATTCATCTACCGGCGCGGGCGACTATCGGTGAGCCGTTGCGCTCCGTGGTGGACCTTCTCGGTGCCGAGGTTCAGCGCGACGGTCCCAGTCTCGGTGGGGCTGTTCCGGCCCTGCTGGATCTGCTGATCATCTACACGTTGCGATCGTGGTACGCACGGGAAGCCGAGCGTGGCGCGCAGGGCTGGGCGCGTGCGCTGCAGGACCGCGCGGTGCGGACCGCGCTCGAAAACATTCAACAATCCCCGGCCACGCCGTGGACCGTGGCGCAACTCGCGGCGGCGGGCGGCCTATCCCGGACGGCGTTTGCCCGCCAGTTCCGCACGTTGATCGGCGAGCCGCCGCTGACCTATCTGACCCGCTGGCGGATGACCATCGCGGCCCGTCTGCTCCGCGAAACCGACTTGCCCATCGACTCCGTCGCGGCGCAAGTCGGTTACGGCTCGCGGTTTGCCTTCGGCAAGGCGTTCAAGCGATCAATGGGGAGCGCGCCCGGGGCCTACCGGCGTGCCTCCCACGAAGACGGCCTGTGACGCCCTCGCCGGTGGGTCGGCCGATCCCACCCGGGTGTTCGCGGCTACACCGACCACGCACTGGAAGTGTTGCGTGGCACCTCGACGGCAATGGCAGCCAAGGTCAGCATTAAACCGCAAGCTCAGCGGTTTCTGGCAGAGCGCAAAGCGGCCGAAACTGGCTCAACGCCTGAGGTGTGAGACGCGCATAGTCCCGACGTGTGGGGCCAGTCCGGTCCCAGGCGCGATCGCGGACCCGCGGATCGATTCGAATGGAAGGAGTGAACATTGGTGGCTGGAATGTGTAACCGGAGGGACCACGGTGATCTGTCCTTGTCGGAGGCCGCTGACCGGTTGGCGATTCGTGAATTGGTTGACGCGTACGCCTATTACGCGGATCGGCGTGATGCTGCCGCTCAGATGGCGCTGTTCACCGAGGACACTGAACTTGTCGTTTTCGCGGACAGCCAAAATTCTGAGCCAACCCAGAGGCTTCGGGGACGGGCGGCGCTGGCGCCGGTGTTCGACGAACTCAACGCCTACCGGGCCACCATGCACTTCAATGGTCAAAGCAGCGCGAGGCTCGACGGTCATCGGGCCTCGGCGGTCACCTACTGCTTGGTGCACGAACTCAAGGTCGACGGGACCGCGCGCAACCTGATCATCGCGGCGATGCGCTATCTTGACTCGCTTGTTAAAACGGACGGCCGGTGGCTTATCCGCCAGCGGCAAGTCATGGTTGATTGGATCGAAACCCGTCCGCTCGCAAGCTAAGCCGGTCACTCGTCGCCGTCGTGATCTACCCACCGGGCCAGCCATCTCAGACCTGCGCCGTGACGGGCACTCGTAACCAAGGTGCCAGGCGTTCCGTGCCGGGGATCAGTGCACCAGACGCCAGGTCCAGGGTGATCCGTCGGGAATGGCACCTGTTCACGAGAGCGCGGACTACGGTGCCATCGATCCTCCACACCCGCGCGACTACCGCGTTTCACCAGGTCAGTGTTAGACCCCTGCGGACCATCTGCGGACTGGATGCAATCGGCCTGCGCCGAGAAATTCTCGACAATGGCTCTGAACTGGCTTTTCTGGTGCCCCCACTAGGACTCGAACCTAGGACCTGCGGATTAAAAGTCCGTAGCTCTACCAACTGAGCTATAGGGGCGCGAGGCACCAGGATACTGGGTCCTCGTTTGAGGATTGGGTCGATGGTGACCTAAGCTAGCGTGGCTCACAACGTAACCATGTTGCGAGTACCTCGGAGAGATTCGGTTCTGGCCCCCTTCGTCTAGCGGCCTAGGACGCCGCCCTTTCAAGGCGGTAGCGCGGGTTCGAATCCCGTAGGGGGTACGCGACGCGGTGACGCGGAGCAGCAGTACAAGCGAGGCCCTGTGGCGCAGTTGGTTAGCGCGCCGCCCTGTCACGGCGGAGGTCGCGGGTTCGAGTCCCGTCAGGGTCGCCGTCGAGGCACACGATGCCTTCCGGCCAGGTAGCTCAGTCGGTATGAGCGTCCGCCTGAAAAGCGGAAGGTCGCCGGTTCGATCCCGGCCCTGGCCACCGAAAGTTTGGACAGTATGACCGGCCAACCCCTCGTGCCGCTCGCCCTGGTCGCTGCCCAGCTCGGTCAGGAGGCCTGGCAACTCGCCGCCCACGGCCGCGAGCACATGGTGATCGACCCGGAAAACGGCCTCGACAGCGTGCCCACTGCCATATCCCGCCAGCTCACGAACGAACACCGGGCCGCAAAAGCCGCCCAAGCCGCCCAAACAGAGCGCGTGCGCAGGGAACTCGCCCAACGCCAGCATTCGCTGCACCCCAGGTTGCGTGCACGAGCCGTACGCAAAACGCGCCTTGCTGCGGAATAACCCCGGACTCGGCGCATACGCCGTCTTGGCGCTCGACAGCGGCGGCGCCGACCGCGAGCTCGACGCCGCCGGCCGACGCCATGATGATTATGTCAATGCCGAAAGACGCGGCGTGGCCGGATTCGGTCATAGATTCACACAGAAAGGTTAATCACCATGCAACACATCGCCATCCACGGCCCGCGGCCACGACCAGACGACCGGGCACACATCGCCGCCGACCGCGCACACCAGGAGGAGCGCGACGGTGCCGCCGCCAGCTTTGGTGACTACGAATTGCTCGGCGACGCCGCAGACATCATCGCCAGGCAACGCACTCGTCAGCGGCGGTGACTGCCGTGCGCACCGGCATCACTAGCCTTGCAGACGCTCTGGTTAGCGCCTCGGTGGTGCTGACCGCCGCAATTATTTGCGCTGGCGCGGCAGGCGCCGACCCAAGCCAGCAGGATCAGTTTG
>Ga0307478_10003563_pt1 | contig 11500 bp, 7 predicted proteins | sample atmos_gasesECM4C_2_FD_203713 | JGI IMG/M metagenome (GOLD analysis project Ga0307478, IMG submission 203713) | Hardwood forest soil microbial communities from Morgan-Monroe State Forest, Indiana, United States - atmos_gasesECM4C_05 | ecosystem: Environmental > Terrestrial > Soil > Temperate...
TTCTGCCGGTAGAAACTCCGCGATCAGGTCTTCGTAATAGGGCCGCAATGCGATAGGGTCCGGGCGTTCCGCGCTCTTGGAATACAGATCATACGGATTGAACTTGTCCACCCAGGGGAGCATCTCCCGGTCTTGATCGTTCATGAAATGGCGGTAGGCGCCTTCCTGGTGCCACGGGTAGAACGAGTGGTACCGGATCATATAGAGGGCGGGCAGCGGCAGATAATCTTTGACCACATGGTACATGTATTCGTCGTGTCCCCACGACAAATCCACCTTGTCTAGGCCGCAACCCTCCTGGTAGACACCCACTTTCGTTTGATACTCGGGAACGTTCGAATCGGGGTTGGCGGCGAAATACTCGGGGTAGACGATCTTGTCCGACCAAGCGCAACCCACCGGAAACGTGTCGCCAACCACGGCCCACTGAGGCTCTCCCCACAGACACATGATCTTGCCTAGATCGTGAATCAAACCCGCCAGGACCATCCAGCGCGGGTGCCCATCCCGGCGGATGGCTTCCGCCGTCTGTAACAGGTGCTCGATCTGGGAGAGGTCCGTGTCCGGATCGCTGTCATCCACCAGTGTGTTCAGATACTCCATGGTCTGCCAGACGCCCATGCGGCGTTTGTCAAGCGCCAGGTACTCGCGCCTCTTTTGGAGCACGAAATCGCGAGTCTGTTGGCTGTGATTCAGACGGTAAAACTCGCGCACTACAGGAGGAGCCTCGGCAGTATGCTGCCGGAATTCCTCTTTTTTGCGATTGGCGTCGTAGCGGCTTTGGACGAAATCGTCCCACTGATCCAGGCTTTCGAGCGGTCCTTCCATATGGGCCTCTTCTCGTTGATTTTACCAGACCTTGGCATTCTGCTCGTTGAGCACCTCGTCCACCCGCCCAGGGTGCACCACGAATGTTGCGGCAAGCTGGTACGGCAAAAGTACCGGGCCAGCACGGGCGGTTCGCAAAATCTGGTTGTCCCGCCAATCCCAGAGTCGCTCCTGACGGGCATCCACCGATTGCGGCAGCGCGTCCCAGTGGCCGTTGGGATAACAAAAGGCTCCGATTCCCTGCACCAGCACCGACCAGGCCAGGGCGGCGGCGAAGACGTGCTTCCAGCTCCGCGAATTCTCTATTAAGTGCATGGCTGGAATGAGCAAAATCACCAGGCAGGGCATGACGTCACTTAGAAGCCGAGGGCCATAGGAGAATCCGCCATACCACAGGCGCGACCTTGCAATTAGAAGCACGTGAGCGGCGGCCACGAGCAGACAGATTGGATAAATCTCCGGATGTGGTGTGCGCCATCCCCGTACCCAGAGGTAGACGCCGGCGATCGAAAATAGGAACACGGGGCAGAACACCAGCAATCCCCGGTTGGGGCTGACGAGTAGGCCGGTTAATCCCGCCAACAAGTTGCCCTGAAGCAGCCAGCCGGCCGGATAGGTGCCTCCGGCGCGGCCAAAAAACTGGAAGTTGTAGACCAGGACTATCCCCACCGGCACGGCCGCGCAACCCGCAAATACCAACTTGCGCCCCACGCTCCAGCGTGAGCCTAAAACGTACACCCCCACGATGGCCAGAAATATAGCGTTGCTCAGTCGGATCGCGACGCTTAGTCCGGCACACAATCCCCCCTGGGCCAGCGCCATGCGCTTCCCCGTTTCTGACGCCCGCACGAGCGAAAGCAACCCCACGATTATGAGCAATTCACTGGCGCCGTGTTGCCATAGGGCCTGGCTCGAAGTGCTCCAGGTGGGGGTGCCGAATGCGTAGACGGCAGTGAGCAGCAAAGCGGTTCGACGGCCGGTCAGCCTCTCCGCTAGCGCGAGAAAAGCGGCAACCGAAACCGCAGCGATCAGGGATGCGCTCACCTTTTCCATCACTCTCGCAATCAGCACGACCCTTTCTACGGGCATTTGCTCAATGTTCAGAAAAGCCAGAAACGGCGCATAAAGTGGCGTCAATAACAGTGGGAGGGCAATAGGAAATGACGAGTAGTAATGGCCGTCGCCGAGGCGCGTGAACCAAGCAAGGTTCATGTGCTGCGTATCGATGTACCAATGGGCGAAACGGTCAAATGTAAGTGTGTGGCCGCCGACAATCGTGAACGGCAGCAGTGCGGCCGGACTCGTATCCCCCGCCGGAATGGGCCGCAGATTCAGGTTATAGATGAAAAACGCGGCGAAAAATACACCAACGCACCGGCGCACGCTGCCATTGTAGTAGAGGGAGCACCCTGGGGCTTGGCGGATTCTGGCGAGAATCAGTCCGAGCTTCCGGCTATGTTCACCAGTGGAGGCGCCGGAATTCCGTTTAATACCGCGTCGGCGTCCTCCGGAGTGAAGCTCTCAACCTTAGCCGAGATGTTCATGGAACAGAACTTGGGTCCGCACATCGAGCAGAAATGGGCGTCCTTGAATCCTTCTTCCGGAAGCGTCTCGTCGTGCATGGAACGCGCGGTCTCGGGATCGAGCGCCAGCTCGAACTGGCGGTTCCAGTCGAAGCGGTAGCGGGCACGGGAAAGCTCGTCATCCCGGTCGCGAGCGCCTGGACGATGGCGTGCGATGTCGGCGGCGTGGGCCGCGATCTTGTAGGCCATGATACCCGCCTTGACGTCGTCCCGGTTGGGCAGACCCAAGTGCTCCTTGGGCGTGACATAGCACAGCATCGACGCGCCATGCCAGCCAATCAATGCGGCGCCAATCGCTGAAGTAATGTGATCATAGCCCGGCGCGAAATCCGTGACCAGTGGCCCGAGCGTATAGAACGGCGCTTCGTAGCACAGTTCCATCTCCTTCTCCACCTGAAGCTGGATCTGGTCGAGTGGAATATGGCCGGGGCCTTCAATCATCACCTGAACGTCGTATTCCCAAGCTTTCTTGGTCAGCTCTCCGAGCGTTTTTAATTCCGCGAATTGGGCTTCGTCGCTGGCATCCGCAACGGACCCCGGCCGCAACCCGTCGCCGAGCGAAAAGCTGACGTCGTACTTCTGAAAAATCTTGCAGATGTCGTCGAAATGCTCGTAGAGCATGTTCTGCTTGTGGTTCTTTACCATCCACTCGGCCAGAATCGACCCGCCCCGGCTCACGATCCCGGTGATGCGTTTCGTGGTCAGAGGAATGTACTGCACCAGCACTCCCGCGTGGATCGTCATGTAATCCACGCCCTGCTGCGCCTGTTCTTCAATCACTTCGAGCATTAAGCTCGCGCTAAGATCCTCCAGGCGGCGTACCCGGCTCAATGCTTCGTAGATGGGCACCGTGCCAATGGGCACGGGAGAAGCATCCAGTATTGCCTGGCGGATGCGCGGGATGTCACCGCCCGTCGAGAGATCCATTACGGTGTCGGCTCCGTACTTGACGGAATCGCGGATTTTTCCCAACTCTTGATCGATCTCGGAGGTGACCGCCGAATTGCCGATGTTGGCGTTGATCTTGCACCTGGACGCCACCCCGATGCACATGGGCTCGAGATTGACATGGTTGATGTTGGCCGGAATGATCAAACGCCCGCGCGCCACTTCCGACCGGACCAACTCCGGTAAAAGGTTTTCCCGGCGCGCGACGTATTCCATCTCGCCGGTAACCGTGCCCTGCCGCGCATAGTGCATCTGCGTGCGGACTGAATCATTCCGGCGTTGTTGAACCCACTGGGACCGAATCATAAATTTTCAGAGCGCAGGCGCTCGCTCAACGGGCGCCCGCGCCGATCTTCCTTTACTTCGTTTTGTTCTTCTTCGGCTTCTTGACTTCCTTGCGGCCACGATCCTGCGATTTCGCCATACAGATGATTCTCCCTTCGCCTTCAAATTATAACCGCGATCACGTGCTCTCGGAGTTAGTTTTCTTTTCCGAATGTCGAAACGGGACCATGGAGGCGATCAGAATAACCAGCCACAGCCAAGTCCCCAGCGGAATCCACAGCGAATGGACCCAAGCGTGCCGCTGAAACCATGCATCGGTGCCGGGCAACTCCGCTTTGGCTAAAGTAGCGCGATTGACGCCCTTCAGCATTCCCAAACCGATCTGTACTACAAGCACCCACTCCGCGCCCCGCGAGCCCCGAAGCGAAGCGGCAATCGCCGCCGCCATGCCGCCGCAGTAGAAGACATGAGAAATCAGAGCTGCCCACCACAGCCGCGGAACATCGCGTCGAGCGAACGACATCTCGCGCCGGGCCGAAGCGAGGAACGCGCGCATGTTTGTGCGGCCGCTATAGGCGGCCATAGCGCCGGGCGCAAATGCAATCCGCAAACCCACCTGGCGAACCGCACGCGTAAGCGAGCCACTGTCGCTCGGCGAGTTCTGCCACGCCTCCGGAATGCGCAATTCGAAGAACAATTCCTTCTGCATGGCCATCGACCCGGCCCAGGCGAAGGGATTGTCACCTGGCCCGAGCACGCCCGCAGTGGGCGCATTCCAAAGACTGCGCAAGAGCGACGCGAAGTCCGGTGGCTCCGGCAGGAACCAGCGATATCCTGTGCTCACAGCGACGTTCACTTCGGCGAGCGGAGCCGTTAACGCTCGCAGCCAACTGGAAGAAACGCGGCCGCCGGGATCGGCAAACGCCAGGATCTCCGACCGCTTGCGCGCGGCGTGCACTCCGGCCAGGACGTTCGTTGCTCTGTCATTGGCCTTCTTCTGCTGGGCACCAACCAGGACGACAATCACGCGCCGAGGCAGCACGCCCGGTGGTATATCCGTGGCAGTTCGGGCAGCCACGATCAACTCGTAGTTTGGATAATCGAGCGAAGCCAGCACCCGGAGGTTCTCGCGCAGGCCGTCCTCGGCGCCTTCGACCGGCACAACCACGCTAGCTGGCGGGAGAATTCCATCCGGACCCGGCACTAGACGATCGGCAACAAAACGCGCGCGCTTACGCTCTCCACGAAGCGCAAACACTGCGAGCGCGAGCGCCGGGCCAGCGAAGAACCAAAACCAGAACACTCGAAAAGTCTAGCAGGGGGGCCCGTAGCGGATGTAGCGCAGACCAACCCTCCCCCCTCCGTTTGTTAGAGCGCGCGCCTATTATCGCTATACTTGAGAAAAATGCGGCGATTTCTCGCAGCCGTGGCGATTCCATTTTTGTCTGCGTCGATCGGCGCCTCGCCGGCACGCGTCCGCGATGCGCACCTGGTTGAGCAATACCGCTCGCGCCGGGCTGATTTGCGTAAGGCGCTCGGCGATGGCGTAACGGTACTATTCGGCCGCACCGAGGACCACGAAGAAGACCTGCGAACCGGTTTTTTCCAGGAATCGAACTTCTATTACCTGACAGGTTGGAAGGAACCGGGCGCGATACTACTGCTCGCTCCCCTGCCGGACGACCCCAAGACGCCCGGCTACTCGGCCAAGGCCAAGCTGCCCCGTGAGATCCTCTTTTTACCCGAGCGCAATCCGGGAGAGGAAAAATGGACCGGACGAAAGGTCGGGCCGAGCGATCCGGATGTTCGCGAGGTTACCGGTTTTGCAGCGGTGATGCCGGCCGCCAGGTTTGAGGCTGAGGTACTCCATGCTCTGGAGTCCTATGCGCGCATCTACACATTGTTGGATCAGGCTGCGGCGTCGCGGCTGAAGCAGCTGGCGCCGTTACGCGACACCGGCAGCGCCGCGGCGGCCATTGCCAAACTGCGCATGCACAAATCGGCCGAAGAAATCGCCCTACTTCAGCATTCCATCGACGTCACCGCTGAGGCGCACCGCGCCGCCTGGCAACGCGCCGCCCCCGGCCTCTACGAATACCAGATCGCCGCCGGAATGATGGACGCCTATATGGCGGCGGGTTGTGAACGCAGCGCCTACGCGCCAATCGTAGGTTCAGGACCGAACTCGGTCTATTTGCACTATTCGCGGAATTCTCGCCGCATGGACAGCGGCGAAGTGCTGCTCATGGACGTCGGAGCCGAGTGCGCGGGCTACGCGGCAGACATCACGCGCTCCATACCAGTGAACGGGAAATTCACGCCGCGGCAACGCGAGATTTACGAGATCGTGCTGGGCGCGCAAAAGGCCGCCATCACCGCCGTAAAGCCTGGCATGATGCTGAGCAAGACTGCGCCGAACAGCCTGTACAGGATCGCCTACGATTACATCAATTCCCATGGTACGGATCTCCACGGCGACCCGCTGGGCAAGTACTTCACGCACGGGCTTGGCCACCACGTTGGCCTCGATGTCCACGATGCGTCCGACCTAAGCGCCCCACTCGAAGCCGGGATGGTGATCACCATTGAGCCGGGCATTTATATTCCCGAAGAGAACCTGGGCATCCGCATCGAGGACATGGTGCTCGTGACCGAACACGGCGCCCAGGTGTTGAGCTCCGCGCTGCCTCGCGATCCAGGTGAGATCGAAAAGCTCGTGGGACGCGGCGCGTCCGCATCCGCGGGGCGATGAATATGCCGGCTCTCCGCAGGCATAACCTTGCATACATCGGACTGTTGGCGGGCACGTTTGTGATTGCGCTCGCGGCAGGCTGGACGCCCGTCGCCGCCCAAATCGACAACGACGCTTACGACTGGATGGTCCGCCTCTACCATCCCAATCCGTGGCCAACGGACTCAATCGTCCTCGCCATTGACGAGGAGTCGCTTCGCTCGTTCAAGGGCCTTCTAGGCCTAAGAGGGGCTCTGGCAGAGGGCCTGGAACGCATTGCTCCCGCATCGCCAAAAGCAGTTGTGGTGGACGTGATCCTGGCCGACGATACAGATTCTGCTGCCGACGATCGGCTGGAAGAGGCGTTTCGCAAGACACATAACCTGGTGTTGCCCAGCGATTTGTCCGGGGACAACAGCGGATGGGACGATCCGCTCCCGCGCTTCCGGCGCTGGGCAGCGGCGGTTGGCCACGTTCATCTGGAGCCAAATCTGGACGGAGTGGGCCGCGATCTGCCGCTCGAGAAGGCGTTCGCGCACGATCGGCGATGGGCAGCATCGCTCGAAGCATTCCGGGTCAGCCGCGGCGCCACTATTCTCGAAACCCCCGGCGATGTGGAAGTGGGCGGTGTCACCATCCCCGCCTCTTACTCCTCCGGCAGGATCATGCGCATTCGCTATCGGCCCACGAATTTCGATCCCATTCCCGTGGTTCCACTCAAACGGTTGCTCGACGACCCAACGGCATACCGCCAGTTCGCGAATAAGGTGGTTTTCGCCGGGGCTACGGCACAATCTCTAGCGAAAGACCGCTGGGTGACTCCGTACAAATCGATTCCGATGGCGGGTGTCGAGGTCCTTGCGAACGCGTACGACACAATAGCCCATCAGCGATTTCTTGCGAATGCCCCCGAGTGGTCAGTAGTGTTGTTCTGTCTGCTTCTCGCAACCGCGTCGGGAATGACGTATGCCTGGCTCTGGGGCTGGCCGGCGAACATCCTCGCATTCGGAATTCTGGCAGTCGCGCATGTTGCGCCTTACGCGGCGTTTACGAAAGGCATAGTATTTCCGTTTGCGCCGGGAGTTTCCACCGCGTGGCTTTCGCTTGCGGCCGCAGTTTTCTGGCAACTCTTTTATGTGCGCCGCCGCCTGGTGAAATCCGAATCCGAGCGCGACCGCTACCAGCACGCCATGCAATTCGTCACGCACGAAATGCGCACGCCGCTTACCGCCATTCAGGGCTCGAGCGAGCTGATGAGCCGCTACGCCATGCCTGAGGAAAAGCGCCACCAGATCGCCCAACTCATCCACTCGGAATCGAAGCGTCTGGGCCGCATGATCCAAGTCTTCCTGGATGTCGAGCGGCTGTCCGCAGGCGAAGTGGAGCTCAAGAAGGAAACCTTGCCGGTACGCGCCATTATGACCGCGTGTGTGGAACGCGCCCTGCCGCTCGCCGAGCGAAAACAAATCCGCATTACCATGGACCAACTGGGCGATGAGGTCCTGACCGGCGATCGCGAGTTGATGGAGTACGCTTTTTACAACCTCCTCACGAACGCCATCAAGTATTCCCCATCTAAGACCGAAGTCACCGTGACCGGCGGGCGACAGGGGGATCACTGTGCCATCTCGGTGCGCGACCAGGGCATCGGAATGGATCAGAAGGAAGTCCGCAAGATTTTCCAAAAGTTCTATCGGACGAAGAAAGCCGAGCAGTCGGGCGAAGCCGGCACCGGTATCGGCCTTTCCATCGTGGAACAGATCATTCTACGGCATGGTGGGAGAATTGAAGTAGAGAGCTCGCCTGGCAAGGGGTCTTGTTTCATCCTGACATTACCGGTGGCGCACGGAGTGCCGGCCAAGCCGCTTGCCACAAACTGAGATGCAACGCCTGCTCATAGTCGAAGACGACGCTGGGGTTCGCACCACCATCGTCAACTTCCTGGAACTCGAAGGCTATTCCGTGGATGCGGTCGCTTCCTCGGACGAGGCCCTGGCCCGCCTGGACCAGAATCGATATCCCATTGTCATTTCCGACATCTATATCGACGGTCGTACCGGTCTGGACATACTGGAAGCGGCGCGCCGCAAGGATCCTTCGTGCTCGGTCATCCTGATGACCGCGCGCGGCAGCATGGAAACGGTAATGGCTGCGACCCGCGGCGGGGCCTTTGAATACATCGCCAAACCGTTCGATCTCGACCGCATGCTGGAAACGGTGAAACGTGCGGAGGCCGCGCTCACCGAAGACACCGGCGAAGCGGAGCCCGAGGAATTGCCGGAGTCTGAAATGATTGGCAGTTCGTCGGCCATGGTCGAAATTTATAAGACCGTTTCTCGCGTTGCGCCTACCGATGCCACCGTGCTGATCGAAGGCGAGACCGGCACCGGCAAGGAACTCGTCGCCCGCATGATCCATCGCAACAGTCCGCGCGCTCCTCAACAGTTTGCGCCGGTGGACTGCGCATCGGTTTCCCCAACGCTGCTGGAAAGTGAACTGTTCGGCGCGCTCAAAGGCGCCTACACTGGCGCGGATCGCGATCGCATCGGCGTCTTCGAAGCCGCACACCGCGGCACCGTATTTCTGGACGAGATTGGTGACATCGATCCAGCCTTTCAGTTGAAGCTGCTGCGCTTCCTTCAGGAGCGCGAAGTTCGTCCGCTGGGCGCCTCTCGATCGAAACCGGTAGACGTGCGCGTCATCGCCGCCACCAACCGGACTCTGCAGAAGATGGTCGAAGAAGGGAAGTTCCGCGAGGATCTCTGGTTCCGCATCAATGTGGTGCGCATCACCATTCCGCCACTGCGCGACCGGCGCGGCGATATCCCGCTTCTCGCGCGATTTTTTGTCAACAAATACAACCAGCGGTATAACCGCGACGCAAAGCTGATGGAATCGGGTGTTAAGGCCATGGGAGAGTATGCTTGGCCGGGCAACGTGCGGCAGCTCCAACATTTGATCGAGCGATTGGTCATTCTTGTCCCCAACGGCCGCATCGACGGTGAGGTGGACCAGGACTCTTTGGAAGCCATGGGATCCCGCGACCACACAGTCGAGACCCTGGCTGATGCCGAAACCGAGCAGATCCGGCGGGTGCTCGCCGCGACCGGTGGCAACAAGAGCCGCGCCGCGCAGATTCTGGGAATCGAGCGCAAGACGCTATACCGGAAAATGGAGCGCATGAAGCTGTAGCGATGGCCAACGCCGCGCGCGTTAGAATACGGTTTCCATGCCTCAACTCTTCCCTATCGCCGGCATTACCGACGAGTTTTCGCCCGACATCGTGACTGCCGTGCGCTCCATGAGCGAAGTCGGCATGACCGCCGTGGAACTTCGCATGGTATTCGGCAAGAACATCATCGACCTGACCGACGAGGAGCTCGACCGCGCCAAACAGATTGTGGGCGAGCGCGGCATGAGCATCATCTCGATCGCTTCGCCATTGCTCAAGTGCGTGCTGCCCAACGCTCCGGAGATCGATTCCCGCTTCCAGCAGGACATCTTCGCCTCCAAGCACACCTTCGACGCCCAGCCGCGACTCACTGACCGGGCGTTCGAGATTGCCGAGCGCACGGGCGCTCGCATCGTGCGGGTTTTCTCCTACTGGCGGACCGTGAAGCCGGAGGCATGCTTCGAACGCGTGGTGCTCGCCCTTCGCGCGCTCGCGGAAAAAGCGGCTCCGCACGGTCTGATCATTGGCCTCGAAAATGAGCACGCCTGCAATATCGCCACCGCCGCCGAGACCGCGCGCGTGCTGGCCGCCATCGATCATCCCAATCTCCAGGTTGTCTGGGACCCGTGCAATGCTCTCGTCTCGGGCGAGAATCCGTTCCCGGAAGGCTACCGGCTCCTCCCGCCGAAGCGGATCGTTCACGTCCACGCAAAGGATTGTTTCGTCACGAATCACAAGCCTACCTTTGGGGCGCTGGGTGAATGCGCCATCGACTGGAGGGGCCAGATCGCCGCTTTGCTCGCAGACGGTTACAAGGGTTACGTCAGTCTCGAGACGCATTGGCCGGGTCCCGGTGGCGACAAGCACGCCGCCAGCATGATCTGTGGCCGAAATCTCAAGGCGCTGGTGACAGCGTGATATTCTGGAGGGCAGACGAGGGCGGCTCCCCATGCTCCTCCACTCCGCGCAGATGGCCGCGATCCCCGATTGTTCTGGTAGCTTTCGCGCCTTCGCCGGTATCCAACGAAAAACTCGCGGGAACGGCGCCGTTACCTTCAGCGCCAGGAGCGCGTCTGCACAAGATGGAGTAGTGCGGCACTAGTTGTGCGGCTTCAGGTGTCCCATTCCGATGTTTGAATTGCTTTTCAAATATCCGGCGACGGTCTTTTCGCGTGGGCAATTTGTGTTCCTCGCCCCCTGGCCGGTGTGGGTGCTGGCCGTCGCCGTCCTGGTTGCCGCCGGCGCGCTGGCCTGGCATGTGTCGCGCCATCATGGCTTGCTGTCGGGAGCGCGTCCCGTAGTGGTCTGGCTGCTGGAGACCGCGCTCGTCGCGCTGGTTCTGTTCTTGTTGTGGCATCCGGCCATCAGCATTGCCACGCTGCGTCCGCAGCAGAATGTCGTCGCGTTGCTCGTGGACGATTCCCGTAGTATGGGTACGCCGGAGAATGGGAGCACGCGGCTCGCGCAAGCCGAGAAGTTGCTCAACGGCGGTCTGCTCGCAAATCTCAACAAGAAATTTCAAGTGCGGATGTACCGGTTTGGCGAGAATCTGGAACGTATTCAAAAACTCGATCAACTGAACGGCGCTGCGCGTGCAACCCGCATCGGCGCCAGCCTCGAGCAGGCGTTGGCAGAGGCATCCACGTTGCCGCTGGGGGCGATTGTGCTGTTGAGCGATGGTGCGGACAACTCCGGCGGCATCGGTTTCGACACCATGGCGCAGATTCGCCGGGCGCGTGTTCCCGTTCACACGATCGGCTTCGGCCGGGAGAGACTGTCGCGAGATATCGAGATCTCGGACGTCGCTGTGCCTGCACGCGCGCTGGCCGATTCCCGGCTGAGCGCCGAGGTCACCTATAAGCAATTTGGCAGTACACGTGAGAAGGCACGGCTGGTCGTGCGCGAAGGCGACCGTCTTCTGGCCGCCCGCGAGATCGTTCTCAAAGCAGAAGG
>Ga0307478_10003564_pt1 | contig 11498 bp, 9 predicted proteins | sample atmos_gasesECM4C_2_FD_203713 | JGI IMG/M metagenome (GOLD analysis project Ga0307478, IMG submission 203713) | Hardwood forest soil microbial communities from Morgan-Monroe State Forest, Indiana, United States - atmos_gasesECM4C_05 | ecosystem: Environmental > Terrestrial > Soil > Temperate...
CGGAAGCATATGGCGGAGTCGGTCTCGGCAAAGTCGAACTCATGCTCCTGATGGAAGAGGCTGGACGTGCCCTCTTGCCCGGCCCCTTTTTCTCGACCGTTGTTCTGGCTGGATCCGTTTTGGAAGTCACGGGCGATCCCGCGTACAAGGAAAAATATCTGGCGCCCATCTGCCGGGGAGAAGTTCGCGCCACCGTCGCCCTTCTGGAAGCCAGCGCGAGCTGGAACCCGGATGATGTTCGACTAAGTGCCGCCAACGGGAAGCTTACCGGGGAAAAATTCTTTGTCTCGGATGCCGGCATCGCCGACTTCATCGTCGTTGTCGCCGGCAACGGCGTGTTCGTCACGGATTCCAAGGCTCACGGTCTCAAAATATCTCCGATGTCCAGCATGGACCTTACGCGCAAGCTGTACAAGGTCGAATTTGGCAACACCCCGGCGGAACAAGTTGGCGGTACCACGGACCTGCGGCACGCTTTTGACATTGCCACTGCGGCTCTTGCGGCCGAATTAGTCGGCGGCATGCAGCGGATCCTCGACATGACTGTCGAGTACGCCAAGACCCGGAAACAGTTCGGCAAACCCATCGGAATGTTCCAGGCCGTGCAGCACCAGTGCGCGGACATGTATTTGGAAACAGAGAGCTCTCGTTCCGCGGCGTATTACGCCGGGTGGGCGCTGGAAGAAAATTCGCCGGACGCAGCGACTGCGGTTTCCATCGCCAAGATGTACGCCAGCGATGCCGCGCGTACGGTCGGCAACCGTGGCATCCAGATTCATGGCGGCATGGGTTTTACCTGGGAAAATGATCTTCATCTTTACTACCGTCGGGCGAAAGCGTCGGAAACGGCGTTCGGCGACGCCACGTTTCATCGCGAGCGCATCGCTCGCCTAGTAATCGATGAGGGCACGGTGTCCGCCAAGCACGCTTAAGATTCAAAAACGAGAGAGCACCTAAGATGAGCGATCTGCTCCAGTTCTCCAAGCACGACGGCATAGCCGTCATCACCATTAACAATCCCCCTGTAAACGCTCTAAGCCCGGGCGTGCCGGAGGGAATCCTCGAAGCGATCGAAAAAGTAGATAAAGATGACAGCATTAAAGCAGTCGTGCTCATTGGGGGAGGTCGCACATTCGTCGCCGGCGCAGATATCAAAGAATTCGGAAAGATGAATTCCCGCAAGCGAGAGCGGGGCGCCGGAATGCTGCCCATGCTGCTCCGTATAGAAGATTGCCGAAAGCCGGTTGTGGTGGCGATTCATGGCACGGCATTCGGCGGCGGTTTGGAACTGGCCATGGCCGGACATTACCGTGTGGCCGTGGCGAGCGCGCAAGTCGGTCAGCCGGAAGTGAAACTCGGCATAATTCCCGGCGCGGGCGGAACACAGCGTCTCCCGCGTCTTGCGGGCGTTGCCGCAGCGGTGGAGATGTGCGCGGGAGGCAAACCAGTTTCAGCCGAACAAGCTTTGAAATACGGCATCATCGACCGGTTGATCGAAGGCGACTTGCTGGCTGGCGCCCTGGCCTTTGCGCGGGAAGTTGCCGGGAAACCCTTCCCCAAGACGCGCGAGCGGACTGGGAAACTTGGGAGTCCAGAACAGAACACAGAAGTCTTCGCTGCCGCGCGCGAGACTGCGCGCAACAAACAACCGAGCTTGACGGCCCCGCTCGCAGCCATTGAAGCGGTTGAAGCGGCGGTGAATTTGCCCTTCGACGAAGGTTGCGAAGTGGAACAGAAGCTGTTCGCCGAGTGCCTTTTTTCCGATCAATCGAAGGCGCTGATTCATGTCTTTTTTGGCGAGCGCGAAGTCGCCAAGATTCCCGACATCCCTAAAGAAACGCCGCTCCTCCCCATCAATTCCGCGGCGGTTGTCGGCGCCGGCACGATGGGCGGCGGCATCGCCATGGTCCTTGCCAATGCGGGCATTTCCGTCCTGCTCAAAGAAGCCGATCAAGCGGCGCTGGATCGCGGAATCACAACCATACGGAAAAACTATGCAAGCTCGGTAAAGCGCGGCCGATTCACGCAGCCATTTGTGGATGAGTGTCTGCAACGGATTCAGCCGACACTGAGTTTTGACGAATTTGCGAGCGCGGACTTGGCGATCGAAGCGGTTTTCGAAGGTATGGCGCTCAAGAAGGAAATTTTCAAGGAACTCGATCGTGTTTGCAAACCCGGCGCTGTTCTGGCCAGCAATACTTCTACGTTAAGCATCGACGAGATCGCTTCCAGCACGGCACGGCCCGAATTCGTCATCGGCACGCATTTCTTCAGCCCCGCCAACGTCATGCGTCTTCTCGAAGTCGTCCGCGGCAAGGCCACGAGCAAAGAAGTCATCGCCACCTGTATGCAGCTTTCCAAAAAGCTGGGCAAAGTTGCGGTGCTCGTCGGCAACTGCACGGGTTTTGTCGGGAACCGCATGTTCGGTCCATATCGCCGCGAAGCCCAATTCCTCGTCGAAGAAGGCGCTGGCATCGAAGCCGTCGATAAAGCTCTGTGTGGCTTCGGCATGGCCATGGGCCCGCTCGCCACCGGCGACCTCGCCGGCCTCGACGTGGGTTGGCGCATCCGCAAGGAATATCGTCACCTGCAGAAGTCCGGCGTTCGCCAGCCTTTCTGCGAAGATAAGCTCTGTGAGCTCGGCCGATACGGTCAGAAAACCGGTGCGGGCTGGTACAAATACGATGAACAGCGCCGGCCAGCTTCGGACCCTGAGGTAGCCGGGCTCATCGCAGGCTGGGTTACCGACGCAGGCATTCCACAACACCAAATCTCTTCTGAGGAAATCGTAGATCGCTGCCTCTATGCACTCGTCAACGAAGGCGCGCGCATTCTCGAAGAAGGTTTTGCGCTTCGCGCCGTGGATATCGACATCATCTATCTCAATGGCTATGGTTTCCCCGCTTATCGCGGCGGCCCGATGTGGTATGCAGATACCGTGGGCTTGAAAAAAGTTTACGAACGCATCTGCGAATTTCAAAAGCGGCATGGCGAAACCTGGGCTCCGGCTCCCTTGCTGAAGCAACTCAAAGAGCAGGGCAAAACCTTCGCTGAATTCAGTAGAGACCAGCGCGCAACTGCCTAGAGCTCCGGGTATCTGAGAATTGGCTCGCAAACAAAATCTGGATCTGGACGAATTTTCTCCTCCGGGATACGTCTTGCGGTATAACGTTTGACGGAATGGCCGGGTAGGCGGGTAGGCAATGGGGATTCTGTTTCTCGTCCGCCACGCGCAAGCTTCGTTTCTTGAGCATAACTATGACAAGTTGTCCAACCTCGGAGAAGCGCAGGCACGTCTTCTCGGCGAGTATTGGGCGCAACGCAACATCGTTTTCGACCGCGCCTGCGTCGGTCCATGTGTCCGCCAGAAAGACACCCTCAAGCTTGTGAGCGATGCCTACGATGATGCTGGCCTCAGGTTTCCCGAGCCGCTGGTGCTGACGGAGTTCGATGAATATCAAGGAGAAGCCGTGCTCGCACGCAGCCTGCCTGGATTGCTCGAAAACGACCAGAGCATCCGTGATCTCCACGCCACACTCCAGTCTTCGTCCGGCTCGTCCGCGCGGCGGATCACTTTTCAAAGATTGTTCGAGGCGGTCATTTCCAAGTGGGTGGGCGGGGCGATTTGCCCGCAGGGCGTGGAAACCTGGTTGGAGTTTTGTTCCCGAGTGAATTCCGGCCTCTCAAGCTTTCTCTCCGCCGGCAGGCGCGGTGAACGGATCGCGATCATAACCTCCGGCGGCCCGATTGCCCTGGCCATGCAGCGCGCGCTGAATCTCTCGACACAACATACCTTGCAGGTCAGTTGGATGTCGCGAAACTGTTCCTGGAGCGAGTTCCTTTATACCGGAGACCGGTTTACTCTCAGCGCGTTCAATACTCACCCGCATCTGAATGATGCAGCCATGCTGACCTACCGCTAGGGGATTCGCCGATGGCCGACCTGCTGGACCACCCGACAACAGTTCGACAAGGGGAAGAGCTTGATCTCGGCAGGCTCGAGCCCTTCTTGCGCATTCACTTTCCAAACGAACCGGGGCCGCTCAGTATCCAGCAATTTCCCAGCGGCCATTCCAACCTTACTTACTCGCTTCGATTCGGGAGCAAGGAATTGGTTCTTCGCCGCCCTCCTTTCGGTAGCAAGGTTAAGTCAGCTCACGATATGGGCCGCGAATTTCGAGTCCTCTCCAGGCTCCACTCTGTCTATGCTCCTTCACCCAAGGTTCTCATCTACTCCGAAGATGAATCCATCCTAGGCATTCCCTTTTACCTGATGGAACCCATTCACGGGGTAATCCTGAGGAGAGATCCGCCACTGGGATTGGACTTTTCTCCCGAAAAAGCGCGGCGGCTGAGCGAGTCCTTTGTGGAAAACCTGGCTCTCCTCCATGGCCTTGATTGTGCCGCCGCCGGACTCGCCGATCTCGGCAAACCGCAGGGCTACCTCGAACGTCAAGTTCGTGGCTGGACCGAACGCTATCACGGCTCCAAAACGCACGATTATCCGGAAATGGAAAAAATATCCGCGTGGATGCAGCAGCACATCCCTTCCACCGGAGGCGCTTCGCTCATCCACAACGACTACAAGTACGACAACGTCGTGTTGGATCCTGGCGACATCACAAAAATTCTTGGAGTGCTCGACTGGGAGATGTGCACCATCGGCGACCCACTCGCGGATCTCGGCACTGCCCTGGCATATTGGGTTGATGCGGCCGATCCGGAAGAGCTGCAAGAAAACCGTTCGGGTCCCACAACCCATCCCGGCAGCTTAACGAGGGCCGAACTCGTTGAATACTACGCTCAAAAGACCGGCCGCGATGTTTCCCAGATGTCTTTCTTTCTCACTCTTGCTCGGTTCAAGCTCGCGGTCATTGTCCAGCAAATCTACTACCGCTATCATCAGGGCCTTACGAAAGACGAGCGCTTCGCATCCTTGCCTCGGCGAATCAATATTCTCCTGCGTGCCTCTCTGCATAGCGCGCAAACCGGCACTATCTAAAACCCGTAGCCACGCAGCTCGGTCGCGAAGACTCTCAACAGTCTTAATCTGTGAGCTGCATGGTCATCCGTAGTAGCGGACCACCCACTCCGCCACGCAGCATGGTTTGTCAGAATTCTCGATTTCCATGGTGACGGAAAAAGTGGCTTCGAGTGCATCCGAGAGTTGCTCAAGGCTCAGCAGTCCGATGCGCGCCCGGATTTTGGAGCCGGCGCGAACCGGAAAAGGGAAGCGTACACGATTCAATCCGTAATTCACTGCTATGCGCGGGCCGCTTCGGATCTGGACAACCTCTTTCATGAACTGGCTTACCAGAGAAAGCGTCAGGAACCCGTGGGCGATCGTCGTGCCGTAAGGCGATTCCTTGCTCGCCCGCTCGCCGTCAACATGAATCCACTGCCGGTCTTCCGTGGCTTCCGCGAATCGCTCGATCCGCTCTTGCGTAATGCTGAACCATTCCGTGACGCCAACTTCACGGCCTGCGAATTCTTTCAGCGAATGTAAGTTGTCCAACACAACTGCCGGCATCGTCTTCTCTCTGGAGGGGAAACCGCCACTCGGCGAGACGCCTCGACGCCTATTGCGAGCCTGATGGCCCCGCTTGTTTATTCCATTTCCCCAACTCCCACTTGGCAATCGATTCCGAGTGCACTTCATCCGGCCCGTCGGCCAACCGCAAAGTGCGCACCATAGCCCAGGCGCTGGCCAGAAACGTATCCTGCGAAACTCCGGCGCCGCCATGCGCTTGAATCGCGCGGTCCAGCACGCGTAGCGCCACGTTTGGCGCCACTACTTTGATCATCGCGATTTCCGCGCGCGCCTCCTTGTTCCCTACCGTGTCCATCATGTAAGCCGCTTTCAGCGTCAGCAAGCGTGCCTGCTCGATCTCCATGCGAGAGGCGGCGATGTCCGCGCGAATCGTTCCTTGCTCGGCCAGGGTTTTCCCAAAGGCCACGCGTCCTTGGACACGTTTGCTCATCGTTTCCAGGGCGCGCTCCGCGATTCCGATACACCGCATGCAATGATGAATCCTCCCGGGTCCCAGCCGCCCCTGCGCGATCTCGAATCCTCGCCCTTCGCCAAGCAAGATGTTTGCGACCGGAACGCGGACATTTTCAAATGTGACTTCACCGTGGCCGTGCGGTGCGTGGTCGTAGCCGAACACCGTAAGCATGCGCACAATCTTCACGCCCGGCAAGTCCATCGGCACCAGAATCATCGATTGCTGTTTGTGCGCCGGAGCTGAAGGATCCGTCTTGCCCATGAAGATGGCGATCTTGCAACGCGGGTCGCCCGCCCCTGAGGTCCACCATTTCCTGCCATGAATGACGTAGTGGTGGCCGTCCTGGACGATTCTCGCCTCAATGTTCGTGGCGTCGGATGAAGCGACGGAGGGTTCGGTCATCGCGAAACACGACCGGATTTCGCCGGCAAGCAACGGCTTGAGCCATCGCTCTTTCTGTTCCTGCGTGCCGTACCGGGCTAGCACTTCCATATTGCCGGTGTCCGGCGCCGAGCAGTTGAACACCTCTGGCGCCATATGGCTTCGCCCCATGATCTCGCACAGCGGCGCGTACTCCAGGTTCGTAAGCCCGGCACCATTTTCATCGTAGGGCAGGAACAGGTTCCACAATCCAGCCGCGCGAGCCTTCCCTTTTAGCTCTTCGACAATCCCCGCCGGCTTCCAGCCGCCGCGCTCCACCTCCTCATGGAACCTTTTCTCGTTCGGGTAGACGTGCTCTCCCATGAACTCCTGCAGCCTGCGTTGCAGTTCCTTCGTTTTTTCGTTGAATGCAAAGTTCATGGGCTTCGCTTACTTGCCTGTAAAAGCAGGTGCGCGTTTCTCCACAAAGTGCGCGACACCTTCTTTGAAATCGTCACACTGCAAGCTGGCCAACATTTCCTTCTCCGACGTTTCAAAACTTTCCGCAAGTGTCTGGAACATCGCTTCGTACATTTGCCGCTTGATCACTCGTATCGAGCGGGGACTGACGTTCCACGCCAACTCTCGAGCGTATTCCTGTACTTTGTCGAGAAAGACGTCTTGCGGAAAAACTTGATTCACGAGCCCCATGCGCAGCGCTTCCGCCGCGTCGATCATCCGCGCCGAAAACAGCAGATCCAGTGCGTTGGCGTGCCCCACCAGACGCGGCAGCATCCACGCCATCCCATACTCGGCGATGAGTCCTCGACGCGCAAAGGCCGTGCCGAAACGCGCTGCATCGGAGGCAAATCGCAGATCACAATATAGAGCGATCACCAGCCCCAATCCCACCACGGGGCCTTGAATGGCGGCAATCAGGGGTTTTGTGATTGCCGGAAAATACGAATACTTTTTCCGGAAATCCGGGCGCACACCCTCCCGGACAGCGTCCGAAGCGCGCAAAGCCTGGGCGAGCCGCGCTTCATCCAGCCCTTTTTCCGCGACGTTGCTCAGAAGCGACATGTCCGCGCCGGCACAAAATCCGCGGCCCGCACCGGTCAGCACGATGGCTCGGACGCTTTGATCGAGCTCCGCCTCTTCCATGGCGGCGCGCACCTCGCGCTCCATCACCGCGGTCCAGGCGTTCAGTTTATCCGGGCGGTTCAAGGTAATCGTGGCTACCCGGTCTACCACGTTGTACAGCGTTTCAAGATTTGGCATGGCGGTCGAGATTATATACAATGACGCGCGTGTTAGTCACTTTCATCTGATACTGACTATCGTAATCTCTGGCCTTCGCCCCTTGCCCTCCCTATCGGGACGAAGCTTTGAATGCGGGGCCCCATGCCGTACAGGCCGAACCTGGTGCGCTGTAACCCGAATGGAGTAAAACGTTGGATTCGTGCAAAGTTCGTACACACTCTGTTCCGAAACGCATTACCGTACTTGTGGAATTGGTGATCGGCAGTTGATGTCCGGTGAGCGCTTATCAGGAGTTAGTGTTACCCCAGCGCGGCTTTCTGGAGTGCGAATTGGTCCATTGCCGCATCGTGTGCGACCTGCCAAGAATACCAGTGATCGCGCTCCAAATGACGTTCGAGCGCCTTGACCGCCGAGTTTCCTGCGAGCGGCACCAGCATGCCATTGCACACGGGGCAGGAAAGCCGTATCGAACTAGGCTTTGGTTTCGACAGCGGCGATTCGTTAGGCATCATGGGAGGAATGGCGCGGACTACCTGTACTGGACCTGCTGAAGATTTCCCTCGTGCCGTGAGGGGCCATGGGAAGTAAGGCGTCCGACCAGACAGCCCGCAACGAATGCCAGAGCATGTCCTATGCCAGGCGTCGAGCCCTAGCCCGCATGACTGAGGCGCGTCTAAGTCGAAGGGCCAGGCGAACATCCGGTTCAGAGCAGTAGGCGGTTGGCTGCTCCGCACAGCGTGTTGCCGCCCAATCCTGAAAGCACTTTACCTAGATTGTGCAAATAATGTACATGCCGCGAGGGGGTTACCGCTGACTTGGGCGCCAGGACCAACTTCACCGGTAACCGCATTAATCAGGACTTACGGGCAATTGAAGAAGGTTTGAGGATACGCTGACAAGAATCATTGCGGTGTGGCAACATGTCCGGAATGAAGCTGTGGTCGCGTCTCGTAATTCTAGCGCTTTTCAGTGCGCTTCCTGTGATGGCGCAGACAAAGCCCCTGGTGTTTTACAACGTGGACGTCTTCGACGGATATCACATTTTGCGCGGGCGGACGGTCAGGGTCGAAGACGGGATGATTCGGAGCGTCACCACTGCTGGAGTAAGACCGCCCGACCCGGCAGTGGTGATCGATGGTGCGGGCAGGACGCTGCTACCCGGACTGATCGATGCCCACGTGCATATTGGGCATGAAGAGACTCTGGAGCAAGCTGCGGCTCTCGGCGTAACGACGGTGCTAGACATGTGGGGTGATCCAAGTACGCTTATTCCGCTAAAGAAGGAGATAGAACATGGCGAGCATCCGAACGCAGCGGATTTTCGGACTGCAGGCACCGGAGCAACAGTTCCTGGTGGCCATCCAACGCAAATGGCTGGGCCAAAGTTCCCGACGCTGGGTCCAGGTGATGACGTGCAAGCGTTTGTCGATGCCCGCTTTGCGGAAGGCTCGGATTATTTGAAGATCATCTATGACCACTTTTTGCCGACTCTCTCGGTGGACCAGCTCCATGCCTTGGTCTTAGCGGCCCACAGGCGGAATAGGATGGTAGTGGCACACGAAGCTACGCAATCCGAAGGGCTAGACGAAATGCGGGCTGGCGTGGATGGCGTGGAGCACATCTTCGACGACACGCCAATCTCTCGCGAGTTTCTGGATACTGCCATAGGCACACATGCGGTGTTCACGCCAACACTTTCGATTATTCAAGCACTCAGTGGAAACGCGACCGGGTCCGCTTTGGCGACTGACCCCCGCTTTGAGCCTTATATTCTTGGATGGGCGCTTCAAATCTTGACGACCAAACTTCCCGAGAGCGTGACAAAAAAACATCAATACGAAAATGCCCAGGCGGCAGTGAGGGCGCTCCATGATGCGGGCATTACCATTGTAGCCGGTACCGATTCTCCGAATCCCGATACAAGCTACGGAGTCAGCCTTCACCAAGAACTGTTGCTGTTGACCGAGTGCGGCCTCTCGAACGAAGAAGCTCTACGAGCGACGACGTCGAGTCCGGCTCGGGAATTCGGGTTGGTCGACCGCGGACGGATAGAGACTGGACGGCGCGGAGACTTGCTACTGGTAAGAGGTGACCCATCGAAGAATATTCGCGCTACGCGAGACATCGTTGGTGTCTGGAAGATGGGAATCGCGATCCAGCGGGACGAGGTCGCCAGGCATGCAACCGAGAGCAGAAAGAAAGAATAGACTAAACTAATTCAACAGGTTTAGCTGCAACATTGGGCCGCCACATCCTGAAAGATCGGCTTCACGGTACTAGCATCCACTTTTCCGGTAACCGCGTTTTATCACGGCCTTTCGCCCGCATCGGAAAGAAACGCCTTCCGCTTTCGCTACTCCTTAGACTCTACCTTTTGCGAGATTTGAGCGTAGAAAATATCGAGCAGGGAAGTGTTAACTTCGGGGTGATTGGAGACGAAAAACACGCCAGAGCTCAACAGAACTGCTAGGCCAGTCGTGCCTGCTACCGAGTTGCGACCATGACAATCCGAGGTTGACGCGAGAAGGTGACTGGCGTACGGTTTTGCGCGAAGATAAAGTCGAAATCTGGAATTCCGGTGAAACTGACCGTGCTTGCCAATCCCGACAAACGTCCGTGGGACGACCTGCGAGAACTCACTGACCATGTGCCGGGCACCAGCTGACCATGGGGAGCTACTTCATCTGTTGCGGCACGAAGCCGGGCGGGTATGAGGGGAGGTCGGAAGTTTGAGATTTGAGGTCGGAGAGGTGAAGAACACGGGGCAGGCAATCGAAGGCCGACAATAGGCAACAGGAAAAAAAGAATGATCGGTGTCCCCGATCAGGGAAAAGCGGGTTCAACCCCAATCTACCATGAGTCGCAAGATCATCACTGGTCGCTCATATGTAATCGGAGAGGCGGCGGCCCTAATGCTAATGACAGCGATTGCCTCACACACGGCAATTCAGATCCCAGCCGCGTCCCCAGTCCCATCCCGGACAACTGCCAACCTCGAACACGTCGTCATCGCTGTCCGCGACTTGGCAGTCGCGACGACTTCCTATGAACGCCTCGGCTTCACAGTGACCCCAGGGGGCAGTCATCCTTCCGGAGGAACCACCGGCAACGGTATCTTTTTCTCCAATGGTACGTATCTAGAACTGCTAACGTTCTATGATCGCGAAAAGGCGGCGGATTTGGTCAAGTTCTTGGAGGAGCGGGAGGGTCCCCGCAGTATCGCAGTCGAGGTATCCTCGGCGGTTGCAATCCGCGATTCACTCCATGCGGCTGGTATCGAAGGTACCGAACCGAGGAAAGGCAAATGGGAGTCCTCTTCTCCAGTGACTAAAGAATGGCTCAACATTGATCCGAAGCCACCTTTGCCGGGCAACATTTTCTTCATCGATTATCTGAAAGCAAGCCAGTCACATCCCAACACGGCGACTGGAATCAGGTCCGTGTGGGTGATGGTGAAAACTCTGCAGGAAGCAACGCACACTTTCGAACGGCTGGGATTTGCAGTTGGTAAGCAAATCCAGACACCACGATTTGGAAATGTCGTCCAAGAAGTGACGTTGGGAAAGGCGTCGCTGATGCTCATGATGGCTAAGGAGAAACGGACAGAGAGCCACGCTGACGAGGATACAACCGGTAGCGGTATCGTCTGCTTAAGTATCATGGTGCAGGATTTGGAGGCGACTCGGGCTGTCATCAAGGCTCGCAGCGGTCGAACCCTCGAGGTCTACAAGGGCATTTACGGCAATAGCGTCTCAATTCCAGCTAACCTCACACACGGTATCGCAATTGAATTCGTGCAGAATGCCCGGTAATCGGCGTTTGCGGTGCCACTGGCTCAGACTTGCGTTAGCGCCTGGCAAGTTCGCCAAA
>Ga0307478_10003565_pt1 | contig 11491 bp, 12 predicted proteins | sample atmos_gasesECM4C_2_FD_203713 | JGI IMG/M metagenome (GOLD analysis project Ga0307478, IMG submission 203713) | Hardwood forest soil microbial communities from Morgan-Monroe State Forest, Indiana, United States - atmos_gasesECM4C_05 | ecosystem: Environmental > Terrestrial > Soil > Temperate...
AACCACCCCCTCGCCCCAGACCCCACTCCCCGGTTTACAATCTTGCACGCAACACAACTGTCCCTAATTCCTCTGTCTCACCCGAGGGGTGCACTCCACGTCCTTGTCCCTCCGTTTTTTGGAGGGACAGGGCGGGGGTTTTGATCTCCTTTCTATCTTTTCTATCTTTCCTGTTCCAGGAAACTGAGACGAATTATTTTCATGAGCGAAACTGTTCGCCTCAGGGTCGGCCTACGATTGAACGCATGCCTTGGGGTCTCAAACGTTTTCAAGAGGCGCGGTGTCTGCATTTTCTTACTTTCAGTTGTTACGACCGGGAGCCACGTTTGGGCACGCCGCATGCACGCGACATTTTCGAGTTGACCCTCGAACGTGCGCGGAAGTGGTACGGATTCTATGTCGCGGGATACGCGGTCATGCCGGAGCATGTTCATCTGCTGGTGACAGAACCGAAGCGGGCGAAGCTTTCGACCGCGCTGCAGATGTTGAAGCAGAATGTGGCGCGGCAGCTGCGCGAGGTTGAGGGTGGGCCGTTCTGGCAGGATCGTTATTACGACTTTAATGTTTGGAGCGAAGACAAGCGCATTGAGAAGCTGAGATACATTCATCGCAATCCGGTGCGGAGAGGATTGGTATCGAGTCCGGAGTTGTGGAGTTGGAGTAGTTTTCGTCACTACTTATCGGGAGAAAAGGGTACGGTGGAGATTGAATCGCAGTGGACCGCGCGGAAGCGGGAGTTGGATGGGGACATGATTCGGTTGAGAGTTCAAGATCAAAATCCCCGCCCTGTCCCCGCAAAGAACGCGGGGACCAGGACGGGGCACCCAGTTTGATCAGTCGATCGCACCCGTCAGGCTTACCTCGGCGGCTAAAGCGGCGTTAAGGTGGGTGGGTCGTTTTCGGCGGCTGAAGGCCGTGCCCTTCCCGGTCACGGTTAAAATCAAGAATCAAAATCAAAAATCAACGACAACATCAAGGTCAACCGCGACGGACAGGAGTGTCCGTCCCACACGGGCAAGGTCAACGTCAAGATCAAAAGTCCGCGAGTGCGCGATGAAAACACGCGGACTAGAGTGTCCGCTCCACACGAGCTCGTGAAACGAAAGCGGGCCGGTTTTCACCATATGACGACCTTAGAATTTCGAGGAAGACGGGAGCTTGCAGGACTTTTGACATCGAGAGCAAACGCTTCGCTGCTTAAGACGATTCCAGATATGGACAAGATTCCGGATATGGATAAGCAGACTCGGCAAATTTGGACACGAACTGCCCGGCGAAAATCCTGTAGAATCGGTGCCGTTTTCTGCTCGACGACGAAATTCCCGGTTGAGATGGCAGCCGGGCCGGTCCGCAGCAGTCTCCCTGACTGCGTTTTTAAGAAGGAGAAGAATCTATGTCGCTCATACAAATTCTTGATGTTCTGGTGAAAGCCAATCGGAATGGCTCACGCGGGCGGGTGCTGGTCTGCGCTCTGCTTCTGGCGTTTGCGGTCGCTCCGCTCCATGCCCAATTTAACTACATTGACCTGTACGACTTTGAGAACTGCGGTGATGGATGCCTTCCGCAAGATTATGGTCAATTGTGGCAGGGGAAAGACGGCAACCTCTATGGAACTACCGAAACTGGGGGCAAGCACGACCTGGGAACGATCTTCAGGGTGACGCCTGCGGGCGTGCACAAAAGATTGGTGGATTTCGACGGGACGAATGGAAGTGGTCCTGCCGCGTCCCTGACCCTGGCAACGGACGGGAATTTCTACGGTACAACCATTGCCGGCGGCGCCAGCAATCAAGGCACGATCTTCAAGCTTGCCATCGGCAAGAAGACGGTCACATTCACGACGCTGCATAGCTTTAACGGTACTGACGGTGCCGGCGTTGCCGCACCTCCGGTGGAGGCCTACGACGGCACCACGAACGCGCTCTACGGTGTGACTATGTCCGGAACCACCTACCGCGTGACGCTGCCGGCGGGAACTTTTCAACAGCTTTCCGGCAACGCACCCGGTGGATCGCAAGGCCCGCTTCTCGCCTTGGGCGAGGACTTGTATGGCACGACAGTCAACGGCGGCAACAGCAGCTGCACCGGAGGCTGCGGAACTGTCTTCCATATGACAACCACAGGAGCCATCAACACTATTTATTCTTTCAGCGGCACGGATGGAGCCGAGCCGAGAGGTCCGCTCGCGCTGGGAGCGGATGGCAACCTGTATGGAATCACGGAAAAGGGCGGCATCAACGGCACCGGTGAGGTCTATAACTTGAGCCTGGGTGGCGTCTGGACGCCTCTTCACAATTTCAGCGCGCTTGCCGGAGGCTTCAACAGCGACGGTGCGAACCCAGTTGCCGGCCTGCTGGCTGCAACAGATGGAATGCACTTCTACGGGTCGACCGCATTTGGCGGCACGACCGGCGACGGTACTATTTTCGAAATTACGTCGGGCGGCACTTTTGGTCCGGTCTACGACTTGACCGGAACCGGCGGGATGGAGCCGGGCGCAACTCTCATGTACCACACGAACGGATTATTCTACGGAACAGCAGTCGCTGGTGGGGCCAACGGAGTTGGGGTCTTTTACAGCGTGACTCCCGAGCAATTGATTCCGAACATCGCATTCTGCTGCTGGTGGGTCGAACTCGACGAACCGGTCATTGTTATGGGCAACGGCCTTACGGGTGCCGTCAGCGTGAGCTTTGGTTCGGTGCAGGCACAATTTAAACAAGGCTCGGACACGTATCTAACGGCGACAGTGCCCAGCGCGGCGATTGATGCTCCTGTCACCGTCACGCTTGCGACCGGGCTGCAGGTTGAAAGCCAGCAGACGGTACATATTCTTCCTAAGATTACCAACCTTGATCCTTCGAGCGGCGCGGTGGGCACGCAGGTTGGGATCGTGGGCGGTGGTTTCGCGGGAACAACCAAGGTCACTTTCGGCGGAGTGCCGACGGGCAATTTCGTTGTGGTCTCCCCGTCCCTGATCCAGGCCACCGTGCCGTCAGGCGCGAAGACAGGCAAGGTCGGCGTGGTGACTCCCAACGGCACGACGATGAGCAAAGAAACCTTCACTGTCAACTGACACAAGGACGAAGCGACCTCAACCTGAAGCCATCCCATGTCTGCGCCACGGGGGCGAGTCGTGGCCTTTTCGCACAAAGCCAGTATGCTCAGTAGAGCGCAGGGATCGGCGTAGTCGTAGATCTTCCAGAACTTTCGTCCAACGCTAACATCTCTGCATTGCCACCGGCTGCCCATGTTTGCCCCTCCCAGATAACGTCGGAGAAGGTTCCATCAGCTTTTGCAATCGTGAAGACACCCGTTGATTCGTCGCCGGAAAAACCGCTCAAGCCCCTCACCAAAAACCGGACAACGCCGCCCGGGGTATAGCCTTCGCCGGAAAGATGCACCCACGCTCCAAACTGATTCGGTTCAATGCTCGCATTCAGCGTCAAAACGACATTGGCTCCAGCGTCAGCGGTCCAGTCGATCACTCCGCCTTCGAAGTCGTTGTATCTCAGGCTTCCGGCCGACGTCTCATCGGTGGTTGGATAGCCCAGAAACGATGCCTCCCAACCCAGGCTCTGGTATTTGTCGCGAATCGCGCCGTGCACTTCGTGGGCTCCCCACTGAGGCAGCCAAAAAATGGAGCCTCCCTGGAAATGCCGGTAGTAGCCTCTCCCGTCGGAGCCGGTTTGGACGTCGGTGGTCGGGTTCCCGAATCCTGCAAATTGGTCACGCTTTGCCTGGATTGCAGCTTCGGCATCACGCAATTCCTGCAGGACACGCATAAGCGCACTCCAAATATAGAGTTGAGTCCGAACACCGAAATTTCCGAAATGGAGATCCAGGAATTTCTGATCTTTGACACTCAACTTCGTCACTGTCGTGCTGGTGTCAGTAATTTTTGGAAGTTCGTTTTGCAGAGTTAACCGTGCCACCGTTGCCTTCATTTTTCTTAAATCGAGCGGCATCGCAGTCTCCTTGGCCGATGTGCAGGGTGGTGCCCAAATGCCTTCGATTGGAAGCAAGCCCCTGCTTACTCGGATAGTGCGACGCAATGACAAATCGTTACACTCAGCTATACTTCTTTTCACTTGCGTGGCTAGGCAGGAGGGCGGCATGAATCGAGATATGGCGCTGAAGATTGTGTTGGTGGTGGTGGGTTTGATCTTTTCGGCTTTAGTTTATCCCCTGGTGGTTTTTGGCCGACAGGAACCCGCGGTGGCGATGATGCTTAGCGTTTACATTACCCTCGGAATTTTCCTCTTGCTGGCGGCGCGCGATCCATCGGCAAATCGCAGCTTGATCGCTTTCACGGCGTGGTCGAGCCTGGTTCACGCCAGCTTTATGGCGTTTCAGGTTTCTCAGAATTTGATCCAGCGCGGCGAACTGGTGGGCGTGATCGCGCTGGCCATCATCGGAGTAATCCTGCTCGTGCTGGCTCCAGCAAAGCGTACCGGAGAGCGGGTGTCCGCAGCCGTTGCATAGGATGATGATCTTTCCGAAGATGCCGTGGGTGCTGGCCGAGTTTTCTCTGCAGACAGAACCTGAGGTTGCCCCGTCCTTGTTCCTGCGCTCTTTGCAGGCTCTGTCGTAAAAGGCGCGACAAGAACGGGGCATCCTGGCAACTCTTGAGTCGCCAAGAAAAATTGGAAATTTGGTCAGTGCATCAAATAGCGCGCCAGGAGTCCTCCCATTGCGTCCTGCACGAAATGAGCGATCATGCCGGGACGGAGGCTGCCGCGCCATCGAGCGAGCAGGCCGAACGTGGTGCCGAAGATGGCGATGCTCAACATGAGTTTCCAGCCCTGATAGCCGTGGGCGGCACCGAAGGCGATGCCTTGTAAGACGATTCCGCCTATCACGGACTGCGTCAGCGCGGTGAACTGGCGCTGGAAATAGCCGCGAAAAATAAGCTCTTCGCAGAAGCCGGCGGTCAGCGACATCAGGCACCAAAGAATCATCTCGGTGCGGGTTCGGGGAAGCATTTGCAGGATCGCCTGATTCTCAACAGTCCGTAGTAGATGGCCGAGTGCGCTCATTAGGCCGATGCCGCAGACAAGGAGAAATGCGATCCCGATGCCAAGATCGCGGAGAATGTCTGCCGGGCGCGCCCAGCGTCCGCCCACCAACTCGCCTATGCGAATGCCGCGACGGCTCACACCGTACCAGATGAACGCCACCGTGAGCCATTCAAGCAGGATCACTACGAGATAGCCGCCAGCTCGCCCATAAGCGCTGATGCCCGGAAGCCCTCCCGACCGAGCGCCCGCGAAAGACATTCCAATCAAAATCAACAGGACGACGGCGGTGTGCCAAGGGGACGCGATGGCGCGGTGGCCGGACTGGTTCGCTACCTGACTTGAAGCAATTGGAGATGAAGTCACTTACCCTCCATCGTACAAGGCCGAGATCTCTAGGATCAGTCTGAGACGCGGGCCTGAGTTGAATACGTCTCGATGCGAGTAACGGTTCAAAGATACTTCAAAAGGTCATCTATCCCCGAACTAGGAGCCCGGACTCCCGACTTCCCAAGTCGGGACCCGTTCATGAGAAATTCATTAAGTTGTAACTATCCTGTAACAATTCCCCAATAAAACCAAAGGGTTCGGCGAAAAGGAGAGTAAATACAAATGATTGACCAACAAAACAGATGGATGAACTCCGGCGGTTTCCTGCAAAGACCGTTTGGAAGTACAGCGCAAAAGCTTGCAGCATTAACCCTATCGTTGACGCTAGTCACCGCGCCAGCGCTTGCGGAAACACCGAAAGACGCGGATGCACCGGCGAAACCGGCCGCGGCCAAGACCAGTGCGGATGTGGCGGAAGAAGTTGACGAACTGCGCGAGGAGCTGCAAACGCTAAAGGAGGCGTTGGCCAAGCGCGACAAGCAAATCGATGAAGCCCAAAAAATGGCGGCCGAAGCGAACGCCAGGGCGGCAGCGGCAATTGCGAAGTCGGCGGAAGTAAACCAGAACCCCGCTCCGCAAGAGCAGAAACCAGCCACCGTGGCGGTGAATACGCCGGCAGCGAATCCTCCGGCGCCAGCACCTGCTCCGCAGCCAGCATCCGTCCCGCAGGGAGAGCATCGCTCGGAAGATGGGCCAGCTACGATCCACTTCAAGGGAGTTGGCATTACGCCCGCCGGCTTTCTGGCTGGTGAAACTGTGAACCGCACGCACGCCACGGGTGGTGACATTGCCACACCATTTACGGGCATCCCCTTTAACGGCAACTCGCTGAACGACGTTTCCGAATTCGCCTTCTCGGCACGTCAGTCCCGGCTCAGCATGCTGGTCGAAGGTAAGATCGCGAACGCTACACTCGATGGCTACGTCGAAGCTGACTTCCTCGGCGCTGGCACAACCTCCAACAACCGCCAAACCAACAGCTATGTATTCCGTCAGCGGCAACTTTACGCCATGGCTACATTTACCAATGGCTGGTCGATTACCGGGGGCCAGCAATGGACTCTAGCCACCGAAAACAAAAAGGGCATCACAAATCGCTTCGGGAACGGTATCGGAGAATCTTTGCCGAACATGATCGACCCGAACTACGTTGTGGGCTTAACCTGGGCGCGTGCCGATGCTGTTCGCGTGGCCAAGAACTTCGATAAGGCAGCTTTTGCCTTCTCGATTGAAGGTCCGCAGACAACCATCGGTGGCCGCGGTTTCTCTACGTCCACCAATACCTCCGCCCTGGGAGTGGTTACGACCGCGCAGAACTTCTGGCTGAATTCTCCCGGAGCATCTGCCGGTTTGTACAATGCATTCGATCCAACTGGATATACCGCCAACAAGCTGCCGGATTTTGTGGTGAAAGCAGCTTTCGATCCCGGCTTCGGACACTATGAGGTTCTGGGAATCATCAGTACCTTCCGGGATCGCATCTATCCCTGCGCTGTGGTTAGCCCCACCGCCAGCAACGCCGGCGGAACGGTAATTCTGAAGGGTTCGCCGATCAATCCTGCGGGGTGCGTAGACTCCACGGGAGCGATTCTGACGGCCCCATCGGCTACCGGCGCGTTCAACGACTCGCGGACTGGTGGCGGCGTGGGCGTCAGCGCCGCATTGCCTTTGGTCCCCAAGAAATTTGACCTGGGTATCAAAGTAGTTGGCGGCGATGGCATCGGCCGTTTCGGTGCATCGCAATTGTCCGACGTGACGGCGCGACCGGATGGCACTCTGGCGCTGATTCGCAACGAACAAACCCTGATCAAATTGGAGTGGCATGCCACGCCGAAGGTCGATGTTTACGCCTACTTCGGCAACGAGTATGCCGGACGAACGCAATACACGGGCTACCAGACCGTAAAAGTTGCCAACACGCCGGCCATCCCGGCGTTTGGTACGCAACCCGCCTATCCTTCGATTGCCACTTATACGACTTCGACGAGTGGGATCGGCGGTTACGGAAACATTCTCGCTAACAATACCGGATGCGCGACAGAAACAGCGCCATCCGGCACGGGTGCTCCCGGGACAGGAGGCACCTGCGCCGGCGATATTCGCAACATTATCGAAGGCACAATTGGTTTCTGGCACAGGCTGCACCAGGGACCGGAAGGCCGCTTCCAATGGGGCTTGCAGTATTCCTATCTGGAGAAGTTCGCATGGTCCGGAGGTGGCGATGTGACTGCCGGTGCACCTGGAATCGCACCCAAAGGCATCGACAACCTGTTCTTCACGTCGATCCGTTACTACATTCCGTAACCGAACCTGCTCGCGCGTCGAGACCCGGCGCGCGAGCATCGGCGCAACGGACATCAGATCAACGTGAACTCAACTTTTCGAGGGGTCCTTTGCCCTCGGAAGCACCACCGGTCAGTTTGGCTACTCTCCTTTCGGGCCGGTGGTGTTCACTTAAATTTTCTCGGTTCAAATCTGGCGGCGTTAGCTATCCTTGCGATAGAGAAGGTCCCGCATTGCTTGCCTCCGGGCCTCGTTCGCTTCACTCTCAGACTTACGCTGCACCGCGTCCTTCGCGGGTTTTGTGGTGGGTGCGGCAGCTTCCTCCGCGCTGCATTCCGGGCAGCGGTTGGCGAAACCCGGCTTGTCGGGCTTCAATTCGAACTCTTCTGAGCAGATGCTGCAGACTTTGATAGGAAAGGCCATGGAGTCTCCGGAACGAATCGACCGCATTATCATAGCGGAGGCGCTAGCCATTTCACTCGTTTGTGGAACGGTTTTCTTTCAACTCTAGTGAGCGGCCGCGTGCAGAGCCCAGCATAAACTATTGACAGTAGGCGAATAATAGGCGATAATAAATTCGGGAATTTTCTCTTCGCGGTTAGGTATCTTAGACATGAGCGATTCTCAGCTTAAAGCGATGATTGAGCGGGAAGCACAAGCTCTCGGCTTGACTTTCAACGATGCCGTTTCTCGCGTTCAGGCAGGTCAGATCGGCGAAAACTATCTCTGGCAAGACCTAGCCTCTTTAGTGCAACTGCTTCACGAGTAGGATTTTCTAGTTGATAGGAGATCGGCCTACCGAAGTTTTCCGTAACTTTCGCGATCATATCAGCGGTTTACTCAATAAAACAATTACTGATGCTCCGTTGAGCCTGACTCATCGGAAAGACAGACCGTTCGCCCAATTTGCTTTTAGGGACGATGCTGACTTCCCGATGGCTGCACCATTGTTCTCGGCAGGTTTATTCCTAGCGGTATCGCAACAGCTCCAAGTCGAGCAACAGTCAGATCAAACTTGGAAATTGCGGACGCTAGCATATAGCTATCATCTTCTCGAAGATTCCAATCCCGATAGCAGATGGATTATCAGATGGGAATACGTGTCCCACGCCCAAAGACGCAACGAGCATCCGCGCCACCATGTTCATATCGCAACGATTGTTGATACGCCTGCCGGAGAAATGGATTTGGATAAGCTTCATTTATCGACCGGTTGGGTAACCATTGAAGAAGTAATTCGGTTTTTAATTGCTGAAATGGGAGTAAAACCCAAGATTGCTGATTGGGACGACCAACTATTAAAAAGTGAGGAGCTTTTTAAAACGTGGACTAGACGAGAGGTTTAGGTTTTCTTCCAGACCATAAAAATCTTAGGCGCTTTTTGTGCCGCTGGCCCACTTACCTGAACCTTCGAATCCTCGGCTTCAGGCATAATGGCTCTAGATGAAATCGTCCGAGGACCGGCTGCTCCGGCTGATCGCGGTATTTAAATTCTTAAAGGCCGCATCGCTGATCGCGCTCGGCGTCGGAGCATTCCGACTGCTCCACAGAGATTTGGGCGGCGTGCTCGACCATTGGATTCGAACGTTACGGTTCGACCCGGGGCAACATTATCTCGACATGGCTCTGGCCAGAGCTTCCCATGTGAGTCCTGAGCAGATCAGAAAAGTTGGCGTAGGCAGCTTTATCTATGCAGCTTTGTTTCTAACCGAGGGCACCGGCCTGTGGTTGCGTAAACGCTGGGCCGAGTGGCTCACCGTAATTATTACGAGCTCTCTGGTGCCAGTTGAGATTTACGAAATCTGCCGGCATCCAAGCTGGGTGAAGGTGGTGGTGCTCGCGCTCAACCTAGCCATCGTCGTCTACCTGATTTATCACATGCGCAACCGCAAGGACTGACTGGAGATGGTCCAATCAGGCCAGCAATTTCGCGAGCGGCTCCCAGTAATGCTCTTTCCATCCGGAAGCTAGATGTTCGGCCGCGCCTTTGGGGAAGCCCGTGTGGTCAAAGACGATCTTAGTCCCGGATACTTGCTCCACTAATTCGAATTTCGCAATCGAATACACGCCCGGATCCCAACTGCCCGCCCGCCACGCCTGCACGATGCGCTGGCCCGGCATTAGTTCGACGTGTCGACCCGTGATATATCCGCCGAAGAGAGTGAACGCGCCTCCAACTTCGCGGCTGATCTGCGTCGGCTTGTTGCCAAGATTCTGCATCGACTTCATCGCTCCGCTGAGCTCTATGACTTTGTCGAATTGTGCGGTCGCGGTGAGAGCCTCATAGACGCGCTTGGGACTCGCTTTGATAACAGGCTCCTGATGAATAGCCTCCGCCGTGTGAGAGATTTCCCCTTCACCTTGCGCCCACACCCTGGTTGAACCTAAAGCCAGACCACCCAACGTCACTGCAAACCCAGTAAACAATTGCCGCCGGCTGGGTCCGCTGGCCGGGGCGCCAAGATTGCTTCCGTCCCTTGTCGCGCTCATCATTCGTTATGTCTCCTGTTATGTTCTCCGTTGCCTTTGCGTTTCGCTGACACCGCATCAGACCATCGCATGAAAATATGTTCAAGATAATATTTCGCTAGGTTGCGAAATACCTTTCGGGGCATACTGAAGCGCCTATAGAACGGGGACCCCGATGTCTTATCCCGCTGGTCATCGCGAGGAAGTAAAGAAAAGCGTGATTGAGAGCGCGCGCAAGCTCTTCAATCGCCATGGATTTGAAAACGTCTCTCTCAAGCAGATCATGGCAGGCGCGGGGCTGACGCACGGCGGATTCTATTCCTACTTCAAGAGCAAGAGCGATCTGTATGCGGCGGTGCTAGGGTGCTTCTTCACCGACCCCGAATGGAAAAGCTGCTGGGAAGGCGTGCACGTTGATCTTTCATCGACCGATGTTGGTCCGCAGGTGGTCCGCGCCTATCTGTCTCGCCAGCATTTCGAGGATGTCGAGAACTCCTGCCCCATGGTCGCGCTGCCCACCGACGTCGCACGCAGCGGCGTGAGCGCAAAGCGCGCTTTCGAGACTGTGTTCAAAGCCATGGTCAGCGTCCTGGAGCGGAGCCTTGCGCACAACGGCTGCCGTCGCCGTACCACAGCGCAGAGCATCGCTGCATTATCTATTGGAGGCATGGTGGTGGCGCGGACGATGGTAGACAGGAAACTCGCCGATGAATTGCGCGAAGCCTGTACGGCTGTTGCTCTCAATCTTGGTGGCTGGGACAAGAAGGGCAAATCGAGAAACGGAAAGTCGAGAAATGGTGGGTCGAGGCGAACCCAGCTCGCACGAGCGTAAGCGATGCAACGATTTTTATTGAGAGGTACATTTCGGGCAGTGATCGCGCTTCTAGCGCTGGCCTCTGTGTTTGGACAAACTCCCCCGCAACCACCGCCTTCGTATCGATTTTTATCCCGCGGTTCAGCCTTGAACATTCCTGTGGAGTTGGTCGCCAACGGTTTGGTGTTTGTGAAGGCCACAGTGAACGGCCACGCGGGCAGTTTCATTCTCGACAACGGAAGTCAGGGTTTTACCATCGACCGGAATTATGCCTCTAAGATTGGGCTTCAGACCAGCGGCAGCGTGGCAGCCCGCGGAGGCGGCGCGAACGCCATCGACGCCGGAGTCATACGCGATGCCGAAATCGGCTTGCTGGGACTTGAGTTGACTCACCGCAATCTGGTTGTGATCGACTTGAAGACTCTGGAGCCGAGCGTGGGTCATGAGGTCGATGGCATCATCGGATCACGCTTGTTCGACGACTTCGTCGTGCTGGTGGATTACGAGCATCGCATGG